>JADMIO012784783.1_pt1 | contig 69565 bp, 51 predicted proteins | sample 8958161 | NCBI WGS metagenome assembly JADMIO01 (sample SAMN16585339, study PRJNA669376) | soil metagenome | isolation source: Crop rotation soil | place: USA: Cullars Rotation, Alabama | collected 2011 | reverse complement strand
CGCGACAACTTGTCCACGTGGAATTCTAAGCTTAGGATCCCAATGTGCTGGAAAGAGGGTAAGTAAAAGTAATTAAGGTCGAATTCAGGTTTTAAAAAGTTCTCTTATACTGTCTTTGGCGGTTTGGGGTTCTGCCGCAGTGCCGGCGTTTACAATATTCTTGCCGAAAACCGGTTGTTATTCCCCGAAAGAAGGAATGCGGGTCTGGTTTATTTTCAGGACTTTCCGTACGCGGCGCGTTTCGTATTGTTTTACTTCCTGGAACGCTACGATCTTCAGTACCACATCCAGGCCGGTTACGGTATTTTTGTTCGCGATGCCCAGGTAAAGCGTGCCGTCCGGGGTTTTCGGGGTTTCTGCCGGCAGCACTTTCCCGTAATCGCTGACCACGGCGCGGCCCTGCGGCAAAGCCAAGGGCTTGCGGTCGCCGTCTTCCTCGAACGGCTTTACGCCGGCCTGGTTCAGGAACAGGTAATCTACGTACCCGCTCGATTTTACCTGCGGCAGGTATGGCAGCAAGCCCATTCCGAAAGCGGCCACGGGATTTATGGGTGCCAGTACGGCGCCACCTCCCCTGGACAGCAGTTTGGTGGTTTCTTCGAGTTGCTTTACCTATTCTTGTCCTACGCCCAGCCAGTAAACCCAGTGTTTGGTGTTGGGCGGCAGTTTAAAGGGCACCGTTACCCGGCTGGGGTTGCCGAGGCTGGTAAGCGAGAATACCCGGAAGGTTTTGTCTACCAGCACCTGCGGCGTGAGTTCGGTCTTTACGGGTACTTTTTCGGTTACGTAGGTATAGGTGGTATCGGAGCGGAATTGCCAGGTAACGTGCGGGTTGAAAGGGATGCCTTCGTTTTTGCCCGGCAGCCGTTTCACGGAAAAAGCGCAGACCACCGGTTCGGCGGAAATGGTGCGGAACGTAAATGCATAAACGGCCTTTTGCGGCACCGGTATTTGCAGGCGTTTCAGGCGCGTCAGGTCTTTGACCGAATACACCACCGAGCCCGAGCTGAATTCCTTTATTTCCAGTTCGCAGGTGCCCCGGTGCTCACTTTTCAGATCGAGCAAAATGTAGTCGCCCCCCTGGAAACCGTAATAATAGACCGGCCAGGCGAAAGGCGTTCCGGGGTTTTTCTTTTCCCAGGCTTCAGTTTCTTCCCGGCCGGGAATGGTTACCGTAAGGCCGGCCACGGGCAGTTCGGTGGGTTGGGCCAGGGCCGTACCGGACCAAAGCAGGAGGCACCAGCAGATATGTTTCAGGAGAAGCTTCAAAACGGTAGCAATTTGGGCTGAAAAAGTAAGGTGAATACGCTTGAACCCGCAAAGATACGCTTTCGGCAGGAAGTTGCCTGAACCGCTGATGAAAGCTGATGGGATTGATAAGGATGTTTCCGGAGAAGCCAGGCCAAAGCTGATGCGCGTCCACGGGTTGAAACCCGTGGCAATCAGTCAGGCATTTAATTTCTTCCGGGTTCATGAACCAGCTATTAGGAAATCCTGAAAAATCAGAAGCATCACAAAGATCACAGTTCAGCCTATTTCCCTGAGCCTGTTTTTTCCTCCCAAACCCTACCGTTTTCCGGTAATGTAAAAAAGGGATACGAGCTACAAGCTCGCACCAGCATTAGTTTTTTAATGGAATAAGGTTTTTATAATTTGGAGATCCTGCAAGATCAGAAGCATCACAAAGATCACAGTTCAGACTATTGCCCTAAGCCTGCTTTTCCGCCTCAAACCCTAGCGTTTTCCGGCTCAGAATGGAAGCAACGGAAAGGCTGCGGCCGGCATGAACCAACCGTTTTTTACCCGTATCTTTGTATATGGCTAAAATTAAAACCTCTTATTTCTGTCAGAATTGCGGCGCCCAGTCGGCCAAATGGATCGGGCGCTGCCCGGCCTGCGGCGAATGGAATACCTACGTGGAAGAAGTGATCCAGCGCGAGGAACCGGGCGGCGTGCCTACCTGGAAAACCGCAACCACCACGTCCCGGCAGGTGTCCAGCAAACCCAAAGCCCTGTCCGAAATTTCCTTCGAAGCCGAAGCCCGCATCGTTACCACTGACCAGGAACTGAACCGCGTGTTGGGTGGCGGCATCGTGCCCGGTTCCCTCATATTGATAGGCGGCGAACCCGGTATCGGTAAATCTACCTTAATGCTGCAGATCGCGCTGGCCCTGCGCAACCACCGCGTGCTGTACGTTTCCGGCGAAGAAAGCGAACTGCAGATAAAAATGCGGGCCGAACGCCTCAGCGAGCAACATCCCAACTGCTATATATTGACCGAAACCGGCACCCAGAACATTTTCAAGCAGATCGAGCAGCTGCAGCCGGAACTCCTGATCATCGATTCTATTCAGACGCTGCATTCTTCCTTTATCGAAAGCGGCGCGGGCAGCATTTCGCAGGTGCGCGAATGTACCGCCGAGCTGCTGAAGTACGCCAAGGAAAGCGGCACCCCGGTTTTCCTGATCGGGCACATTACCAAGGAAGGCAACCTGGCCGGCCCCAAGATCCTGGAGCACATGGTAGATACCGTGCTGCAATTCGAAGGCGACCGCCACCATACGTACCGCATTCTGCGTACAACCAAGAACCGCTTTGGCTCTACTTCCGAACTGGGCATTTACGAAATGCAGGGAACCGGCCTGCGGCAGGTAAATAACCCGTCGGAGATCCTGATCTCGCAGCGCGAAGACAATTTAAGCGGCATCGCCATCGGCGCTACCCTGGAAGGCAACCGGCCGCTGCTGATCGAGGTGCAAAGCCTGGTGAGCCCGGCCACTTACGGTACGCCGCAGCGGTCCAGCACCGGCTTCGACGCCAAACGCCTGAACATGCTGCTGGCGGTACTGGAAAAGCGCGGCGGCTTTAAGCTGGGCACCCAGGACGTGTTCCTGAACATTGCCGGCGGCCTGAAAGTGGAAGACCCAGCCATAGACCTGGCCGTGTGCGCCTCCATTTTATCTTCCTTCGACGACCTCTCCATTCCGCAGACCACCTGTTTTGCGGCGGAGGTAGGTTTAAGCGGCGAGATCCGGGCTGTGAACCGCATCGAGAACCGCATCACCGAGGCCGAAAAGCTCGGTTTCCGGGAAATTTACATTTCGAAGTTCAACGTAAAAGGCCTCGATCTGCATAACCGCGGCATAAAAGTTTATACCGTCAGCAAGCTGGAAGAAGTGCTGGCCGGGCTTTTTGGTTAAGTAAAGAATCCTTGTTATGTACAATATTTTGTGTTAATAGGGATGGCTTAGGGGTTGATTATTAAAAAAATAGTTTAATTTCTAAAACTGTTGATTCTTTTGCTGGTTTTAATCGTCTGACTTTTATAGCTTTATAGAATACGGTTTTCCGCGTGCAGGCAAGCAGCCTTGGTTTAGTGATGTTATCTATTAAAGTTATTCCCTGTCAGGCAACTGGCAACGGCGTTAAAACAGATTTAATAATTATCCGCTAATGAATTTCAGGAGAGAAGTCGCTTTGTTCGGCATCGTGTTTTGTACGAGTTTCCAGGCAATGGCGCAGCAGGAGGTTACCATTTCCGGAAAAATTACGAACCCTGCTTCCGACAGCATTTTGATTTCCTACCCGGAAAACCCGCTGGAGGCGCGCAAGCACGTAGCCTATGCCCCGCTGAACGATAATGGCGAATTCAGATTGACTTTGCCGCTGAAGCAGCCGGTACTGGCCGACCTGGAAAGCGGCGGCGAAGGCGACGGCATCACGCTGTACCTGCAGCCCGGCGATAACCTGGACGTGAAATTCAACGCCCGCGACGTGGTGAAGACCATTAAGTTCAAGGGCAAAGGCGAGGCCGAAAACACATACCTCCGCGAACAGGAATACGAATACGAGGAAGATGACGGCTGGCAGGTATTGCCCGATAACATTTACCTGGGCGAGGAAAAGTTTGCCAGGTTCCTGGACAACCGGAAAAAAAGCCAGGAGAAATTTCTGGAAAGATACCTTGCCAAACACCCGATTTCCGAAACCTTTGAGCTATATGCCAAAGCGCAGATCGAGTTTACCTGGGCCAACGACCGCCTGACCTACCCCGACCTGCGCGAACAGATCGTGATCAACGAAAAGCGCCTGGCCCTTGCGCCGAGCTATTACAATTTCCTGGAACAGCTGAACCTGAACAACCCCGCAGCCTTTATAAGCCCGGTTTACAACGAGTTCGTGAACAATTACCTCGAGCACCTGGCGGCGGCAGCCAACGTTAAAAGAACGAGCGAGGAGTACTATTATACGCTTTTCAATTTAGCAAAAACAAAGCTGCAAGGCGAAGCCCGGAACCTGGCGCAGGGCCAGATCCTGCTGGAATCGTGTCGGCAGGGCCACATCGGCTTTACCGAACGCATGCTGGCAGACTGGAGCCAGCGCAACACCAACCCGGTATTCGCGGCAGCTGTCAGCAAGGCCTACGAAGCCAACAAACGCTTTGCCATGGGCGCGCTGGCCCCGGATTTCAAAGCTGTTACCTTTAATGGCGATACGCTGCAGTTAAGCGACCTGAAAGGCAAGCTGGTATATGTAAGCTTCTGGCAGACCGAATGCGGCTTGTGCTTAATGGATATGCCGCACGGTCAGGAACTGGCCAAGAACATGGAAGGCAAAGACATCGTGTTCCTGCAGATCGGTATGGATAAGGACGAAAAAACCTGGCGGAACATGGTGGCCAAGAAGAAACTTTTGGGCACCCACGTTTACGGAAAAAGCTTCGGTCAGGACCTTGCCGCTCTGTACGGTATTAAGGAAGCCCCGGCCTATTTCCTGATCGGCGAAGATGGGACCTTCCTGACCACCAAACCGAAACGCCCGAGCAGCCACGGCATTGCCGAGGAGATCAACAGATCTTTCGGGAAAGCGGCCAATACGGCTTCCATACTGAAGAACAACACCAACGGTAACCACTAATTTAGCCTCTGTGCTTCACCCCTACTCCAAAAGCCTGCCCTTCCCGGCAGGCTTTTTTGCTTTCAAGCCCTACCGTTTTTCCTGACCGCCTATGCCTATCATGTAACAGCATGGTAGAGCCAAAACACTGTCTTTTCCCTGTCCCATAATTTTTGTGTAAACCATGATTTTCGAATTGGTTTAAAAAGCGTAAGACAATGCTTTAAAAGCGTGTCCCCCTTTGGAGGGGGTAGGGGGAGGATTTTTACGTTTGCTGATCTTCTTTTCCGATAGTTTTGGAATGCGTGGTCCTCCCCCTGCGCCCCCTCCCAAGGGGGACTTTTTCTAATATGCGTGACAAATACGCAATTCCCGAAAAGATACGGGATAAGGGCAGTGTCTTATTTCTTTTTGCGGGATGCCTGGGAATGGCAGGGAGGACGCAAGTTGGCGGGCTGAAGTTTTATCGGTACCTTCGGGAACGCAATGCTGCGGAGAACACCATGAACCCGAACCTGCGCGACGGCCTTAATTTCCTTTCGAAGCTTACCTGGCGGCGGTCTTACAACGCGGCGCAGGTAGTAGGCAGTTATGTGCTTTCCAAATTCACCGGCAAAGCGCGGCACCGGGGGCTGCCTTTAAGCATCTCGTTCGAGCCTACCACGTCCTGCAACCTGCGCTGCCCCGAATGCCCCAGCGGCCTGCGTTCCTTTACCCGCCCCACCGGCATGCTGCAGCAGGATCTGTTCAAAAAGACCATCGACGAACTGCACCGCGACCTGCTGTACCTGATCTTTTATTTCCAAGGCGAGCCTTACCTGCACCCGCAATTCCTGGAACTGGCCCAATACGCGGCTTCCAAAGGCATTTATACCGCCACTTCCACCAATGCGCATTACCTGAACGATGCCAATGCCCGCAAAACCGTGGAATCGGGCCTGGACCGCATCATCATTTCCATAGACGGCACCACGCAGGAGGTATACCAGAACTACCGCGTAGGCGGCAAGCTGGACAAAGTGCTGGAAGGAACCCGCAACCTGGTGAAGTGGAAAAAGGAATTAAATTCGCAGACCCCGTTCATTATTTTCCAGTTCCTGGTGGTAAAACCCAACGAACACCAGCTCGAAGACGTGAAGGCGCTGGGCAAAGAGATTGGCGTGGATGCGGTGTGGTTCAAAACGGCGCAGATCTACGATTACCAGAACGGTTCCGACCTCATCCCGACCATCGATTACTATTCCCGCTACCAGAACAACGGCAACGGCACCTATTCCCTCAAGAACAAGCTGATAGACCACTGCTGGAAAATGTGGCATTCCTGCGTCATCACCTGGGACGGCCTGGTAGTGCCCTGCTGCTTCGATAAAGATGCCGAATACCGCCTCGGCGACCTCAAGCACCAAACCTTTACAGACCTGTGGCAGGGCGACAAATACCGCAAATTCCGGGGTTCTCTCCTGAAAGGCCGTTCGGAAATAGAAATGTGTAAGAACTGCACCGAAGGCACCAAAGTCTGGGGATAGCTTAATGGCTAAATAGTTAAATGGCTGAATGGTTAAATTAGTCGATAGCTGAAACAGGAAAGAAGCTGCGGCGGTCCACGGGTTAAAACCCGTGGCAATCAGGCTTCGCAGCCAGTTATGGACCTTCTTTTTTAAAAGGCTATCGTTAGTTTTTTACCTAAAAAACCTACCGATTTCTGTCTGGTTTGCGCTTCGGAATCAGCTATGTTGCCGGAAAAAATCCTGACTAATCAATCATAATTCCATTGCGCATTCCCGAATCAACTATTTAATCATCAAAGCATAAAGCCCTTCAACCATCCAGCTTACAACCATTTAACCACCCAACCATTTAACCATTCAGCCATCCTACCATTTAACTATTTAATCATTAAAGAACCATGGCAACCGAACTCGTAACGCTGGTAAAGTACTTAATGCCCACCGAAGCCTATATTCTGAAAGGACGCCTGGAAGCGGAAGGCATTCCGGCGGCGGTGTTCAATGAGAATTTCTCTACCATTTACCCCTTTGCGGCGCAGCTTACCGGCGGGGTGCAGCTGAAAGTGCGGGCCGAAGACCTGGAACGCGCCAAAGAGATCCTGGAGCAGGGCCCTTACCTTTCTGAAGACTCCACCGACCCGGAATGATCTTCACAGCGCGCAGTTAGTTTGCCCCAGACAGGCTGAAAAGAATACTTTACTTTTTTGCCTTGGTCCCCTACCCTTTTACAGGTGAAGCCGTTTTGTTATTTTGCCTGGAGAATCCTTTGTTTACAGGTCCGAATAAAAACTGCCTTCCTATGAAACATGCTTTCCTCTTTGTGCTGCTGCTGGCTTTTATACCGGCTAAGGCGCAGGTTTCCCGCTTATCGCCGGCCCTGAACGAGGTGGTGGTTTATTTTACCGGGGCCGAACTGCGGCACAGCGGCGAACTGAACCTGCCGGCCGGACAAACCGAAGTAAGGCTGGCCGGAATTTCGGCTTACATAGAACCCAGAAGCCTGCAAGTGGAAGTCAGCAGCAATGCCGAACTGCTTTCCGCAAACCTGGTGAATGTGCCGGCCGCCAAGGGCACTACCGCGGTAACCGATAGCCTCAGCCAGCTGGAAAAGGAACTGCGCCTGATAAATGCCGACGTGTTTTCCCTGCGGGAAGAACAGAACTTTTTAAACGCCAACCGGCAGCTATCGGCTGGTACGCAAGCGGGCTGGAGCACGGAACTGCAGAAAGGCGCCGATTTTATGCGGAACCGCCAGAAAGAGAATAACCTGCGCCTGGCCGAACTGGAACCGAAACAGGCGCTCCTGCAGCAGCGGGTGCAAACCATGCGGCAGCAGACCGGCGGGAAACGCCTGAATCCCGGCGAGGTGCAGGAAGTGGCTTTACGGCTGCAACTGGCCAAACCCGGCGCCGTTCGCCTGAAAGTAAGTTACCTGACCCTGGGTTCGCAGTGGGTCCCGAAGCTTTCGTTCCGGGTGCCGGAAGCTACCAAAGAAATGCAGCTGCAGGCCTTAAGCGAAGCCGTGGTGTACAACAATTCCGACCTGAACTGGGAAAACGTGAAACTGACGCTGAAAACGGCGAACCCGCAGGTAAGCGCTTCGCGGCCCGACCTGCAACCCTGGACGCTGCAGTATTCCGGCGGAAACCTGAACGAAGGGCGCCTCGATGATTATGCCGTTAAAGGCTCCAGCCGGGGCCGGCAAACCGATACCAACGAAGTATCCGTGGCCGAACTCAGCAGCCGATTCGATATTCCCGGCCGGGTAAGTATCCGGCGGAATGCCGATTTTCAGACCCGTCTGGCGGAGCAGAATCTGCCCATGCGCCTCGAGTACCTGGCCATTCCTAAGTTAGACCAGGATGCCTTTCTGGTGGCCAAAGTTACCGGCTGGGAACAGCTGAACATTGTTTCGCAGCAGGCTACCGTTTATTACCGCGGCGCCTACATCGGGGAAACGGAAATTGCCACCCGCGCCTATAACGATACCCTGGAAGTTTCGCTGGGCCGCGACAACCAGGTAATTGTTTCGCGCACCAAACGGGAAGACCTCAACAGCAAAAGCCTTATCGGCGGGGCCCGACAGACCAAGCTTACCTACGAAATAAACGTGAAGAACACCCACGCCGCTCCGATCCGGATCCGGGTGCTGGACCAGGTACCCGTGCCGCAGGAAAAAGAAATAGAGGTGAAAGACGTGGAAACCGGCGGTGCGCAGCTGGAAGCTTCCTCCGGCAAACTGACCTGGCTGCTGAACCTGCCGCCGGGCGAAAGCCGCAAACTGCCTTTTGGCTTTACCATCGAATATCCCAAAAACAAGCACGTAAACCTGCACCGGTCCCGCAATATTCAGTCCCCCAAATTCCGTTAAGGTTTGCCGGAATAAGTTTACAACCTCTGCCGCTTCCTGCGTATAGAGAAGTATTCCCGTGCTTATTCCCGATCTGAATGAATGAACTGAACCATGCCATTCATCTGGTAACTACCAAGCTGCAGCTATGGATGAAGCAATTCATTGTTATGCTGCCGAATATGGCTATTGCCATTATGTTGCTGGTAATAACCATCTTCCTGGCCAGGCTTATCCGGCGGGGCGCCGAAAAACTGCTGGGCCAGATCTCCCAGAGCCCGGCCCTCGTGAACGTGGTGGCAACGCTGGTGCATATCAGTGCGCTGGTAGTGGGCGTGTTCTTTATTTTGAGTGTGCTGAACCTCGATAAAACGGTTACTTCGCTGCTGGCCGGGGTCGGTATCATCGGTCTGGCTTTGGGTTTTGCCTTTCAGGACCTGGCGGCCAATTTTATTTCCGGGGTTATTATTGCGCTGCGCAAACCCTTCGGCGTAGGCGACGTGATCGAAACCAACGACTATTTCGGCACCATCGAACGGATAAACATGCGCACCACCGATATCCGGCGGCAAACCGGCGAACTCGTGATCATGCCTAACCGGAAGATCTTCGAAAATCTGCTGATCAATTACACGTATTACGGCATCCGGCGCATAGACCTGCAGGTAAGGGTTGCCTATACCGAAGACCTGGAACGGGTAAAGGGCGTGGTGCTGGAAGCCGTGCAGGGCATACGCGGGCAGATAGAAGCCAAGGAAGTGGAGGTGTGCTACGACGAATTCGGGGACAGTGCCATTCAGTTCCTGGTGCGGTTCTGGGTGCATTATGCCCGGCAAACCGATTACGTGTATGCCAAAAGCGAAGCCATCATGAAGATCAAGAAAGCCTTCGATACCCACAAGGTAAGGGTGCCGGTGGTGCTGCACGCCTACGAATACGGTACAAAGGAAGAGGTAAAAGCTGCCCCAGGCCTGATCCTGGAAAAGCCCGACCAGCCGCAAATCCCGGCACCGGCATCTTACCCCCGCCCCGGCGACAATCTTTCCACAGAAACCTCCCAGATCGGCTAACCCCGAATTCCGGGTTTGCTGCGATCCTAGTATTATTTCACTTTAGTTTTTCCGCCTGATCAGCTACCGTTTTGGATGGCTCCATTGGTGTGGATAACCGGGCAGCGCCGGAAAATAAAAAAGCCGCCTGGGTTCACCAAACGGCTTTTTATGATGTTTTTGTAAGGGATTATTTGTGCTGCTTGTCGAGGTTTTTACCCAGGTCTTCTACCTGTTTCAGGAATGCATCTACGTGCTGATCGGCATAGGTTCCGTAAGAGTTGGATATTGTGCCTTTCAGGCCGTCGGTGGTGCAGATCGCGTACAGGATAGACATATCGTCCGGGTCGCTTTCGCCTTCGAAACGGTAAAAATCCACGATCTGCACTTCGTCCGGGCTATAAGTTTTTTCGGTGCCCATTACGCACAGGCGGCCTTCCGTCACTTTAAAGTCGTTGGTAAAACCTTCCTTGTTCAGGCGGTTTTCCACGTTTATAAGCGAGCGTTCTTCTTCTTTGTCTTGCATAATTTTATAACGTTAGGTTTTAGGTACAGGAGAAAAATATAGTATCAAGACTATACGTAAAACAACCGGGAAGTTGCCCCGGCAAGCCTAAAAAATTAAGGAATAATTTGCTGAAAACCGCCCCGGAAAGAAACCGGAAACGCTATGGGAAAAGGCCGAAAAAGCAAAAACCCGGAAAGCTCAGGGTTTCCGGGTTTTTGCTTTTATCTGTTTCTCGATCAGGTCGGGATCGATGGTGGAGCAGCCGCCGCAGCCTTTGGCGCAACCGGCATCTTTGGCTTTGGCCTGGCGCCAGAACATGCGCGCGAGGTAGGCCACGGCTGCCAGAAAAATAAGGATGATAAGCGCTTCCTGCATCATAAAAGGTTAACGGCGGCAAAGTTACGAAAAGTTTATGGCTGCCCGGTTTTATTCCGGCCGTAAACCATTTTATAGACCTCGGGTTTCAGGAACGCATCGGTCTGAGCCATATCCAGATCCAGGGGCATGATGCTGGTTACGTAGCTAAAGCCCCTCCGGATAACCTGCAGGCCACTTTCCTCAAACATGAAATTCAGGTCGGGTAGCTGCTCGCGGTAAGTCTGGCGCAGTACGGTATTATGCGGGCCTTCCTCGTCGCCGGTGCTTTGCACGATCAGCGAATCCAGTTCCGCTATCTTTTCCGGTTTTATCAGGTCGTGGAAGTTTACGATCTTACCGGTTTTCAGGCTGTAACAGGTGGTCTTGAACATGATGTTGGGGTGCGCGCCGCCGGCAAAATATTCGGATAAGTGGTAATTAGCGTGCGCCAGCGTTCCGAAAACGGTAAGGTTTTCCACAAATTCCTTGCTGCTTTCACTGTTGCAGAATTGGGCCGGCACCTCGGGTTTGCCGTTTTCTTCCTCCCGCCAGGCATTTACTTCCTCCACAATAGACCGGTTTATGCGGTCTTCTATTCGTTTATCACGCAGCTTTATTTCGGTCCATTCAAAAGAATAGTTTTCGCAGTCGGGCGCCGAAGGCAGGAAATGCTTTTTATGGATCAGCTCCACCGAATCACTTATTTTATCCACGGCTTCCGTCCGCACTACATACGGGATGGGCGGACCTGCATCTTCTTCCGTTTCTTCTTCTTTGGTGCTGTCAGGAGTGTCTGCCGTGCTGTTTGCCGGAGGGCTTTTCTCCAATAATATTTCCTGCCGTGGTTTTTCGCTTTTTTTCCAGAACAGGAAATAAGCCGAAAGGGCGAGGCCAAAAGCCAGGATAAAAGCTATTGCCGGAAAGAGGCTCTTTTTAGCGGGTTTCATGGCGGAAATTACCACAAAAGCGCAAATTCCGGATCATTATTTCCCTGGCTGAAACCGGAATTTTTCAGGTGAAGCTATTGGGCCAGCTGCTTTAAGGGTGCTTTGTACAGAAATTGCCGCAGGTTTTTCGCGGGATTTTTATAAAGGAAATAAACCGTATGGTTATGCACCGAAATTCCGGAGGCAAATTCATGGGGTATTTTGTAGGCGGCGCCCAGTTTACCGGTATTCAGGTCCAGTTCTTTTAATTCATACAGGCCGTTGCGCTGAAATAGGGCGTAAACCGAGGCGGTGACTTTATCCGTGATCAGTTGTTTTGCCCAGCCAGGCTGGCGGTGGTAGTCAACGGGCAAAGTAGTCGTCAGGCTATCGCGTTCATAAAATTCAACGTTGCCTTGCAGGTGGTTAAAGAGGCAGATGTTTTTCCCGACTTTCAGCAAAGGAATGTAAGGCGGCACGAACAGGAACTGCTGGGCAAAAGCGATGTTGTTTTCAAGGGTGTGGGGAGTCCGGTTCATGTTCATTTCCGGGTCTCCGCCCCCGCTACGCCGTCCCTGGAAACTGGCTTCACCCCGCTGCATCGCCAGTACGTCCTCATCCCGGATGGTACGCAGCAACTTGACCGCTTCAGTTTTCTGGTTTACCGCCAGGAAAGAAGCAATGATGCCTTTGTTTTGTTCGCGCCGGAAATAAACGTTGTCGCCGGCTTCGGCCAGGCAGGGCCGCAGGTAACGCTCGAATTCAGAGCGTGGCGCGGGCGGGTATAAACGCAGGGAAACAGAATCGGAGTATACCTGCCGGGCTGCGGTTTCGGTAAGCAGGTGCAGGTTATCCAGGCAATCTACAAAAAGCGACGTGGCATAAACCGGTAGACGGCAGGTTAACAGCAGGCTGTCGGTTAGGGCATACAGCACTTTCAGCGATGGGTTTTTCTGATCCTTTTCCCAGTACAGCACAAAAAGCCGCTTGTTGATAAGGGTATAGTCCACCACGGTTTCCGGGCTTATTTTCCGGGGTTCCAGCTTTTTGGAAGCCGTAATTTTTACTTCGGAAAGGGTATTGTTTTTCGGCTTTAAAGTAAGAATGTAGTTGGTTTGCCCGGGCTTTAACTTTACTGTTTCCTGTTGATAACCGATATGGGAAACTATCAGCACTTCATTAGCCGCAACGCTACCGGGTTTCAGGGAAAAAGTGCCGTCGGGGCCGGTGGTGGTTCTGAAAACGGTATTTCCCAGCTGCACGCCGGCAAACGGTACGGGTTTTTGCGTTTCCGCATCTACCACTTTTCCGCTTAAAATGAACTCGCCCGATTGCGCTAACAAGCATCCGCCAGTCCCTGACAGCAGCAGCAAGAGAAAAACGATCCGGCAGAATTTTACCATTCCAAAGGAGATCAGCGGGTTAATGGCGGGTGCCCGGCAATTAATGAATTCCCGGAATTCCCGGAAAAAATCCGGCGAAGGTTTTCCACGCGAAATAAAGACCGACTGCCAAATTCCGGCTGTGGAAAACTGCTGCTTATCTTGGCAAGGCTTTATCGAAAGCCATCCCGTATTTATCGAAGGCCTTTTGGTTTGCGAGCTCCGCGGTAGAAAGCATGATCAGGTTGTTGGCGTAGAAGAGGCTGTAGCACGGCCTTTTGGTTTGCCCGGGCGCTGAGCAGGTAAAGCCGCCTTTCCCGAGGAAAGCTTCCTGGAAGGCACCCAGCAGTTCCATCTGCTTCCGGACGATCTCGGCCTGTTCGGCATCTTTGGTAACGTAAACTTCCAGCGCGATCTTAAATTTCTTTTTGGTTTCCGGGTCCCGGAGGCTTATTTCTTTCCGGTAAACTTCTTTCGGGAGGCCTAATTCAGCGTTAGCGCTGTCTCTGTTTATCCCGGCCTGTTCCAGCGTAATTTGGGAAAACTTCGTGTCTTTGGTCTGGAATTCAGACTGCAGTGAAGCAACCGCTTTATCGATCGGAACCTGCCAGGCAGGATCGGCTCCGGTCTGGAAAGCCAGCAGGAACACACTCAGTAAAAGGATAAAAACCGGCTTCTTCATAAACCCCGAATTTAAAACGCTATGCTTTAAGGCCAAAAACCTGCCCGTCTGGTAACTGACCGGGAAGAACAGCCTTACTCTTTAAACTCATGTTGCTGCAATAAGTTTTTACTGGAAGCTCTTCCGCATTTCCTGACTTGAAACGCTATGCTTTTACCCCAAAAAACTACTTCCAGAACTCCGCGATCGTAGCCAGCATTTCCGGATGGATCTTCGCGTTGGTAGCCACAATCTCGCGGCCGAAAACCGGGTCGCCGCCTTCCTTAAAGGTGGTTACTTTCCCGCCTGCTTCCTGTACAATGATAATGCCGGCCGCAACGTCCCAGGCATTCAGGTTGAACTCGAAAAAGCCTTCGAAACGCCCGCAGGCCACGTATGCCAGATCCACGGCGGCCGAACCTAAGCGGCGGATACCGTGCGAACGCGACATGAACGCACCCAGGATCTGCAGGTAATCCTGCATCTGCCCGAATACGGTGTACGGGAAACCGGTAGCGATCAGGGAATCGGCCAGCTTCGTAGTCTGGGTTACGTCGATCAGGGAATCGTTGCAATAGGCGCCGCCGTCTTTCCAGGCATAAAAGCATTCCTGCCGGTTGGCTTCGTAGATCACGCCCAGCACGATCTCGTCCCGCTGCATAAGGGCAATGCTGATGGAATAGATCGGCAGGCCGTGCATGAAGTTGGTGGTGCCGTCCAAGGGGTCGATGATCCAGTTATATTCCGGGTTGCGGTTGCTTTCGGTGCCTTCTTCGGTAATGAAACCGGCTTCAGGTAATAATCTTTTCAGGGCTTCTACCAATTGCTTTTCGGCTTCTTTATCCACATACGAAACCAGGTCGTTAAAGCCTTTATGCTCGATCCGGGAGGTATCGAACTGTAGTCCTTCGGCTTGGATAAAGGCTCCGGTTCTGCGGGTTTCGGCAGCAACCTGCCGGCAAAGTTCTGCTAGATTCATGGTTTGGGGTGGCGGTAAAAAATGCGGTGGAAAACGGTAGCCAAAAGGAGGAATAAACTCAGCCAGGCCGCTGCCGGACCGATCAGCTCACCGGTGCGGCTATATAAAGTTAAGTCGGTATTCAGCTTTACGGTTTCGCGGAGGGAAGCCTGTTTCCACCATTCGGAGAGCTGCAGGAAATCGCCGCGCTGGTTAATAAACCCGGAAATACCGGTGTTAGCCGCGCGGGCTACGTAACGGCGGTTCTCGATGGCGCGCAGAGTAGCGTACTGCAAATGCTGTTTATAACCCGGCGAATCGCTCCACCAGCCGTCGTTGGTAATCACGCAGATCAGGGAAGCGCCGTTGCGTACGTATTCGCTTACATAGCCCCCGTAAATCGATTCGTAGCAGATAACCGGGGCGGCTGCCGGCTGGCGGGTCTGGCTGTGGAAAAATACGGTGCGCGTTTCCTGGGTGCCGTGCGAACCCACCATGCCGCCGAGGTTTATGGCCAGTGGTCCCAGGAACTTAAAGAATGCCGGGTACGGTAGTTTTTCCACACCCGGAACCAACTTCGATTTATGGTATAGGTCCATTCGGCCATCGTTGGAAATGTAAAGGCCGGTGTTGAAAATGTCGTAATATCCCAGGTCTGGGCGGTAGCGCGCCGAAGCGGTTTGTGCCGTTGTATAGGTCTGGTACGAGTTTATGCCTGTTAATAAGTCCATGCCCGGGTGCCGGCTTACGAACTGACGGAGGGTGCTCATTTCGGGATAGGTGTGCAGCTGATCTTCCTGAAAATTAGAACCCATTGCGGTTTCCGGCCACACCACCAGTTTGGTTTTGGGGGTGATCTTTATTTCGGAAAGCTCCAGCAGGCGCGCCAGTTGCATGTCCAGGGGAATGAAGTTTTCGCTATCGCGGAATTTCTCTTTGTACGGGTCGATGTTGGGTTGCACGACCACCACTTCTGCCGGTTCGCCTTTGTCTTCGTAGCTGAAATACATCGCGTAGGAAATCGCTATGGGAACAAGCACCAAAAGTACGGGCGCCAGCAGTTTTTTGCGGTCCTTGTTTTCGTTGCGGAACAGGGCGGTAAAGAACAAGATATTCACGGCCAGCAGCCATACCGAACCGCCCATAAAACCGGTGAACTCGTACCACTGTACCCATTCCGGCCGCGAGGCAAAACCGTTACCCAAGGTCAGCCAGGGCCAGGTCAGGTCCCAGCCCAAATGCAGGTATTCGAAGGCCAGCCAGTAAACGATAAAAGCCGGGTAACCGATCTTCGGACCGAAGCGTCGTTTGGTGTGGAAAAAGGCCACGGCCGGCAGGCACATTAGCAGGGCGTTACACAGTACGGCGGCAATTCCTCCCGGCAAGGTAGAATACGATACCCAGTAGGTGGTAAAGGCATTCCAGAGCACGAACTGCAGGTACGCGTATTTAAAGAACGTACGGCCCGGTTTGGTAAAAGAGGCGTGTTCGATGATGCGGTCGGTCAGGAACAGGGGCACGAACCCGAAGAACAGGAAAAGGGGCAGCGGCAGCACCGGCCAGCCAACCCAGAGTAAAACTGCCCCCGCTACCGACAGCAGGGGTAAGTATTTGCGGTTATTTGCGGCCTTCCACAACAAGAACGAACTCTCCTTTTATAGCTTTAGTGGTGAAAATTTTGACCAGTTCTTCCAGGCTGCCGTTCAGGGTTTCCTCGAACATCTTGGTTAGCTCCCGCGAAACGGAGGCTTGCCGCTCCGGCCCGAAATACTCGGCAAACTGGGTTAAAGTCTTTAAAATGCGGTGCGGCGATTCGTAGAAGATCATGGTGCGTTCCTCTTCTTTCAGACTTTCGAGGCGGGTTTGCCTACCCTTTTTTACCGGCAGAAAACCTTCGAAGGTAAAGCGTTCGGAACTGAAGCCCGATTTTACCAGTGCCGGCACGAAAGCCGTTGGTCCGGGCAGGCATTCCACTTTAATGCCTTCCTGCAGGCAGGCCCGTACCAGCAAAAAGCCCGGATCGGAAATGCCCGGCGTGCCCGCATCGGAAACTAGCGCCATGGTCTCGCCACCTTTCATGCGTTCCACGAGGTGCGCTACGGCTTTGTGCTCGTTGTGCAGGTGGTGGCTGTGCATGCGTTTTTCGATACCCAGGTGGTGCAGCAGCTTGCCGCTGGTGCGGGTATCTTCGGCCAGGATCACGTCGGCTTCTTTCAGGATGCGGATGGCCCGCAGCGTGATGTCTTCGAGGTTGCCGATGGGCGTGGGTACTAAGTAAAGGCGGGTTTCTTCCTGCATAGGCCAAAGTTACGCAAAATGATTCAACTGCGTTTTGGAATGCGGATATTCCCCTGCTGCTTCCGGCCTTACGCGTTTTTGCTGCCATACATGGGTGCCTCCCTCCTGCCCTGCCGGATATTTAGTTCTTGCGGTTCTTCTTTGTATTCCGAAACGGTAGGGATTTGCTCTGAAAAAGTGATGTTAGTGCGGTCTGGTAAAGCAGCGGAGAATACATTATCCGGTCACCTCGACGCCAGGGGAGGTCTCCAATATTGGCAGCAAGGCCTGAATAAACAGCCTATCTATTGCCGTTGACTTCAGTCAATGGATCTGTGTGATATTCCGCGGAATCCTGATCTGCTAACGTGCGGACAGGTCAAGCCCTGTCCCTACCAAACTGGCTCCGCCGAATTCCTTTTCTGAAAATCCTGATTCAGACAATAACCTCCGATTCAAGCAAAATTCATTTGAATCACAGAAATTATAGTTCAGATACCTTTTTCGCCTCACAACCCTATCCTTTCCGGCGCATCGAACATACGATTTCTGAAATTCTGAAAATTCTAAAATTCTGATTCAGACTTTCAACCACAGTTCAGGCACCTTTTTCCCTCAAAACCCTACCATTTCCAGACAGCAAAACACAACCTGCCGGCCTGCGTATAGCACACTCCAAACTGTTTATCTACCTGTTAAAAGCAAACGTTATGGCCGAAAAACCGAAATCCTTTCCGAAGCAAAGCCAGCAGAAACAGCCGGGCAAAGAGTATAAAATGGATCCTGAACCGGAGGTGATCCGGAAGAACTACAAAGGCAGCGGCAAACTGGAAGGGAAAGTAGCCCTGATCTCCGGCGGCGACAGCGGCATTGGCCGGGCTGTAGCCGTGCATTTTGCCCGCGAAGGCGCCGACGTAGCCATTATGTACCTGAACGAAGACCAGGACGCCAAAGACACGCAGGAAATGGTGGAAGCCGAAAAGCGTAAGTGCCTGCTGCTGCGCGGCGATATCGGCGACGAAAAATTCTGTAAGAAAGCCGTGGAAAAGACCGTAAAGGAACTGGGCGGCCTGAACATCCTGGTAAACAACGCCGCTGAGCAGCACGAGCAGGAAAAAGTGGAAGACATCTCCGCCAGTCAGCTGGAAGATACGTTCCGGACCAATATCTTCTCTTTTTTCTTTCTTACCAAAGCCGCGCGCGAGCACCTGAAAAAAGGCGACTGCATCATTAACACCACTTCGGTAACCTCTTTCCGGGGCAGCGACCACCTGCTGGATTATTCGGCCACCAAAGGCGCCATTACCACTTTTACCCGTTCGCTGTCGCAGAACCTGGCCGAAAAGGGAATCCGGGTGAACGGCGTGGCGCCGGGCCCGATCTGGACCCCGCTGATCCCGGCTTCTTTCGATGCCGAACAGGTAAGCAAGTTCGGGCAGAGCACGCCCATGAAACGTGCCGGTCAGCCTTCGGAAGTGGCGCCGGCCTACGTGTTCCTGGCCTGCGAAGACGCCTCCTACATTACCGGACAGATCATTCACGTGAATGGCGGCGAAATGGTGGCCGGCTAAACCCTTTGCGGAAAATACAGTAAAAGCTAAAATGCCACCGTTCTTTAAGCTGTCGTTTCAGTGCTTTTAAATCCTGAAGCGCTTGCTGAACCGGACTGGCATTAGTAAATGCAACATTTTTAACTGAACTGGAAACACCATGGCAACAGATAAAGAAAACCCCCTGAACAACAAAGCCGGCCTCGACCGGCCGGTAAGGGTAATTGAAAGCACCGGCGAAGACATGACCGAAATGACCGAAGGACACCTGGTGCCTGGCGCCGATCCGCCAAAGAACGAACATGCCCGCGGCGGTTTCGGCGACCGCGACGGCAAAACCGGCTTCGGCAGCGATTCCGGCGACGGCGTAAGCGCGGTAACCGTGAACGACGATTCCAGCGATAGCGGCCACGTTATTCCGGATGGGATCCCGACTGCAAGTCATGCCGCAGAAGTGGACGACCCGGACATCGAGATGCCTTCCGCAGAACACATGCAGCAGAACGTATCGGATCTTTCTGATGACGAGATCCTGAATGACGAAGATGTAACGCCATAATTTTTTGTTTTTATTTTTTGTTTTTAAGCCATCCGGGTTTCCGGGTGGCTTTTTTTATGATTTAAGGCGTAATGGTTTCGGTGCCGGCTTTTTAGGGTAACTGAACAGCGGGATGATGTGGTAATGGTTTTGAAGTGGCTTGGTATTACCTGTTAATCCTTCAGTAACATCTGGTGTTTGGTATTTTCAGATAAGTATTAGATTTGACAGATATAATGTTTATTCCTGTGTTACTCTTGTTTTTACTTGAAAAAATGAAAATGATAAGGCATTATTCTTAGGTGTTTAGGTTTCTATAGCCCTTTTGCCTACTTTTGTGCCGGAAATCGGAATAGAATTCTGCTAATAAGTTACTTGCAATATTCTAACAATAGGCAAGAACAACTTCTCCGGAAATTGTTAAACGATAACTTTATTTTGTTATTTAAAGTAAAAATATAATTTTTAAATGATTGTTTGGTTTTCGCGTTGTTTGTTTGGCTTTTAGCTGCCTTCCAACAACGATACTACTGCTTCTGCTACTATATACTACTGCAAACCCGATTACTACTAATGTTTACACAAAATTTGACCAAAGGAAGCAATTTCTTTGCCCGGATACCTTTGCGGTATTGGCCGGGCCACAGCCAGCTTCTGGCTGCCCTGTTTTTCATCAGTTTAAATACCCAGGCCGCTACGATTCCCAGCAATGATCCGGCCTTAGACTGCTGCACCGGCCTCCAGGCCAATTCCAATTCCGATAGCTCGCTCCGGGCGATGTGGTAATATCGGTGTAAATCACCCTATAAACCGTTGATGTTGCCTGTTGTGCTTTGTAATATAAAGTCGCAAGTGGTCTGACTTTGTGCTGTTTTTAACCTGCTTTCAAATGGCCGGGCGAAAACTTACATAGTTTCCCTTAAATCGCGGTGCTCTTTTAAATAAATAAAAAATAGCAGGAAAATGCTTCGGCACTGCTTCCGGGCAGCTGAACCGGACCAATAATGTATTGCCCTATTTTTTTCTTAAGCAGGCCGATATTCAGTTTTAATGATTGCTTCCAACGTCCAGTAATTAAAAAATACTTTTACCAAAGCGCATATATTTCATACCCAAGTCATTACAATATTTCCAATTATGCATTCCATTTTACACCGTATTACCAAAACAATGTGTCAGTCGAAAAGGCCTGGTATTTTGATCAAAAGCTTTTTGGGGCTGCTTCTTGCCCTGATCTGCCATACTTACGTTTTAGCTGATACTTTCATTACTTTAAGCAGCGGAAACTGGGATGGTGCTACAACGTGGAAAAACACCACTACTGGTGCAACCGGTGTAACACCTGGTGCCAACGATGCTGTTACGTTTTCGTCATCAAATAGTATTGGTCATAAAGTAACGGTAACGGCAGATGCCAGCTGTGGCTCGATCACGTTTACACACTCTTCCCAAAAGTTGACTGTTAATTCAGGCGTTACATTATCAATCAGCGGAAGTTTAGGTATAAGGTTAGCATTGGATGCTAACAGTACAATCGTATTTAATGGTACTACCACTGCCCAAGCCATTCCGGCCGCAACCTACGGCAACATTAAAATAAATAATACGGCCGGCGCTTCTTTGGATGACAATATCACAATTAAAGGTGACTTAACCCTTGAGAACGGTACACTGGATACCAAAGGCAAAACTATAACCGGTACCAGCGGCAAAACCTTTCAGGTTAACAACGGCGCAACCTTTAAATTGTCTGGGGCAAGCACTTTCCCCACAACCTTCGGAACCGTTACGCTGAAGCCAGAAAGTACGGTAAACTTTAGTGGAACCGGTATTCAGACGATTCCGAGTTACACCTACGGCCATATCACGGTTAATAATGGTTCCGGTGTAAGCCTGGAAACGAAGTCTCCTACTTACACTTTAAATGTAAATGGTAACCTGGAGATAGAAAATGGTACCTTAAATAACAATGGTAACGAAATTGCCGGTTCGGGTAAAAAGCTGGTGTTAGGAGTTGGCGCCACCCTGAACCTGACCGGTTCCACTACTTTTCCGCAAGGTTTTGGTACCGTTTCGTTGGAATCCACCAGCAACGTCGCTTACATGGGGCAGGAGGCTCAGGATATCAAAGGCGGAATTATCTATGGTAATCTGATAACCGGTGGTCGTTATGACAAAAGGCTCAGCGGTAACGTAACCGCAACCAATATTTTTCTTACCAGTGATAACGAGGCTATATTACACGTAGGTGGCAATGCCATAACCCTGAGCGGTAGCCTGACCGGAAAAGACATTAATTTCTCCGAGGCCAGTACCATTAATTTCGTCGGCACCTCAGGCCAGGATATTCCAGGTTTTAACTACGGTAACCTTAATTTAACCGGAACCGGGATCATGAAGTTAAAGAGCATGCCTTACCCCATTACGGCCGGAACTACCACCATTGCTGGCCCGGTAAATTTTGCCGAAGGCGGCATCGATATCGGTGAGAAAACCTTGACACTGGAAACTAACGGCAGCATCATCGGTGCATCTGCAAGCAACTACGTGCAGCTGACAACCGGTAAAATGGTAGTGAAAGGCCTGGGGACAGGAGGAGTAGGCGGCCGCGACGAGGCATTCGCTTTCCCGGTAGGTACTGCTACTATTACTACCACTAATACCGTTATTCCCGGGTCTTATACGCCGGCTTATATTAAAAATACCGGCGACCTGAACGAGTTTTCGGTGAACGTTGCGGATGGAATTAAAAAGAATGGCAGCAATGGCAGCCTGATCACCTACAACGTGGTTAAGAAAACCTGGAACGTGAACCGCGAAACAAGCAACGGCGCCGTAAATGTTACCTTAAAATTGCAGTGGAATACTTCCGATGAATCCCATGATATGGAGTCGAACAATACTTTCGACCGCAACTCCAGCACTATTAACCACTTCCACCAAAATGCCTGGGAGTCCTTGCTCACCAGTCCTTCTTCCGATGCGAACGGCGTATATTCCGTATCAGCTTCCGGGATCAACACTTTTTCTCCGTTTGTTGTAAGCGGCTACGCATTCGACGAGCCAGAAACCGCGCTGCCGGTAGAACTGGTTAACTTCAGCGCCAGCAAAGAGAATAACCGCGCTTTACTGGAATGGTCAACCGCCAGCGAAAAGAATAACGCCGGCTTCCATATTCAGGCCTCCCGCGACGGCCGCGCCTTCGAAACGGTAGGGTTTGTGGCCAGCAAAGAGGCAAACTCCTCCAGCCAGCAGCAGTACCGTTTTGCCGAGGAGAAATCCCGGACCGGCATGTGGTATTTCCGTCTGAAGCAGGCTGACTTCAGCGGCGACGTAAGCTACTCCGCTGCCAAAGTTCTGAATTTCGGAAAGGTACAGGAAGCTGTTACGGTTTATCCGAACCCTTTCCGTGACGAGCTGAAAGTAGCCGTTAACCTGCCTGCCGCCTCCGAAGTAAGCTTGGAACTGCGCGACCTGACCGGCAAAACGGTATACTTCCAGACCCAAAAACTGGCCGCAGGTGCTAACCTTGTTCCGGTAACCCCGGAAGCCGGACAACCGGCCGGCGTTTATTTCCTGACCGTGAAAACGCCGGTCAGCTCCACCACCTGTAAGGTGATTATGCAGTAGTTTCTAAAATGCAGTAGTTACTAATCTGTATCTAAAAAAAAGGGAAGCAATGCTTCCCTTTTTTTTTTGTTTGCAGTCCGGTTTTTTTAGAGCATGTTTAAATTTTAAATAATTGATATTCAAGCCAATCGATTAATAATGACTTGGCAATTATGCCATAACACCCAGCTTTCAGCACTTTCTGGTGTTTTTTCATAGTCTTTATCGAGCCTGCGGAAAAAGTTGAACATCCCAAAAGCCCGCTCAGTCACCCACCGCCATTTTACCGGCACAAAGCCTTCTGAAGCTGGAGGTTTGGAACTGATCTCCAGTTCCACGCCTAAGAGATTTTCATTTACCCAATTCATAAATACCTTTGCATAAGCTGCATCAGCCAGGATCGTTTCCATGCGATGAAGGTAGCCTCTGAGCGGAGCAACTACCCGCTCTGCCATTGTTCCGTCTGCCCGGTTAGCACTATGCACCACTACACCCCAAACCAGCCCCAGCGAATCAGTGATCACATGCCGCTTGCGCCCGTTTATCTTCTTATTGCCGTCCACACCAGTTTCTACTGAAATAAAAGCAGAGACCTTAACTGATTGGGTATCAATACTCATCAGGCTTGGCGTTTCTGCCTTTTTCTGCCTTTCCCGCTCTTTCATATTCAGCCGCCAATTCAGCTTTTCCAACATGCCATTCGCTTTCCAACTGCGGAAATAATAGTACACCAGCTGCCATTTGGGAAAGCCTTCTGCAGGCAGATTACGCCATTGGTTGCCAACCCGCAGGCACCAGAAAATAGCATCCAGGATATCCCGAAGCGAATGTTTCCGTTTCCTTTGCTCCGGCAAATATTCTTTTATAACTTCCCACTGCGAGTCAGAAAGTCTCTTGTATTGAGATTGCATAAGCTTTTAGTTTAGTCACTTTTGCTTACGCGCTGACTCGCTTTTTTTTTGCCTTTCCTAAAATTTAAACATGCTCTTAGGTGTTCGGCAATTTGTTGCCAATTAATATAGAGTAGTTTCTAAACTGCAGGTAGTTACTGATCACTATCCAAAAAAGAGAGAAGCATTGCTTCCCTCTTTTTTTACGTTTTTCTACAAGGTTTTTTAGGCGTTCAGAAGCATGTTACAGCCGTTTTCCCAATTGTAACGCAATTGTAACGCTTTTGAAACGCGCTTTTTTATTGCTTTTAGGCCGGCAGTTGTATCTTTGCAGTGCTATAAAAAATATAAGAATCATCCTGAAGTCTGTTCCTGTCTTGTTAACCGGTTGTTATTGCCTGTGATTTTTTTGCCGCTGCCATAACCTGTGCCCCAGCCCGAGCAAGACTGATCTGCTATTGCCTTTTTGGTAATAGTGGTGTTATAAAAGTGAAATAAAAAAACAACATCATTATATAAATTAACAAAACCTTGACTTTAAGAAATAAAAATTAGCACTCTATAATAACCTTACCTGCACTGATCTTACTGCTTATAAAATGCCTAAACTCTCGCTCACCTTTTCACCTATCCGATCGCTGCCGCTGAAATTCCTGTTACACGCTATCCTGGTTTTGCTGCTCTTCGATCCGGAAGCCAGCGCGCAGGCTCCCGCCTGTACGGCCAGCAATGCCTGTTTCGATTTCAGTTACAAAGGCTATGTCCGGAACAGCAACAATACCGTAACGCTGACCTTCGGGATACAAACAAACTGTAACCACGATTTCAGCCACGCGGCTTTCGAATTGCCGGCCGGCGCCGTAGCCTCGAATATGACGCACACCAACAGCGCTTTCAGTTATTCCAACGCCAACCCTACCAATAACCCCTTTTATTCCTTAAAATTCAACGCTGTTAATGCCTCCGGTTACAAGAATGGCGTAAGCGACGAATTCTCCTATACCATTCCGGCGGCCAAGTTCGATAGTATGCCTACGATGCGCATTCAGGCGAAAGCGGCTACTACGGTAGGTACGGTTACGTTCAATACCAAAGGCTGCTGCGACAATACCGTGCCCGTAAGCGGTTCAGCCGCCGTTTGTGCGGGCAGCACCCAGACCTATTCCGTAACGCCTGTAAACGGTGCCCTGTATTATACCTGGACCCTGCCCGCGGGCTGGACGGTTGTAAGCGGCAGCGGCACGCCGGCTATTACCGTGAAACCAAACGGTACCGCCGGCGCGGTAAAAGTACAGGCCGGCATCAATACCTGCGGTACCACCACGGTTTCGATCCTTACTCCCCAGAAACCAGCCGTTCCTACCGCCATTTCCGGCCCGGCGATGGTTTGCAAAAATGCGACCTATACCTATGAAGTGCCTGCCGTAACCGGCGCCGATTATTATACCTGGACCGTTCCGGCCGGCTGGCAGATCCTGAGCGCCCCGTTGCTGAATGGTTTCGGGAATAAGATTAATGTAAAATCCGGTACCGCGGGTGGTTCGGTTTCGGTAAGCGCGGTAAGCGACGTGTGCGTGGTGCAGGCCAGCGCGAAGCTGAGCCAGGCCGTTTCCATTGCCCCGGAAGCAGCCATTATAAATATAAGCGGCGACGGAACTCCCTGCTTCGGCAGCGTACAAACCTATACGGCAAATGCCCGCAACGCTGCGGCCTATACCTGGACCGTGCCGGCCGGCGATACCATCCTGACCGGCCAAGGCACCAATACCATTACTGTGCTGGTGAAGAATGCCGGTCCGCAACTGCTGAACGTTTCCGTAACCGGACCGGGTGGCTGCAGCAGCGTTACCGAAAATCTGGGGATCCAGGTGAAAATGCCGCAGGCCATAACTGCCCAGCCTGTTCCCGGAGCAACTTTTGTGGGTAAAAACCTAGCGTTTTCGGTACAGGCAACGGGGGCAAACCTAACGTACAAATGGCAGGTGAACAGCGGCGCCGGCTGGCAGGATATAGCTAACAATGCCACTTACCAGCAAACCGACAGCGCTACCCTGAAGCTGGTGAATGTGCCGGTAGCTTTCAGCGGCAACCAATACCGTTGCCGGATAAACGGCTGTGCGCAACCCCTGTATTCGGCGGCAGCGCCATTAACGGTAACGCCGGCCATTGCGGTAAATATACGAGTGCTGCTGGAAGGACCTTATAACCCGGCTACCGGCTTCATGAATACCGGCCAGAATGCCGCCGGGGTAATTCCGCTGAGCCAGCCTTATAATAATACCTACTGGAATTACTACGGTACCGAAAGCGTGCCGGCAGGTTTTTTTGCCGCCAACCCCAATATTGTGGACTGGGTGCTGGTGGAGATCCGCTCGGGGCTTTACCCAAACCAGGTGCTGGGTATCTCCGCTAATTTCCTGAAAAAGGATGGTTTGGTTGTGGGGTTGGATGGCCAGAGTCTGCCGGTTTTTGTGAACGTGCCGGATGGTAACTATTACGCGGTCGTGCATCACCGGAATCACCTTTCCATTATTTCCCGCACCATGATCGCGCTGAATGCCAACCCATCGCTATACGATTTTACGACCAATTACGAAAAATCTTACGGCGTGAACCCGGTGAAGCGGACCGCCGACGGCAGATGGGCCATGTACACCGGCGATGCTAACGCCAACGGTTCGGTTAGCACTTCAGACTGGAATTCCTTCTGGAAAAAAGAAACCGGCCAGTCCGGTTACCTGAAATCCGACTGGAACCTCGACGGCGTGGTAAACCAGGCCGATTATACGCTGTGGTATGGCAATGGCGGTGCCACTACCCAGGTTATCAGATAATCATCCATTTACAGAAACAATAAGTCAGAATTTTTATGAAGTACGTTGCAAAAGCCTTGCTGCTGGCAATAAGTATGTTTGTTTTCCTGGCCGGAAATGCCCAGGATATTGCCGATGCCACTGTGCAGGGGAGAATGGTAGTGGTAAGCAGCAGTAACAACAGCCTGGTAGTGAAACTGCAGGTAAAGGCGATCCATGATACGAATCCGGCCCAGACCCTGATGCTGACCTCGGCTTCTTTCTGGTTCCGGTATAACGATAGCCTGGTTTCGCTGGCTGAACAGCCCGTGGCTGCTTCAAGCGCGGCCCTGCTGAATGGTGATTATTTCTATCCGAGCCTTTCCAACCCGTATTATTCCGAAAAGGTGGTTACGCGCCAGACCATGCTTGACAATATTAAGCCCGATAGCAAATACTGCATTTCGCATATTGTCTGGGAAGGCTGGGACGACGACGGTTCCGGAACCATGACTCCCCACTCTATCAATACCTGGACCGATATATCTGTTGTAAAGCTGAAGGTGCTGAAAACCGGTACATTAAAATTAAAGTGGGATCTCGTGATGCTGGAAGAGGAGATTCTGGACGAGGTAGCTTTTTCCTATAAAATAGGCCAGTTCGACGATCTGGTCACGACGGTAACGTATCAGCCGGAAGCCCTGAACCTGGCCGCTGCCGGGGATGGCACCGTGGCTGATCCATACAAAGTTACAGTCCGGTCTTCCAACAGCGCCGAGCCTGCTGCCGGCACAACGGGGTTTTATGTGTATTACCGTAGCGCCGATGCGAGGGCGGCTATCGGAACCGATAAACTGAACAGCACACCTTTCTTCTGGGGCAATGCTACAATCGTGGATGAACCGATCGCGAACGTTTCGAAAGATACCGTTATCTATAACCGCCGCCTCTCCTATACCAGCACCGACGGCACCCAAAGCAACGATTCCTGGCCGGCATTGGCGGCTGCAGCCCGCGAAGCGCTGTACGTAGTGTTTACGCCAACAACTTACGGTGCTGCAAACGGTATCAAAACGTACCTGGAAACTATAAATTCCGCCTCCTTTAAAACCTGGGACGAATCGGAAGTGCATACCGTAGCCGTAAACAATGCCTATAAATTACTGGGCAGCGGCAGCGGAGGCGGGTCCGCTCCGCTGCCGGTATCGCTGGTCGATTTTTCGGCTACCCTGCAAAACCGGAATACCGTGCTTTTAAACTGGGCAACAGCTTCGGAACAAAATAACGCGGTTTTTGAAGTGGAAAGAAGCGCGAATGGCCGCGAATTTACCCGCATAGCCTCGGTGAAAGGCAACGGCACCACGGCTACTTTCCATACCTATTCCGCTACCGATCCCGATCCGCTGACCGGTATTTCCTACTACCGCCTGAAGCAGGTGGATTTCGACAAAAAAGCAGGCTATTCCAAAGTGGTGCTGATCAACAATGCCGGCCGCGCCGAAAGTCTGAACATCAGCATGGTTTATCCGAACCCGGCAAAAGACCAGGCCAGACTCGTTTTTTCGCTTGACCGGGAAGAAACCCTTAGCCTGAAATTTACCGACCTGCTGGGCCGTGTGGTAAGCACAGAAAGCCTGAAGGCCGTAGCCGGCGTGAATACGCATTCCCTTGGCAACCTGGCGGCCCTGCCGGCCGGGGTATATATCCTCAATTTATCCGGTAAAGGTAAGCATGCCGCCATTAAAGTCGTGAAAGAGTAACCAGGTACTGCCAGCAAATACCGGAAAAAGGGGAGCAACAGCTTCCCTTTTTTTTATGCCCTGCCGGCTTTTTCTATCCGGGCACCGGAGAAGCGGAGAACTCTTTTTTTACCGGATACCGTCATATCAGGCCCTTGTGTTTTTATTGTTAAGAAGCGCTGTTACTCAGGATTTTGGTGTTTAGCTGAAGCAACTAAATACGTTTTGCCGGCTTGGCCGTGCCTGAATGGTAAACTTTTGCGGGGTTTATTTCCTGATCTAAGACCGTATTAATATTTTATTTTATTAATATTTGAAATGTTACAATAAATATAAGCTATGTTTTATTTGTGGCATTAGCTTCGAAGAAATTAAATGGCAAATTTGACGTATATTATTTAGGTATTGGTCTTATGTTTATATTCATTTGCCTAAAATTATAAAAATACTGCACAAGAACCCGGAATTAATCCTAAGTTGGCTAGCTGAAATCTTCGTAAGGACTTTCATTATCACCGCCCTCCATTACCCCTACTGAAAACAAACCCGGTTTAGACTTAAACTTTGGCGTTTCAATAGATCAACTAACACATGGCAGCATAATTTCATAAAAGCTGAGCTCCGCTCCGGCGTTACTTTCCTATTCTTTTACTTTTTGTTTACCCATGCAGCTTTCTGCCCGGAAGCTGTACCAATACCTTATTGCCTGTTCTTTTTGGACTAAGGGAATAAAAATTTGTATTGCCTGCCCTGCGGTATCGAGCTATTACACCCGGTCGTTCACCTGCTCTCTGAAATACTTGAAACAGTCTCGCCCAAAAACGCATGCACACATTATTACAGAACCTTAACAAAAATCTCGGCCGGATCTACCGCTGCACCGGCCGCCTGAATGGCAGTTTCGTGCTGCTTTTCCTGTTTTTCCTGGCTTCCCGCGCTGCTTCTGCAGGTACCGTAACTGCCACTGCTTCGGGCGGTAACTGGAACACGACCACTACCTGGGCTGGAGGGGCGGTGCCTTTAACTACCGATGATGTTGTAATTCCGTCGGGTAGCGCAGTAACCGTAGATGGCACCAATACCTGCGCTTCTCTGAAGCTGACCGGGCTCGGAGGGAGCTATGCTTTCACGGTAAGTTCCCTGAAAAGCCTGACGGTTACAGGTACCGTTACCATTGAAAATGCCCAGGCGGGTTCCAACACAGTTACTTTATCGGTAGCGGGAACCCTGAAGGCGGCGAACCTGGTAGTTGGTGCGGCCAGCACCGGGAATAAAAATGCCAAAGTTTCGGTAGGCTCAGCCGGCCGGCTTGAAATAACCAATAATATTACTTTCAATACCAGGGGAACGGTGGCCATTACATCAGGAACATTGGCTTTAGGGGGAAGCTCGGCAAATATTTCAACTATTCTGGCTAGCGCTTCGCTGTCCAAAAATACCGCTGGTACCTTAAGCACGGTGGAATTTAACGGCACTTCTGCCCAAACCATTCCGGCGGCAACCTACGGCAACATTAAAATAAACAATACTGCCGGCGCGGCTTTGGGAGCCGATATCACTACTGCAACCGCCGGTACGTGTATCTTAAAAGGAAACTTAACTGTCGAATCCGGTACGCTGGATGCTAACGGCAAAACCCTTGCCGCTACCACCGGGCAGACCCTGCAGGTAAACAACGGCGCCACCTTTTTGCTTTCCGGGGCCAGCGCTTTTCCTACAACCTTCCCAACCACTACGCTACAGCCAAGCAGTACCATAAACTTCAGCGGGTCCGGGCCGCAAACCATTCCTTCTTATACCTATGGCCATATCAAGGTCAATAATTCTTCCGGCGCTACCTTAGCCATGGCGCTTAGCACTACCAATTTTAAAGGCAACCTGCTGGTAGAAAGCGGTACCTTAAATAACGGTGGTTTAGCAGTTACCTCTTCGGGTACGCAAACCCTGCAGGTGGCAAATGGCGCCACCCTGAACCTGACCGGGGCCACTACTTTTCCGCAAAGTTTCGGTACCGTTTCGCTGGGGGCCACCAGTACCGTAGGGTACCTGGGCGCAGTTGCTCAGGTGATAGAAGGCAGGACCTATGGCTATCTGCAAACCGGCGACATCGGCGCTAAAACCCTCGGCGGGAACGTAACCACAACCAATATCACGCTTTCCGGCGGTAACCTGAACGTTGGTTCCGGCCAGACTTTAACGATCTCCGGGACCCTGAGCGGTTCAGCCATTTCTTTCGACCAGGCTAGTACGGCAGCTTTCAACTGGGCCAGCGCCCAAGCCATTCCGGTCTTCAGCTACGGGAATTTACAACTAAGCGGCGCGGGCGCCAAAACCCTGGCCGGCGATATTTCGGCAAAAGATATTTCGGTAAGCAGCGGTACCTTAACAGTTGGCGGTACGCAGACCTTAGCGGTAAGCGGAACATTAGCAGCGGCTGCTCCTATTACCTTAGCTTCCGGCAGTACCGTAAGCTTTACCGCCACTTCCGGCAACCAGGTGATTCCGGCATACAGTTATACCAACCTTTCAACCAGCGGCGCAGGTACGAAGACTCTTGGCGCGAACGTAACGGCAACCAATATTTCGCTTTCCGGCAACACCTTAACCGTAGGTTCGGGCAAAACTTTAACGGTTTCCGGAAGCCTGAGCGGTTCAGTCATTTCTTTCGACCAGGCCAGTACGGCAGCTTTCAACTGGGCCAGCACCCAGACAGTGCCGGTCTTCAGCTATGGGAATCTGCAGCTCAGCGGCGCGGGCGCCAAAACCCTGGCCGGCGATATCTCGGCAAAAGATGTTTTGGTTAGCGGCGGTACTTTAACGGTTGGCGGCACGCAGACCTTAGCGGTAAGCGGAACGTTGGCAGCGGCTGCTCCTATTACCTTAGCTTCCGGCAGTACCATAACCTTTACCGCCACTTCCGGCAACCAGGTGATCCCGGTTTACAGCTATACCAACCTGGCAACCAGCGGCGCGGGTACCAAAACCCTGGCCGGCAATATTACGGCCACCAACCTGACCGTTAACGGCGGCAATCTGAACGTGGCCGCCTCCCGGATCCTGACCATAAACGGTAACATTTCCGGTTCGGCCCTGGCTTTCGACCAGGCCAGTCAGGTTAGTTTTACCGCTGCCGGCGCGCAGAGTATCCCGGCCAGCACCTACGGTACCATCCTGATCGGCGGTTCGGGCGTGAAATCACCGTCCGGAAACATGGCCGTTAAGAACATTGCTTTTTCCGGAACCGGCAGCCTGAACGTAGCAGCCGCAAGAACACTTACCATCAGCGGCGACCTGCCTGCCGGTTCGCCGGTTAGCTTTGACCCCGCCAGTACCGTTATCTTCGATGGCGCTTCTTCGCAGACCATTCCGGTGTATGCCTATGGCGCCCTGCAATTCAGCGGCAGCGGTACGAAAAACCTGGACGGCGCGCTTACTGCCGGCAATACCACGGTGGCTGCCCCGGTAGATTTCACCAACGGCAGCATCAGCATCGGCGCGAATACCTTAACCCTGGAGGTTGCCGGCAGCATCAGCCATACCTCTGTAAGCAACTACGTGAAACTGACAACCGGTAAAATGGTGGTGAAAGACCTGGGAACCGGCGGCCGCACCTCGGAATTCGCTTACCCTGTTGGTACGGCTACTTCCTATACGCCGGCTTACATTACCAACGCCGGCGCCCTGAACGATTTTTCGGTGAATGTGGCGGATGGCATTAAGAACAATTTCAACAACCCGATCAACCACAACGTGGTTAAGAAAACCTGGAACGTGAACCGCGAAACAAGCAACGGCGCCGTGAATGTTACCTTGAAATTGCAGTGGAATACTGCGGATGAAGCCGTTGACCCGGCAAACCCGTTCAATAACTTCGACCGCAACTCCAGCACCATCAACCACTACCACAATAGTGCCTGGGACCGCCTGGCAACCACGCCTTATTTCGACGCGGGCGGCGGCGCTTATTACGTATCTTCTTCCAGCATCACCGATTTCTCTCCGTTCGGGGTAGGCGACCTGACCGATCCGCTGCCGGTAAAACTGGTCGATTTCAGCGTACGCAAAGAAAATAGCCGCGCTTTGCTGGAATGGGCAACCGCCAGCGAAAAAGACAATGCCGGGTTCCACATTCAGGCTTCCCGCGACGGCCGCACGTTTGAAACGGTAGGGTTTGTGGCCAGCAAAGAGGCAAACTCTTCCAGTATGCAGCAGTACCGTTTTGCCGAGGAGAAATCCCGGAGCGGCATGTGGTATTTCCGCCTGGAACAAGCCGACCACAGCGGCGAAACCAATTATTCTGATGTCAGGGCCCTGGATTTCGGTAATGCCCGCGAAACTGTTCAGGCCTATCCGAACCCATTCCGCGAAGAGCTGAAAGTGGCCGTGAATCTGGCAACTGCTTCCGAAGTAAGCCTGGAGCTGCGCGATCTGACCGGTAAAACGGTATACCTCCAGGCCCAAAAACTACCTTCCGGCGAGACCCTTGTTCCGGTTACGCTGGAAGCCGGACAACCAGCCGGCGTTTATTTCCTGACCGTGAAAACCCAGGCAAATGCAACCACAAGCAAGGTGGTAAAGCTGTAGTAAAGTATTACGCACCCAGGAAAAAGGGGGAAGCACTGCTTCCCTTTTTTTTATGCCCAATTGCAGCCTGGCCGGCTCTCCGCCGAACCTGTTTTCTGTAGTGATGGATTTGCGGGCGCATGTAATTGCGTACAGTTATGAAACAGGGCATTTGCGCTTGTCACTGGCTGACATATGCTTTCCTTTCCTGCCGGATACCTTCGCAGCTTAATTCCTGCGGATCAGGAACGGTATGGTTTTACCGGTAAAAGGTGCCTGAACTGTGATTTTTGTGATGCTTATGAATTTTTCCGGATCAGGATCGCGGATTGTCTGAGTCAGAATTTCAGAATTTAATGATTTTCAGAAATCGAAGATTCGGCGGAGCCAATTCCGGTAGGGACAGGGTTTGACCTGTCCGCACGTTAGCAGATCAGCATTGCAGGATTCACACATTTCGCATAGCGCAGCGCAGCTGTAGAGACCATGTACTACTACTTTTTCTGAAGAAACCGATAGCATTTTTCAGTTAGCTACGAAGGTGAGGCCTCAGCGGCACGTCCCGAAGAATTTCAGAGCTTGTGGTGCATCCCGGAGTAATTCGGGGAGGGCTTAGGTCAGTTAAAAGTTATGTAGTTTAGAGTTATGAGTTGAAGGAAAACAGCAGGTTTTTTAACTTCCTTATCTGCAAATATTGGAGATTGAGCTACGCTGCACTTACGCTTGACTATGCCTAACCTTCGGTTTCTCGCAATTATTGGAGATGACCGGATTTTATAATTCTATTTTTTTGAAAATTTCCGGGTTCCCCACTTGTATGAAGGAGTAATGAGTGTTGCGGGCAAGTTATGGGATGCTATATAAAAAAGGACTGCGCCGCTTAAAAACGGTATACTTTCAGGCAAAAAACTAACCGGGGCTGCCAGAAAGGGATTGCAGAAAAATGCTGAAAACCCCGGCCACCTTCCGCATTTTCCCGGAAAGAATAGTAGCAGGCAGCTAGTACACGTTCAACTTAATTTTTAGAAGAGTCGGATTGCAAATCCGACCAATAAGTTAAGACGGGATTGCAAATCCCGCCAAGCAAAATTTAGTTTTAAGTTGACTTTGTACTAGTACACGGTCAACTTAATTTTTAAATTTTGCATTTTGGTACTTTGACTGGAGTTTTTCTCTTGCCTGGGTTACAGAAAAACTCCAGTTTATTTTCACCTGTTTATCATTTCTTTCTTTTATCCAGGGCTTAAGGCATTGCTCAAGTTTTTCCATTGTCCCAATGCGCTCATCCAGGCACTGGCGGGACAGAGCGGAGAACTCTATTTCTACCATGTTGAGCCAGGAACCATGCTTTGGCGTGTAATGAAAACGGATCATCTGTCTTAATTCAGCGGCTCTTTCCAGCGGTATATTTTCATAAAAGGAGCCATAATTATGGGTGTTCAGATTATCCTGCACCAGCTCTACCTGCTTTGCCTGCGTGTAATGCGCCTTTAATATTTCATCGATGAAAGCAGCATAATCGGCCTTTGTCCTTCTTTCCTTTACGGCCGCATACCGGATGCCCCGGTCTATATCGTAAGCCATAAATATCACGCAGGTACCCTTGCGCTTATACTCATAATCCAGCCGCTTGCTTTGCCCCGGCTTCATGGGTAAAGGAACCAATATGTCTTCTAGCAACTGGCAGGGGCGCTCGTCCATACAGAGCCTTACCTGCCCCGGTTCGGGTGATGCGGCATAAACTTCCAGCACGTCTTCCATGCAGGCAAGATACTGTCCGTCTACTTTGCCGATGCACCACTGCCTTTTTTGCCAGGGTTTGAGCTTGCTTTTTTTAAGAACTTCCGCACGGCTTCATGGCTCAGAGATTCAACATAACCCAGCTCAACTGCTTTGTCTGCCAGAAGCCGCAATGCCCATTTGCTTCTGCCGTCTGGAGACTGAGAGCAGGCCAGAGCTGTAAGGCGGGCTTCCACTTCTGGCGTGATCTTAGGCGGCTGACCCGGCCGGTCCTTTTCTTTAATAACCAATTTTACATCGCCTGTCTCATCCTGGTAACGTTGCCGGATATTGGTCACTGTACCCGAACTTACTCCTGCTACTAAAGCTGCCACTGTACCAGAATGGCCCTTTTGCAGCTCCAGCAAAACCCTGGCTCGCTTGATTATCCGGGCTGAATTTTTGCCCTTGTTTACAATTCCTTCCAGATAAGCTATATCTGATTCACTTAACTTTATGGCTATCTGCTTCACGATTTCTTCCCTTTTGAAGTTCTTGAAGCTATAACTGATATTTTAATATTTAAGTTGACTGTGTACTAGTTCTCGCAAAGCACTTTTTCCCGGCAAAAGCCTAGCGTTTTGCCGCCTCCGCTTTTTGCAGGGCGATTGCTTTTTTCAGGCTTTTGGCCTGCTTCCGGAAATCCTGCCAGGGGTTGCCCTGTTCTTTCAGTCTTGCCGGCATGGTGCGGATGTCGAATTGCTGCGCTTTCAGGTTTTTGTCCTGAAGTTCTTCCCAGAAAAGCGGGGCCGCTACCGGGGCGCCCGGCAAAGCCCGCACCGAATAAGGGGCCACGGCCGTCTGGGCGTAGGAATTGCGCATGTAGTCTATAAACAGGCGGTTACCGCGGTTTTCTATGCGCTGTTCGGTGGTGAATTCATCCGGGTGCTGCCTGGCCAGCTCCGCTCCTATGGCCAGCGCGAAGGGCCTTACCGCGTCAAAGGGTTCGGTTGGTTTCAGGGGGATGGTAACGTGCAGGCCGCTGGAGCCGGTAGTCATTACAAAGCAGCGGAGGCCGTATTTGTTTTCCAGTAATTCGCGCAGCAGCAGGGCGCCTTTTACGGCCGTTTCAAAACCGTTTTCCGCAGGGTCCAGGTCGAAGATCAGTTTGTCGGGTTTATGCAGGTGCGGGGTGGTGCTAAGCCAGGGGTGGAGGGTGATGGTGTTCAGGTTGACCATGTAAAGCAGGGCGGCTTTGGTATTTACTACCGCCTGCGCGATCGGTTCCTGGTTTTCGCGGGGTACCTGCACCTGTTGTATCCAGTCCGGAAGTGCGTTGCCGGTATCTTTCTGGTAAAAGCCGGGCTGCCCGATCCCCTGCGGAAAACGGTGCAGCATCAGTGGCCGGTTTTTAAGGAAAGGCATCAGCGCCGCGGAAACTTCTCCGTAATAAACGGCCAGGTCCTGTTTGGTATAGCCGGTTTCTGGGAAAAGTACTTTTTCCGGGTGCGTGAGCTTTACCCTGGGGTTGCTTTGGGGCATATACCTGTTTTTTTTTGTGCCTGCAATGTTACGGCGTCGGGTGGGTAAGGTTAAGGAACGGTATCTTTTTTAAGGAAAAAAGTAAATGCCGGGAAATATAGAAAACTTAAAATACCAGATGGAAGTATTTATGAAGCCCAGCCTGCTGGTAATTTACCGAAGCCGGGCCAGGTAGTACTCTTTATTTAAACGTTTAACCAAAAAAAGGAGGTAATTATGCCCTACAAAAGCAATTCAACGAACAAGGGATCTAAAAGCCATTCCGGCCACCCTGCCGGCCGCGGCATTAGCGCAGGCCTGAAAGATGCCCATACCGGCGATGCAGCGGATAATTTAGACGATCTGGAATCCCGTTACACCGACGATGTGGATGAACCTACCATCGATACCCGCCTGGGGAGCCACCCGAACCGCAATACCAACAAACCGCACATAGATAAACCGCGGTACAGCTAAGCAATTAACAGCAAAACGTAATAAAAAGGAAAAGCACAACCTGCAAAGGTTGTGCTTTTTTGTTATGTATTAAGTTCAATTTCTGGTGGTTTTGCCGGGGAAAAACCTCAAAGTACGAATATTTTAATTGAAATTCGAATAATTATAGATATATCTTAGAAAAAGTGCAACATTTAATGCCTGCTAAGGGTATAAAACCATAAGAATGCAATAAAAAAATTATAAAAGTTCAAAAAACCGAAAAAATACGCATTATTGTAAAATTGCTTTTTTGCTCCTGCCGGAGCGGTAGTTTGAGGATGATGTGAAGGGGTTTTCGGAAAAAGTTATCGATCTTCGTTCCGGTTATAATGCTACTAAAGCCGGGAATCTGAAAAAATGATTGGTAGTATCAGCGTGAATTCTTAATCTATTCCTATGCAGGCAATTTTACATCCTCCAGTTTAAAATCCCCATTTTTTGCCGGTAAGCGCTATCCGGCAGGATACCGTTCCAGGTGCCTGCAGGCTTTTATTGGCAAAATCTACGCTTCCTAGTCAACATTCTCTTTCCTATCGGCTAAAACGGGGATCCATTCATTTCGGAATAATTCTATTTCCCTGTTTTTCTAAGCTTAACCATGCCCTCATTTAGCTTTTCTGAAGCGGTTTCTGATGTGCATTTCGATTACAACATGCTAAAGGTATCTAAACTTCTGATTCCCATGAACACAATCAAACACCTTTCGAAAAATAATCCAGGCGCCGGGAAGCTAACAGGCGGTCTGGTGCGCTGCTTCAGGGGCTACCTGGCGGCAACCCTGTTCCTGACCCTGGGTCTGGCAGGAATTTCCAATGTAGAAGCAGGAACTTATACCAGCGTTGCCAGCGGCGCCTGGGGTTCTGCCTCAACCTGGTCCCCTGGCGGTGTCCCGACTGCCACCGACGATGTAATTATTAACGGCCACTACATTACCGTAAATGCAGCTGCCGCAGCGGGTTCCTTAACCCTGAACGGATCGGCGCTTGGCGCTTCGGCTGTTTCAATCAATTCTGGGATCTTGCTGAACGTATCCGGGGCGGTGGTTGTGAATGCCGCTGGCGCCGATGGCCTCACCAATCTTGTGAATATAGGCAACGGTAATTTAACCGCCCTTTCCCTGGCTATTAATGGCGCTGCCACAGGTACCAAGCAAGGTTCCGTTCAGGTTTCCGCCGGTACGCTCGATGTAAGAGGGAATGTGACTTTCAGTAGCCCGACCAATACGTCGCTTGCCCTTAACGATGCCGGTTCTTTTAAACTGGGAGGCATTCTGAGTTCCAACGGTACCTTTACCGCTGTACCCACCGCAACCCTTTATTTGAACGGAACTTCTCCGCAGACGATGCCTGCTCATAAACTGCCTAAAGTAGTAATTCAGAATCCGGCAGGTGTAACCCAGATGAGTCACTTTGGCTCCGGCGATATCGGCGACCTGACCGTTTCAGTGGGCTCTTATAATACTAACGGGCTTTCACTTCAGGGCGGCGGCAATAAGCTGACGGTAGAAAACCTGGCAATATTCAGGGTGCCATCAGGTGGTAGTGTGCCAAATGGTTTTGGTACCATGGATCTGAAATCCAATAGCGAATTTATTTACGAAGGCGGTAACCAGACCATTGGTGCTTACACCTACGGCAAGCTTACTCTTAAAGGTGCTGGTTCCGTGAAAGCGCCTGCGGGTAATATAGTGATCAATAATAATTTTACTATTGAATCCGGGGTTACGCTCAATATGTTAAGTCGCCAGGTAAGCGGCCCGGGTAAAGGAATTCTGAGCGGTATCCTGAAAACTTCCCATCCTTCCGGCGTAAGCGGTTCCAGCGGTACCTTTTTATCAGCGCTTCAGATCAGTTCAGGCTCTACTATTGAATATTATGGCGGTAACCAGTTCATAACTGCCCGGAATGATTACTCCAATATCATCATCTCTGGCGGCGGCGAGAAATTCCTTACCGGTAACCTGAAAATTTCGTCCGTACTCACAGTTGAAAGTGGCTCTGTGCTGAATTTGGCCACGCATCAGATAAGTTCTGCCAATAGCGCAAGCCAGATAATTGTGAACGGCACCATTCGGACCAGCCGGGTTGAAGGTTTCTCCGGAGCAACTACTACCTCTATCCATTCAAATGTTTCACCAGTTACACTAGCCAACGGCTCAACTGTAGATTATTGTGCGGCACTTGCCAGTGGGGACCAGATTGTAACCAGCCGTACCGACTATAAGAAGATCATGTTTTCCAACTCCATGACCAAGAAGCTGAGTGGTAACATTGTTATAGCAGATACGCTTACTGTAGCCAATGGGGCGCTCCTGCAATTAGATGCGTTCAAAGTAATGGAAGCTGCCGGCGCTACTGCGGTTGCCAATATCCAGGGAACCATTGATGTGCTGAACGTGAACGGGCTGGCCAATAAGACAACCTCCGCTTTTCATTCGAATGTAACCCTGCTTCCGCTCGGCGAAACCTCCAACATCATCTACAGTGCAACTGCTCCGCAGATCGTAACGGCCATGAATTACGGCGGGCTTAATATAAAAGGCGCTGCCATGAAAACGCTGGAAGGAAGTGTGATTGTCCGGAACTCGCTGTACGTGAACGAAGGCGCCTCGCTCGAAATGGGTAATAATATGATCACTCCGGGCGTATGGACCATTAACCGGCCTTACATCGCTATAAACGGACTGGTTAAAACCACCCGTCAGCAAGGCTTGAGCGGCAGCAACCAAACCAATATCTCCAGCGAATTTGAGGATGTGTGGCTGAACCCTTACTCTACCGTAGTTTACAACGGCGCAAGCCAGTACGTGTCAGGCCGCCTGGATTACGGAAAAGTGGTGCTGGAAGGAACAGGTACTAAAATTCTGTTGGGCAACACTGCCATCAATACAGAGCTTAACCTGAACACCAGCAGTCTGAGCCTCGGTAATAATAACCTGACAATGGCTGCTACCAGTGTAATTTCCAATGCTTCTCCTTCTTCCTACATAATCCAGAATGGCACCGGTAAGCTGATCTATCAGAACCTGGGTGACGATGTGGATGGCTACTCCGGCGAAGTGCTCTTCCCGGTAGGTACCGCAAGCTCCTATACGCCTGCTTACCTTTCCAACGCAGGAAGTACCAATAGCTTCTCCGTGCTGGTTACCAATGGTATTCTCGGCAACGATGGCCTGCAAGCCGGTTATGGAGTAGTGAACAAAACCTGGGATATCCATCAGGAATCCACCAACGGACCGGTAGAGGTAGCTATTCGCCTGCAATGGAACGCCGCCGATGAACTGGTAGACTTCGACCGGACCAAAGTAGCAGTTAGCCACTACAAAGACGGCGCAGGCGCCTGGAACTGGGAAGGAAGCTTTGTTCCTGCAGCTGGCAGCGGCCCTTTCACCGCCTCTGCTTCCGGAATCACCACCTTCTCACCATTTGGGGTTGGAAGTCCGCTGAGCCCGCTTCCTGTAGAGCTGGTTTACTTTAAAGTGAGCAAACAAGGTGAAGCTGCGCTGCTGGAATGGGAAACTGCTTCTGAGAAAAACAACCAGGGTTTCGAAATTCAGGCATCTGCCGACGGCCGCGACTTCCAACGGGTAGGTTTTGTGGAAACCCGCAACGGTAACAGCAGCAGCGTTCAGGACTACACCTACCGCGATGCGCAGAACAGCAAAACCGGCCTGTGGTACTACCGCATCAAACAAACCGACACAGACGGCAGCGTTTCTTACTACGGTCCGAAAGTAATAGACTTTGGTAGGGCCCGCAACCTGGTATCGGTTTACCCGAACCCGTTCACCGACAAGTTTGAGATCAAGGTACAAGCCGCCGCCGCTGCCGAAGCTACCATTACCCTGCACGACCTGAGCGGAAAACTGGTATACTCCGGCACTGAAAAACTGAACACCGGCATCAACCACATAGAAGTTACCACTGGCGATCAGTATCCGGCCGGCCTCTATGTACTCACTGCCAAAGCCGGCGGCCAGGTATTCGTAACCCGAATCGTAAAACAGTAAGCTGGACCCGAATCCCCCAAACTTAAAATATTAATAATCGGAAGTTTTAGATAGTAAAAAAGGGAAGCTTTGCTTCCCTTTTTTCTTTTTACAGCTTCCCGGATCCGTAAAACGCGGCATCCGGGAACCTGCTTTTGCCTGTCTTTCCGTAGATGCCGGGCGGATAAACCTGCTGTTGTACCGGCTGGAGGCTACAGGCGGGAATTACCAAGGGCAACGGCAGATCGGCTTAACCATGCGCGATGGTTGCCAGGCAAGTTATTTCCGGTCTTTTGCAGGGAAAGCTTGCGGTTTTTGATAGCTGCCTTTACCCGTATTGTCCGGAATAGCGGAAGGCATGGTTTTTGGTTTGAAAATGATACCGTTCTGGTTTTTAGTGGGTTTAACCCGCGAATGGGGCCTGCTGTGTGCGCAACTTCTGCTTTGTGGTAAAGTGCCTACCTTCTTTTAAGAGTTGCAGCAAGCCAGGCTTTTGGGCGAATTCAGGGTTTAGCAGCGTATGGTAATTTTAAGGGTAGCGAATTTTGAATTTTAAGGTTTTATTACTCCTTTCTCAGGACTTTTAAGCCTTGTTTCTTTAAGTCGGGAGTTCGGGAAATAAAGGCTGATTTGAATTGCCCTGGCTTCAGCCAAACGCTATGAAGTACAATTCAAATCTTCAGGGAAATTCTTCAGCGGAATTGGGCAGCAGCGTTCCATGCCTTGAAAAGCGTGGCAATCAGTTTTATCTGCTTATTCAGGCTGTAGCAGGCAGTATTTAGCAAGTTGTGCAATTACTATTCTTTTTTCTGGCAGCTCCCTTCAGCGGCAAAGCTTGATTGCCACGCCTTTCAAAGCGTGGTCAGGAGAAACCTGCCGGGTGCAATTCAAACGAAATTAAGCTTAAGTTAATTTTTTTCTCTCTTTGAACGCAATGAACGGAAGCCAGGAGCAAAACAAGCGAAGTTCAGATATTTAAAATTTGCGCAATGCTTTAAAAAGGATGATACCAGAAAAGGCTGTTACTTTGAGCAATTCAGAACTGTAAGATCAGCGGATCAAGGCAGGTTTTCGCATTCAAAACGCTATGGTTTTAGAGTCAAAAAGGAAGCATTCTACTTTTTGAAGCTCTGCCAAAATTTGATTACAATTTACTTGCTCCCTGTTAATTCCCGGGTTCACGTTTCTTTAGCTGGAAATTCGGTTCATTGCAGGTTCACATTTGTATAGCAGGCGTTTTCTCAATAGCTTCAGCCTTATTTCATGGATTTAAGGGCTTTTAATTCGTTACCGCCTGCTTTAGAGGACGAATGGCTTTAATAAGTGAAAACAGATCTTAGGCCTTTGCCTTGTAATGTCAGTATTTTCTGTTGTTAAATTTTGCATTGGGAAAGTTATGTTTTGGTCTGTGCCTGGAAGCGCGTTTTTGAAGCATCTGAACCCATTGTCAAACATGATTTGTATTATTCTTTTAAATTAATTGTAATATATTTATAATAAATCGCAACAATAAGGCATGGTTTAGGTATAAACACTTATAATATATAAAATTTAAATATTCATTTCTCCGCTAATTCTAAAAATAACTCCCGAACGCTTTAAAAATTTATTCAGCAGTCCTTATAAGCGGCCAGGCCGTTTTATAGGTTGTCCGGGCTTTGCCTGGTTTTATGGAATTGTATTGTTTAGTTACGCTGAAATGTACCTTTTGTATTTATAAAGTTATATTTCCGGGAGAAAGTACGCTTTTTTAATGCCTTGCTTTTGCTTAATTAGCAAGTTCCGACGCTATTAATTCTACAGATTCTTTTCACTTCCTAATGTTTCCGTGTTGCCGGTATTGTGCAATTTGGAGAAACTTGTTTGCCTGCTTTCCATTTTAGGTTGCATTTAAAAGAATCAATAGGATTATGCAAATCTCTACTTCGAAATCCGATTTCGTTGCGGCACTCCTGTATCCGTACCGCAGCAAGCTTTTTAAGCTTAATTTAATAGCGTTTTTCAGTCTTGTTCTGGCCCTCCTCCTGTCGGGCAGCGCTTTTGCCACGAACTATTCCAGTAAAACCGGCGGCAGCTGGAGCAACGAGGATACCTGGAACCCGAAAGGCGTGCCCACCTCCATCGATAACGTAACCATCAGTAAAGGCGATGTTGTAACCATTTCGGAGCCTGCCGCCTGTAAAAGCCTGACCATTTTTTCCAGCGGAGGCGACACCCGACTGATGATATCCGGAAACCCTACCCTTTCCGTGCTGAACGACATAACCCTGGAATCTCCTGGTTCGGGGGCAAACAACGCGATGCTGGATGTTGGGAATGGTAGGCTGTTTGCCGGCAATATCATCATCAAAGCCGTGAACGGCAGTAAAATTGCCCGGGTATCGGTGCTGAACGGCCGGATCGAAGCGAATAACATAAGCTTTAACAATGTATCTAACGGGCGCCTGGAGCTGAACGGAACCGGCGTGCTGCAGCTTACCGGAGCTTTGGGCCTGGGGGGCACAGTATCCGCAGCTGTAAGCAGCACCATGATCTTTGCCGGGCAAACCCCGCAGACCATCCCGGTTTCTTATACCTATGGCAACCTGATCGGGGCAAACCCGGCCGGGGTAGCGATAAGCGGCCTCGCAGCCATTCCCGTTAGCATTAAAGGCAATCTGACCGTTCAATCGGGGATATTGGATAATGGCGGTTTTGCTATAACCGGCGCTGCCCTGAAAACCCTGCGGGTAATGGAAGGCGGTACCTTGGCGCTCTCCGGTACTTCTGCCTTTCCTTCCTTCCCGGTACTTGCCCTGGATATGGCTTCCACGGTTAATTACAAAGGTACGGTGCAGACCATTGCCGTCAAGACCTACAGCAACCTTGCCATCAGCAACGGCGGTACCAAAACCCTGGGCGGCAACCTCACCATACCGGGAAACCTGAACCTGAGCAATACGAAGCTGAACCTTAATAATAACGTGCTTACCCTGGATGCGGCAGCTACTATAAGCGGCGCTTCGGCTGCTGGGTATATTGTACCGGGGGCTACCGGCAAGCTGGCCATTAAGAACATTGGCAGCAGCGGTAAAGGCGGCGAGGTTCTGTTCCCGGTGGGTACCGCTACCTCCTACACGCCGGCTTACCTTACCAATTTGGGTTCGGCAAATACGTTCTCCGTCAATATTGCCGATGGGGTAATGGATGCCAACAACCAGCAGCTTACCAAGCAGGTGGTCAAAAAAACCTGGAATGTTAACAAGGAAACTAATAACGGTCTTGTACCCGTAAACGTAACCATGCGGCTGCAATGGAACGAAGCCAGCGATCAGGCAACGCCGTTTTGGCCGGCATACTGCGGGGTAAGGCACTTTCACAACAATGCCTGGGATTGGCCTGCCTTCGGGAACGCTGTTACCGTAAGCGGTACCGCGCCGAACCGGGTGCTGAGCGTTACCCGCAGCGGTATTACCAGTTTCTCTCCTTTTACCGTAGGCGATGGCGTTAACCCTCTGCCGGTACAGTTGGTTTACTTTAAAGCAAGCAAACAAGGCGAAGCTGCCCTGCTGGAATGGGAAACTGCTTCTGAGAAAAACAACCAGGGCTTCGAGATCCAGGCTTCCGCCGACGGCCGCGACTTCCAGCGGGTAGGTTTTGTGGAAACCCGCAACGGTAACAGCAGCAGTGTTCAGGACTACGCTTACCGCGATGCACAGAACAGCAAAGCAGGCCTGTGGTACTACCGCATCAAACAAACCGACACAGACGGCAGCGTTTCTTACTACGGTCCGAAAGTAATAGACTTTGGTAGGGCCCGCAACCTGGTATCGGTTTACCCGAACCCGTTCACCGACAAGTTTGAGATCAAGGTACAAGCCGCCGCCGCTGCCGAAGCTACCATTACCCTGCACGACCTGAGCGGAAAACTGGTATACTCCGGCACTGAAAAACTGAACACCGGCATCAACCACATAGAAGTTAGCGCAGGAGATCAGTATCCGGCCAGCCTCTATATACTCACCGCCAGAACAGCCGGCCAGGTATTCGTAACGCGACTTTTGAAACAGTAAATTAATAATCTCGCCCTCACATTTCCCCAAGTGCATGACTTAAAATAATCGGAAGTTTTATACAGTAAAAAAGGGAAGCATTGCTTCCCTTTTTTCTTGCCTGCTTTTTCAGGAAATATAGCGGAAAGCAAATGTAATGGCTTCCGGGAAACGCTATTGCCGCAGCCCTGAAAAGTAGTTTGGCAAATACGGGTTATTTCGTGTAATTTTGGGCAAATTGTTCACGCACCACTATGCAGCAAGATACCGCCATTTTCGATTTAATTCAGCAGGAAAAACAACGCCAGATGCACGGCCTGGAACTGATCGCTTCCGAGAACTTCGTTTCCGAACAGGTTATGCAGGCGCAGGGCAGTATCATGACCAACAAGTACGCGGAAGGCCTGCCGGGTAAACGCTACTACGGCGGCTGCGAAATAGTGGACCAATCGGAACAATTGGCCATCGACCGGGCCAAACAACTCTTCGGCGCCGAATGGGTGAACGTGCAGCCGCACTCCGGCGCGCAGGCCAACGCCGCCGTAATGCTGGGCGTGCTGAACCCCGGCGACAAGATCCTCGGTTTCGACCTGGCCCACGGCGGCCACTTAACCCACGGTTCGCCGGTAAACTATTCGGGTAAACTGTACCAGCCAAGTTTCTACGGCGTGGAAGAAGAGACCGGCCTGATAGACTGGAGCAAAATTGCCGAAACTGCCGAGCGCGAAAAACCAAAACTGATCATCTGCGGGGCTTCGGCCTACTCCCGCGACTGGGATTACAAAGCCCTGCGCGAAGCCGCCGATGCGGTTGGCGCCCTTTTACTGGCCGATATTTCGCACCCGGCCGGCTTAATTGCCTGCGGCAAGCTGAACAATCCCTTCGACCATTGCCACATCGTAACCACTACCACGCACAAAACCCTGCGCGGCCCACGCGGCGGTATGATCATGCTGCCGAAAGATTTCGAGAACCCCTTCGGTTTTAAAACTCCGAAAGGCGAGCTGAAAATGATGTCTTCGGTGCTGGATGGCGCGGTATTCCCGGGTTCGCAGGGCGGTCCGCTGGAGCACGTAATTGCGGCCAAAGCCGTAGCGTTCTTCGAAGCCCTCACCGACGATTACAAGACCTACATCGACCAGGTGCAGAAGAATGCCCAGGCCATGGCCAAAGCCTTCGTTTCCAAAGGGTATAAGATCATTTCCGGCGGCACCGATAACCACCTGATGCTGATCGACCTGCGGTCTAAGAACCTGACCGGTAAAATTGCCGAGAACACGCTGGTAAAGGCGGATATCACTATTAACAAGAACATGGTGCCGTTCGACGACAAGTCACCGTTCGTAACTTCCGGTATGCGCCTGGGAACGGCCGCGTTAACTACCCGCGGCCTGAAAGAAGCGGATATGGAGCGCATCGTGGACCTGATAGACGGGGTGCTGATGAACGTGGAAGACGAAGCGAAGATCAAAGCCGTGAAAGGCGAGATCAATACCTGGATGGAGCAATTCCCGCTGTTCAGCTAAGAAATATTATAAGTAAAAACGATATTAAAACGCGTTAAAAATTCAGGTGGAGGCAAAACGGATAGGTACAGGGGCGGATGCCGGCGAAATGTCTTTTGTAGATCATTTGGAAGCATTGCGCTGGCACCTGATCAGGGCAGCAGCTTCGATCGTGATCTTTGGTCTGGCGGCTTTTTTCCTGAAGGATTTCGTGTTTCACGATGTGATCCTGGCGCCTTCGCGCACTGATTTCTGGACCTACCGGCAGATCTGCGCCCTCGGCGACCTGATCGGCAACCCGGAATTGTGTATCCGGAAAATGAATTTCATTATCCAGGCCCGGGAAATGAGCTCGCAGTTCACCACGCACATGTCGGTGTCGTTTACCCTGGGACTGGTGCTGGCCTTCCCGTACGCTTTCTGGGAGATCTGGCGCTTCATCAAACCCGGTCTGTACCCGCGGGAGCGCAAGAATTCCCAGGGCGCGGTATTCTTCGTTTCGGTGCTTTTCCTCCTGGGTTTGCTGTTCGGGTATTATTTCGCGGCGCCGCTTTCCATTAACTTCCTGGCCTCGTACCAGGTAGACCCCAGCATCGAGAACCAGATAGACCTTGATTCCTATATTTCCACGTTAAGCACCATGGTGTTTTCGTGCGCGCTGATGTTCGAATTGCCGATGGTGGTGTTTTTCCTGGCCAAAGCCGGTATTATTTCCGCGGAATTCCTGACCGTGTACCGCCGCCACGCCATTGTTGCCGTAATGATTATCTCAGCGGTGGTTACGCCCCCGGATGTGTTGAGCATGACCTTGTTTGCGGTGCCGCTGTACCTGCTGTATGAAGCCAGCGCTATTATTGCCCGCGTGGTGCGCCGCCGCGATGTTGAACGATTGAATAAAGAACTGAAAAATGAAGCTTAAAATTGCGATTGGCGGCGATCACGCCGGTTTCGAATACAAAAAACAGCTGACCAGCGAACTGGAAGCCAAAGGCTACGAAGTAAAGGATTTCGGGCCTTTCTCCGATGCCTCGGTAGATTACCCGGACCATGTGCACCCACTGGCCAAAGCCGTGAATGCAAATGAATACCATTGCGGAATTCTGATCTGCGGCAGCGGCAACGGCGTAGCCATGACGGCAAACAAATATTCGCAGGTTCGCGCTGCCTTGTGCTGGCTGCCGGAACTGTCCAAACTTTCCCGCGAGCACAACGATGCCAATATCCTGTGCATCCCGGCGCGGTTCGTTAGCCAGGAAACAGCTACCGAAATGGTAAACCTTTTTTTAGAAACGCCTTTTGAAGGCGGACGCCATGAAACCCGCGTAAGAAAGATCTCCTGCTAATTCCAAGCAAGCACCCAAAATCAAAAGCGGAGCAGCCCTAACGGTTGTTCCGCTTTTTTTGTTTTTAAAAAGTTATAGTTTATATTAGAATCACTCTTTACAGCCTGTCAATATTTTATCAAAAAAAGAAAATAGGAAATAATGGAGGTCGGAACGGTGTATCTGGAATCGCGGGGCTTGGTAGCCGACGAAGGACTTGCGCCTTTTTATAACTGAACTGGATTTTAAAAATAGAATCTTATGGGAAAATTAATCGAGAAAACTATCCAGGAAAGGGCAAAATTCGAGCTGGAAAACTATTATTCAAAAGATATTCCAGGGAGAAAGATCGAAACTAGACTCGAAGCCTGGACAAAAAAGGAATCAGGAGGGAAAAGAGCGGATGGTTTATTATGTTTTTTGCAACATGGAAAACCTTATACAGTTACTTTTGAGGCAAAATCCCATAAAACGTTAAACGCTTTAATTTCTTTTAACAATGATGAGAAATTAGGGCTTCAGAGCTTGGTAGTTGGAGGCATTTTTAGTGGAATTCTGATTTTAAGCTGTGTATTTATTCTCAATATTCAATGGTATTTTATTGCGCTAATTGGAGTACTAGCTTTTTTAGTATTTACCTTAGGAACAGGGTTTATTTTTGGTTTCCTGGATTTAGATAACCATAGGGCTATAAATGTAATTAATCAATTGAAGCAATATCCGGCGAATGAACAATGGGTGGTTATATCAAAGTATGCCGACAACTTGCTTCTAAAATCACCCTACAATAGGGAAAAGGATAATCTGGAAACTTTAGCCTCTTTATGCAGGAAAAATAAGTTTGGGTTACTCCTTATCTCTAGTAAGAAAGTTGAAGTCAGAGTCTATGCTGTCGAGAAAAAAGGGGATTTCCTGAAAAATTATTGCAAGGAAGGTGAAATCTTGAAAGAATTGCAAACGCAAAGTGAAGCGGTAAAGATGTCAATTTAAAAGTCAGAAACGTTCGACCAGCTAGACCGTGAATTTACTTTTTTTAGCGTTTCCCCTACCCTTTTTCGCGGTAACCGCTTACGGTTTCAACTTTCCCAGTAGTTCCTCATACAGCTTTAAATTCTCGTCGTCGAAGCAGACGAAGGTAACGGTTTCCGGCAGCAGGTTTTGCTCCAGAAAAGCTACCGTTGCTTTCAGGGCAACTTGGGCGGCCTCCGCTTTGGGGTAGCCGTAAACGCCCGTGCTGATATTGGGAAAAGCTACCGTGCGGCAATCGTTTTCTTTGGCGAGTTGCAGACTGTTGCGGTAGCAGGCGGCCAGTTTTTCGGGTTCGCCGCTGTTGCCCCCGCTCCAGACCGGGCCTACGGTATGGATCACGTAGCGGGACGGTAAATTCCCGGCGGTGGTAATTACGGCGTTGCCGGTTTTGCAATTTCCCTGGCGGGCCACAATGGCTTTGCAGGCTTCCAGGATTTCCGGGCCGCCTGCCCGGTGGATGGCGCCGTCTACGCCGCCGCCGCCCAGCAAAGAACTGTTGGCCGCGTTTACAATGGCATCGGTTTCCAGGCGGGTAATGTCGCCTTGCAGCAGCTTTATGCGTTCGGTAAGCTCCATAAAAACAAATTCAGGTTAGAAAACGGTAGGGTTTTGCCCGGAAAAGGTCAGGGCCGTTGAATGCTGGGACTTTATCTCCTTGAGGACAAGCGAAGAAAAGTTACCGGCCTTTGCCGTGCAGGACCAGGACCTGTTTGCTGAGGGAATTGCCATAAGTGGTAATGCCGCGCATCAGGTAAAGGCCGTTGGCGAAGTCCTGGGTATCGAAAGTAAAGGTGCGTTGCGTGGCGGTAGCCGTAAAAAGCAGTTTCCCCAAAGTATTGTACACCGAAACCGACATCAATTCCTGCCCGGCAGGCGCGGCCAGGGTTATTTCCCGGTCGGCTGGGTTCGGGTAGGCCTGCAGGTTGCTGGTGGTTACTTTCAGGTAGCCTTTTTTGGTTTCCGTGGCTTCCTCGTTCCCTTGTTTCACGGTTAACGTTACGGTATAGGCGCCGGGGGTATCGTAGCGGATCTGGGCCGGGTCTTTTTCGGTAGAGGAGGCCGGTGTTGCGCCTTCGAAGGTCCAGAAAAAGGAATCCGGGCGGCGGCCGTTGGAATAGTAATAGAAGTTGGTAGCATTGCCCGGCAGCACGGCATCTGGTATGGCCCGGAAATCGGCGTGCAGCACGTTAGAGCACATGTTGGAGTGGAGAAGGGATTGCCGGGTGGTATGCAGCACGCCGTACATTTCATCGGCCTGGCCCTGCGAAAAAAGATTCATGCAGTTGTCGTTGGTATAGTCCATAAAGTTCATGAACATGTTGCCGGCCGGGCCGTTGTTGCAGGACAGCTGCGGATAAGCGGGACAGCCGGTAGATTTGGCGCTTTGGTTCGGGGTATCGTCGATAAAGTCGGAATCGGTGCAGCTGCTTTCGCCTTCGCCCCAGATGTGGCGTAAACCCAGCCAGTGGCCTATTTCGTGGGTGGCGGTGCGGCCCAGATTATACGACCCCGGAAACGGGTTGAACGGCGGCCGTCCCACGCTGGAATATTTCAGCACGATGCCGTCGGTAGCAGGCGGACCGCCGGGAAACTGCGCATATCCCAGAATATCGTTGCCCAGGTTGCATACCCAGATGTTCAGGTACAGTTCCGGGTTCCAGGCATCCGTTCCGCTACGGGCAGTGAATTTCATGTTCTCACCGGTCATGCTGTAGTTGGGCTGATCGGTTTGCCGGCGCGTGATGCCGGTGCTTGGGTTGCCGTCGGGGTCGAGGGTGGCTAAGCAGAAGTAAAGCCGCGGGTTGCCGGCAATTCCCTTAAATGCGTCCGGGGTGTTGGCCGCATCGGCGTTTAAGCGGTTAAAGTCCTCGTTCAATACGGTAAGCTGCGACAGGAGCTGGGCATCGGAAATGTTCTCCTGCGGGGTCCGGTAGAGCACGTGGAATACCACCGTAATGGTATCGGGTTCTTGTTGGGTGCGGAGGTTCTGGCCCGGCCGGGTGGCCGCCGCTTTCCGGGCAGCGGTTTCGGCTTCCTGCATCTTTTGGGCATAGGCCGGGTTGCGTTGCAGCAATTCCTGGTGGGCCTGGGTAGTGCCGCAGCCTCTTCCCTTTTCCTGGGCATTTGCCACCAGGCAGCAGGCCGGCATCAGCCACAGAAGCAACCAGCAAAGTCTTTTCATGTTTCGGAATGGGTAGTGTAGTTGAAAGCTGCAGGCAGGCCCGGGCTTGCACCGGTGCAGCAAAAGGGTACTGCCCCGTACCGTTAACGGCATAAAACAAAAAAGGTAACCTTAGCGGTTACCTTTTTTGTCAGTTTTAATACGGTTTGAATTACGGCAGGATGGTTACCTTTTTGGTGATGCTGCCTTTGCTGCTGGTGATCTTCACGAAGTACATGCCGCCGGCCACGGAGTTCAGGTTAAGACGTGCCTGGCCGGAAACCGGTTTCTGGCTGGCCACCAACTGGCCAATGGCGTTGGTTAAGACTACTTCCGTGATATTTTCTTCTTCCGGAGCCTCTACCGTTAAGTAGTTTTTAGCCGGGTTCGGGTAGATGCGGATGTTGCCTTTGGCATACGCTTCTTCCAGGCCGGTTGCTGCCGGCAATACCGTAATGGTCACGGTTTTGGTGTTGTTGCAGCTTCCTTTGGCGGCCTGCAGGGTTACGGTATAATTGCCCGGTCTAACGTAAGTGAACGGCGGCGGGTTCTGCTGGGTAGAAGAGTTTACCGTGCCGGCGCTCGGGTCACCAAAGTTCCAGCTGTAGAACAGTACGCCTGTTCCGGAACCGGTAGAGGTATTGGTGAAAGAAACCGGAGTGCCTGCGGTAACGGTAGTCTGGCTGGCCGTAAAGTTGGCCACGGCGTTCTGTACGATGATGGCAACAATTTTAGAATTGGTGCAGCCATTGGTGGTGCCGGTAACGGTGTAGGTGGTGGTTACGCTTGGCGAAGCAATAACGGTAGCGCCGGTAGTGGTGTTAAGGCCGGTTGCCGGCGACCAGGTATAGGTGCTGGCGCCGCTGGCGGTTAAGGTGGTATTTACCGAACCGCAAACAGATACGGTCTGCGGCGTAACCGATACGGTTGGTAGCGTTTTTACCGTAATGGCATTCAGGCGGTTCACGGCACCGATCATGCCGCAGGCACCGGTAGTAACTTGTAGCAGTACATCGTAGGTACCCAGTGCGCTGTAGGTAACGGTAGGGTTAGCAGCTGTAGAAGTACCCGGCGATCCGCCCGGGAAGGTCCACAGGTAGGAAGTTGCGCCGGTAGATGTGTTGGTATAGGTTACGGTCTCACCAGCGCAAACGCTGGAAGCTGACGTGAAGTTGGCTACCGGTGGTACTGCTGAAACGGAAGGGAAAATGGCATTGGAAATGTTCAGGCTGCGGCCGGCAGAATAGCTTTGCCAGGTGTTGTTGGCCAGTCGTTCCCAGCCTTTGTTGGCCGTAGTGGTATTGGTAATTAAAGCAACGGTATCGCCGGTGGTGCTGCTCAGCTGCACGCCCATGTAGAACGGACCGTTCACTACGATCGGGGTGGTGAACAGCACGCTGGTCATCTGATTGGCAGCTACGTCGCTGATGATAGTGCTGATCGGAACGGTTTTGGAAGCCAGGATGGCGCCTGGTTTACCGCCGCCGCCGGTAGTATCCCAAACGGCAATGGTTACCAGGGAGCTGGCATTGGCAGCTTTCGCTTTCCCGAATTTGAGGAGACCGCCGGTAATGCGGGTATAATTCAGTGGATTAGCAAAGTATTCCGCTTTAGCTTTGTCGCCGGCCGCGTTGTTGCCTGCTACGTAACCATTTTTCACGCCGCCGCTGGAAGTGGTAAGCAGCGTGCCGGTGCCCGGCAGTGGCAGGTTCAGGGTGTCGGTGCAGTTAACCGGGTTGGTAACGTTAATGTATCTTACCGTAGTGCGGGTATTGGAGGCCGAGCCTTTGGTAATGGTTAAGGTTACCGGATATTTGCCCGGGGTATTATACCGGATGTTGGTTGGGTTCTGGACCGTGGAGGTAGTGGTTACCGCTCCTGGAAAAGACCAGCTCCAGCCGGTAGGCGTTCCGGTGGAAAGATCTGAAAAACTTGTGCTGCTACCGGCCTGGATGGTGGTGCTACTGGCAGAAAAGTTCGCATAGAAAGTATTGGTGTTGGCAGAGGTTTGCAACGTAGGCCGGGAAGTAGCCAATGCAGCTAGCATGCGGTCTCCTTGTCCAAGCGAGAACATATGCATACAGGCATCGTCTGTATAGTCCATATAGTTCATAAACATAGCGCCTGGCGATCCTGGTGTACAGGATGCTCCGGCACCGGAAATTAATGGGAAAGTAGGACAACCATAATTTTCTCCTTTCTGCTGTGGCGTATCCCCTACTTGGTCGTCTTGGGCACAGGCCGGCTCATCGCCCCAAATGTGGCGCAGGTTCAGGTAATGCCCTACTTCGTGCGTAGCCGTACGGCCAAGATTGTAAGGGGCAGCAGATCCACCTGGCAGAGAAGAATACAAAAGAACTACACCGTCAGAAGCAGCCGGACCGCCTGGAGGGGTAGCATAGCCTAAAATGCCACCGCCTAAATTACAAACCCAAATGTTCAGGTAGTCGGCATTTGGCCAAGGGTCTTTACCGCCTGTGCTGTTTGCTTTAACGGCATTCGGAGTGCCTACACTGAAAGAAGCAGTTGATGTTGTAGTGCGGGTTATACCAGTAGTCGGGTTACCGCTTGGATCTTTAGTTGCCAGGGCAAATTCAATTCCGGTGTCGCTGCCTAATTGCCGGAAAACACTCGGATCGTTAATGGTATCAGCATTCAGACGGCGATAATCTTTGTTTAATGCCGTAAGCTGCTGTAAAAGTTGCGCATCCGAAACGTTTTGGGAAGCATTATTATAAACAACGTGAAAAACTACCGGAATAATTTTAGTAGCTGCTCCAGCCCGGTTGTGTTGCTTGGCCGGATTGCTGAGATAACGGGCAATGGCTCTTTCGTTTTGCTCCATGCGGGTTTTGAAGCCGGGGTCAGCTTTCTGTAGCTGTTCGATGGCTTCCAGGGTACCGCAGGTCCGGTGGGCGGGCGTTTGGGCGAAAGCGGTGCCGGCAAAAAGGCTTCCGATCGCTGCCCAAAGAGTAAAGGTTCTCTTCATTTTTAAAAGGTTGAACTGATGATGAAAGTTGAATGATGTTTTTTTAATAAAAAAGGTAGTCGTGCTTTCAACTTTGTCCCCAAATAAAACCGGAGCCATCCGCCAAAGGCCTGACAACTTGCAATATAAACATAAACAGGAATTAAAATGCTATGCCTGCGCTCCGAAAAAGTTAAAAAATATCGGGGAAAGTCCCTTAAAGGGCTTCGGAAAGGGTTTCGTAACGCAGCGAATCGGAAAGCATGACCTTTTGCACCCCGGAAATGCGGTAGCTTTTCAGCTTCCGGGCGGCATTTAAACTGAACTCGCGGCTTTCGCGGGTGTACACCAGCATGTTCTTCTGTTCGGTCAGGATCTTCAGGGAAAAGACGTTCCTGGCGGCATCGGCGCGTACTTCCAGTTCGGAAACGGAGGCGCTGTTTCCCGGCTTCAGGGTGTAGCGGGTAATTTTATGAGGCCCGGAATGGGTTTCGGAAATTTGGTAAGCGCCGCGCAGGGCTTTTTTATTCAGGTCGGTTTCGGTGAAATACTGCAGTTCTTCGGTCCAGTTTTGCGGGGTTTGGAGGCGGATCTCGGGTTTTTCGTGCCGGATGGCTACCGTTTTCCGGACCTGCGGTTTGTTGGTCTGTAGCTGCGCGATCTGCGCCTTCATAAAACCTGGCACATCAAAATACATATCCGGACCTTCAGAAGCCGGGCCAGTTGGTTCTTCCTGGCAGCCGGAAAGTAAAAACGGTAGCAGGGCGGCGGTAAAAAGCAGCTTCTTCAGGCGCATGTTTTTAAATTTTTGAATTGCTGAATGCCTGCATGAAATTGAAAATTGAAAAATGGAAAATGCGGGAATAATTTAAGCTCTCCCGCATTCTCCAATTCACTAATTCTATCAGGCAGCTAATTACCCAACAACCAGCAGCGATTCCCCGGACATTTCCGCCGGTTTGGCAAGGCCCATCAGGTCCAGCACGGTGGGGGCAATGTCGCCCAGTTTGCCGTTTTTCAGGGTGCCTTTAAAATCGTTGTCGGCTACAATAAACGGTACCAGGCTGGTGGTGTGCGCGGTATTTGGTGTGCCGTCCGGGTTTATCATGCAGTCGGCGTTGCCGTGGTCGGCTATCACGATGCAGGCGTAGTTGTGGTTTAAAGCTGTGGTAACCACTTTTTCGGCGCATTGGTCTACCGTTTCGCAGGCTTTTACGGCCGCTTCGAACACGCCGGTGTGGCCTACCATGTCCGGGTTGGCAAAGTTCAGCACCACGAAGTCTGGTTCCTGGTTCTCGAGTTCCGGCACTAAGGCGTCGCGCAGCTCAGACGCACTCATTTCCGGCTGCAGGTCGTAGGTGGCTACTTTCGGGGAAGCCCGCAGGATGCGCTTTTCGCCGTCGAAGTTGGTTTCGCGGCCGCCGGAGAAGAAGAAGGTTACGTGCGGGTATTTCTCGGTTTCGGCAATGCGGATCTGTTTTTTACCGGCTTTGGCCAGCACTTCCCCCAGGGTATTCTCCAGGTTATCCTTGTCGAAAATGGCTTTTACGCCCACAAACGTATCGTCGTAGTTGGTAAGGGTAACGTAGTGCAGGTTCAGCTTGTGCATGTTCTGCTCGTGGAAATCCTTCTGCGTAAGCGCCTGGGTAATTTCGCGGCCGCGGTCGGTGCGGTAGTTGAAGCAGATCACCACGTCGCCTTCCTTAATGGTGGCCAGCGGTTGGCCATTGGCATCTACTTTCACGATCGGGTTGATGAATTCGTCGGTTACGCCGGCCTTGTAGGAGTCCAGCACGGCGTTCATCAGGCTTTGGGTTGGGGTGCCGGTGCCGTTCACCAGCAGGTCGTAGGCTATTTTTACGCGTTCCCAGCGGTTGTCGCGGTCCATGGCGTAGTAGCGGCCCACAATAGAAGCGATCTTGCCGGAATTTTTCTCTAAATGTTTTTCCAGGTCGTGGATGTAACGGGCGCCGCCTTTCGGGTCGGTGTCGCGGCCATCGGTAAAGGCATGAATAAAAACATTATGCACGCCTTCGTCGTGGGCAATGGTGCAAAGGGCTTTTAAGTGCTCGATGTGCGAATGCACGCCGCCGTCGGAAAGCAGCCCGATCAGGTGCACCGGTTTCTTGTTTTCGCGGGCGTACTGCATGGCTTCCTTCAATACCGGGTTCTGGCCCAGTTTGCGGTCGCGGATGGATTTGTTGATCTTCACCAGGTCCTGGTACACCACGCGGCCGGCGCCGATGTTCATGTGGCCCACTTCGGAGTTGCCCATCTGGCCTTCGGGTAAGCCTACAGCCTCGCCGGAAGCCTGGAGTCTGGCGTGCGGGTATTTCTGGTAAAGCGAATCGATAAAAGGGGTATTGGCTTTGTCTACAGCCGAAACGTTCTTGTCGGTGGCAATGCCCCAGCCATCCAGAATAACGAGCAGTACTTTTTTATTCATAGAACAAAGATAGGCAAATTCGGAAAAACTGGGAATTATTCTTAGCTTGTTGCGGGATTCGGCCTATATTTGCCGGTCATGGCTTGCGAAGCTGGCACTGTTTTCGCTGTTACACCTTCGTTATCACGCTATTATTAAATAATGAAAGCTTATAGATCCTTACTGTTTTTTGGTTTCTTCGCGTTTTTAATGGCCTTTTTCGTGCTGCCGGCTTCCGCCCAAAGCGGCGACGAAGCCCTGAACGGCGTGAAAGCTGCGATCAAAGCGGGTTCGGCCAAAGACGTGGCCCGTTATTTTAACGGTTCTGTGGAAGTGGGCATTAACGGCGACAAAGCCAGCTACAGCCAGGCGCAGGCCGAATTCGTGCTCCGCGATTTCTTCAGCAAAAATCCTTCCGCCGGCTTCGAATACCTGCACCAGGGTTCTTCCAACGAAGGCCAGAAATACGCGATCGGCAAGTACACCTCCAAAACCGGTTCGTACCGCACTTTTGTGGTGGTAAAACAGCTCGGAGGCAGCTACAAGATCGATACCATCGACTTTACCAAAGAGTAAACTTGGGTAGCAGTCAGAAAGATAAAGGAAGAAAGACGGTTTTCGTTTTTCGGATAAAATTGAAAAGGTCCGGCAAGCAGTTGCCGGACCTTTTTTGCGTTTTGGGGTACCGTTTTTATTTAGTGGGTAACCATAAGTGTTGCGCTTGGTCGTTTCCTGCTTCCCCCCCGATCGGTCCCGAAATCTTTCTCCAAATGTTCTTCGTTTAGCATTTCCAAAATAATTGCCGTTTCTTTAGGGCGTAAAACCGAAACTACAGGCTTTAAATAAATTCCCCGTGAAACCTTTCTACCTGACCGAACAAAACCTGACCGAATTCATTAAAACGGCCCTCCGCGAAGACGTAGGCGACGGCGACCATTCTTCCCTGGCTTCCATTCCCAACGACGCGCAAAACCAGGCGCGCCTGCTGGTGAAAGGCGACGGCATTCTGGCCGGTGTGGAACTGGCGCAAATGATCTTCCGGGAAGTGGACCCGAACCTGCAGGTGGAAGTGCTGCTGCACGATGGCGCTAAAGTAAAATTCGGCGACGTGGCTTTAACCGTGAAGGGCAAGGCGCAATCCATTTTAACCGCCGAGCGGCTGGTGCTGAACTGCATGCAGCGCATGAGCGGCATTGCCACCTTCACGCACCGCCTGGTAGATATGATCGCGGGCACGAACGCGAAATTGCTGGATACCCGAAAAACCACCCCGAACTTCCGGATGATGGAAAAATGGGCGGTTTTAATTGGCGGCGGCGTAAACCACCGCTACGGTTTGTACGACATGATCATCCTGAAAGACAACCACGTAGATTATGCCGGCGGCATCGAGAAAGCCATCCGGGCTACGCAGGAGTACCTGAAGCGCCTGGGCAAAGACCTGAAAATTGAAGTGGAGACCCGCAACCTGCAGGAAGTTGGGCAGGTGCTGGAAACCGGCGGCGTACACCGCATCATGCTCGACAACATGACCCCGGATATGATGAAGGAAGCCATAAACATGATCGGCGGCCGTTTCGAGACCGAAGCTTCTGGCGGCATCACCGACCATACCATCCGGGAAGTAGCCGAAACCGGCGTGGATTATATTTCCGTTGGCGCCCTCACCCACTCCATCAAAAGCATGGACCTGAGCCTGAAAGCCATAAAGATCTGATTTGTCTGAACTGTGATTTTTGTGATTTGAGTGAAAGACATGACCCGCGGAACGCGTCCTTCTTTTACTGGTTCAAGTTTTAAGCGCAGCGTCACTTGGACCTAACCAATAGGAGGAAGTCTTCAGACTTCCGTGTGCTTGTTTGCCGGAAAAGATATCTGAACCGCTGATTTCTGTGATCCAGGTGATGGGTAGGATGCTCAAACAGTATTATGACGGATAGTAGATCGTAGAGACAAGGCACTGCCTTGTCTCTACTTTTTTCGGTTCAGCAGGTACCGTTTTTATCTGCGCTTTTTCCTGTCTGGCAGGTACCGTTTTGCCTGCAGGCCTTTCCTTTCCCGGAGAAGATGAAATTCCCCGTTTTTATTCCCTCAGATTTTTCCCTACTTTTGTGCGCTGAATTTCCGGCCGGGTTACAACCCGAACACTATTAGTTTATTACCAACGTGCTGATCAAGACCAAGAAGTATAAATTAGAACCTGCGATGTACATTAAAACCGCTATGCTGGAGCTGCTCCGCAAGCAATGGTGGTTTATTTTCGGACCGGTGGCGCTGGCCTGCCTCGCTTTTATCTGGCCAAGCTGGTGGTTTGTTTCCATTGCCCTTTTAATTGTGGTGCTGTACCTGCTTTTCTGGGCGGTGCAGTTTGCCGGCGTAACGCAGGTAGAGCAGAACAAAATGCTGTTCGAAAAAATGAGTTACGAGATAGACGGCCGCCAGATCCTGATGAAGCTGAACGAGCGTCAGGGCATGCCTGTAAGCTGGGACATGATAAAGGCCGCTAAAAAGACCAAGGAATTTTACCTGCTGAGCCTTTCCAAAGCTCAGTTCATTTTCCTGCCATACAACATTTTCGTCAACCCCAACGACCTGAAAATGATGGATGCTTACCTGAAACGCAAGAATCTGATTGCCGAAGCGAATGAACCCGTTGCCGGCAAATAAAAAAACAGTACCGAAAAACCGATAAAAACCTACCCAGATGAATAAATCGCTTTTAGTAGCCATTGTTTTAGGCGGCCTGTTAAGCGCCTGCAGCAGCCATCCTTCCGATTTCCGCCCGGGAAGCAAAGTATCCAGCGATGAAGTAGCGCCGGGAACCCGCGATACGGACTATACCAACTTTGGCGCCACTGCCGAAGCCGGTCACGGCCACGAAGCTGGTCACGGGCATGAAGCTGCCGGCCACGAAGCCGAAGGCCGCGAAGACGTAATGCTGAACCACGACGAAGGCAGCAACAAGATCGGTACGGAAGAAGAACAGGTTGCACCGGCCGATAAGACCACGCACGCCGACTCTGTAGAAAACCACGAATAATTCGTGCTTTAAAGCCCTCTCTGCCCGAAACGGTAGGAAGATCGCCACAAAAAGTACGAACCGGATTCTTAAAAGCAGTATTTCTATGAACCTGTTAAAATTTGCCGGCGCCGTGTTGCTCACCGCCGGCCTGTGGGCCAATACCGCCTGCGATTCCTATAAAACCAAAACCGAAACAACCGAAACCGCTGCCGAACCGGCAAAAGTTACGGATAAAGCCTACATCTGCCCCATGAAATGCGAAGGCAGCGGAGCAGACCAGCCTGGCAAATGCCCGGTTTGCAGCATGGACCTGGAGAAAAACCCGGACTATGTGGCCCCGACCGACGCTACCAGCACCACGGCCCCGGCTGACAGCCTGAAAAAATAACCCCGCCGGAAACGGTATGAAAAAGGCAGAAAAAGGTTCTGCCTTTTTTTATGCCCGCCGCCTGCCTTCTTCCGGGCGGCAACCCGTAGCCGGCTTTTTTCCGTACCATAGCTTCGGGCAAAACTGTTTCCGCAGTAAGGCGTTCCGGTTCAGGAGCTTGCCGCAGCTGGTTGCGGAAAGGAGGCGGCCACTTTTCCCGGAATCTTTTTCTGCCCGGAAATTACCTTAATTTTGCGTTTTACTTCAGCCCTACCCTATGCCAACAGCTGCAGAATGGTTCAGTACCTGGTTCGATTCCGAGTATTACCACGTGTTGTACCAGCACCGCAACGTGCAGGAAGCCCAAAATTTCCTGGATAACCTGCTGGCTTACCTGCACCCCAAGCCCGATGCCCGCATCCTGGACCTGGCCTGCGGCAAAGGCCGGCATTCCGTGTACCTCAACCAGAAAGGCTACGACGTAACCGGCGTGGACCTGGCGCCGCACAGCATTGCCGACGCCAAAACCTACGAGAACGAAAAGCTGCATTTCGAAGTGCACGACATGCGCGAGGTTTTCCGGCCCAACGCATTCGATTTCGTGCTGAACCTGTTTACCAGCTTCGGGTATTTCGCTTCCGAAACCGAGAACGTGGTGGCCTTAAAAGCCATTGCCGAATCGGTAAAGCCCGGCGGCAAGCTGGTGATCGATTTCCTGAACGCCGACAAGGTGGTGGCCGGCCTGGTAAAGGAAGAAACCAAAACCCTGGATGGCATTACTTTTCAAATTACCCGGCACATGGAAGGCAAGCTGATCGTGAAGACTATCGATTTCGAAGCCGAAGGCAAACCGTATCATTTCCAGGAAAAGGTCTGGGCCCTGGACCAGGAAGATTTCCACGAATATTTCGCCATGACGGACCTGCGCCTGGCCGACACCTTCGGGAATTACAAGCTGGAGCCTTACGACCGCCAGACCAGCGACCGCCAGATCTTCGTCCTGAAAAAGTAAGTTGTCCGCCATGCTGATCGCCATCTTCGTCTTATTTGCTACGGTTATGCTGGCCGGCCAGCTGGTGCGCTTTCTGCCGAAAGACAACCAGTACTGGCTGAAGCTGCTGCTGGCATTCAGCGGTTCGTATCTGTTTTCCATTACCATCATCCACATCCTGCCCGATGTGCTGCTCACCGCCGAAGATCCGCACCGGATGGGCTATTACGTGCTGGCGGGCTTTTTCCTGCAGCTGGTGCTGGAAGTTTTTTCGCACGGCATCGAGCACGGCCACATGCACCGGCACGGCCACGACGAAGGCGCCGGTTTCGTGCCTTTCTCCCTGCTTTTCTCGCTGGTGCTGCACTCGTTCCTGGAAGGCAGCATCCTGGTGAAAAACGGGCACGGACATGGTCACGCGCATGCGCACCAGGAAGCCGCTTTCCTGGCCAGCAGCTATTACAGCGTTTTGGTGGGGATCGCCATTCACCACATTCCGGCGGCTGTTGCATTAATGTCGGTGCTGATGTTCCGGCTGAACAGCCTGAAAAAGGCCTATCCGTACCTGTTCCTCTTTGCCATTTCTTCGCCGCTGGGCATCCTGTTCAGCAATTACGTGATCCTGGAGCAGCTCCAGAATTCCGACCTTTTCCTGATCCTTTCCGGCCTGGTAGTGGGAAACTTCCTGCACATTTCCACTACCATCCTGTTCGAGACCAGCCCCGACCACCGCTTCCACAAAAACAAACTAATGGCCACCGCCATCGGCGCCCTGCTGGCTATCCTGGGAAGTTATTTGTAATTCCTGAAGCTGCATTTCTGTTTTGGGCAAACTAATCCTGGCGCAAGCGTCCGCCTTATCCTGTCCCATATCTTATCTGGAAACCGGGATTTTGAAATGGTTTAAAACGCGTAAGACATTGATTTAAAAGCGTGTCCCCCTTTGGAGGGGGCAGGGGGAGGATTTTTACGTTTGCTGAATAAATTTCAGAGTTATCAGGAATGTGTGGTCCTCCCCCTACCCCCTCCAAAGGGGGACTTATTCCAATATGCGTGACAAATACGCAATTCCCCAAAAGATATGGGACATGATAAGGCGTCCGCTTGTGCCCAAAAGGCGGGTTCAATTTTCGATTAAACCGTAGTCTCAATGCTGAAAGTATAAGCGGACACTTGCGCCATTAAAGATCCGCCGAACTCTGCTTCTGATTCAGACAATTTCATTCCTGATTCAGCCGAAAATCATCCAAATTACAAAAATCACAGTCCAGACAAACTTCCGCGCGATTCCTGCATCCGCTAAATCCGCGATCATTTTTTTTTCACGCCCTTGCAACGCCGGACCGGTTTTGCTGGTCTTAAGGGAAATTGTCCGCAACTACGCGCCTTTTGAACCTCTTCCGCAAAAATATTCCCGACGATGCTGCCCTGATAAAGGGGTGCCTGGCTGGCAAGCAACAGCAGCAGCAACTCCTTTACGAGCGTTTTGCGCCCGAAATGAAAGGCGTATGCCTCCGCTATGCCCAAACCAGTTTCGAAGCCGAAGACCTGATGCACGACGGGTTTGTGAAAGTTTTCCGCCACCTGCACACCTTCAAATTCGAATGCCCGCTGGGCGCCTGGGTCCGGAAGATCATGGTGAATACCGCCCTTTCGGAATACCGCCGGAAAAGCCGGCAGGCCGAATTTACCGAGCTGGAAGTGGTGATGAACGTGGCCGAACCCGATCCGGAAATGGGAAGTTTCGCCGCCGAAGAGTTAATGGAACTGGTGCGCAGTCTGCCCGATAAATACCGCCTGGTGTTTAACCTGTTCGCGATAGAAGGCTACACGCACAAGGAAGTGGCGGAAATGCTGGGCATAACCGAAGTGACGTCGCGGTCGCAGTTCATGCGGGCCCGGCAGATGCTCCGGGAAATGGTAAACGAAGAATATAAGATCCGCTATGAGAAGATCAGCTGAAGAACCGGAAATGGAGGAGCATGCTTTTCAGGAGGCTTTTCGCCGGAAGCTGCATAATTATAAGGCGCCGGTCGGTCCGCAGGAATGGAACCGCCTGGCCGCAAGCCTGAACGCTGAAGCCCAGGCCGGCCGCCGTTCCGCTACCGGGTGGCTGGTGGCGGCCTGCCTGAGCTTATTGCTGGTTGCCGGCGGTGTATGGACTGCATTGCAATTCAGCGAGAACAAAACCGGCCTGGCCCTGAAAACGGTATCGGAATCCGCTGAAAAGGTAAGGGTTGCCTCGAACAATTCCGGTACGCAGCAGCAAACTACTGGTCCGGAAACCAAGTCAGCCGTTGCCGAAAATCAAGCTACACCTTCCGGAAAAGGAATTGCCGGTAAGGTTACGGAAACCGCTACTGTAACGATCAAAGCAACTACCGGAAAAGCGTTGGCACTTAACCAGGCAACTGAAAACCAACCGGTGGATAACGCCCTTCAAAACGGTAGCCTTTCCAGCGCAAAAACTGGTGCAGCTAAAAATCTGGCTTCCCGGAATGCCCTGAATACCACGAAAACGATCCCAGCTGCTGCATTGCCTTCGGTTGCGGGGTCCGCTTCTGCCCTTTCGGAACCAGCTCTTTCCCAAAACGAAATGCCGGCTGCCGAAGCAGGAATCGCCGCGCGTACTGCCGGAACTTCTCCGGAAACCAGCGCAGCCACCTTTGCCCCTGAAAATGCCGGAAACGGTAGCGTTGCAGCCGTAAAAAGTACAGCACCTGCCGGACTTGCCCGCACCCCGAAAAAAGAAGGCCGTATCGCAAAATGGACTGCCACGCCTGAAACTCCGCAAATGGCTGTAGCTGCACCCGTAACCGATCAGCCTGGTTCCGGAAATGACCTGCCTCCTGCTGCCGCAGCGGAAACTTCGGAAAATGCCGCTGCAGAAATGGTCGCAAACCAGGACTCAAAAACGGTAGCGGAAACTGCCCAAAAACTGCCCGCTGATTCTACGCAGAGCCTGTTAACTCAAAACGCTTTACCGGAAAGCGATCCGGAAGCAGCGGCTAAGAAAGAACCCGAAACCCCGGAAACCAACGCTTCCCGCTGGCAGGTGGCCGTAAATTACAGCGCCTTGAAATTCGACCCGAATATGGCTGTCAGCAGCTACGGTTTTGCGCCTAAAACTACTGCCATTCAGGCCCAAAGCAGCAAAACGGCTTATCGTTTCGAAGCCGAGCGCGAATTCAGCGAGGAAACCAGATCGGCCTATTCCTGGGAGACGGACGTGAAAGCGGGTTACGAACTGAATGCACATTTCCGCCTGCAAACCGGTCTGGCATTCTCTTCTTATGCTACCCAGACCCCTACAAAGTATTATCTGCGGGAAATTTCGAACCCGGGCTTTGTCGGGACTGTGCTTGATGAAAGCCTGGCGCCAATGCCTGTGCTGCAGACCGTTTTCCAAAACCCGGACTTCCCGAATAGCGTGGAGGAAATAGAGATGGAGGCCGCAAACGTTACGTACCACTATAACTACCTCGGGGTGCCGCTGGAAGTGCAGTACCGCACCAGCTTCAGCAGCCGCTGGAATATCTTTGCCGCCGCCGGCGCTACCATCAACCGCCTGATCAGCGGCAGCCAGCGCGTGGAACGCAACGGTCAGGAAGCCAAAACCACTTTGGCGGACCTCGGCAGCCCGTTCCGGAAATGGCAAATTGTACTGAATACCGACGCGGGTATCAGTTACCGGCTGAACCAGAACCTGCAGCTTACCGCAGGCCTGGAAGGAAATTATTTCCTGAAAACCCTTGCCGAACCGAACCCTTACCTGGGGCCGGGAAAGGCGCGGAGCTTCGGGCTGCAAACCGGCCTGGCCTGGCAATTCTAAGAAAAACAGCAGGGATTTTTCCTTGCTGCTGCCACATCCCGGGCTCCCCGGTAGTCTTATAGTTGTAAAACCCGCCGGAAATGCTGCAGCGTTTTGAGATGGGATTTGATGTTAGATCCTGAACCTTTTACTATCCGAACGCATGAAAAAACTGATATTCCGGCAAGGCACTACTTCCTCCGGACCCCAAATTTTTAAAACCGCACTTTTGCTGGCATTTCTGCTGGTTACCGGGCTTTCCGGCTGCCACGAAAGAGAATGTGTGGAACCGATCGGCTTTTGCGGTACCGGCACCGGATCTGGCGCCTGTGATACCTACGTAACCGTGCGCAGTTCCGGCTGCGGTACCGGGCTTTGGGGCAATTTATGGCTGCAGCTGGAAAACGGCGCCTATTTACAGCCATGGGACGGACCGCAGGGATTGCCGGCCGTAACCGCCGGGCAACGCCTGAAGATCAGCTACCAGGTAATGAAGCGCGACCACCGCTACGATCAGGTCATAACCTGCCAGGCCTTAACCCCCAAAGCCGATGCCATCCGGATCACCTGTTTCGATACGCTGCCGCCTGCCTGCGGAACCGAAGCTACCGTGGTCATGGATCCCTGCTTTCCGGCCTACTGGGGCGAAGTAATGCTGCAACTCGATAAACGGCGACCAGCTGCGTCCCTGGGAAGGCCTGGCGCTGAACCAGCCTTTGCAGAACGGCCAGCGCGTGAAGATCGGGTATGAAGCATCTTCGGCGGAGAAAACCTACCACCTGATCTGCAACACCTTCCAGGCCATTCCGCCTTACACCCCAATCAAGGTTACCTGTTTCGAACCTGGCGAAGTGCCTGCCGGCGATAATTAAACATCCCATCCCGGTTTTGTACGGCCGCAAATCCTGTCCATTTCCCAATGTAGAGACGCGATTCATCGTGTCTCTTTTTTTTGCGGGCCTTTTTCAGGGTATATACCTCCTTGTGTTTGAACTTCAAGTGAATTGCCCATGCCTTCAGGCATAGGTTACAGAGAGTAATAATCCGGCTTTAGCCAAACGCGCAATTGCCTGAGAATTTGGAGGTTTGGCTAAAGCCATCTTAATAGCTGATTTTATCCTCTGGCTGAAGCCAGAGGCAATTCAAACGATAACAAATTTCCGGGTTCATGCTCTCATTCAGAACAGGCCCAAATGGAAGTTTTGAGCTTGCAGGCGAAAGTCCAATAAAGATGTTTCTTTCTGATAAAACGTCACAGAACACCTGTTTTGAAGCTGCGGCTTCCTTAAAGGTATAGACTTCATGCTCCTAAAAACGGAAACCCCGGCTCACCAGCGTGATCCGGGGTTTTGAGTTGCATTCCGTAGCGTTCCTTTCCGTTCTGCCGCGCAGCTTATTTTACAATTTCCAGCCAGCCTTTCCAGCTGCGGCCGGTGGTGTCTTTCAGGAGGTAATAATACAGGCCGGCGCTGAGCTTTTTGCCGTCGAAATCGTCGGCATAGTTCTCGGTTTCATAAACCTGGTTGCCCCAGCGGCTGAAAATCCGCAACGACATCGGGAAGCATGTTACTTTCGGCACGAACGTGTCGTTCAGGCGGTCGCCGTTCGGGGTGATCACGTTCGGGAGAATAGGCGCTAACACTTTCAGCTGGGTAATGTAATACTGGCGCACGCATTCGCGGCCGTAATCGGTGCGAAGCTGTACGGTATAGGTGCCGGCCTGGCTATAGGTATGTTCCGGGTTTATCTCCGTGGAAGTGATCCCATCGCCGAAATCCCAGATATAGCTTTCGCCCACCGGGAATTTGTTGTTGAATTTAATGGTAAGGGGCGCGTAACCGGCCAGGGTAGAATCGTTGGGATCGCAGAGCTCGTAAGGCAGCACGGTCTGGATCTCGGCTACCGGTTCCACGGCTATGATCTTGGTATCGGTATAGCTGCATTTGCCGGCTACTACGGTATAGGTCAGGGTGTTTTTGCCGCTTGGGGCTGCCGCAGGGTTAAAGAAACCGGTAGGCGTTACGCCCGGTCCGCTCCAGGTTCCGCCTGCCGGCGTGGCGCCGGCTAGCCTGAAGCCCGGGCTGGCAGCACAAACGCCTTCGTCGGGGCCGGCGGTAACCGGCACCGGCGGGTCTACAAAGGCCGTGTCCGTAAAGGTGGCGGTGCAGCCGCTGGTATCGGTAAAGGTATATGTGATCGGGTGTGAGCCGCCGCCGGCTGCCGCTGCCGACCACTGGTTGCCGTTCACCACGCCTTGCCCGCTAAACGTGCCCCCGGGCACCGATGGGATCAGGGTTACCAGGGTGTCGCCGGTGCAGTTCACGCCGCTTTTCAGGCCGGTAAAGCTAACCTGGGTTGTTGGGGCTATGGTTACCGCTTTCGTGGAATTGCTGGTGCAGCTGCCAACCGTAACGGTATAGGTCAGGAGTTGAGTGCCGACCAGGGCCGGGGTCGGGGTAAAGATCCCGGAAGGCGATACACCCGGTCCGCTCCATACGCCGCCGGGAGGCGATGCGCCGGTAACCTGGAAAGGCCCGCCGTTAAGGCAGGCTTTCTGGGCGCCGCCGGCAATGGCGCTGCTAACGGCGAAATCGAATTTAAAGGCCGCATTGTTGCAGTTCGAGCTGCGGTTGATGGTGGACCAGGCATTTGGCGTGGTAGGGAACGCATTGGTGCCTACGCAGCCGCCGCATACAGCCTGGTACACAAAGCCGCGCTTATCGAACCGGCTGGTGCCGCCATCCACGTGTTCGGAAGAGGATTGGCTGTTCCCGCCCAGGAAAGTGGCATATTCCAGAGCAGTGGCATTCTGCGAAAGCTGCATCAGGTAAAAGTCAGAACCGTCGGTTGCTTGCTGAATGGCATTGGCGGTAACCGGCAGGCCGCTCACGTTGCCCTGCACATAATTCGGCGACAGCGTGTTGATAACCCCGCCCCAGCCGCAAACAAAGATGCGCTCGCAGTTATCTACCAGGAAAGCCGTAGGCGAAATGTTGAACTTGCCGTCGGCCGTACCGAAACGGGTGGAGAGTATGCCGGAAGTAAGGGACGAATTTAATTTCTGAATGAACTGCCGGCCGTTGTTTACGCTGAACACGCCGCTGGTAACCGTGTAGTTGCCCTGCGATTGCCCCAGCACATACACGTTATTCGAACCGTCCAGCTGCACGAAATAGGTCTGGTCGTAGTTGCTGCCGGAAGTACCGATGTAGGTGGACTGCAACAACTGGCCCGTGCTGCTGATCTTCGAAACAAAGCCATCGGTCTGGTTGGCCTGGGAAGTTGGTTTAAAGCCGCCGGCGGTCTGCGGCAGGTTGCCGCTGGTAGTTCCCCCGCAAATGTAAGTGTTCTGCTGGTTGTCTACCTGCACCGAAAAGGCAGCGTCGTCGCCGGAGCCGCCCGTATAGGAGCTCCAGACCAGGGAAGTAAGATTCGGCGTAAGTTTGGTGACTACGGCATCAGACCCGCTGCCGCCGTAACCGGTCTGGAAAGCATTGTGCCGCGGGTAATTCTGCGAGCTGGTAGAAGAGGCAATGTAAACGTTGTCGGCCGCATCGGTAAAAATATCGCCCCGGAACTGGTCGCCGTAATTGCGGGTAAGCGGGGAATTCAGGCGTAGCAGGCCGTCGTTGCCCGAACCGCCGAGGAATGTAGATGCTGCCAGGCTGCCACCGGAAGCGCTGAGCTTGGTAATGATAAGGTCCGATCCGTTCACATAGTCGAAATAGGAAAACCCGAACGAAACAAATGGGTCCAGGCCGGTGCCGCCGTTAAAGTTCCGGCTGAAGCCGTTGCTGCTAACCGGGTAATTCAGGGAGCTGGTAGTGCCCAGTATCAGCAGCTCGTTCTGGCTGTTAACAACTAAGCTGTGCGGTGCTTCAGCCTGGGTGCCGCCGATGTAGGTAGCATATACCCGGCTGGCAGCGCCGGCCAGCGCCGGGTTGTATTTGATAATGGCAATGTCGATGAAGCCCTGGAAATTGGTCTGGAAAGCTCCCATCGTAACCGGGTAGCCGGAACTGAAGACCACCCCGCCGGAATACAGGTCGCCCTGCTGGTCGTAGGTGGCGGTAAAGCCCCAGTTATCGGAAAAGGAACCGGTGTAGGTAGAGAATACCAGCGTAGGGTCTATGATCAGCGGAAGCTTTTTGTTGTAGCCTTTGGGGAAAGCGAAGGAGAGTACGTTGTTCTGGAGGCGGAATTCGCAGGGCACTTCCTGCGGCCGGCCGTTTTTGATCTGGTAAGCATACGGGCGCTGCTCCGTTACGGTGTTTACCGAAGTGCCGATCACGAGCTGGCCGTTCTGCAGCGCAATTTTAGTTGCCCCGTCGTACTGGATCCGGATCTTATCGGGGTTGGCGCCGGGCTCCAGCTCGAAATCGTACTTCAGCTTTTTATTCAGTTCGTAGAGTTTCAGGCTGGTGCCGGGGTACAGATCCTGGTACTGCACTTCTTCGTAGGCGGCCACGTCCGAGGCCCACTTCGAAGGGTTGTTGCCCAGCAGGTAGTTGCGGTAGCCGGGCGTTTTACGTTCGCCGGCAATTTTCGCGTGTTTCCCGGCCCCCAGGAACCGCATGGCATAGGCATGGCAATCTACCAGCGCCGACTTCGCCCCTACCGGATTTTCAGCCAGTTTATGCGGGTCCATGGCGGCCAGCTGGCGCTGGTCCTGGAAGCTAAAAACCAGTTCGGTCTGGTTCAGGTAAAGGTGGCCTCCCGGCAGTTCGGCTTTGAATTTTACGTTCGCCGGCCACTGGTTGCGGTTCTGCACAAATTCCAGGCTTTTTTCGGTGCCAAAACCGTTGCCGGGAGAATGGGCGAAAGCCAGCGGAAAGGTAAAGAAGCATGCCAGTGTTACCAGCCAGCGTTTCCGGGTCAGATATGTTCGCATAAAGGAAAGGTTCAGATGCAATTTTCTAAAGATAAAAAATTTCGGGGTAAAGTTTGTGCTGTCCAAAAGGTGTAGTCGTAAATCCGGCCCAAAGCGTTGCCTGTTGCTGCTGTTTTTTTGCCGTAACCCGGGTTAATAAACCGACAGCCGGCCCGAATGTTTGGGATCGTGGGATTTGTAAGCCAGAACCGCCGGTTTTTAGGTGCAAAACCCTACCGTTCTCCTGCCTGGTTTTTCTGCTACAAAGAAAGGTAAGGCTTGGAAAGCCGCAAAAGTTGATCAGATTGCCGGTTCCTGGGTGAGCTTTGACGCGGCGGGCAGGTTACCGCTCCTTTTTCCCTTTAGCGGTTTTGGCTTTCAGTTTAACCGGTGCCACGCCGCTTTGCAGCATATCCAGTTTTTTTGCGGCCTGGTAAGATAGGTCCACTACCCGGCCCGGCGAAAACGGACCGCGGTCGGTAACCCGCACTTTCACGGTTTTGCCGTTGGCCTGGTTGGTAACTTTCAGCCGGGTATTAAAAGGGAGGGTTTTATGCGCGGCCGTCAGGCGGTCGGGGTCGTAGGTTTCGCCGTTGGCCATTTTGTGGCCGGCCAGTTTGTTGCTGTAGTAAGAGCCTTTGCCGGTTTCGGTGTAGCCGGCGCAGGAAAACAACAGCAGGGCCAGGGTCCAGCTGCCGGTTCCGGAAAACACGCGGAAAGATCGGAGTACTTTCCAGCACAGTGGGATCCGAAGCTTGGAATTCACGTGACTTGAAGTCGCGGC
>JADMIO010930427.1_pt1 | contig 69566 bp, 65 predicted proteins | sample 8958161 | NCBI WGS metagenome assembly JADMIO01 (sample SAMN16585339, study PRJNA669376) | soil metagenome | isolation source: Crop rotation soil | place: USA: Cullars Rotation, Alabama | collected 2011 | reverse complement strand
AGGTGAGCCAGTGTGATTACATTTGCGGCCTAACTGTGGCCAGTCCAGTTACGCTGGAGTCACTAGTATTTAGGTGACACTATAGAAGCGGCCGCGACAACTTGTCCACGTGGAATTCTAAGCTTAGGATCCCAATGTGCTGGAAAGTTCGCGAGGCGCCGGCGCGCGATGCGGCCTGGGCGCTGTGGTTCCTCACCGGGCGGCGTCCGAAGCGGCTCCTCGGCGTCCGGGCGCTGGTCGGCTGGACGCTCGAGCTCACCGGCACCCCGGACTGGCTCTTCGGCGAGTGCTACGCGGTGGTGGGGGACCTCGCCGAGTGCATCGCGCTGCTCCTCGACGACGGCACCCGGGTGACCCACCCGGACGAGACGACGCTGTCGGAGTGGATGGAGCAGCGGATCCTCCCGCTGCGCGGCCTCGACGCCGAGGAGCAGCGTGCCCGGGTCACCGGATGGTGGCGCGCGTTGGACCGGCGGGAGCTGTTCCTCCTGAACAAGCTGCTCACCGGCGAGCTGCGCGTCGGTGTCTCGGCGACGCTCGTCCTCCGCGCGGTGGCAGAGGTGGCAGAGCTCCCGCCGGCGCTCCTTGCCCAGCGCACGATGGGCGACTGGACGCCCTCGGCCGAGTTCCTCGAGCGCATCCTGGCGAAGGAGCACCTCAGCGACGACGCGTCGAGGCCGTACCCGTTCTTCCTCGCCTCGCCGCTGGAGGATCCGCCAGACTCGCTGGGCGAGCGCGCCGCGTGGCAGGCGGAGTGGAAGTGGGACGGGATCCGCGGGCAGCTCATCCGGCGCGCGGGGCGGGTCTTCCTCTGGTCGCGCGGCGAGGAGCTCGTCACCGAGCGCTTCCCCGAGGTCGTCGAGGCCGGGGAGACGCTGCCCGAGGGAACGGTGCTCGACGGCGAGGTGCTGGCTTACGGGGAGGACCGGCCGCTGCCCTTCGCCCTGCTGCAGACGCGCATCGGGAGGCAGACGCTCACCCCGAAGATCCTCGCCCAGGCTCCGGCGGCGTTCATGGCCTACGACCTGCTCGAGCACGAGGGACGGGACATCCGCGAGCTGCCGCTGTCCGAGCGCCGCGCGCGGCTGGAGGCGCTGCTCGCCGGCCGCCACCCCCGCTTCTTCGTCTCCGAGGTCCTCTCCGAGCCGACCTGGGAGGCGCTCGCGAGCCGGCGGCTGGAGGCGCGCGAGCGGAAGGTGGAGGGGCTGATGCTCAAGCGCCTCGACTCGCCGTACCGCACCGGCCGGCGGCGGGGCGACTGGTGGAAGTGGAAGATCGACCCGTTCCAGGTGGACGCGGTGCTGCTCTACGCGCATCCCGGAAACGGCCGGCGGGCGAACCTCTTCACCGACTACACCTTCGCGGTCTGGGACGAGGGGGAGCTGGTGCCGGTGGCGAAGGCGTACTCGGGGCTGAGCGATGCGGAGATCCGCGAGCTCGACGGCTGGGTGCGCTCGCACACCCTCCAGCGATTCGGGCCGGTGCGCGCCGTCGAGCAGAGCCAGGTCTTCGAGCTGCACTTCGAGGGAATCGCTCGATCCACGCGGCACAAGTCCGGCGTCGCGGTGCGGTTCCCGCGCATCGCTCGCTGGCGGACCGACAAGCCGGCGAGCGAGGCCGACACGCTGGAGACGCTGAAGCGGATGATCCCTGCGGCGGCACGGCCCGAGGGCTCCTGAGCGCCCTCGCCTCGCCCGCATCCGTGGGCGAGCGCGCCGAGAGGCTCCGGGTTACACCGCTCGACCGGTGCGCATCGTCGACGCCCACACGCATCTGTTGCCTGACCGGCTCGGCCGCGCCATCCGTGCCTACTTCCTCCAGGCGCTCCCGCCCGAGTCGTTCCCCTACGCGCCCGAGCCCGAGCTGGCGCACGCGGCGCTCCGGGCGGCCGGTGTCGCCCGCTGCTGGTCGCTCCCCTACGCGCGCCGACCGGGGACGGCCTCGGCGCTGAACCGCTGGATGGCCGAGACCTGGCACGACGATGCGCTCGTCGAGCCCGCCGGCACGGTGCACCCCGGGGACGACGTGGCGACGGTGACCGACGAGGCCCTCGGCCTCGGGCTTCGCGTCTTCAAGCTCCACTGTGCGGTGGGCAGCTTCTCCCTGGACGACGAGCGGCTCGCCCCGCTGTGGAGGCGCGTCTCGGACCGCGGGTTCCCGGTCGTCGTGCACCTCGGCCACTCTCCCGCCGGTCCGACCGAGCCCGAAGAGCTGGCCACACTCGACCGCGTGGCGACCGCCTGGCCCGAGGCGCGCATCGTGCTCGCCCACCTCGCCGCGCCGTCGGTGCACGAGGCGCTCGCCGTCGTCCGCCGGCACCGCTCCCTCCACGCCGACCTCACCCCGGTGGTCTTCCACCCCGTCCCGCTGGCTCCCGGCGACCTCGACGGGCTGGCCCACAAGATCCTCTTCGGCTCGGACCTGCCGAGCCTGGGCATGCCGCTCGCCGACGTCGTCGCGCACGTGCGCGGGCTCGGCCTCGGCCCGGACGAGGAGCAGGCGGTCTTCGCGGGCAACGCGGACCGCCTGGTCCCACCCAGCGGCGCGGCCGTCACAGCGTCGTGAACGCCCGGGCTCCTGCGATGCTCGTGTTGGTCGTGTTCCCGGTCGGCACGAGCACCGAGCCCCCGGCGACGTCATCGATGCTCGCCCACGGGCCCGTCGCGATGATGGCCCACTGATAGGCAGTGGCGGCCGGGAGCACCACCCCGAGCGAGCTCAGGTCGGGGATTCGTCCGGTGGTGCCCGTCGTCATCAGCACGTAGACCGGCGCGGTCGCGCTCGCGCCGCTGCTGATGAGCACGATGTGGAGCCCGCCGGTGAGCTGGGTCCAGGTGAAGTCGGTGCTGGTCGAGACGCCGGTCGCGTTGACCACCGGGGTCGACTGGACCGCCGGAGTGAGCAGGGTCACCGCGTTCCCCGTGCTCCCCGGGGCGATCCCGCGGATCCGGGTGGTGCTCTGGGAGCCCGTCGCGGTGGCAGAGGCGCTGACCGAGGCCGTCGCGTTGATCCCGTTCGGCACCGGGTAGGTGAAGGACGTCGCGGCGGTCGTCTCCATCCCGACGTCGAAGGAGGCTCCGTCCGCGAAGTCGACGTAGAGGGTCTTGCTCGCGAGCGTGAGTCCCGCGGGCACCGTCACCGATCCCCCGATGGTGCTCGCGGCGGGAACGCTCATCGCGACCGCGACCCCGGGAGTGCTTCCACCGCTGGCCACCGCAACCCCGGTCGTCACGCCGTAGCCCTTGTAGGCGGTGGGAATGCCGGTCGTCGGCGTCCACTGCAGGGCGTGGACGTTCCCGGTGGTCGCCGCGGGGCCGGACCACTCGAAGCTCATCGACCAGGTGGTCGCGAAGAACGAGCTGTCGGTGACCTCCGGCGAGCCCCAGGCCACCGCCGTGTTGTCGGTCGCGGCCGGCAACGGGTCTCCACCGCTCACGCTGCCGCTCACCGTTCCGTTGTGCGGGGGGGGTCCGGCGATGAGGATGGCGAAGAGCTTCGGATCGGGCCGGGTGAGGCCCTTGAAGACAGTGACCGCGTTCCGGGAGCCGAAGGGGACGATGACCATGGCGTCGTACGGCGCGGTCACCCCCGAGAGGCTGAACGCTCCGGTCGCGTCGGTGGTGGTGTGCTGGGAGCCGATGGCCACGGTCGCTCCGTTGACGCCGCTCCCGGCCGTGCTGACCACCATGCCGGCGACCGTGATGGTGGGCGGCGGGTTCACGGTGATGGTCGCGCTCGCGGTCAGGGTCCCCGACGTCGCGGTCAGTGTCGCCGTCGTCGCCGAGGCGACGCTCCCGGGCGGGGTGTAGCTCGTGGTGTCGCCGGAGGCCGGGGTGATGCTCCCCGGACCGGTCAGGGCCCAGGAGATGGTCCCCGTCGTGTTGGCGAGGGCTCCGGTGAAGTTGACCGGAGATCCCCCGGCGATGACGGTCGCGCTCGCCGGCGAGATGGACAGCGAGGGGTTGTTTCCGCCGCCCGCGTTGTTCCCGGAGCCTCCCCCACAGGCGAGGGCCAGACACAGCAACGACAGGGACATGAGCCAGCGAGGGACCGACATGGAGGAGCCTTTCGTGAGGTTCTCGACCTTCAGGCGACGGCCTCCGGGGCGGCCCACACGAAGGGCCACCACCCAAGACGTTCCGCGCTCTTGGACGGGAGTCCCTCGTGTCAGTCCTCGAGGGAATACTCCGCGTGCGTTCGATGAGCGCACCTCATCGCCGGCGCCTCCCAGGGAGACTGCGCCGGCGACGGACGGGTGCGCCGTCGACCGACGAACCTGGAAGCCTGCCTACAGGCGTCGATGAACACCGGTTCGAGGGATCACCGTGACTTAGAGATTGAAGGTTGGCCTGTCGTTCCGTAGAACGCGCCCCGCAGATTCCGCGCTCTCCCCACGATTGCCAGGCAACGAGATGCCCCTCTTCCCACGCTGGACGAATACGGTCTCACGCCTCAGCGGAGTGATCCTCCTCGCCCTCCCCGCCGTCGCGATCGCAGGGCTCATGATCGTCGTCCGGTCGACCTGGGGGACGAAGCAGGATCGCGACATCGTCCAGCCCATCGAGTTCGACCACCGGCACCACGTCGGCGACGACGGCATCGATTGCCGCTACTGCCACTCCACGGTGGAGAAGAGCCCGTATCCCGGCCTGCCCTCGACCACGATCTGCATGAGCTGCCACGCGCAGATCTGGAACAAGAGCCCGCTCCTGGGCCTCGTCCGCGAGTACTACTTCAAGGACCGGCCCATCCCCTGGAACTCGGTCCACAACCTCCCGGACTTCGTCTACTTCAACCACGCGATCCACGTGAACAAGGGCGTCGGCTGCGTCACCTGCCACGGCCGGGTGGATCAGATGGCGCTCATCAACCAGCAGGCGCCACTCTCGATGGGCTGGTGCGTGGACTGCCATCGAAATCCCGAGGCCCAGCTCCGCCCGGTGGAGTTCATGACCAGCATGACCTGGCAGCCCGCCCCCGGCGTCGACCGGCAGAAGCTCGGGGCTCAGCTGGCCCAGCAGTACAACGTCCACACCCGGACCTCCTGCGACGCATGCCACCGATGACCACTCCACGGTTCCCGCTCCCCGTCCTCGGCACGAGCGCCCCCGTCGACCCGCCGGCGGTCGAGCTCCCGGACGAGGCCAGCTTCGCGCCCGGGCGCACCCCCGGAGCCGAGCATGGCTACGGACGCAGCTACTGGCGGAGCGTGGAGGAGCAGCTCCACGGCGACAGCGCGCTTCCCCATCGTGACCAGGAGTTCCCCCCGGGCGCCTTCGATGCCCCGAAGGGATTCGCCCGGCGCGACTTCCTGCAGCTGATGGGCGCCTCGGTGGCCCTCGCCGGCCTCACGGCCTGCACCGAGAAGCCGGTGGAGAAGATCCTCGCCTACACCAAGACCCCGGAAGGAGTGGTGCCCGGCAACCCGTTCCACTACGCGACCGCGGTGGTCCAGGACGGGATCGGCCTCGGCATCCTCGCCACCAGCTGGGAGGGGCGCCCGGTGAAGGTGGAGGGGAACCCCACCCATCCGGTCTCCCGCGGAACCACCGGACCCCAGGTCCAGGCCGAGCTCGCCAGCCTCTACGATCCGTTCCGCGCCCGCGTGCTGAAGGAGCGCGGCGCCGGCCGCAGCTGGCGCGGCTTCCGCGAGTCGGTGCGCCTCCGGGCCGCTGCCTGGGAGAAGAACGGCGGCGCCGGGCTCCGGTTTCTCTCCGGCCCGAGCAGCTCGCCCCTCCTCGGGTCGCTCCGGCAAGCCATCGCCCAGCGCTTTCCGAAGGCGCGCTTTCACGCCTGGAGCGCCACGCCACGGGACTCGGTGTACGACGGCACCGCGCTGGCGTTCGGAAAGCCGCTCGAGCCCCACTACGTCGTGGAGAAGGCGGACGTCCTGGTCTCCCTGGACGCCGACTTCCTCGAGGCCCGGAACGACACCGTCGACCTGAACCTCGGATTCGCCAATCGCCGCGAGCCGAACCACCCCAGGGGCATGAACCGGCTCTACGTGGTCGAGCCGCGCTTCAGCATCACCGGCGGCATGGCGGACCACCGGCTCAAGCTCCGCAGCGCAGACATCGAGGGCTTCGCGCTCTCCCTGGCCGCCGAGCTGGGCAAGACGCTCCCCGCGCTCTCCGGTTACCGGAGCCCTGCTCCGCTCGGCGGAGACGCGGCGAAGTTCGTGACGGCCGTCGCGAAGGATCTCGCGGGCAAGCGGGGCGCGGCGCTGGTCATTCCCGGCGAGCGGCAGAGCGCGCTCACCCACGCCGTGGCGCACGCGATCAACGCGGCGCTCGGCGCCGTCGGCACCACGGTCACCTTCACCGAGCCCGCGGTGCTGGACACCGCCACCGGCCGCTCGAGCTGGCAGTCTCTCGTGGACGACCTGCGGGCCGGCAAGGTGGACACGCTGGTCATCACCGCCTGGAACCCGGTGTTCACCTCCCCCGGCGACGTCGACCTGCCCACGCTCCTCGGGAAGGTGCCGAACGCGGTCTACCTCGGGCTGCACGACGACGAGACGTCGCGGCTGGTGAACTGGTTCCTCCCCCTGGCGCACCCGTTCGAGAGCTGGGGCGACGCTCGCTCCCGCGAGGGCACCGTCTCCATCGTGCAGCCGCTCATCCAGCCGCTGTTCGGAGGCATCTCCGAGGCCGAGCTGCTGGGAGCGTTCCTGACCGACGAGGCCAGGCCCTACGAGCGGCTGAAGGCGCTCCACGCCTCGCGGGCGAAGACCGACTTCGACACCGAGTGGGAGGTGTGGCTGGCGAACGGGGTGGTGCCCGGCACCGAGAGCGCCGCCGTCACCCCCTCGCTGCAGACCGACCGCGTCCGTGCGGCCGCGGGACAGGCCAGGCCCGCCCCGGCCGGACTCGAGCTGGACCTGGTCCACGACTACAAGATCCTGGACGGGCGCTACTCGCTGAACAGCTGGCTCCAGGAGCTGCCGGACCCGATCACGAAGGTGACCTGGGACAACGTGGCGCAGGTCGGCCCCGGGCTGGCGAAGAAGATGGAGCTCACGAACGGCGACCTCGTCCTCCTCACCGTCGCCGGGCGCTCGGTGGAGGTGCCGGCCTGGGTGCAGCCTGGCCACGCCGACGACGCGGTGAGCGTCTCCTTCGGCTACGGGCGCAAGCAGAACACCCTCGGCGTGAAGGACGCGGACGAACCGGTCGTGGTGGGCCACGACGTGTATCCGCTCCGCACCGCCGCCGCGCCGTGGTTCCTGACCGGCCTCGAGCTGAAGAAGACCGGCCGCAAGTACACGATCTGCACGACCCAGGTGCACAACGTCACCGAGGGGCGGCCCATCGCGCTCATGCAGACCGTGGAGGAGTTCGAGAAGCACCCCGAGGCGCCCGACCTCCGTCCTCCGGAGAAGGAGGATGGCAAGAAGCTGGAGGGGGGCCTCCTCCCGTCGGTGCAGCCGGGGATCGCGTACTCGAAGCAGCAGTACAAGTGGGCGATGTCGGTGGACATGAGCCGCTGCACCGGATGCAGCGCGTGCGTCATCGCCTGCCAGGCGGAGAACAACATCCCGGTGGTGGGCAAGTACCAGGTCGGCCGCGGACGCGAGATGCAGTGGATCCGGATGGACCGGTACTACTCGGGCCCGGCGGAGTCACCGGAGATGGTGAACCAGCCGATGTTCTGCCAGCACTGCGAGACCGCGCCGTGCGAGTACGTCTGCCCGGTGAACGCCACCGTCCACTCGGACGAGGGCCTCAACGACATGGTCTACAACCGGTGCATCGGCACCCGGTACTGCTCGAACAACTGCCCGTACAAGGTCCGTCACTTCAACTACCTCCACTGGACGCAGGACAAGACCCAGGTGGAGAAGATGCTGATGAACCCGGACGTCACGGTCCGGGCCCGCGGCGTGATGGAGAAGTGCACCTACTGCGTGCAGCGCATCGAACGGACGCGCATCTCCGCCCGGATCGAGAACCGGGCCATCGGTGACGGCGAGCTCAAGACGGCCTGCCAGCAAGTCTGTCCGACGAATGCCCTGACCTTCGGCTCGCTCCACGATCCGAAGACCCAGGTCAGCCAGCGCCACGCCGACCCGCGGCGCTTCGACGTGCTCCACGAGCTGAACACCCGGCCTCGAACCGTGTACCTGACCAAGATCAAGAACCCGAACCCGGAGCTGGGCTGATGGCCGCCGCCGAACACGCCGCTGCCTCCAGCGCCGCCGACGCGCTCGACTCCTACCCGCTGCTGGTGGGCAAGCAGGACAACACCACCCTCACCGGGAACCTCCTCGCACACGTCTGGGCCCGACCCGACAAGGGCTGGCTCCTGGCCTTCACCATCGCGATGGCCGGGTCCGGCGCGCTCGTCCTGGCCATCACCGTCACGCTGGTGGAGGGCATCGGCGCCTGGGGCAACAACGTCCCGGTCGGCTGGGCCTTCGACATCACCAACTTCGTCTGGTGGATCGGCATCGGCCACGCCGGGACGCTGATCAGCGCCATCCTCTTCCTCTTCCAGCAGCGCTGGCGGACGGCCATCAACCGCTTCAGCGAGGCGATGACGATCTTCGCGGTGATGTGCGCGGGCCTCTTCCCGCTGCTTCACACCGGGCGGCCGTGGTTCGCCTACTTCATGTTCCCCTACCCGAGCACCCTGGAGATGTGGCCGCAGTTCAAGAGCCCGCTCATCTGGGACGTGTTCGCGGTCTCGACCTACTTCACCGTCTCGCTGCTCTTCTGGTACCTGGGCCTCATCCCCGACCTGGCCTCGCTGCGCGACGCAAGCAAGAGCCCCATCCAGCGGAAGGTCTACGGCGTCTTCTCGCTCGGCTGGCGCGGCTCGGGACGCCACTGGCACAACTACAAGGTCGGCTACCTGTTGCTGGCCGGCCTCTCGACGCCGCTGGTGCTGAGCGTCCACACCATCGTGTCCTTCGACTTCGCGGTGTCGCTCATCCCGGGCTGGCACACCACGATCTTCCCGCCCTATTTCGTGGCCGGCGCCGTGTTCTCCGGCTTCGCGATGGTGATGTCCTGGATGGTGCCCGCCCGGCACTTCCTGGGGCTGAAGCACGTCATCACCATGAGGCACCTCGAGAACATGAACAAGATCATCCTCGCGACGGGGATGCTCGTCGGCTACGGGTACCTGATGGAGCACTGGGTCGCCTGGTACTCCGGGAACCAGTTCGAGTGGTTCGTGTTCTTCAACCGCGCGACGGGCCCGTACCGCGGCGTGTACTACCTGATGCTGTTCTGCAACGTGCTGACGCCCCAGATCTTCTGGTTCAAGTGGGCGCGCACGAACATCCCGCTGATGTTCATCGCCAGCATCTTCGTGAACATCGGAATGTGGTGTGAGCGGTTCGTCATCATCGTCACGTCGCTCCATCGCGACTTCCTGCCGGCTTCCTGGGACATGTACTACCCGACCTGGGTGGACATCACCCTGTTCCTGGGAACCATCGGCTTCTTCAGCACGCTGTTCCTCCTCTTCCTCAAGTTCATCCCCGCGGTCGCAGTGAGCGAGGTGAAGGAGCTCAACGAGGAGCTCCAGCACCGCCCTGCCCCCGTCACCGTGGTCACCGGAGCCTGATCGATGGAACACGCCGCGGAACATCACGCCGCACCGGTCGGAAAGACCTTCGTGCTCGCGCGGTTCGAGACGGGCGAGGCGCTGGTGGATGCCTGCTACAAGGTCCGGGAAAAGGGCTTCGAGCACATCGACACTCACTCGCCGTACCCGCTGCACGGCGGGGACGAGGCGCTGGGACTCCCACGCAGCCGCGTGCCCCGCATCGCCCTCAGCGGCGGGCTCACCGGGATGTTCGGCGGCTACCTGATGATGGTCTACATGAACAGCATGAACTGGCCGCTGAACGTCGGCGGCCGGCCGCCCCATGCGCCTCCCTCGTTCATCCCCATCACCTTCGAGACCACCGTCCTCCTCGCCTCGCTGAGCATCTTCTTCGGGCTGCTCACGCTGATGCGCCTGCCGCAGCCGTACCACGCGGTCTTCGAGAGCGAGCAGTTCCGGAGCGCGGTGAACGACGGCTTCTGGCTGAGCGTCGGGCTGCCCCCCGGGGCTGACGGCAAGGACGCCTCCGCCCTCGTCTCGCAGCTCGGCGCGCGGGACGTCAGCACGGTCCGGGAGGACCTGCGATGAAGGTCGCGCTCTTCCTCCTGGGGCTCGGCGTGCTCTCCGGCTGCAGCTGCTACGGCACCCGCGCGAGCGACGTCCTGCAGCGCATGGAGCAGCAGGACAAGATCCTCCCCTACAGCGCGAACGACCTCTACGCCGACGGGCGCGGGATGCGCACCCCGCCCGAGAACACGATCTCTCGCGAGGCGGTGGTGGGCTCGCCCGGGATCAGCACCGGCATGGTGAATGGTGAGCTGCTCACCCGCATCCCCATCCCGGTCACCGCCGAGCTGCTCGCCCGCGGACGGCACCGCTTCGAGATCGTCTGCTCCAACTGCCACGGCCTCGTGGGCAACGGGGACAGCATGGTGGCGGACAACATGGCCACCCGGCTCCCGCCCTCGCTGGTGGCGCTGAGCGCGCGGCCGGCCGGGTTCCTGTTCCAGGCCATCACCCTGGGCTACGGCCTGATGCCCTCGTTCGCCGGAGAGATTCCGACCGACGAGCGCTGGGCGGTGATCGCCTACGTGCAGGCACTGCAGCTGAGTCAGAACGCGCCGGTGAACTCGCTGCCTGTCGACGTGCAGCGCCGCCTCCGGGAGGGGCAGACATGGTCGAGGTAGGTCCCACCACCATCACCCAGGACCGGCTGAAGCCCGGTGGGAGGACCTTCACCCTCGCCGCCGCGCTGGGCGTGATCGGGCTCGTCCTCACCGGGATCGGCTACGGAGTGGAAGCCTCCGAGCGGCCCGTCATCCTCGCCTGCTACCTGGTCGCCTTCGCCTACTGGGTGGGCATCGCCATCTGCGCGAGCATCTGGAACGCCATCTTCCACGCCTCCGCGGCGCGGTGGATGACCGTCTTCCGCCGGGTCTTCGAGTCGATGGGTGCGGCGATCCCCATCTTCGTCCTGCTCTTCGTTCCGATCGTCCTCGGGATGCCGCAGCTGTTCCCCTGGGTCCACCCCTCGAACAAGATGAGCCACGAGCAGCTGGAGCTGCTCACCCACAAGGCGCTGTGGCTGAACGTGCCGGGGTTCCTCGTCCGCGCGTTCGTCTACTTCCTGATCTGGGTCGTGGTGAATCAGCTGCTCCGTGGCTGGTCGCTGAAGCAGGACCAGGAGGGCGGGCTCGAGCCCACCCGGCGGATGCGCCGCTACGGCTCGGGCGCGCTGCCCTTTCTCGGCCTGTCGATCACCTTCGCCGGGTTCGACTGGCTGATGTCGGTGGACCCGTTCTGGTACTCCACCATCTTCGGGGCCTACTACTGGGCCGGCAGCTTCGTGGCCTGCATCGCGTTGCTCACCGTCATCACCGTTCGCAACCGCCACGAGCAGCGGCAGTTCGGCGGTCTCGTCACCCGGCATCACACCCACAACCTGGGAAAGCTGATGCTGGCCTTCATCGCCTTCTGGACCTACATCGCCTTCAGCCAGTTCATGCTGATCTGGATCGCCAACATCCCGGAGGAGGCCTCCTGGTACGTGGTGCGGATGAAGGGCGGCTGGGCGAACGTCGGCATTTTCCTGGTCGTCACTCACTTCATCATTCCGTTCTTCACGCTCCTGAGCCGGGGCCTGAAGTTCAACCCGCGTGGCCTGGCCTTCGTGGCGGTGTGGATCCTGGTGGTGCACTGGGTGGACCTCACCTGGCTGGTGCTGCCGGCGCTCCACCCCGAGGGCTTCTACGCCCACTGGACGGCCATCACCTCGATGCTCGGGGTGGGAGGGGTGTCCATCGCCTATGCCCGGTGGCGCGCGACGGGGCACTTCACCCTTCCGGTCAAGGACCCCTACCTGGCCGATTCCCTGAGGTACCAGCAGGCATGAGCACTTCCGCGCAGAGCTCTCACGCGGCCGGTCACGGTACTGCCGCCGAGGTGGCGGCCGCCCAGCAGGAGATGAGCTGGCCGTGGATCATCGGTGTGGGGGTCGGGTCCATCGCCATCTTCGCCCTCGCCACCATCTGGTCGACCCACATCCTCAACACCACCCGCGCCGAGATGCAGCCCGGCGGGCCTCCCCCCATCCCGAAGCAGGTCGACCAGTACGAGGTGGGCATCGTCAACCTGCGCGTCTTCGCGCTGGACCAGCGCGCCGCCCAGAAGAGGCTCCAGCAGATGGAGCGGCTCAGGAGCTACGGCTGGGTGGACCGTGAAGCCGGCGTTGCGCACATCCCGATCGACGAGGCGATGAAGATGTACGTCGCCGAGCAGCAGCCCAAGGGGAACCAGACGAAGTGAGCCGCCCGGGAACCATCGCCGTCGTCCTGTGGGCGCTCCTGCCGCTCGTGGCGGGAGCCCAGGGAACGGTGCGCACGCGCGCTCCGGCGGTGGACGTCATCGAGCAGCTGGGCGACCGGGTGCCCGAGGACGGACGGCTCATCGACTCGGAGGGGCAGCCCTTCCGGCTGGCCGACGAGCTGCACCACGGCAAGCCGGTGATCCTGGCCCTGGTGTATTTCCGCTGTCCGCAGCTCTGCAACCTGACGCTCTCGGCGCTCACCCGTTCCCTTCGCGAGTCCGGGATGCAGGCTGGCCGGGACTACCGTGCGGTCATCGTGAGCATCGACCCCACGGAGACTGCGCGGGACGCTGCCGAGTCCAAGCGCGGCCACATGCAAGCTCTCGGCGTCTCGCCGACCACGAGCGACTGGCGCTTCGCCACCGCAGCAGAGCCGGAGATCCAGGCGCTCGCGAAGGCCACCGGCTTCAAGTACCGGTACGACGCTCCGACCAAGCAGTTCGAGCACGTGTCGGTGGCCTTCGTCCTCTCCGAGGACGGCCGGCTCTCCCGGTATCTGTATGGCATCGAGACCCAGCCGCGTGACATGAAGCTGGCCCTCGTCGAGGCCGGCAAGGGCAAGGTGGGCACCGCGTTCGACCGGGTGATCCTCACCTGCTTCAAGTACGACCCTGCGAAGCGAAGTTATGCGCCCTACGCGCTGGCGTTCGTCCGCATCGGGGCCGTGCTTGTGTTCGCCGCCCTGGTGGTCTTACTGACGGTTCTCTGGAGGCAGGACTTGAAGCTCAAGAAGCAACGGGGTGCGACGGCATGAACGAGTTCATGAGGCGCCTGCTGTTCCTGCCCGAGCAGGCCTCGACGTTCGCCAAGGACGTCGACCATCTCCACTACTTCGTGATCACCGTCACGATGCTCGCGAGCGCTGCCGTGGCCGTCGTGGCCATCGGCTTCTTCTGGGCGTACCGCCGGCGGTCCGAGAACCAGGCGACCCCGTTCATCGCTCCCACCGCGATGTTCGAGGTGCTGGCGATCAGCGTCCCGCTGGCGTTCTTCCTCCTCTGGTTCGTGATCGGCTTCAGGGACTTCGTGAAGGTCTCCTCGCCCCCGCCGGATGCAATGGACGTCTACGTCCAGGGCAAGCAGTGGATGTGGAAGTTCGCCTATCCGGACGGGCCGAACTCGGTGGGCGTGCTCCACGTCCCGGCCAACCGTCCGGTGCGGCTGCTGGTCACCTCGCGTGACGTCATCCACTCGATCTTCGTCCCGGCCTTCCGAATCAAGATCGACGCGCTGCCCGGCCGGTACACCGAGATCTGGTTCACCGCGACCAAGCCGGGCCGGTACCAGATCCTCTGTACGGAGTACTGTGGCGCGCAGCACAGCAAGATGTGGGGCGAGGTCGTGGTCATGGCTCCCGAGACCTTCGACGAGTGGATCAAGGATCAGCAGCGTGGCCTCGTGACACGCCAGGACGTGCTCGCCGACGAGACGGGCCAGGTGTCCCAGCAGGGCAGCCTGATCCAGATGGGCAAGCAGATCGCCGTCGCGCAGGGCTGCCTGCGCTGCCACAACGTGGACACGACGCTCCCCTCCACCGGCCCGAGCTGGGTGGATCTCTACCAGCAGACGACGAAGCTCACCGACGGACGGGAGATCATCGCCGACGAGGCCTACCTGACCGAGTCCATGATGGAGCCCACGGTGAAGGTCGTCGCCGGCTACCAGCCGCTCATGCCCAACTACCAGGGCAAGCTCACCGGGCCAGAGGCTGCCGCGATCGTGGAGTTCATCAAGAGCCTCCGGTCCGACCGGACCGCCCAGGCCGTCGGGGGCGAAGAGCAATGACCGCGCCGATCACCACCACCGCCTCGCCGTCCTCGGGCGCCATCTTCCCCAAGAAGAGCTACCTGAACGACGGCACCACCATCCGCTCGTGGCTGCTGACCCACGACCACAAGCGGATCGCCATCCTCTACATGGTCGGCGTGCTCATCGCCCTCTTCCTGGGCGGCATCTTCGCCATGGTCATCCGGCTGGAGCTGCTCACCCCGGGCCCGACCATCATCGAGGCGCTGACCTACAACCGGATGTTCACCCTCCACGGCCTGGTCATGATCTTCATGTTCATGATCCCGGTCATCCCGGGCGTGTTCGGGAACTTCTTCCTCCCGATCATGCTGGGGGCCAAGGACGTGGCGTTCCCGAAGTGGAACCTGACGTCCTTCTACGTCTACCTCTTCGGTTCCGCGCTGATGCTCTGGGGGCTGATCACCGGCGGCGCTGACACCGGCTGGACCTTCTACGCCCCCTACAGCACCACGACGACCACCGCGATCACGCCGGTCCTGCTGGGGGTGTTCATCATCGGGTTCAGCTCGATCCTCACCGGGCTGAACTTCATCGTGACCATCCACACCCTGCGGGCCCCGGGGGTGACCTGGTTCAAGATGCCGCTGTTCGTCTGGGCGGTGTACGCGACCAGCATCATCCAGGTGCTGGCCACCCCGGTCCTCGGCCTCACGACGCTCCTGGTCGCGGCCGAGCACACCTTCGGCTTCGGCTTCTTCGACCCGGCCCGCGGCGGCGACCCGATCCTCTTCCAGCACCTGTTCTGGTTCTACAGCCACCCGGCGGTCTACATCATGGTGCTGCCGTCGATGGGCGTGATCAGCGAGGTGATCTGCGCCGTCGCTCGCAAGAACATCTTTGGCTACAAGATGATCGCGATGAGCTCACTGGGCATCGCCTTCGTGGGCTTCTTCGCCTGGGGCCACCATCTCTTCACCTCGGGGCAGAGCCCGTTCGACGCGGGCGCCTTCGCGGCGATCTCGATGCTGGTGGGGGTGTTCACCGCCATCAAGGTCTTCAACTGGGTGGGGACGCTCTACAAGGGAGCGATCGCGTTCACCGCGCCCTTCGTCTACGTCTGCGGGTTCCTCTTCTTCCTGGTGTTCGGCGGGATGACCGGCGTGGCGCTGGCCACGGTCTCGCTCGACGTGCACTGGCAGGACACCTACTTCGTCGTCGCGCACTTCCACTTCATCATGGTGGGCGCGGTGATCATGGGGTTCCTCGCGGCCCTCCACTACTGGTTCCCGAAGATGTTCGGCCGGAAGTACCCGGAGAACTGGGCGATCCTCTCCGCAGGCCTCATCGTCCTCGGGTTCAACGCCACGTTCATCCCGCAGTTCCTCCTGGGAAACGCGGGCATGCCCCGCCGGTACTACGAGTACCCGGAGCGCTTCACCGCGCTGAACGTGGCCTCGACGGCCGGCGCGTCGCTCCTCATGTTCGGGTTCATCATCATCGCCATCTACCTGGCCATCGCCCTGAAGTACGGCGAGGTGGCGGGCCGGAATCCGTGGGGCAGCCGCGGCTACGAGTGGGACGTTCCCTCGCCGCCGCCGACCGAGAACTTCGACGCGGTTCCCGTCTTCACCCGGGGACCACACGAGTACCAGGACGTCCCGGAGGAGCTCGCCAAGGTGGGTCATGCAATCTAGCGCGGCGCGGAAGATGACGCCGGAGGGCTGGCTCGAGCCACCTCCGCTCCCGCATCACTACGAGACGGAAGAGAACCACAAGCACGCCCTCCGCTTCGGGATGTGGCTCTTCCTGGGGACGGAGGTGCTGCTCTTCGCCGGCATCTTCGTCGGCTACTTCGTCTTCCGGACCTACTTCCCCGACGCCTTCGAGCAGGCCGGACGCCACCTCAGCCTCTTCTGGGGAACGGCGAACACCCTGGTGCTGCTCACCTCGAGTCTCACGGTGGCCACGGCCCACTACTTCGCCGAGCGCGGGAAGAACCGGAACGCCTTCTGGCTGCTCATGGCCTCGGTGACCATGGGGGCGATGTTCCTCTGCATCAAGGGCATCGAGTACCACGAGAAGTTCGTCGAGTACGCGCTCCCGGGGAAGTTCTTCCACTTCGAGGAGATCACCGCTCCCGGCGGGCCGATCTTCTACGTGATCTACTTCTTCTCCACGGGGCTGCACGCGCTCCACGTCATCGTGGGGATGAGCCTCCTCACCTGGGTGGCCGTTCGCTGCTGGCGGAAGGAGTTCTCACCCCAGTACTACGCACCGGTCGAGAACGCCGGCCTCTACTGGCACCTCGTGGACCTGGTGTGGATCTTCCTCTACCCGCTGCTCTACCTGGTCTAGACCCAATGGCCTCCACGTCCAGCGCGGGCGATACCGCCCACAAGAGTCACGGGTTCGGGCCCGGCAAGCTGATCCTGAACTGGCTCGTCCTCGTCTGTCTGACCTTCAGCACCTTCGGGGTCTCGCAGGTCCAGATGCCGGTGAACTACCACCTGGCCGCGGCGATCTGCATCTCCGTGGTCAAGACCACCCTGGTGGTGCTCTTCTTCATGCACCTGTGGTGGGGCGAAGGGGTCAACCGGATCGTCTTCCTCACGTCGTTCCTCTTCCTCGCGGTGCTGATGTTCTTCGTCATGGCGGACGTGGGCACGCGGTTCACCCTGTCGAACTCGCGCATCCCGCCGCTGCCGAAGATCGACCAGACGCTGATGCCCACCGGCATGCCGCCCGGCATGGGTCAGGTCCCCCAGGGCCACTCCGACGGGCCGGGGCGGACCGCCGGGAAGGCCGGCGAGCAATGACCTTCGGGCGCCGGGCCTTCTCCACCTCGGCGCTGCGACTGACCGGACTCACCCTCCTCGCCGCCGCGCTCGCCGGATGCGCGCACGCCGGGAAGGAGGAGAGCTCGGGGAGCGGGATCCGCTTCGTGTCCGACGACTACGCGGGCGCGCTGGCCCGCGCCCGGGCGGAGAACAAGCCGCTCTTCGTCGACGCCTGGGCGCCCTGGTGCCACAGCTGCGTCAGCATGAAGTCCTACGTCTTCCCCGACGCGGTGCTCGCGGGCATGGCGGAGCGCTACGTGTGGCTGGAGCTGGACACCGAGAAGCCGGTGAACCGTGCCTTCGTCGAACAGTTCCCCACCGAGGCCCTGCCCACGCTGATGGTCATCGACCCGCGCACGGGCCAGGCCTTCCGCCGCTGGGTGGGCAGCGCGACGGTGGTGGAGCTCGCGGCCCGGCTCCGCTCCACGGCGCTGGCGCTGACCCCCGGGGCACCGGGGACGCCGGCCCAGGCCGCACTGGCCCTGGCGAGCGCGGCGGATGCCACCGGGGACCACGCCGCGGCCACCGCCGCGTACCGCGAGGCGCTCGCGACCTCTGTGCCACGGTCGCTGGACCATGCCCAGGCGGTGGAGGGGCTGGTCCAGCGGCTGGCGCAGGACGGTGACCCAGGAGGGTGCGTGGAGCTCGCCCGGGAGGAGCTGTCGCACGTCGCGCCAGGCACCGCGCTGGCCACGCTGGTGGCGACGGGGCTGTCCTGCGCGCTGGACCTGGACGAGGCCGATGCGCGGCGGGGCGCGACCCTGGGCGCCCTCGAGAGCCGGGTGGCGAGCCTGGCCCGTGACCCGTCGGTGGTACTGATGGCGGACGACCGCTCCAGCCTCTTCGAGACCGAGGAGGGGGCGCGGCGCGCACGGGGTGACCTCGCCGGCGCACGGGCGACCGCGATCCGGTGGACGGCGTTCCTCGAGGAGGAGGCGGGGAGGGCCGGCACGGCCGAGGCCCGAGCCGTGTTCGACTCGCCGCGGCTCTCTGCCTACCTGGCCCTCGGCGAGCCGGAGCGGGCCATCCCCATGCTGGAGAAGAGCGCTCGCGACTTCCCCGACGACTACAACCCTCCGTCCCGCCTGGCGGTGGCGTTCCTGGCCATGCGCGAGCCATGGAAGGCGCTGGAGCAGGCGCGGCGGGCCTCCGCGCTGGTCTACGGGCCGCGGACGCTGCGGGTGCTGCTGGTGCGGGCCGAGGCCGAGGCGCGGGTGGGGGATTCGCACGCAGCGCGGGTCACGCTGGCGCGGGCGGAGAAGCTGGTGAACGAGCTTCCTCCGGCCCAGTTCCATGCCTCGATGAGCATGGCGATCGCCTCCAAGCGCAAGGCGCTCTTCGAGCCGCCCACCGCGCACCGCTGAGCTCCACGGGTCCCGAGTCCGGGAGGGACGCGATGACTCTCCAGCTAATCTTGATGTTGCTCGCCGCCGACCCCTCCGAGCCCAAGAAGCCGGTGTCGCCGCTCTCCGAGATGCCGGCGAACTTCACGCCCGGCTCCGCGGACTGGGATCACGAGCGGCGCGAGGTGAGAATCCCGATGCGGGACGGGGCGAAGCTGTTCACGGTAATCCTCGTCCCGAAGGGCGCAAAGGGCGCGCCCATGCTCCTCACCCGGACGCCGTACGACGCGGACAAGCTCACGAAGCACGAGCCGTCCGTCCACCTCGGGCCGCTGCTGGAGGGGTACGACAACGCGACCGACGTCACCGTCGAGGGGGGGTACATCCGTGTGGTGCAGGACGTCCGCGGCAAGCACGGCTCGGACGGCGACTACGTGATGAACCGGCCGCTGCGGGGAAAGTGGAACCCGACCGACGTAGACCACGCCACCGACACCTGGGACACCATCGACTGGCTGGTGAAGAACGTCCCCGAGTCGAACGGACGGGTGGGGATCCTCGGCATCTCCTACGACGGATTCACGCCGCTGATGGCGCTGATCGACCCGCACCCCGCGCTCAAAGTGGCGGTGCCGATGAACCCGATGGTGGACGGATGGACGGGCGACGACTGGTTTCACCACGGGGCGTTCCGGCTCGCAGCGTCGTTGCCCTACATCTACGAGCAGGAGGCGGACCGGAAGTCCGAGGAGAAGTGGCCCGCGTCGCACTACGACGACTACGACGCCTACCTGCCGGGGTCGGCCGGGGAGATCGGCCGGCGGCGCGGGATGGAGCAGCTCGGTTTCTGGCGAAAGCTGCTCGAGCACCCGGCGTTCGACGCGTTCTGGCAGGACCAGGCGATGGACAGGGTCCTCGCCGGACGGCCCCTCAAGATCCCGGTGATGGTGGTGCACGGGCTCTGGGACCAGGAGGACATCTACGGCGCGCCGGCGGTCTACCGGGCGCTGGAGAAGCAGGACGGCGCGAACGACCGGGTGTTCCTGGTGATCGGGCCGTGGTTCCACGGCCAGCAGATCCGGGAGGGCTCCGCGCTGGGGCCGATCCGGTTCCGCTCGGACACGGCGCGCTGGTTCCGGCAGGAGGTGCTCCGGCCGTTCCTGGACCAGTACCTGAAGGACGGGTCCCCGGCGTCGAACGTGGCGCCGGTGACCGCCTTCGAGTCGGGGACCAACGTCTGGCGCCGGCTGCCGGCCTGGCCCGCAGGTTGCGACCGGGGCTGCAAGATCGAGCCGACGCCGCTCTACCTCGGGGCGGGGCACCGTGCGTCGTTCACCGCGCCGTTGAAGTCGGACGCGGCGTTCGACGAGTGGGTGTCGGACCCGGAGCGGCCGGTGCCGTACCGTGCGCGGCCGGTTCGCAGCGACCCGGACCACTGGAGGCCGTGGCTGGTGACCGACCAGCGCGAGGCGTCGGGGCGGACGGACGTGGTGACCTTCGTCACGGAACCGCTGCGCGCGCCGCTGAAGGTCTCGGGATTTCCGGTGGTGAACCTGGTGGCGTCGACGAGCGGGACGGACGCGGACTGGGTGGTGAAGCTGATCGACGTCTACCCCGACGAGGTGTCGGAGCAGCCCGAGCTCGGCGGCTACCAGCTGATGATCTCGGCGGACATCTTTCGCGGACGGTACCGCGAGCGGGCGGACCGGCCGGTGCCCATCCCGGCGGGGAAGGCGCTTCCTTACCGCTGGGAGCTGCCGACGGTGAATCACGTGTTCCTGCCCGGGCACCGCCTGATGGTGCAGGTGCAGTCCAGCTGGTTCCCGCTGTACGACAGGAATCCCCAGACGTACGTCGAGAACATCTTCTGGGCGAAGCCGGCCGATTACCGGAAGGCGAACCAGCGCGTGTTCCACGCGCCGGGGCAGGCGAGCCTGATCGAGCTCCCGCTGGTGAAGACCCCCCCGTGAGGTCGCGAGGTGCCAGGCACCTCGCGTTGGCACTTCGCGTTAGAAGGTTGATGATGAGGCGAGGGACGCGCGATCTGGCTTGTGGGTTCGGCGCGCGGGGGTCTGGACGATAAAGTTGAGCCCATCGGCCGGCCCTGCCCCGCTCGAGCGGCAACGTTCTACGGTCGACCAGCCAGGCCGGAACACCACGCGCAGGTGCGTCCTTCGGCTCGTCAGCCTGCGATGACGACCATGGGTCGATTCGCGCCCGGTGGGAACGCGGCGGCGAAATCTCCAGAGCGCCACCTCGGCGAGGCGGCTCTGAAGAGCGTGGTGTAGACCCGAACCTTCTCGCGGTACTCGTCGAACAGGATCCTCGACGACGTGTGGCAAAGCGGCCGAGGAGAGCGAGCAGGACGCTGAGGGCGAAACTGAGGGCGCTGAGCGAGGACCCAATCCCGCCCTCGGAAGCGCTTGTGAAGAGCTGCGCCATGCTCCTCGATAGCAGGCACCATTGTCTCGAGCGTCCTTCGACGAGCGCTCAAGTCATGGAGCGCCGGGTGGGCAACCTGGGTGAGGACCAGCTCCTCGCTGCGCGAGCAGCGCTCGTCGAAGCGTTCGCAGGGTTTGCCTCCCTTCCGCTCCCTCCAGCGATCGGACCAGTGGAACCATCGGTATCGACGCGGCACATCCTCCAGCATCATCGAGAGAGAGCTCAGGCCGGGCCAGTCGCGACACGTCGCGACGTATCCCTCCTTCACGCCGTGGGAGAGGATGTATCGAATCCGCCCGAGCAGCGCTTCGTCATCGAGCACGGGCTCTGCGGAGTATCGCCGCTCCCAGAACGCGCCACGCCACCCGACGATGGCACCGACTTTCTTCGAGAGGTTCGTCAACAGGTGCTGCATGAACTGCGAGACGTTGCGGCGCGGTGCCCGAACGAGGAGATGAAGGTGGTTCGAGGCAAACACGAAGGCGAAGAGCTCGACTCCCGCGAGTCGCACCGCACGGGCCAGCACTCCGCCGATGACTTCGTTCGTCCGTTCCGACGGACGGAGGAACAGACGCCCCTGCAAACAACGGATCGTCAAAAAGTACGGAATTTCCGCCTCGTACATGCGGAGTGGTCGCCCCAACTGAACTCCCCCCCTGTGACGCCAGAGGAGTGAGCACGAATCACGCCAACGAGGTGCCAGGCACCTCGAAGAGGCACCTCGAAGAGCACCTCGAAGATCACACCTGGCATCCTGGACAGAAATACGTGGGTCGTGCGTGCGGGCCGCGACGCTCGATGACGATGGGCTCCCCGCACTCCCGGCAGGGCTCACCTGCCCTGCCGTAGACCCAGAGGCGCGCGGACGGATCACCCCGGCGCGTCGTCCGCCGGAGCCCCGTGTACGTCACCATCCCTGCGCCGCTCGACTCGAGCACGTTCATCCGGAGGAAGCGGCGCGCCGTCCGGACCAGCCCGAGCAGCGTCACCTCGCCGAGGGCGGAGACCGGAGTGAAGGGGTTCACCCGCTCGACGAAGCACACTTCGGCCTTGAACACGTTGCCGATGCCCGACAACGCTCTCTGGTCCAGGAGCGCGTCACCGATCGCCAGCGTGGCCCGTTCCCGGAGGCGCCGCACCGCCTCCTCTTCGTCGAACCCCGCGTCGAGTACGTCCGGACCCAGCGACGCGAGTGCCGGATCGCGGGCCAGCTCGCGCGCGGTGCGGAACTCGGCCACCGGCACGTCGAACGCCACCGCCTGGAAGTCCGCCGTCTCCAGCAGCACCCGCATCGACGCCCGCGGACGCTGCCACCGCTCGCCGGGGCGGTAGATGTGCCAGCTCCCCGCCATCCGCATGTGCGTGCGGAGGACCAGGTCACCGGAAAGCTCGACGAGCAGGTGCTTCCCGACGCTGCGCACGCCGGTCACGGTCCTCCCGGCGATCGGGGCATCGTCGTCAACCCGCGCCAGCTGGGCCAGCCCCGTCTCGAACCGGACCACCTGCTTGCCGGCCAGAGCGCGGTGCAGCGTGCGCGCGGCCCGGAAGATGGTGTCGCCCTCAGGCATGCGGAACGGGACGGGCGACCGTGACGCGGCGCAGATGGAAGCCGAGCGACGAGGGCGCGAAGCCAGCGCCGGAGAGGTAGAGCGCGAGCGGACTCTCCACGGCCGGCAAGCCGTTCACCTCCTCGAGGAGCATCCCTCCGCGCCGGTCCACCAGCCCGCGCGCCGCAACCGTCCCCAGCGCAGTCGCGACCGCCCGGGCCACCCGCCCGCGGTCCGGCTCCGCCTCCGGAAGCCACACCCAGGCCTGGCGTCCTCCGCGTCCGAGGAATGCGGCAAGCGCCCCGTCCACCAGGATGACCTGCGAGCCCGCGGACCGCGATGGGCCCCGCGCGGGCACGCCGTCTAGCGGCGGCCAGCGGAGGAGCGTGCCGTACGGGTTCGCCGGGTCGGTGGCGGCGAGCACCGTCACCTCGGGCTCCTCGGGCAGCTCGCGAAGAGAGCGGAGCAGGTCCAGCACGGGCGGAAGCGCGAACTGCGCCGCGCCCACGCCGGAGACGAAGTAGCCCCGGCGCACGCGACCGCCGTCCTCGAGGGACCGGAACACCGGGTACAGCGACGAGAAGCCGCCAGGGAGCCCCTCGGCCTGCGCCACCTCGCGGGTGACCAGGCCATGCCGCGACAGAAGCTGCTGAGCCGTGGCGGCGGCCCACGCCGTTCCTTGCAGTGCGGCCGCGGTGCGCTCCTCCACGAGGGACCACCGGCCCTCGGCAGACGGAGGCAGGGTGCGCCGGCTCCGGAACACGTGGCCTCCGTTCCCGATGCGCCGCGAGCCGCGCTCCACCGCCGGGGCCGTGTACGCCCGGAGCACCCGGAACGTGTCGTTGGTCACTTGGCCCTTCCACACCAGGTCCCAGAGGGCCTCCAGCGTCTCCCGGGGGAACCCACCGCCTGCCGCCTCGTGCAGCGGCGAGAAGAAGCTCGCGCCCTTCGTCCGCAGCACCTCGAGCACCGCCTGGGCACGCTCGGTGAGCGGCTCCACGTCGAGCCGGGGGCCGGCTGGGCGCAGCAGTCGGGGCAGGTGGTCCGTGAGGTACAGGGCGATGCGGCCGTCGCGCTCGCCGATGGGCTCGACGCCCACCCAGACGACCTCTCCAGCGGCAATGAGCGTATCCAGGTCCCCGGGGGCGTAGCGCTCGACGCGGGCAGGGAGGATCTCCCTCTCCAGCACCGAGGCCGGCAGCGCGTACCCCTGCAGCCGCTCGACCACGTCCAGGACTGCATCCAGCCCCGTGCGCGGGCGGGCGATACCGTGCCAGTGCGCCAGGAATCGACCGAGCACCCGCGGCTCCACTGGCTCGACCGCGTGCCGGGCCCTCGCCAGCGACCGCCGCCGGACGACCGCGAGAACGTCCACGTCGCACCACTCGCGCCGGGTCCCACCCGGACGAAACGCTCCCTCGACCAGCCGCCCGCGCCGGACGAGCGCTTCGAGCACCGGCTCGACCCGCGCCACCGGCAGGCCGAAGCGTGCGGCGACCTCCTCGGTGGTGAACGGGGCGTGCGTCCGCGCATGCCGGGAGACGAGGTCTCCCAGAGGATCGCGCCCCGCCACCAGGAGGGCCTCGGGCAAGCCCGCCGGGAGTGGGACACCGAGCGCATCGCGGTACCGCGCCGCGTCCTCCGCCGCCACGAAGCGCTGCGTCCCGGCGACGGGAAGGAGCACCGCCCGCCGGGCCTGCACCAGGTCGTCGATGCCGGAGGCGACCAGCCCCCCCGTGCAGCGGGCGCGAAGCTCTTCCCGGGTCAGATCGCCCACCCGGAGCAGGAGGTCATGGATGCCGTCCGTTCCCCGGGCGCGGAAGCGCGGCTCGAGCTGCTGCAGTTCGGCCTCCACCGCGGCAAGGACATCCGCGTCCAGGAGCTCGCGAAGCTCGGCGTCTCCGAGCAGCTCGCGCAGCTGCGCCTGGTCGATGGAGAGCGCCTGCGCGCGGCGCTCCGCCAGCGGGGCATCCCCGTCGTAGATGTAGTTGGCGACGAAGCCGAACAGCAGCGACGAAGCGAACGGCGAGGGAGTCGCCGTGTCCACCGTGGAGACCCGCGTCGACCGGTCGCGCACCGCCTGCAGGGTCGCCACCAGGGCCGGCATGTCGAACACGTCTCGAAGGCACTCGCGGTAGGTCTCGAGCAGCAGCGGGAAGGTGGGGAACTGCGCCGCGACCGCGAGCAGATCCGCCGCGCGCTTCCGCTGCTGCCAGAGCGGGGTCCGCGCCCCGGGCCGCCGCCGCGGAAGCAGCAACGCGCGCGACGCATTCTCGCGAAACTTGGCCGCGAAGAGCGCGGTCGAGCCGAGCTGCCGCACCACCAGCGACTCCACCTCCTCCGGCGAGGGGAGCAGCGCCTCCACGTCTGGCGGGGTGTCGGTGTCCGCGAAACGGACCACGATACCGTCGTTGGTCCACATCGTCTCGACGTCCAGGCCGAGCTGATCATGGACCCGGGCGGTCAGCGCCATCGCCCAGGGCGCGTGCACCCGGCCACCCAGCGGCGAGAGGATGCAGACGCGCCAGTCGCCCAGCTCGTCGCGGGTGCGCTCCACCAGCAGCGTCCGGTCGTCGGGAACGTCGCCGGTCGCTCGCGCCTGGTCCTCGAGGTACTGGAGGAGGTTCTCCGCGGCCTGCCCCTCGAGCTGGTGCTTCCGGACCAGTCGCGAGACGGCCGCCGCACGCGGGACCTCGCGCAGCTCCCGCATCAGCCGGCCAATGAGCTGGCCCGTCTCCAGAGGGCGAGCGGGGGCATCGCCCTTCCAGAACGGCATCTTTCCCGGTTGGCCCGGAGCCGGGGACACCAGCACCCGGTCGTGGGTGATCTCCTCGATGCGCCACGATGAGGCGCCGAGGAGGAAGACCTCGCCCACCTTGCTCTCGAACACCATCTCCTCGTCCAGCTCGCCCACCCGGGCGTGCGTCTTCTCTCCGCCCGAGAGGAAGACGCCGTACAGGCCGCGGTCGGGAATGGTGCCCCCGTTGACGATGGCAATCCGCTTGGCGCCTTCGCGGGCGATGACCGTGTTGGCCACCCGGTCCCAGGTGACACGAGGACGGAGCTCGGCGAAGTCACCGGAGGCGAAGCGACCGGAGAGGAGATCGAGAACGTTGTCGAACACGGTCCGGCTCAGCTCGGCGAACGGGGCAGCCTGCCGGACGGCGGCGTAGAGCGCATCCACGCCCCACGGCTCTACCGAGCTCATCGCCACGATCTGCTGGGCGAGCACGTCGAGAGGATTTCGGGGATGGCGGGTCGCCTCTACCCTTCCCTCCGTCATCGCCTGGGTCAGGGCGGCGCACGCCACGAGGTCCCCGCGGTACTTGGGGAAGATGATGCCGGTGCTCGGCGCATCGATCCGGTGGCCGGCGCGGCCGATGCGCTGCATTCCGCTCGCCACGGAAGGTGGCGCCTCGATCTGGATGACGAGATCGACGGCGCCCATGTCGATGCCCAGCTCGAGCGAGGACGTCGCCACCAGCGAGCGGAGCCGGCCCGCCTTGAGCGCATCCTCGATCTCGCTCCGCTGCGCGCGGGCCAGTGAGCCATGGTGCGCGCGGGCGAGCGGCTCGCCGGCGAGCTCGTTCAGCGCGGCTGCGAGGCGCTCGGCGATGCGCCGGCTGTTGACGAAGATGAGCGTCGTGCGGTGCTCGCGCACCAGGTCCACCAGCCGCGGATGAATGGCGGTCCAGATCGAGCTGCGGACCGGCCCCTGCGCCGCGGGCCCGGAAGGAATCTCGATGGGCTCGCCGATGCGGGCCATGTCCTCCACCGGCACCTCGATGCGCAGCTCGAGCGTGCGCCGGGAGCCGGCATCCACGATGGTGACCGGCCGCCATTCGGGAGCGAGCGTGCCGCCGGCAAACTCCGTCCGTAGCTCCTCACCGGCCGCCCTGCTGGTGCCCGGGGAAACCGCCGCCGCGTCGTCCTGCTCGAGGCGCGCGGAGGCGGTCCACGGCGCCTCCGGGAGCGCCGAGAGCGAGGCCGTATCCCTGGCATGCTCGGGGTGTGCCGCCGCGACGGAGGCCGGGGTTCCGGCGACGCCTGGAGCCTGAACGACCGCGGCATTCCCCTCCGTCGACGGCACCGCGCTCCGTGACCCGGGCTCGGCGGTGGCGCCGCCCAGGAACCGGGCGACCTCGTCGAGCGGGCGCTGTGTCGCCGACAGGCCGATGCGCTGGAGCCGCCTGCCGGCGAGGTGCTCCAGCCGCTCGAGGGAGAGCGCCAGGTGCGCCCCGCGCTTGGTGGGCACGAGCGCGTGGATCTCGTCCACGATGACCGTCTCGACGCTCCGGAGCGCCTCGCGCGCGTTCGAGGTGAGGAGGAGGTAGAGCGACTCCGGCGTCGTGATCAGGATGTCCGCCGGTTCGCGCTGGAAGCGGGCCCGCTCGCGCGCCGCGGTGTCTCCGGTGCGGACCGCCACCGTGGGCAGGGCATGCGCATCGCCGCGCGCAGCGGCGATGTTCGCCACTCCGATGATCGGTGCGCGGAGGTTGCGTTCCACGTCCACCGCCAGCGCCTTCAGCGGCGAGACGTAGACCAGCCGGCACCTGCGCTCCCGCGGCGGCGGCGGAGCGAACATCAGCCGGTCGATGCAGGCGAGGAAAGCCGCCAGCGTCTTCCCGCTGCCGGTGGGCGCCAGCAGAAGGGCCGAGTCGCCGCGGGCGATGACCGGCCAGCCGAGCGCCTGCGGAGGCGTCGGTCCGGCGAACGAGGCCCGGAACCAGTCACGGACCGCGGGCTGGAAGTGGGCGAGCGGGTCGGCCATGGAAGCCGGGCAGTGTAACGGCCGTGCGCCCCCGCAACCGTCCGAAGGCACCCCGGGCGAGCCGGACCCAGGCCGGCGAGGCGGCGCCGCAGGCGAACACGTCCGTCCACCGGCCGAGCGACGCGGGGACGCCCGACGGCCATCGTGGGCACGGCTCGTGCGGTCGCACCATCGGCATCCGGTCGTGCTCGGCCGGGCGCGCGCCGTCGAGGTGTCGGCGTCGAGGTGTCAGGCACCTCGTGCGGGGCACCTCGTGCGGGCACCTCGTGCGCCGGACCCCGTCTCGGCTGCCTGGACCGCGGGGCGCCGCGGCGGGGCACCTCCCCCCGGCGTTGACGCGCGAGTCAACGATGCGCAGCTCGTGTGTTCACGGGAACAGGATCTCCGGTACGCGCGACGGCCGAGTCAGCGCGCGCGTTGCCTCGATCGCGGGCCGTTCACGCGCCGGCGGGCGGGGCTTCCCTCACGCGAATGTTCCCGCGTCTCTGCTCGACAGCCGAACGACGGATGACGTTCCCAGGACGACCGAAGTTGCCGGTCGCACCGACGATGGTTTCCCTTGTGGGTCGGGGGGCCCTGCGCAAAGCCGAGGCCCCGGCCGAAACTCATTGAAGGGGTCATCGATGAACTCGAAGTCAGTCATTGGCGTTCTGGGGACGATCGCGATCGGCATGACGCTGCTCGTCCCGTCTCTCGCCGCCGCGCAGTCACCGCCGCACGATTCCTACTTCGCCGTGAAGTTCGGACCGTACTTCCCGGGCGAGACCAACGGTCTGGACGCCGTGGGGAACACGTTCAAGCAAGGCTGGCCAACCAAGTACGAGGTCGACGGCGCCATCGGCCACTACTGGGACTGGTTCGGCCTCCAGCTGAGCGCCGGTTACCTGACCACCGGGAACAACGACTTCAGCTTCAAGACCTGGCCTGTCCTGCTGACGGCGAAGGTCCGTCTCCCCATCGGAGGGTTCATGGCTCCCTATGGCGAGGGCGGCGCGGGCGTTGGCATCAGCTCGGTGAGCGGAATCGGCGGCGCGGACCAGACGAAGGCTGGCTTCGCGGGGGTCGCCGGAGCGGGCGTCGAGTTCTACCTCGGCCAGTTCCTCGTCGGCGCGGACCTCAAGTACCTCTGGCTCGACCCTGGCTTCTCCGCGGTCAATGCGCCGAACGGTCAGGGTGTCGTCGATTCGTTCAAGTTCAACGGCATCACCGTCCAGGGTTACGTCGGATTTCTCTGGTGAGGCGGGAGGCTTGACCTGCCCGTCGCCAGGGTGATGTCAGGAGGGTCTCACTGGAGGTGGCGCCCCCATGACGACGGGTCAGGGAACCACCTGGGTGCTGGTCGCGGAAGCGCACCAGGCCCGGGTGCTCGAGGTCGGGGATGCGGGACTGATGCCCCGTCTCGTCACGACGGTGAAGCCGCCGGCGCCCGAGGGGCAGCAGCGGTCACCCGAGCATGTGTGGCGGCACGGGGACGACACACGCGCCGCGCACGAGGAGCAGCGCTCGGTGCATGCGCTCGTGCAGGCGCTGGAGCGCGGGCTCGCGGAGAGCCGTTTCCGCCACCTGGTGCTCGTCGCCCCGCCACGGATGCTCGGCGTCCTGCGGGAGTCGCTCTCTCGCGGACTGGCCGACCGGCTCCGCTCGAGCCTGGCGAAGGACTGGGGGCACGTCTCCGACGCCGAGCTGCCGCAGCAAGCTCGCTCGCTGGTGGAGATCTGGCCGCGGTGACTGCGGAGGCCCGCTAGGCCTCGTCGGGCTTGGCCGGCGCCGGCTTCGGCTCCACCAGGTGCTCGACGCGGCGGAGGTGGTCCACCGCATCCGAGACGGCGCCCACCCGCTGCAGTGCCTCGGCCCGGGCTTCCGGCTCGAGGAGCTCGCAGCGCGCGCTCAGTGCCGCCACCAGCCCGTGGATGGCACGGAAGGCGTCACGGAGGACCTCCACGCCGCTGGAGGGGGTGAGGGCGGGGGCGGTTCCGGCATTGACGACGCCGGTCTCGCCGGGCACCAGGCGGGCGGTGCGGGAGAGGACCCGATCCATCTCGTTCCAGCGCTGGACGAGGACGTGGGCCAGCTCGCGAACCTCGACGCCGTCGAAGGGCCGCTTCAGCACCACGACCTGGTCACGGTGACCGAGCGCGTCGGCCGCGGCGTCCCAGACCTCGTCGGCGTTCGGGGCGACCAGGGTGACCTGGAGCCGGGGGTCGTCGACCAGAAGCCGTGCGGCGATGTCGAGCGCGTCCTCCGGCTCGTCCGACAGGTCGATCATCGCAACGGCCGGATAAGCACCGATCCGGCGGAGGCGGCGGATCTCGTCCAGCCCGTCCGTCCCGCGGTAGGCGAACCAGACCTCGAAGGGAGCCGCCTCGGGCGGCGGAGCCGGCTGCCCCTGCTCCTCGGCCTCGAGCGCGTGGTCCCGGGCACCGCCGGGCACCAGCATCTCCAGAAGCTGGAGGAAGTAGTCCTGTTCGGACCCGAGAAGGACAATGCGGCTGTTCACGCCCGGGGGTGTCTGCAACAGCCGATCCGCCGAGAAGTGCCCATGCCACGCGGGCTTGCGGCCTCCAGGGGGGGTCAGCGGAGCCTGAAGGGGTGCAATGACCAGGTCAGGGGTCACCCACGGCCTGCGGGTCAGCACTCACGAGGTGCCTGGCACCTCGCGAGGGCACCTCGCGAGGGGACGTGGAACTCGACCGTCATGGCGACGTGTCCAGGACGAGGTGCCTGGCGCATCCTCAAACACCTCGCGAGGGCGAGACCACGCGCGTGGGTCAGCGCGCCTCGTCGACGACGGGATTCCGGAGCACGCCGATGCCGGAGATCTCCACCTCGAACACGTCGCCGGGCTTCAGCCACACCGGCGGCTGACGCTTGCTGCCCACCCCACCCGGTGTCCCGGTGGGGATCACGTCCCCCGGCACGAGCTCGGTGAAGGTCGTGATGTACGCGATGAGCGCCGGGATGTCGAAGATGAAGAGGTCTGTCGTGGTCCGCTGCATCTCGGTCTTGTTCAACCTGCCCACCAGAGTCAGCCGGGACGGATCCGGGATCTCGTCGGCCGTCACCATCCACGGTCCGAAGCCCCCCGTCCCGATGAAGTTCTTCCCCGGCGTGAACTGGCTGGTATGCCGCTGCCAGTCCCGGAGCGTCGCGTCCTGGTAGCAGGAGTACCCGGCGATGATCGAGAGCGCGTCCTCCCGGCGCACGTGGCGCGCCGGCTTGCCGATGATGACCGCCAGCTCCGCCTCGTAGTCGAAATCCGTCGACGCGCGGGGACGGACCAGCGGCTGATCGTGCCCCACCTGCGTGTTCGCGAAGCGGGTGAACAGCGTCGGGAACTCGCTCTCGCTCCGGCCCGTCTCCTCGCGGTGGGCCACGTAGTTCACGCCAACGCAGAGGATCTTCTCCGGATGCGGAATGGGCGGAAGCCAGGTGATCTCCTCGAGCGAGTGGTCCGCCGAGGCACCCTCGGTCGCCCGCCGCACGTCCGCCAGCGCCCCCGCGGCGAGCACGGCGCGCAGCGTGGGGTACCGCCCGTCGAGACGGGGCACCGCGTCCACCACCCCCCCCTCGACCACCTGTCCGAACCCTTCCCGTCCCCGGTGAATCCAGCTTGCGAGCCGCATGGGACGGTTCCAGAGCGCGTCGCGGACCGCTCGTCAAGCTCCACGTGGACGATTAGAAACGGGGCGTCGTGGACAAGGACGCCTTCCTCTCCCTGGCGCGGACCTGGGCCGCCACGGTCACCGTGGTGACGGCGCGCCGCAGGCCATCCTCCATCACGCCCGAAGCGCCGGAGGTGGATGGGTTCACGGCCACGGCCTTCATGATGCTCTCGCTCGAGCCTCCCATTCTCGCGCTGGGTGTGGGTCGGGACTCGGGAGCGGACGACCTGCTCGAGGACGCGGATCACCTCGCCGTGAATCTCCTCTCCGAGGGACAGGTCGAGCTGAGCCACGCCTTCGCCCGTCATCACAGGGACCGGGGGGACGCCTGGGAGCGCTTCCCCTGGACCCTCGACGTCCACGGGACGCCTCTCCTCGCCGGGACGACCGGGGCGTTCAGCGCCCGCATCATCGAGCGCCTGCAGCGGGGGGATCACCTCCTGGTGCTGGCAGAAGTGACGGCCATCCACCCCGGTGACAGCGAACGGACTCTGGTGTACCAGAATCGGGGTTATGCGCGAGTGACCCCGTTCGAGCGCGGCTGAACCCGAGCCCGCGAGCCCGGCAGCAGCTTTTCTTTGCGCCGGCGCAGCGCACCGATGAGTCCACTCACCGGTCCGGGTCGAACCTCGAAACGCTTCCTGGAGTCACGATGGACGCAGTCCCCACCTCCTCCACCGTCCCACCCCGCGCCGAGGGCTCGCTCTGGTCCGAGCTCCGTGAGGCCCTCCGCGGCTCGCACCGTGACCTGACCGAGGTGCCGCTCGGGCGCGCCATCTTCGTCCTCGCCGTCCCGATGGTGCTCGAGATGGTGCTGGAGTCGGTGTTCGCGGTCACCGACATCTTCTTCGTCGGCCGTCTCGGCGCGGAGGCCCAGGCCACCGTCGGCCTCACCGAGACCATGGAGACGATGGTCTACGCGCTCTCCTTCGGCCTCTCCATCGGTGCGACCTCGCTCGTCGCCCGTCGCATGGGCGAGAAGAACGAGGAGTCGGCGGCGCGAACGGCGGTCCAGGCCATCGCGCTCGGGCTCATCTTCGGCATTCCCCTGTCCGCCGCCGGAGCCTACTTCGCCCCGGATCTGCTCCGGGCGATGGGCGGCTCGCCGTGGGTCCTCGAGCATGGCGTTCACTTCACCCGGGTGCTGCTCGGCGCGAACGTCTCGGTGTGCCTGCTCTTCCTGATCAACGCCATCTTCCGCGGCGCGGGCGACGCGGCCACCGCCATGCGCGCGCTCTGGCTCGCAAACGGCATCAACATCGTCCTCGGGCCGTGCCTCGTCTTCGGGGTCGGTCCTTTCCCACGGATGGGGGTGGCCGGAGCAGCCATCGCGACCTCCATCGGCCGGACGACAGGCGTCGTCTATCAGGTGTACCGCTTGACCCGAGGCGACGGCCGCCTGACGGTCCGGTGGCGCCACGTCCGGCTCGAGCTGCGGACCATGCTCTCCGTCCTCAAGCTCTCCGGCGCGGGGACACTCCAGACCGTGGTCGGGATGACCAGCTGGATCGTCCTGGTGCGGATCATCTCGAAGTTCGGGAGCGAGGCCGTCGCCGGCTACACCATCGCCATCCGGCTGGTCATCTTCGCCATCCTTCCCTCGTTCGGGCTGGCCAACGCGGCCGCCACGCTCGTGGGCCAGAACCTCGGAGCCAAGAAGCCGGACCGCGCCGAGCGCGCCGCGTGGACCGCCGGAGGCATCGGCGCGATCTTCCTCGGCACCATCGGCGTGATCTTCATCGCCGCGGCGCCGCACATCGTCGGCATCTTCACCAGTGACCGGGTGGTACTCGACCACGCCACCCACGGGCTGCGGATCATCTCCGCGGGGTTCGCCTTCTACGCGTACGGCATGACCTTCACCCAGTCCCTGAACGGCGCCGGCGCCACCTGGGCGCCGACCTGGCTCAACGGCCTCTGCTTCTGGGCCTTCGAGCTGCCACTGGCATGGGTGCTCTCGGTGCACGCCGGGCTCGGCACCACCGGCGCGTACATCGCCTGCCTCGCCGCCTTCAGCCTGCTCGCCATCGCCAGCGGAGCGGTGTTCCGCCGGGGCACCTGGAAGACCGTCGCCATCTGAGCTGCACCGAGGTCCGGACAAAAGAACCCGCCTCCCCGGTGGCCAGACACTGCGCCTCCAGCCACCAGGGGGCGGGCTTGAAACCTTGCGCCGCTCTCGTGCGCGCGGCCCTGCTTGCTCTACACCGCGCCCAGAGAGGCGACGCCTTGATTATGCTCGGTCAAGGCATCACCTCCTTTCGCCCCGCAGGGCGAACCCGATCCTGTCGCCCGGCCGGCGGCGGCGCAACGTTTCTTGTGGTCGGCGCTGGACATCCACCGCCGCAGCAGGCAACTCGGCTGCCCGGGGGGAGGGCCCCCGTCTGACGGGCGTGCGGCCGCGACGAGGAGGAGGTTCGATGGGTCGCTGGACCACCGAGGTGACGCTGGACGTGGCATGGGGCGAGATGGACGCGCTCGGGCACGTCAACAACATCCGGTACATCGCCTGGGCGGAGACCGCGCGGATCGCGCTCTTCCGGCAGCTAGGCATGACGACCCTGCCTGGCGATTCCGTCGGCCCCATCCTCGCCCGGATCGAGTGCGACTACCTCGAGCCGGTGGAATATCCGGCCCGGGTCACCATCGGCATGCGCGCCGGGCGGGTGGGGAACACCAGCATCGTCCTCGAGCACGAGATCTGGCACGCCGGCGAGCCGGAGCGGGTGGTCGCCCGGGGAAAGGCCGTGGTGGTCCTCATCAACTACACGACCCAGGAGAAGGTCCCGGTGCCGGATGCGATGCGGGCAGCACTCGTGTCCGGCTGAGCCGACCTCGAACGTCGAGACGGGGTCACCAGGAGGACGACATGAGCAATCCAGTGGGCTGGTTCGAGATCTACGTGCAGGACATGAAACGGGCGAAGGCGTTCTACGAGGGGGTGTTCGGGTTCAAGCTCGACAAGCTCCCCGGGCCGGACTTCGAGTACTGGACCTTCCCGATGGAGCGAGAGGGCAAGGGCTCCGCAGGAGCGCTCGCCAAGTACGAGGGCTTCCCCTCCGGGAAGAACAGCGTCCTGGTCTACTTCACCTGCGAGGACTGCGCGGTCGAGGAGGCCAGGGTGAAGAAGCTCGGCGGCCGGGTGGAGAAGGCGAAGCAGTCCATCGGCGAGTACGGCTTCATCTCCCTCGTCTACGACACCGAGGGAAACATGATCGGCCTGCACTCGCGAAAGTGAGCGCGCGGCTGCGCTGACTACTGTGACTGCAGCCGCCCGGGGAGCCGACGCCAGCTCCGCGGATCCTTTCCGTCGTCCCACGCGCGGCTGCCCTGACTCAGGGCTGCTCGCGGGCCAGCGCGCGCATCGCCTCGGTGACGTCCGGGAGCTGCGGGACGCTCGCCATCTCCAGCGGGTCGGCCAGGCCGATACCGGGGACGAACTTTCCGGCGAGCAGCCGCGGCGGAGCGAGCAGCTCGTAGAAGAGCTCCTCCACCGTTCGCCGCATGAGGTGCTCGCCGAAGTTCGTCACCTCGGTGTCCTCGTTCACGAAGAGCGCGCGCCCGGTCTTCTTCACCGACTCGCGGATCATGTCCCAGTCGTAGGGCCACAGCGAACGGAGGTCGATGACCTCGGCGGAGATGCCCTCGCCCTCCAGTGCCTGCGCGGCCTTCACCGACAGCGGGAGCATGCGCCCGTAGGTGACGACGGTGAGATCGGTCCCCTCGCGGACCCGCTTCCCCTTGCCGATCGGCACCGTGTACGCCTCGAGCTGCGGCCACTGTGGCTTCCACTGCGACCGGTCGCCGAGCGGCGCGTCGATCATCTTCGAGAGCACCCGATCGTCTCCGGGCTCTCCGGGGATCGGCTCCTCGCCCTTGAGCCGCAGCAGCGCCTTCGGCTCGAGCACCATCACTGGATTCCCGTCCTGGCAGGCTGAGAGCAGCAGCCCGTACGCGTCGAGCGGCGTGGAAGGCATCACGATCTTCCACCCGGGGATGTGCGTCATCGTCGCGTCGAAGCTGTGCGAGTGGTACACGCTGCCGCGGATGCCCGAGCCCACCGGGGTCCGCACCACCATCGGTACGGTCCAGTCGCCGTTGCTCGCCCAGGTCGTGTTCCCGGCGAGCTTCAGGAGATCGATGGTGTTGAAGATGTAGTCGCAGAACTGGATCTCGGCGACCGGCTTCTGGCCGGCCAGCGCCAGGCCGATGGCGCAGCCGATGATTCCCCGCTCGTCCAGCGGAGTGTTCCACGCCGTCCTGAGTCCCTGAGACGCGGTGAAGACGCCCCCGAGCGGCGGCCCGACGTCCTCGCCAAAGACGTCCGTTACCCCGAGGTTCTCCTCGGCATAGTGCAGCGCCATCCGGATCGCCTGCGCCATGCTGGCCATCAGCGATCCCCCGCGTAGACGTGCTTCCAGATGCTCGACCCGTCGGGCAGCGGCTCGTCTCGGACCTGGCGGGCCTTGGCGGCGATCTCCTCGCTCCAGCGCGTGCGCACCTGGTCCATCTCCGCCCGGGTGAGGACGCCGTGGGCCTCGAGCTTCTTCTCGAACTCCACGACGCAGTCCTGCTCGGAGGTCACGAAGTTGGCACCGGAGGCGCTGGAGTGGCCGTACAGCCGCGAAACGTTCGCCTCGAGGAGGAAGGGCCTCCGCTCCTTGCGCACGTAGCTCATCGCCTTCTGCAGCTCGAGGTAGCTCGTGATGGGGTCGTTCCCGTCGATCGTGCGAGTCTGCATCCCGAACGCCTTCCCCCGGTCGGCGATGGTCTTGCACCCCTGCTGCGTGCCGGCAGCTGTGGAGATGCCCCACTGGTTGTGGGTGACGACGATGAGGATCGGCAGCTCGCTCCCGGGACGGCTGCTCCAGACGAGGCAGCTCGCGAAGTCACCCTCGGCCGTCCCGGCGTCCCCCCCCGTCACGATGGTGATGCCGTCCCCGCCATGGCGCTTCTGGGCGAGCGCGGTGCCCGGGGCCATCGCGTACTGCACCTCGATGGGGCTCGAGATGGGAACGATGTTCCACTCCCGCTTGCTGAAGTGACCGGCGAAGTTCCGGCCGCCCGAGTAGGGGTCGGTGACGGTGTTCTTCATCTGCCGGAGCGCCCCGATGGGATCCTCGCCGAGCGCGAGCAGCGTCCCGCTCTGGCGGTAGTGGCCGTGGAGGTAGTCGAAGTCGAGCCCCTGGCCCTTCTTCATGAGCAGGCCCAGGGTGACGTTGAACGCCTCCTCGCCTGGGCCGCCGATCCAGAAATACCCGTGGCCCTGCCGGTACATCTGGATGAGCCGCTCCTCGAGCACCCGGGCCTCGACCATGAGGTCGTGGATGCGGACGAGGAGCTTGCTGTCCAGCGGCAGGGGTTCCTTGACGAGCGTCGGGCGCCCGCGCCTGGAGGCCGGTTCGGTCATGGCGCCCGGGCCTATACCATCCCTGGGCCCGGCATATGCTGCCCGGCAGCCCATGATTCCTCCCCTGCTCGACGCCGTCCGGGCCCGGATCCGCGACGTACCGGATTTTCCGAGGCCGGGCGTCGTCTTCAAGGACCTGACTCCCGTGCTCGCCGACCCGGTGCTCTTTCACGGGGTCGTGTCGGCGCTCGCCGCGCGGGTGGCCACCCTCGACATCACAGAGGTGGTCGGCGTGGAGGCACGGGGTTTCATCCTGGGCGGAGCGCTGGCTGCCACGCTGCGTCGAGGATTCGTTCCGGTCCGCAAGACGGGGAAGCTTCCCCGGAAGACGCTCCGGGAGGCTTATGGGCTCGAGTACGGCGACGACGCCCTGGAGCTCCACGTGGACGCCCTCGTCCGGAACGCCCGGGTACTGGTCGTCGACGACCTGCTGGCGACCGGAGGCACCGCCGCGGCCACGGAGAAGCTCATCCGCCGCGCAAACGGGACCGTCGTCGGGTTCGTCTTCCTCGTCGAGCTGACGTTCCTGGGCGGGGCGGACCGGCTGGGCGCGGACCGCGTGGTCTCGCTGCTCAAGTACGAGCGCGCCTGAGGGCACGAGGGGGCCCCGAGGTGTCAGGCACCTCGCGCTAACGCGCCACTCCCTCATGAGTGTTGCGGAGACGTGTCAGGCGGTCGCGGCAGGCGTCTCCTCACGAGGTGCCAGGCACCTCGCGCCAGGCACCTCGCGCCAGGCGTCTCCTCACGAGGTGCCAGGCACCTCGCGCCAGCACCTCGCGCCAACGCGCCATTTCCGAGACGTGTCAGGCAGGTCGCGGCAGGCGTCTCCTCACGAGGTGCCAGGCACCTCGCGTCGGGCACCTCGCGTCAGCAAACGCGTGAGCGGAAGCGTGGGCGGTGCCTGCTCGCCGGCCAGGAAAGGCCAGCAACCGCCAGGCAACCACCCACGCCCCGCCACGCCCCACGACCCCAACGCCGCCCTGGGCCACCGCTCTTGCGAATGCCAGGCCAGCCGCAGAAGGCCCTCAGTCCGAGAGGTGGGGTGCTTCCCGGCAAGCGTGAGGGAGCAACATTTTCCGCCCTCTGACTGGAGTTTCGTCCCGCCCGGCGCCATGGTGCCCGCGCCATGGCGGACACGTTCACGGCTCTGGTGGCCGAGCAGGCGGACGGGCGCACGGTGGTCAAGCGCACGTCGCTCGACGAGGCGGCGCTCCCTCCGGGAGACGTCACCATCGACATCGCCTACAGCTCTCTCAACTACAAGGACGGGCTCGCGCTCACTGGTCGCGGGAAGGTCATCCGCAAGTGGCCGATGGTGCCCGGCATCGACCTCGCCGGGCGCGTCCGCTCCAGCACGAGTCAAAGGTTCCGCCCGGGCGACCCGGTCCTGGTCACCGGCTACGGCCTTGGCGTCAACGTCTGGGGCGGCTTCACCCAGCGCGCCCGGGTCCAGGCATCCACGGTCCTCCCCATCCCCGAAGGCCTCGACGCCCGGAGCGCGATGGCGATCGGAACCGCCGGCTTCACCGCGGCGCTGTGCGTGCTCGCGCTCCAGGATCACGGCACGCTCCGGACGGAGCGCGAGCTCGTCGTGACCGGCGCGGCCGGCGGCGTGGGCTCGATCGCGGTCGCGCTGCTCGCCGCGCTGGGCAAGAAGGTCATCGCCTCGACCGGCCGCACCTCCGAGGCGGACTACCTCAAGAAGCTCGGCGCCGCGGATCTCATCGGGCGCGACGTGCTCGCTCAGAAGGGGCCGCCACTCGCCTCCGAACGCTGGGGGGGCGGCGTGGACACCGTCGGTGGCCAGACGCTGGTCACGCTCTGCAGCCAGACCGCGTACCGGGGCGCGGTCGCGGCGTGCGGCCTCGCCGGTGGCTCCGACTTTCCGGCCACCGTCTTCCCCTTCATCCTTCGGAACGTGGCGCTGCTCGGCTGCGACTCCGACCTGACGCCGATGGAGGAGCGCATCCGCGCCTGGAAGCTCCTCGTGCAGCACCTCTCGCGGTTGCACCTCGACGAGGTCACGCAGGAGGTCCCGATGTCACAGCTGGTGGACTTCGCCCCTCGCATCGTCGACGGGAAGGTGCGCGGGCGGGTGGTCGTGAACGTGAATGCCTGAGCACAGTGTCCTCTTCACGCGTCACCTCCCGGACGCGGTCGAGCGCCGCGCGGCGAAGGACTATCGCCTCATCGCCAATCCCGAGGATCGCCCGCTCTCCGCCGACGAGATCGTCTCCCGCAGTCAGGAGGCGGACGCGATCGTCTGCTGCGTCGCCGACAAGATGACCGGGGCGGTCTTCTCCCGCCTGTCGCCGCGGGTGCGGATCGTCGCCAGCTTCGGAGTGGGCATGGAACACCTCGACCTGCCGGCGGCAAAGGCGCGCGGCATCGTGGTGACCAACACCCCCGAGGTCCTCACCGACGCCACCGCTGAGGCGGCGATCCTGCTGCTGCTGGGGGCCGCACGACGCGCCTACGAGGGTCAGGACATGCTGCGCGCGGGCCGCTGGACCGGATGGACGCCCACGCAGCTCATGGGCCACCAGCTCAGCGGGAAGCGGCTGGGCATCGTCGGGATGGGTCGCATCGGTCAGGCGATGGCCCGCCGTGCCCGCGGCTTCGGCGTGGAGATCCACTACACCGACCAGGTCCGCCTGCCCCCCGAGAAGGAGGATGGCGCGATCTTCCACCCGACGGTGGAGGAGCTGCTTCCCCTCTCGCAGCTGCTGTCCCTGCACGCCCCGTCCACGCCCGAGACGCGGAACCTCCTGGACGCGCGACGGCTGGCGCTGCTCCCCCGAGGGGCCATCGTGGTGAATTCCGCACGTGGGGATCTGGTGGACGACGAGGCGCTCATCGCGGCGCTCCGCTCCGGCCAGGTGGGAGCCGCCGGGCTGGACGTCTACCGGGGCGAGCCGGCGCTGAACCCCGGCTACCGGACCCTCGAGAACACTTTCCTCCTCCCGCACATGGGGAGCGCCACCATCGAGACACGCGAGGCGATGGGGTTCCGCGCGCTGGACAACGTGGATGCCGTCCTCGCCGGCCGCGCGGCACGGGACCGCGTGGCCTGATGCCCCACCTCTTCGAGCCGCTCACCCTCCGCTCGATCACGCTGCCCAACCGGGTCGGCGTCTCGCCGATGTGCGAGTACAGCTCCGAGGACGGCTTCGCGAACGACTGGCACCTGGTGCACCTCGGCTCCAGGGCGGTCGGAGGCGCCGGCCTGGTGATGACCGAGGCGACGGCGGTCGAGGCCCGAGGCCGCATCAGCCCGCGCGACCTCGGCCTGTGGAAGGACGACCACGTCGAGTTCCTGTCGCGCATCGCCCGGTTCATCGAGAGCCGGGCGGCAGTTCCCGGCATCCAGCTGGCACACGCGGGGCGCAAGGCCAGCACCGCGGTTCCCTGGGAGGGCGGCGCCGGCGTCCCGGTCGGGGCCGGCGGCTGGGAGCCCATCGCTCCCAGCCCGATCCCCTTCTCCGAGCGCACCCTCACGCCGCGAGCGATGACCCACGAGGACATCGCCGAGGTCGTCCATGCCTTCGCCGCCGCGACCCGCCGCGCGCTTGCCGCTGGCTTCCGGGTCATCGAGCTGCACTTCGCCCACGGTTACTTGATGCACGAATTTCTCTCGCCCCTCTCCAATGGCCGCGAGGACGGCTACGGCGGCGCGTTCGACCAGCGGATCCGCCTCGCGCTCGAGGTGACCCGCGCCGTCCGCGCCGGATGGCCCGACCGCTTGCCGCTGCTGGCGCGCCTGTCGTGCACCGACTGGGTCGACGGCGGCTGGATGCCGGAGGACAGCGTGGAGCTGGCACGCCGCCTCGCCACCGAGGGCGTCGACCTGGTGGACTGCAGCTCGGGTGGCCTCGTGTCTGACGCGAAGATCGACGCCGTTCCGGGCTACCAGGTGCCGTTCGCCCGTCGCATCCGCAGCGAGGCCGGAGTTCCCACCGCCGCCGTCGGCCTCATCGACGCGCCCGCGCAGGCCGACGCCATCGTGCGTGGGGATGAGGCGGATCTCGTGATGCTCGCCCGCTCCATGCTCCGCGATCCCTACTGGACGCTGCATGCCGCCGCCGAGCTCGGCCATCCGGAGGTCCGGCGCGTCCCGGTGCAGTACCTGCGAGCGTACTAAGAGCTCTCGGGTTTACGCCGTCGGATGGCCTGAAGCGCTTCCGTCACCGTTCGTCCGGGCAGTGACGTATCGTCGCGCGCGGGCACCTGGTGGGCCAACGGGTGAGGGGAGCATGCCGCTGAGCTCGAGGGTCCGAGGCGCTCGGAGGTGGACGGCGACGGCGCTCGTGCTGCTTCTCGCCGCGCCCACGGCCGCCCAGGAGACCGGACCGGCACCCACTCCGGCTACCGCCACGACTCCGCAGGCCCCCGCGCCGCGCGCCCCCGACGGCGCGCCCCCGGTGGTCTCTCCGGCGCGTTCCGAACCACCACGGCCGATTCAAGGTTCGGCGGGCCCCTCCGTCCCGCCCCCCTCCGAGGCGCCAAGGTCCGTCACCGTCCCGCCGCCTCCTCCGGACACGCCGGCTCCGGCCCCCGAGGCGCACGAGCACCTCGGCCTATTCATCCACGGAGACATCGGGGCGGGGTACCTCGGCACGAGTGGCTCGAGGGCGGGCTCTCCCTTCGTGACCCAGGGCGCCGCGCTCGGCGTCGCGATCGCGATCGGCTGGGCACCGGACGACGAGTGGGCCGTCGCGCTCGAGGGGTGGGTCTGGAAGGCGCTGTCACCGAGCGGCCTCGGCTCGAACACGTCGGTGGAGCTCGATGCCATCGGGCTGAACGTCACCCGGTACTTCGTCCCGGTCGAGGTCTTCGCGACGGTGGTGGTCTCCGGCACCCGTCTCGCCATCACCGACGACAACGGTGAAGGGCCGGAGTACGCCCACTCGGACATCGGGTTCGGGCTCAAGGTCCTTCTAGGGAAGGAGTGGCGGGTGAGCTCCCTGTTCGGCATCGGGGTTGCGGCGGAGGTGTTTCTCGCCGTCAACCGGACCGGCGGAGAGTCGCTCGACACGCTCGGTGGTGGGCTCCTCTTCTCCTTCACCTTCCGCTAGACGGCTCGCCAGGAACGGAACGGCGAGGTGCAACGGCGAGAAGCCAGACACCTCCCCAACGGGTCGCCCGCACAGGCAGACGCCAGCGTCGAGGTGCCAGACACCTCACGTAGACCAGCGTCGAGGTGCCAGACACCTCGCGTAGACCAGCGTCGAGGTGCCAGACACCTCGCGTAGACAGATACCTCGCGTGGGACCCGTCCTCGACGCTCCGCGCCGCCGTCGAGCTCCGCCACCCCGAGGCCGGGCACATCCCCGTGCAGTACCTACGGGCGTACTGACGGTTCCTCGCTCGAACTCCGTGGCAATTGAAGGTTTCTATGCGGGGGAGAAAGCCGAAAAAGTCCAAGGTGTTCTCCACGGACGGGGTCCGGAACACTCCTTGACGGTCCGGTCAGCTCCACCGCGCATCATGCGCCGGAACCGCCCCATGGCCCGTGCACGCCTGAGCTTGCCGATCCAGGAGAGCAGTCTGGTGCTCGAGCACCTCGATTCCCTGCCGGTTGCTCTCATCGAGACCGACGAGGAGGGAACGCTCCGGATGTGGGCCGGGGCCGCGGAGCGCCTGTTCGGGTGGAGCGCGGCGGAGGTCCTCGGCAGCCACCTCGACGGGCTCGAGCTGGTGCACGAGGCGGACATCGCCTTCGTCGACGCGGTGGTGGACCGCCTCCGGTCCGGCCACGACCGGCACCTCGTCCACAGGAACCGGGTCCGCACCCGCGCCGGCGACGTCCGTCACTGCGAGTGGACACGCATCGCGCGCAGCAGGGTTCCCGGCCGCCACCCTGCCATCCTCTCCTATGTCGTCGACGTGACCGGACAGGTGGAGGCGGAGACCACCGCGCTCAGCGCCCGGGCCGACCTGGAGCGCTGGCTCCGCGCGAACCCCGAGGGCTGCTGCGGCCTGGACCGCGAGTGGCGCATCACCCACTGGAACCCGGCCGCGGAGCGGATGCTCGAGAAGAGCCGCGCCGAGGTCGTGGGCAGGGAGCTCTGGGAGATCTTCCCCGAGCTGCACGGGACGTCGTTCCACCACGCGTTCGAGGAGGCCATCGCCGACGGGCACCTCCGCGTGCTCGAGGACCGCTCGCCCCGCGGACGCGCCTGGTACTCGGTCACCGCAGTTCCCTCGGCCCGCGGCCTGAACGTCTTCTTCACCGACGTGACCGGTCGCCGCCAACTGGAGCACGACTTCCTCGTCGCCGAGGCGGCCCGGAAGCTCTCGCGGCAGTCCTGACGCCGAGCACCGGGTCCTGGGTCAGCGACTCGACGGGCGCTGCGGGAACCAGTGTCCGGCCAGCGTGGCCATGACGAGGGTGAGCCCGTCCAGCACCCCGAACGCCACCAGGTGCCGGAGCACCGTGAGCGGCGCCGGAAGCCGCGGACCGAGGAGCACCAGCAGCACCGCGTGCAGTGCGAGCGTCTGGCCGAGGGCGACCCACAGGGAGAGGCCGAGAGCCTCCTGCACCCGTTCGGAGCGGAACCGCGCGAGGAACGTCGCCACCGCCACCAGCGCCACCGCGCCCCAGGCGAGCATCGCCCAGATCGACGCCTCCGCCCGGGCCATGAGCACGAACGCGCCCGCCAGCAGCGCAGTCCCCACGGTGGCCGAGGCGACGGCCAGCGCGCGGCGTCCCCGGGTCACGGCTCGACCCGAACCGACACGTTCCCCAGCCAGCCAGCGTCCAGCCGGACCTCCATGCCGGCGGCGAGCGGCTCGGCCACGGTGGCCGCGCCGGCAAGCACCACGCTGCCCGGGGGGAGGCTCTGCCCGCGCGCGGCGAGGAGCGCACACAGCTGCACCATCGACACCACCGGGTCGCCGGAGATCGCTGCCCCGGTCGCGCGCTGCCGGGCAGTCCCGTCGATGGACATCACCAGCTCGACGCTCGAGAGGTCCCGTCCGTCCGCCTCCACCCAGCGCTCGGGAAGGACGACGTGCGAGGAGGAGGCGTTGTCCGCCACGACGTCCGGCAGGCTGAAGTACTTGAAGTCGCGGTAGCGCGAATCGAGGATCTCCAGCGCCGGCCCCACGCCCGTGCACGCGGCCAGCACGCCCGCCCGATCCGGCGTGCCCTGGAGGCCCCGCGCGAAGCGGAAGGCGATCTCCGGCTCGATCTTCGGATGCAGGGTTCCGAGGAGATGGAACGTGCCCCGGACCACCATCGCGTCGGTGAGCACGCCGTAGATGGGCGCCTCCAGCGACATCTGGCGGCGCTTCGCCGCCGAGGTGAGGCCCATCTTCAATCCGATGACCTTCTCGCCCTGGGCGAGCCGTAGCGCGATGCCGGCGTCCATCACCCGGTAGGCCTGGGGCAGGTCGAGATCCGGGGCCTCCAGGGTCAGTCGCTCCACTTCGCGGCCGTGCCGCCGCGCGTCGTCCAGGTGACCCGCCAGGCGCTCGATGTCCATCTCATGTTCCTCCGCTCGTCGCCCGGGCCCCGGCGCCGCCCCGGGTGGCGCATACTAGGAGAGGCGGAGGCTTCATGGACGGCGTCCTCAACGTCATCGGCGGTCGCGAGGTTCCGGCACGTTCCGGGGCTACCCTCCCCAACTGGGAGCCGGCCACCGGCAATCCGCTGGGCACCCTCCCCGACTCCGACGCCGCCGACGTCGCCGAGGCGGTCGAGGCCGCTCGCCGCGCCTTCCCGGCCTGGAGCACCACGCCCGCCCCGGTCCGGAGCCGCCTGCTCCGCAAGGTGGCGGACGGGTTGCGGCAGGCGCTCCCCGAGCTGGCCCGCGCCGAGTCGGTGGACTCGGGGAAGCCGCTCTCGGTCGCCACCGAGGTCGACATCCCTCGCGCCGTGCTGAACTTCGAGTTCTTTGCCGACGCCGCCACCCAGGTCTCCAGCGAGTGCCACCCGATGGACGGGCACGCGCTGAACTACACGCTGCGCCATCCGCTCGGCGTGGTGGGCACCATCTCGCCCTGGAACCTCCCGCTGTACCTCCTGACCTGGAAGGTGGCCCCGGCCCTCGCGGTGGGCAACACCGTCGTGGCCAAGCCCTCCGAGGTGACGCCGGTGACCGCCCACTGGCTCGGGCGCATCGCGCTCGAGGCCGGGTTGCCGCCAGGCGTGCTCAACATCGTCCAGGGCCTCGGGCCGAAGGTGGGCGATGCGATGTCGCGCCATCCGGAGGTGAAGGCCATCTCCTTCACCGGGAGCACCCGGACCGGCGCGGAGATCGCCCGCACCGCCGGGCCGCTGTTCAAGAAGCTGTCGCTGGAGATGGGCGGCAAGAACCCGGTGGTCATCTTCGCCGACGCCGACCTCGAGGCCGCGGTCGCCACCACCGTGCGTTCGAGCTTCGCCAACCAGGGGCAGATCTGCCTCTGCGGCCCGCGCATCTTCGTGGAGCGGAGCGTGTACCCGCGGGTCCGGGACGCGCTGGCCGAGCGCACCCGCGCGCTCAAGCTCGGCGACCCGCTGCTCCCCGGGACCGACCAGGGCGCCCTGGTGAGCCGCGCCCACCTGGACAAGGTGCTGAGCTACCTCGCGCTGGCCCGGGACGAGGGCGGGCGATTCCTCACCGGCGGCGGGCAGGCCCGGCTGAGCGGCCGCTGCGAGGGGGGCTGGTTCGTGGAGCCCACCCTCGTGGAGGGCCTCGGCCCCGAGTGCCGCACCAACCAGGAAGAGATCTTCGGGCCGGTGGCGACGCTCATCCCGTTCGACTCCGAGGAGGAGGTCCTGCGCGCCGCCAACGGGGTGCGTTACGGCCTCGCGGCATCGGTGTGGACCCGTGACCTCGTCCGGGCGCATCGCTTCAGCGCCGCGCTGGAGAGCGGCATCGTCTGGGTGAACACCTGGATGCTGCGTGACCTCCGGACTCCCTTCGGGGGGATGAAGGACTCGGGCGTGGGACGCGAGGGAGGCCACGAGGCGCTCCGCTTCTTCACCGAGCCGCAGAACGTCTGCATCCATCTGCAGGGAGGTTGAAGGCCCATGGCGGACCGAGTGACCTCGCAGCGCGCCGCGCCCCCGGTGGGCGCCTTCCCTCACGCCCGGCGAGTGGGGAACCTCCTCTTCCTCTCGGGCATTGGCCCGCGCGTGCGCGGCAGCCACGACATCCCCGGCGTCACCCTCGACTCGCAGGGCAACGTCACCGACCACGACATCGCGATCCAGTGCAAGAGCGTGTTCGACAACGTGCGCGCCATCCTCGAGGACGCCGGCACGTCCTGGGACCGCCTGGTGGACGTGACCGTGTTCTTGACCGACATGGAGAACGACTTCGCGGTCTACAACCGGCTCTGGGCGGAGTATTTCAGGGACGCCCAGCCGTGCCGGACGACGGTGGAGGTGACCCGTCTGCCGACGCCGATCGCCATCGAGCTGAAGTGCATCGCGACGATGCCGGAGTGACCAGACCATGCCCCCGCTGCAAGCCCTCAACTTCAAGAAGTGGATCGACGAGCACCGGCATCTGCTGAAGCCCCCGGTGGGGAACCAGCAGATCTGGGCCGACCGCGAGTTCATGGTCACCGTCGTGGGTGGCCCGAACGCCCGGCGCGACTTCCACGTGAACCAGGGCGAGGAGTTCTTCTACCAGCTCGAGGGAGACATCCAGCTCCACGTCCTGGTGGACGGCAAGCGAGACGTGGTCCACATCCGCGAGGGGGACATCTTCCTCCTCCCGCCCAACGTGCCGCACTCGCCGCAGCGTCCTCCGAACACCGTGGGCCTGGTGCTGGAGCGGCGGCGGCTCGACCACGAGAAGGACTCGTTCCTCTGGATCTGCGAGAAGTGCGGGAACGAGCTCTACCGGGAATCCTTCCACCTCACCGACATCGTCAAGCAGCTCCCGCCGGTCTTCGAGCACTTCTACGGCAGCGAGAAGAACACCACGTGCGGCAAATGCGGGACGCGCGCGACCCGCGCCTAGATCCCAGGACGGAACCCCGGCATGCCGGTCGTCGACGTCCACACGCACCTGCTTCCCCCCGAGCTCCCGCGCTGGAAGGAGCGCTTCGGCTACGGGGGCTTCATCGGCCTCGAGCACACCGGTCCCTGCCGGGCGCAGATGGTGAAGGACGACGGGCAGCGGTTCCGGGAGGTCGAGGAGAACCTCTGGGCGCCGGCGGCGCGGCTCGCCGAGTGTGACCGCGCCGGCGTGGACATCCAGGTGCTGTCCACCGTGCCGGTCATGTTCTCCTACTGGGCGAAGCCGGAGGACGGCGCCGAGGTCGCGCGGTTCCTCAACGATCACCTCGCAGGCGTGGTCGCCGGCGCTCCTCGCCGCTTCGTGGGGCTGGGCACCTTGCCGATGCAGGCCCCGGCGCTCGCGGTGCGCGAGCTCGAGCGATGCATCCGGACGCTCGGGCTCGCGGGCGTGCAGATCGGCACCCACGTCAACGACTGGAACCTGAGCGACCCGGCCCTCTTCGACGTGTTCGCCGCCGCCGCCGAGCTGGGCGCGGCGGTGTTCGTGCATCCCTGGGACATGGTGGGCGAGTCGCGGATGCGGAAGTACTGGCTGCCCTGGCTGGTGGGAATGCCGGCGGAGTCCTCGCTCGCCATCTGCTCGGTCATCTTCGGCGGCGTGCTCGAGCGGCTGCCCGCGCTGCGCATCGCCTTCGCCCACGGTGGCGGCGCATTCCCCGGAACGCTCGGCCGCATCCAGCACGGCTTCGACTGCCGGCCGGATCTCGTCGCGGTGGACAACCCGGTCCCGCCACGCGCGTACCTCGGTCGTTTCTGGGTGGACAGCCTGGTGCACGATGCGGACATGCTGCGGCTGATCGTGAAGCTGTTCGGCGACGACCGGGTGATGCTCGGCAGCGACTACCCCTTCCCGCTCGGCGAGACCGAGCCCGGGGCGCTCATCCGCTCGGTGCCGGAGCTGGCAGCGCCGCGTGCGCGGCTGCTGGGCGAGAACGCCCTTCGCTGGCTGGGACGCTCATGATGACCGTCGAGGAGGGCAAGAAGCTCGCCGAGGATCTGGACGCGCGGGACGCGCTGGCTCCGTTCCACGACTCCTTCCTGTTCCCGGCCGCCCGTGACGGCTCCCCGGTGGTGTACCTGACCGGGAACTCGCTCGGGCTCCAGCCGCGAACGGCGAGGGACCGGGTGCAGGAGGTCCTCGACGACTGGGCGAGCCGCGGCGTCGAGGGCCACGTGCACGGCAACTCGCCGTGGCTCCCGTACCACCACTTCCTCACCGCCCCCACCGCGCGACTCGTCGGCGCGCAGCCGGACGAGGTGGTGGTGATGAACACGCTCACCGTCAACCTTCATCTCCTGATGGTGTCGTTCTACCGGCCCACCGCCGGCCGCCACCGCATCCTCTACGAGGCCAGCGCCTTCCCCTCCGACCGCTACGCCTTCGCCAGCCAGGTCCGCTTCCACGGCTTCGACCCGGCCGAGGCGCTGGTGCCGCTCGCTCCGCGTCAGGGCGAGGACCTCCTCCGGCCCGAGGACCTGCTCGAGGCCATCGCGCGGCAGGGTGAGCGGCTGGCGCTGGTCCTGATCGGCGACGTCAACTACCTCACCGGTCAGGCCTTCGACGTGGCCGCCATCACCCACGCGGGTCATGGAGTTGGGGCCACCGTGGGGTTCGACCTCGCGCACGGCGCCGGGAACCTCGCCTTCCAGCTGCACGACGACGGGCCGGACTTCGCCGTGTGGTGCTCGTACAAGTACCTCAACGGAGGGCCGGGGGCGCTCGGCGGCGCCTTCGTGCACGCGCGACACCGGGAGGCCCGCGGGCTTCCGCGCTTCGAGGGCTGGTGGGGCCACGACGAGGCGACCCGGTTCGAGATGGGGCCGCGGTTTCAGGGAACGGCGGGCGCGGACGGCTGGCAGCTCTCCAATCCGCCCATCCTCTCCATGGCCGCGCTGCGGGCCTCGATGGACCTCTTCGACGCGGTGGGGATGACGGCGCTGCGCCGGAAGTCGGAGCGACTGACCGGCCTGATGGACCAGATGATCCGCGACCTGCCCGGGGTGGAGATCATCACCCCGGCCGACCCTGCGCAGCGCGGGGCACAGCTGTCGCTGCGCATCCGGGATGCACGCGGCCTCGTGTACCGGCTCGCGATGGCGGGCGTGGTCTGCGACTACCGGGAGCCGGACATCGTGCGCGCCGCGCCCGCGCCTTTCTACACGCGCTTCGCGGACGTGGTGCGCTTCGCCGAGGTCCTCCGGAGCCATGTCCAGTCGAAGTGAGGGGGCGGTCATCGCCGGGGCCGGTCTGGTCGGTTCGCTCCTCGCGGTCTTCCAGGCGCAACGGGGGAGGACGGTTCAGGTGCTCGAGCGGAGGCCCGATCTCCGCAAGGAGCAGATCTCCGCCGGACGGAGCATCAACCTCGCCATCAGCGTCCGCGGGCTGCACGCGCTCGCGCAGGTGGGGCTGGAGCACGAGGCGCTCGCCCACGCCATCCCGATGCCGGGGCGGATGATCCACGCCCGCGACGGGGCCCTCGCCTTCCAGGCGTACGGGAAGGACGACAGCCAGTGCATCCACAGCATCTCGCGCGGCTTCCTGAACCGGATGCTGCTCGATGCCGCCGAGCGCACGGGCCGGGTCCAGCTGTCCTTCCGGCGCCGCGTGCTCGGCCTGGACCCCGAGCGGCGCGAGCTCGCGGTCGAGGTGGACGGCGCGCGCACGGAGCGGCTCGAGGCTGCGGTCGTCTTCGGGACCGACGGGGCCGGATCGGCCGTGCGCCGGGCGGTCCTCGAGGCGCGCGGGGGCGTGTCCGACGAGGCGCTGCTCGCGCACGGGTACAAGGAGCTCACGCTGCCCGCGGGTCCGGCCGGCAGCTGGCGACTGGAGCGGAACGCGCTCCACATCTGGCCACGGGGCGACTTCATGCTGATCGCCCTGCCCAACGAGGACGGCAGCTTCACCTGCACCCTGTTCCTCGCCTTCGAGGGGTCGCCCGGCTTCGCCGGTCTCGAGGAGCCCGGAGCGGTGAGGGCGTTCTTCCGGGAGAACTTCGCGGACGTGGAGCCGCTGCTTCCGGATCTCGAGATGCAGTTCGCCGGCAACCCGACCGGCTCCATGGTGACCGTGAAGTGTTCGACCTGGCACGCTGCGGACACGGCGCTGCTGCTCGGCGACGCGGCGCACGCGATCGTCCCCTTCTTCGGACAGGGCATGAACTGCGGGTTCGAGGACTGCGTGGTGCTGGACGGCCTCGAGGCGACAGGAGCGCCGCGGGCCGAGGTGTTCTCCCGGTTCGAGGCGCTGCGCAGGCCGAACGCCGACGCCATCGCCGACATGGCTGTCGAGAACTTCGTGGAGATGCGCGCGAGCACCGCCGACCCGCGCTTCCTCCTGGAGAAGGCGATCGAGAAGCGACTCCTGGCCGAGCTTCCCGGCGCGTTCGTCTCCCGCTACGCGCTGGTGACGTTCTCGCGGGCGCCCTACCGGGTGGCCTACGACGCCGGGCGCATCGCCTCGGGCATCGTCTCCGAGCTGGCCGAGGGGCTGCGCTCGGCCTCGGAGGTCGACCTCGGGCATGCGCGCGCGCTGGTGGCTCAACGGCTCACCCCCTTTCTTCGAGAGAGGCTCTGATGGACCTCGGACTACGAGACCGCCGGGCGCTGGTCCTGGGCGCATCGACGGGCCTGGGGCGCGCGGTGGCGGCGGCGCTGGTCGCGGAGGGCGCGCGAGTGGCGATCTGCGCCCGAAACAAGGTGCGGATCGAGGCCGCCGCCAGGGAGCTGGGCGCCCAGGTGGGCCTCGCCTGCGATCTCACGACGCCCGGCGCGGCGACGTCGCTGGTGGACACGGCCCGCCAGCGGCTGGGCGGCCTGGACATCCTCGTGACCAACACCGGGGGCCCGCCGAAGGGTCGGTTCGCCGACGTGAGTGACGAGATGTGGCAGCAGGGCTTCCAGTCGCTGTGGCTGAGCGCCGTCGACGCCATCCGCGCGGCGCTTCCCGGGATGCGTCAGCAGCGCTGGGGGCGAATCCTCCTGGTGACCTCCACCTCGGCGAAGGAGCCGATCCCCGGCCTCACCGTGTCCAGCGGTCTGCGGGCGGGGCTGCTGGGGCTGGTGAAGACGCTGGCGCCCGAGGTGGCCGAGGAGGGCGTGACGGTGAACGCGCTGCTTCCGGGCTACACCGCGACCGCGCGCATCGCCGAGCTGGGCATCCCCGAGGAGACGCTCGCCGAGCACATTCCCGCCCGGAGGCTGGGGCGCCCGGAGGAGCTGGGCGCGATGGCGGCCTTCCTCGCCTCGGAGCAGGCCGGCTACGTCACGGGCCAGGCCATCGCCGTGGACGGCGGCTTCATCCGAGGGCTCTGAAGCGCGGTCTCGGGAGCCTGTTTCGCTTGCGTCGCGCGCCCGGCGTGAGACAGTCGCGGCAGGGGGGAGTTCACATGCGATGGTCGATTCCTGGTCTTCTCGTCCTTCTCGCCTGCGCGAGCGGGCCCGAGCCGGCGCCGTCCTCCATGGCCGGAGAACGGTTCTCGGGTCGGTTCGCCGAGAACGTCTTCAGCGTGGAACAGGTGAGTGGCCCGAGAGTTCAGATGAAGCGGCGAGCGGACGGCACGTGGGGCGGGCGGTTCCCCTGCAAGCCCTGGCTGAGCCATTCCTCGAACGATCTCTGCCCCACGGACTTCGATCGAAACGAGATCGCGATCCGGATGAGCGGCCAGCCCGTCTTCGGCCTCAACCGCTGGCCCGGCTCCGTCGTCCTCGCACGGACGGGCGTCCAGTACGAGCTTGCGGTCGCAGATGGTCGCCCCTTTCCACCGGAGCTGGTGATGCCGCTGTTCCTTGCCGTGACCTCGGCGCGCGAGCTCGATTCCGGCCTGCCGGACCGCAGCGGAACGATGCGGGTCTATGACCCCGAGACGCGCCTCTCCTGGCAGATCGACGTCGCCGACCTCGGGCGAATCAGCGTGAAGCGCGGCCCGACCTCCTGAGCGAGGCCGGCCGCCCTCAGTCGACGATGAAGAGCGTCGCTCCCCTCGGCGCGGAGGAGCGGTGACGCTCGGCACCGTCGGCGACCTGGTAGCTCATTCCCGGTCCGAGGACGAACCGGCGGCCGTCCTCGAGCTCGGTGTGGAGCTCACCCTCCAGACACAGCAGGATGTGCCCCTTCTGGCACCAGTGATCGGCGACGTAGCCGGGTGAGTACTGCACCCAGCGCACGCGGACGTCACCGAAGCTCTGCGTCCTCCACAGCGCGAGCCCCTGGGCCCCGGCGTGCTCGGTGGGCCGCAGATCCGCCCAGTCGGTCACCCCGAAGGGGATGTCCTTCAGTCGCATGGCAATTCGCTCCGCAGGCAGCGGCTCCTCCGGTCACCATGTTCCGGCGTCCGACCCACGACTGCACGTTCCCTCGAGAGTCGCCAGCCGCGCCGTGTAGAGCTTCTTCAGAGAAATGGAGCCTGGATCGAGGAGCTCGATTCCACGCTGCAGGGCGTCCTTCGCCTCCGCGCACCGGCCCAGTCGCTCGAGCGCCAGAGCCTCCGTGGCCCGCAGGCTCGCGAGGTTCGGCGCCCGGGATAGCGCGGGGCCGAGGACCTCCAGAGCAGCCGCTGGATGCCCGTCCTCCACGAGCAGCGTCGCGAGCTGGCTCCGCGCGCCGAGGTCTGTGGGTGCAATCTCGAGGACGCGACGAAGCGCCGCTTGTCGCCCCGTCGAGTCCAAGGCCGGGAGTGCGGCCGCGAGCTGCACCCATGCCCGGCGGTCCTCAGGGGTCCGCTCCACCGCCAGCCTTGCGCCGCGCAATCGGGCCTGCGGCTCCAGCTTCGAGTAGGTGAACAGTGCGTCCAGCTGGCCGGGGTCCAGCGAAAGCGCACGAGCCAGCGTCGCATCGGATTCCGCGAGCATCCTCCAGTCGTGCTTCTCGAGTCCCGCTTGCCGGAGAAGAAGCCCTTCGACTGCGAGGGCATCCGCCTCAGAGCCCTGAACTACGGGCACCCGGGTCGAGAGCGGCGCTCCGAGCGGCACCGTCACCTCCCGATAATCCCCATGCCCGAGGTAACGGTGGATCGCCGCTTCCAGGTCCTCAAGCCTGGCCCCCGGGAACGCCTCCGCCCAGGCACTCTGGCTCCCATCCGCGTTCTGGAATGCTCGCTGGAGCTTCACCAGGGCATCCGGGTGTGTGTTTGCGAGCCAGTGCACCACTCCCCAGGAAAGGCCGTAGCGCCCGCGGGTGGAGCCCTCGTCGAGCGGGGTGTACGACCAGGTCAGGATGTCCGCCAGCCCGATGCTGCGCACCGCGCGATAGCGCTGGAGCGCGGTCAAGTTCGGCCGCCCGACGATGGCCTGCGTTCCGTCCGCCGACGGTTCGACGGTCTCGGCGAATTGCGCCAGGCCCTCGAGGAACCATCGTGGCGGGTCTCGGTAGAGACCGTGGGTAAGCACGTGGGCGAGTTCGTGCTTCACCACCGACACATTGGTTCGCGGTGCCTTCGAGGCTTGCTCCCATTCCTCGCTGCGGCCGCCCATGATTACGGTCAGCACGTCCGCGATAAGGACTGTGCTTGCGCCGGCGTTGCGGGGAAGGACCCGGCGCAGGTCCTCTTCGCGGGCCAGCACGATGACCCGGGTCCGGTCGCGCTGCGGGATCTCCGGTAGCTGCCAGAGCGCAGCCAGCAGGAGCGAACGCGTCCTCTCCAGCCGCTCGACGCACCGACGGGCCTCGTCCTCGGGATGGTCCGTCGTCACGACGAAGTGGTCGCTCCGGAGCTGTCGAAACGAGTTGCCCGCAGCCCCCTCGAGAGCCGGCGCGGCCGATGTCTCGGGGGCAGAACCGAGCACCGACAGCAGGCCGAGCAGGACCTCGAGGCGAGGCATCGCTCAGGGCGCCCCCAGCGCGTCTACGACCTGGCCCCAGACCTTCGACTTCGGATCGATGACGTCGAAGTGGTCCGCGTCTTCCGGGATGACCAGGCGGATGTCGTCCCCGGCCTTCCGCACCCTCTCGGCAAAGCTCCGGTTCATCGCCAGCGGCACGACGTTGTCCTTCGTCCCGTGGATGACGACCAGCGGCAGCCCGAGCGGCAGGTGGCTCGCGGGGGAACCGTCGGCGTAGCGCGCGGCCTGCTCCTTCGCGGATCCGCCCATCAGCTCGAGCGTCACGTGCTTGCTGAGCTCGAGGCGGTCCGCCTCGACCAGGTCCGACACCGGCGCGAGCCCGACCACCCGGCGCGGCCGCCACCCGGGGCGCTTCAGCGCGCCGGGCGTGGAGCTTCTGGTCGCCGCCCAGAGCGCGAGGTGGCCGCCCGCCGAGTGGCCCATCCACGCCGCGCGCTCGAGATCCAGCCCGTGCCGTTTCGCAAGACCGGGCAGCACGTCCAGCGCCGCGGTCACGTCGGTGAGCGTCCCGGGCCAGCCCCCACCGGCCTCGCCGATGCGCCGGTACTCGAGCGCCACCGTCGCCCAGCCTCGCCGCGCGAGGTCGGCGCAGAGGTGGCCCACGTGCGCCGCGTCGTAGGCCGCTCGCCAGTAGCCGCCGTGGATCATCACCAGCGTGCGCAGCCGCTCGCTCCCCGGCGGCCGGCGGACCCAGACGTGCTGCGACGGAGCCGGCCCGTACGCCTCACGGACGCCAGGCGGCGCCGGCGTGGTCAGCACCCAGTTCTCGGACATTCAGGTCAGATCCTCGTGGATGCAGAGGATGTTCCCCTCGGGGTCGCTGAACCACGCTGCCTTCTCGGAGCCGAGCACGCAGACGTGCTCCACCGTCTTCAGCCCCGGCAGGTCGTAGTCGTGGAAGCTCACCCCGCGCGATTCGAGATCCCGGATGGCCGCGCCGATGTCGCGCACCGCGAAGCTCACCGCGGTGTGGTCCGCCTTCGTCGCCGAGCCGCGCTGGAAGAGCGCCAGGGTGCCGTTCCCCACGGGGTACTCGTACTTCCCGTCGGGCTTGGAGCGGCCACCCTTCAACCCGAGCTTCTGCTCGTAGAAGGCCCGCGCACGGGCCAGGTCCACCACCGGGAGGATCGTCGTCAGGGGGGCATTGGCGAGCATGGGACCGCACTCGACGCCACCGTGCCCCGACCGGTCAAGACACAGCGCAGGGCGGGCGGCGTCAGCCCGGGCGCCGCTCCTGGTCCTGCGCGCGCTGCCCCACCGTCCCCGCCGCGTAGCGGGCCCCCGAGACCGCGCTCCTCGGGAAGACCGCCTCGATCTCCGCCAGGTCCTCCTGGCCGAGCTGGACGTCGAGTGCGCCGAGGTTCTCCTCGAGGTACTTCCGGCGCTTCGTTCCGGGGATGGGCACCACGTCGCCACGCGACATCACCCACGCCAGCGCGAGCTGCCCGGGGGTGCACCCCTTCTGCTTCGCGAGCGCGCCCACCTTCTCCACCAGCGCGAGATTCTTCTGGAAGTTCTCGCCCTGGAAGCGGGGGTTGTTGCGGCGAAAGTCGTCGGGCGCGAAGTCGGCCGGGGTCTTGAGCTGCCCGGTGAGGAAGCCTCGCCCCAGGGGGCTGTAGGCCACGAGCGTGACCCCCAGCTCACGGCAGGCCTGCAGCGGCCCGTCCTCGGGGTCCCGGGTCCACAGCGAGTACTCGCTCTGGAGCGCGGTGATGGGATGCACCTTCGCCGCGCGCTGGAGGATCTCCGCCGATGCCTCCGAGAGGCCGAGGGCCCGGACCTTGCCCTCCTTCACCAGCTCGGCCATCGCTCCCACCGTCTCCTCGATGGGCGTCGAGGAGTCCACCCGGTGCTGGTAGTAGAGGTCGATCACGTCGATCTTCAGCCGGCGGAGGGATGCCTCGCACGCGCTGCGCACGTAGTCGGGCTTGCCGTTGATCTTCCGGCGGGTGGCGTCGGTCGGCGCGGCTGGGTCCCGGACGATGCCGAACTTGGTGGCGAGGACGATTTCCTTCCGCCGGCGCCGCAGGATGTCCGCGAGCAGCTCCTCGTTCTTGCCCGCGCCGTACATGTCCGCGGTGTCGAGAAAGTTGATGCCGCGGTCCACCGCCATCTCGAGCGTCGCGCGCGACTCGGCCTCGTCGGCCGGGCCGTAGAACTCGGACATTCCCATGCAGCCGAGCCCCATGCGGGAGACGTTCAACCCGGACTTCCCCAGCGGTCGCTGTTCCATGACGGCCACAATGTCGTCCGGACGGGCGGCATGCAGCACAAAACGGCGCGACCGGCCGCCCGAGATCTCCAGGGCGGCCGGTCGCCCCCCGGACGCCACGCAGAGTCGCGGGGCTGCGCGCGCCCTCCGGGACCCGCCGATTGGAGCCGACGTCCTCCCGGGCACCCGGTCAGGCGACGGTTTGATGACCAACACCACATCCGGACCCGCGGGGTGGTTGGAGGCCACGGCCCGTCGCCTCGCCGGAGCGGTGACCGACGTGGCCCAGCGCTCCTCGCCGTCCCGGCGCGACACCCCCTCCCCCGGCTGGGAGAGCGGGGTCTGGACGCGCATCCAGCGACGGCGCCGGTACCGGCGTCTGGGGTCCCTCGTCCTGGCGATGGCCGCCGCTGCCGGCGGCGCGCTCGTCGCCAGCCATCGACTCCTCGATGCGCCCGCGACGGTCCGCGTCCAGGTCGAGCTCCGGGATGCGCTCCGGGCCGATGGGAGCGCAGCGGTCCATGCCCGGTGGCGAGCCACCTACGAGGGCGCCGAGCTGCGCGTGTATCGGAACGCGCTGGGGGCGGTGCTCCGCTGTCCAGGAGCTCCTGGGTGCACCGGGACGCCCGGCGGCGGCGTCGCCGACGTCGGGATGGATGCGCCCGGCGAGTACCGCGCGGTGGTCTTCTCCCGCCGGCTTCCCGGGCAGGGGGCGACGATGCAGGAGGAGCTGGCCCTGGCACGTGCCCGCGGCGACAGGGTCGAGGTCTCTCCCTCGCTCGTCGTCTACTGAGGCTTCGCGGCTCCGCGGGTGCAGGGCCACCCCACTCGCTCGGGGGAGGGTCCCCCCGGGTCGACCTGCTGGCGCCGCCGGGATTCCTGGCTTATGCCTTCCCTCTTTCCGTGCGCGCTGCCGCCCCGCCAGCATCCAGCGACCTTCGAGACGCGCTGGGCCGTCCCCTGAGGAGCTTGCGGCTCAGCGTCACGGACCGGTGCAACCTGCGCTGCAGCTACTGCATGCCCGAGCCGGAGTACGTCTGGTTGCCGAAGAAGGAGCTGCTCACCTTCGAGGAGCTGGACCGGATCACCGGCATCTTCTGCACGCTGGGCGTGGACAAGGTCCGGCTGACCGGCGGAGAGCCGCTGCTGCGCTCGGAGATCGGCACGCTGATCAAGGCGCTCGCCCGCCGCCCCGCCGTGCGCGACCTGGCGATGACGACCAACGGCGTGCTCCTGGCCGAGCGCGCGCGTGAGCTCCGCGAGGCCGGACTGCGGCGGCTGACCGTCAGCCTCGACACGCTGCGGCCCGAGCGCTTCCTCGCGCTCACCCGTGCCGACCATCACGCCCGGGTGCTCGCCGGCATCGAAGCAGCGCGGACGGAAGGGTTCCCGCTCAAGCTGGACACGGTGGTCGTGCGAGGAACCAACGAGGACGAGCTGCTCGACCTCCTCGCCTTCGCCCGCGAACGCGGCGCCGAGATCCGCTTCATCGAGTACATGGACGTGGGCGGGGCGACCCGGTGGACCCGCGAACAGGTGGTGTCCCGGGGAGAGATCCTCGCGCACGTCTCCTCGGCGCACGGCACGGTCGAGCCGGTGGGCGCTCAGGGTTCGGACCCGGCCGAGCGTTTCCGGCTCCCCGACGGGACGGCTTTCGGCATCATCGCCTCGACGACGACGCCGTTCTGCCGCGCCTGTGACCGGAGCAGGCTGACTGCCGACGGCACCTGGTACACCTGCCTCTACGCGCGATCGGGAGCGAACGTCCGCGCTGCGATGCGGAGCGGGGCGACCGACGCCGAAATCGCCTCGCTGCTGCGGGTGGGCTGGCGGGCCCGCGCCGATCGGGGCGCCGAGCAGCGACTGCAGCTCGAGCAGCGTGGCGCGCTGGCCGGCGCTCCCGAGCTCCGCGAGGATCCGCGGCTCGAGATGCACACCCGCGGGGGGTGAGCGCGGTGAAAGCTGCCTTCCCCGTCGCCGAGGATGCCGATTCGGCGCTCGCGCTGCTTCTCTCCGCCGCCCGGGGCGCACAGGCGTGCGGCTACGGGGCCGAGGATACCGAGCGCCTGGTCACCGAGCTCGCCGCGCAGCTCGGCATGGCCGACGTCCAGGTCTCGAGCCTTCCGACGCAGCTCAACCTGGCGATCGGCATCCCCGGGCAGCAGCGGCTGGTGCTGCTCCGGACGACGCCGGCGCCGGTGAACCTCGAACGCATCTGCCGGCTCGACGCGGTGGCTCGCGACATCAAGGCGGGACGCATCGGTCCGCGGGAAGCGAGCGTCCGCATCGACGCCATCGCCCGCTCGCCCCTCCCCTACCCCGGCCCGATGGTCGTCTTCGCCTACTGCCTGGCCGCGGCCGGGGCAGTGTTCCTCTTCGGCGAGGACCTTCCCGAGGCGCTCACCGCCGCCGTGGCCGGAGTGGCCGTGGGCGGGATCGCGCTGCTCCGCAGCCGGGTGCGCGAGCTGGACCTCGCGGCCGAGCTGGTCTCGGCGCTGATCGCCGGGTTCATCGCCCAGGTTGCGTCGGCGCGAATCTGGCCGCTCGACCCGCGGGTGGCCACGCTGGGCGCGATCGTCGTCCTGCTCCCCGGCTTCACGCTGACCCAGGGAGTGCGCGAGCTGCAAACGCGGAATCTCCTGTCCGGCCTCGCCGGTCTGGGCGCCGCCTCGGTGACCTTCCTCGCGCTGGTCATCGGCGCGGTGCTGGGCGGCGCGCTCGGCTCGCGCCTGTTCGGTCCGGAGCGCGTGCCTTCCGTGGATCTGCCCTCGGGGATCTTCCTCCTCGGCGCCGCGACGGTTGGCCTGGCAGCGGTGGTGGTCCAGCGGGCGCCACGCAGCGAGGCACCGACCCTGGTCGCCTCGGCGCTGCTGGCGGCCGCGGTCAGCCGCTCCGTCGCGCGGAACCTGGGACCGGCGCTGGGCGCGTTCGTGGGCGCGGTGGTCATCGGCCTGGCGGCCCACCTCAACGCGAGATTTCGCAAGCGGCCGGTGTGGCTGGTCACCATCCCGGGCGTCCTGGTGCTGGTCCCGGGGAGCGTGGGCTATCGCAGCCTCCTCGACCTGGTGAACCGCGACATCTCCACCAGCATGGAGACCGGGGTTCAGATGGTTCTCACCGCGGCGGGCATCGTCTTCGGGCTGCTCCTCTCGGACGGTCTCGGTGCACGGTCCCGGGGACGCTCCTGAGGCTCAGGGCCCCGGAGCACGCCCGAACAGCTCGGCGCGCGCGGTCTCGGTGATGGCCACGACGGCGGGGTGCTTCAGCTTGCGCTCCACGGTGAGGGCCCAGTAGCGCTCCCGGACTCCGTCGAGCATTCCCACCCGCTCGACGCCGAAGGCCGCCCGCACCTCGGACTCCACCGCCTCGGGCGCGGGGAATACCCCCGCTCCGGCCTCGCCGAACGACTCCATCAGCGCGCTGTCCTGGAACTCCCCCACCACCCGCGGGCGGATCCCCCGCGTGTCGAACCAGTGCGCGAGCGAGCGCTGCAGCGTCGCGCCGTCGGCAGCCGTCAGCAGCGGCACCCCCTCCATCGACTTCGGGAAGCCGGAAGCGAGCTTCCGCGCCAGGGAGGGCCGGGCGAAGAGCCCCACGCCGCACTCGCCCAGCAGGTGACTGTAGGCGCGCACCGGGGACGGCGCCGGCGCGTCGGACAGTACGAGGTCCAGGCCGTGCGCGGCGAGCTCGGCGACGAGCCTCTCCGGCCGCGCCTCCTGCACCACGAGCTGCACCGGCTCGGCGGCCTCCAGCGCGGGCACGAGCAGCCGGTGCGCGACGCGCTTCTCCACCGAGTCGGAGACCCCCACCACCAGCCGGCGCGGCCGCGCGACGGGGCGGCCCTTCAGCGTGTCCTGCAGCTCGCGCCCGAGGCTGAAGATCTCGTCCGCGTACCGAAAGACCACCTGCCCCACGTCCGTCAGCACCAGCGAGCGGCCCTGGCGCTCGAACAGCTTCTCGTCCAGGGCGTTCTCCAGCGCCTTGATCTGCCCGCTCACCGTCGGCTGGGCCAGCCGGAGGACCCTGGACGCCTTCGACACGCCGCCTTCCCGGGCCACGGTCCAGAAGTAGAAGAGGTGGTGGTAGTTCAGCCAGTCCATCGCGGGTCCCCGTTTCATCGGGAAGAACAATCGATTGCTGCGAGTTTATCGATTTGCCGATGTGTGATCCCCGTCTTAACGGTGAGAGCACGGAGGTCATTTCGAATGAATCAGCTCAAGACCATCCTGCTCCTGGGCATCCTGTCGGCGATCCTGGTCGGCATCGGTGGCGCGCTCGGCCCCAACGCGCTCGGGTTGAGCCTCGCCCTGGCGGTGGTGATGAACCTCGGCGCGTACTTCTTCAGCGACCGCATCGTCCTCGCGATGCACCGGGCCCAGGAGCTCTCTGCGGCGGAGGCCCCGGAGCTCCACGGGCTCGTGGCCGAGCTCGCCGGTCGCGCGGGCGTCCCGACGCCGCGCCTCTACCTCATCCCGGAGGCCCAGCCGAACGCCTTCGCCACCGGGCGGAACCCCGAGCACGCCGTGGTCGCGGTCACCTCGGGCATCCTCGAGGTCCTCGACCGGCGCGAGCTGCGCGGCGTGCTCGCCCACGAGCTCGCGCACGTGAAGAACCGGGACATCCTCGTCTCGAGCATCGCCGCGACGGTGGCGGCGGCCATCACCTACGTCGCGCACGCGGTGGGGTTCTTCGGGATGGGAGGCTCGGACGACGACGGACCGTCGCCGGCGCAGTCACTGCTGCTCGCGCTCGTCGCTCCCCTCGCGGCCACGCTGATCCAGCTCGGGATCTCGCGCTCGCGCGAGTACGGCGCGGACGCCACTGGAGCGGCGATCTCGGGCGACCCGGAGGCGCTCGCCCGGGCCCTGGAGAAGCTGGAGCAGGCGGCGCACGCCATCCCGGCCCCGCTGCAGCCGGCCACCGCGAGCCTCTTCATCGTGAACCCCTTCTCGGCGACCGAGGGCGTCCTCACCCTCTTCTCGACCCACCCCTCGATGCGGGAGCGCATCCGGCGCCTCCGCGCGATGCAGGTCTCGTCCGGCGGGTGGCCGGTGGGAGCCCGTGCCGCGACCCTCGACGCCCGCTGACGACCGCCTCCCTCCGAGCCTGAGGCGCCTGGCCAACCTCGTTGGAGGCTGGGCGCTGGTCGTGGTCGGCGTCATCCTGATTCCGCTGCCGGGGCCGGGCTGGCTGGTGGTGGGGATCGGGCTCCTCGTGCTGGGCCGGGAGGTGCGGTGGGCCCGGGGAGCGCTGATCCGCCTCGAGCGCTTCATGCGCCGCCACGGGATGCGGACCTCGCTGCGGCGCCTCATCGCCCGGCGGCAGCGCGAGCGTGCCCGCCGTTCGGCCGCCCGCGTTCATCCATCGGCTCAGCCTATGGATTCGCACTGAAATATCTGGTTGCCCGAAGGCTCCTCCTGCCGCAGATGCATCGGACGTTCGACGGCCCGGGCACCTGAACCTCCCGGGCCCCGGGAGGAGCCCGTCGATGCTGTCCGCCGTCTCGCTGGGAAGCTGGCCCCTGTGGCTGGGTTTCCTCGCCTTCGTCGCGGCGATGCTGGCCATCGACCTGGGGGTGTTCCACCGGAAGGCGCACGTGGTCTCGCTCCGGGAGGCGGCCGCATGGAGCGCGGTGTGGATCGGCCTGGCGGGGCTCTTCGCCCTCGGGCTGTTCGTCTTCCACGGCGCGCAGCGAGGGCTCGAGTTCACCACCGGCTACCTCATCGAGAAGGCGCTGAGCGTCGACAACATCTTCGTCATCGCCATCCTCTTCGGAGCGTTCCGGGTCCCGGCGCACCAGCAGCACCGGGTGCTGTTCTGGGGCATCCTCGGCGCGCTCGTGATGCGAGGGGTGTTCATCCTCGCCGGGGTCGCGCTGATCGCGCGGTTCCACTGGACGGTCTACGTCCTCGGCGTCTTCCTGGTGATCACCGGCGCGAAGATGCTCCTCGCGCGGGGCGAGCTGGGCCATCCGGAGGACAACGTCCTCGTCCGGCTGGCGCGGCGGGTTCTTCCCGTGGCTGCCGGCCAGGACTCCGAACACTTCTTCACCCGGGTGGATGGAAGGTGGAAGGTCACCTCGCTGTTCCTGGCCCTGGTGGCGGTGGAGTTCACCGACCTCATCTTCGCGGTGGACTCGATCCCGGCGGTGCTCGCCGTCAGCGGGGACCCCTTCATCGTCTTCACCTCGAACGTCTTTGCCATCCTGGGGCTTCGTTCGCTGTACTTCCTCCTGGCTGGCGTGGTTCACAGATTCCGTTATTTGAAAGTGGGGCTGGCGCTGGTGCTGGTCTTCGTCGGGGTGAAGATGACCATCGTGGACGTCTTCAAGATCCCCGTCGGTGTGTCGCTGGGCGTGGTGGGGTTGTTGATCACCGGCGCGATCCTCTGGTCGCTGGTGACGGACGGGCGGCGGCGGGCGCTCCAGGAAAGGACGGCGACGTCGTGAACAAGACGCGGTTCAACATCGCTTACGCCCTCATCGCGGTTCTGGCGGTGATCTTCATCCAGGACTGGGTGCGGACCACCCAGTCGATCGCGGTCATCCCCTACAGCCAGTTCCAGAAGCTGCTCCAGGAGGGGAAGGTCGCCGAGGTCACCGTCGGCGAGAACCAGATCAAGGGCACCCTCAAGGAGGCCATCGAGGGCGGCAAGACCCACTTCGCCACGCTCCGCGTGGACAAGGACATCGCCGAGGGGCTGGAGAAGGCGGGGGTGAAGTTTGCCGGTCAGGTGGAGAACCCGTGGTTCGCCGCGCTCCTCGGCTGGGTGGCGCCGACGGTCCTCTTCTTCGTCATCTGGGCCGTGCTGATGCGACGGATGGCGGGACGGATGGGCGCGGGCGGCGGGGGTCTCCTCGCGATTGGAAAGAGCAAGGCCAAGGTCTTCGTCGAGACCGACGTCAAGACCCGCTTCTCGGACGTCGCCGGGGTGGACGAGGCCAAGGACGAGCTCGCGGAGGTGGTGGAGTTCCTGAAGAACCCCGAGCAGTACTCGCGCCTGGGGGGGCGGATGCCCAAGGGGGTGCTGCTGGTGGGACCGCCGGGCACCGGGAAGACGCTGCTCGCGCGGGCGGTGGCCGGTGAGGCGGAGGTGCCGTTCTTCTCCATCAGCGGGAGCGAGTTCGTGGAGATGTTCGTCGGCGTGGGCGCCGCCCGTGTCCGGGACCTCTTCGAGCAGGCCCGGGGGAAAGCGCCGTGCATCATCTTCATCGACGAGCTGGACGCGCTCGGCCGCGCGCGCGGCGCCTCCGGTCTGGTCGGTGGACACGACGAGAAGGAGCAGACGCTCAACCAGCTCCTGGTCGAGCTGGACGGCTTCGACCAGAGCTCGGGCATCGTGCTCATCGGGGCGACCAACCGGCCCGAGATCCTCGACCCTGCGCTCCTGCGGGCCGGGCGCTTCGACCGGCAGGTCCTGGTGGATCGTCCCGACCGGCAGGGCCGGGTGGCCATCCTCCGGGTGCACATGAAGCGGGTGAAGATCGGCCCCTCGGTCGACCCGGACCAGATCGCGGCCCTGACCCCCGGCTTCACCGGCGCCGACCTGGCCAACCTGGTCAACGAGGCGGCGCTGAGCGCGACCCGGCGGAAGGCGGAGGCCGTCGAGCGGCAGGACTTCGACGCGGCCATCGAACGCATCGTGGCCGGGCTGGAGAAGAAGAACCGGCTGCTCAACCCGCGCGAGCGGGAAATCGTGGCCTTCCACGAGATGGGGCACGCCCTCGCCGCCGCGGCGACCACGAGCGTCGATCCGGTGCACAAGGTGAGCATCATCCCCCGGGGCATCGGCGCGCTCGGCTACACGCTCCAGCGTCCGACCGAGGACCGCTACCTCATGACCCGCGAGGAGCTGGAGGGGAAGCTGGTGGTGCTGCTCGGAGGGCGCTCCGCCGAGGCGCTGGTGTTCGAGCACACCTCGACCGGGGCGGCCGACGACCTGGCGAAGGCCACCGACATCGCCCGGAGCATGGCCACGCGCTACGCGATGGTTCCGGGGCTCGGGCCGGTGACCTACGACAACGAGAGCCAGAGCTACCTCGGACCTGCCGCGATGAGCCGCCGCACCTTCAGCGAGGAGACGGCGCGAGAGATCGACCTCGCGGTGCGGGAGATCGTGCAGAACGCCTCCGAGCGGTGCCGGACGCTGCTCGGACAGCGACGGCAGACGCTGGAGAAGGCGGCGCGACTTCTCCTCGAGAAGGAGACGCTCACCGACGTCGAGCTGAAGCCCCTGTTCGACGACGCACGGACCGAGGCGACGCAGGTGGTGCCGCGGGTCGTGTCGCGGTCCTGAGTCGCCGCGGGAGGCTCACTGCTCGGAGGTCCTCGATCTCAGATCTCACCGTCCAGGCCAGAGGCCGGTCCGTGAGGAGGTGTCCCGCGACGAGGTATCAGACACCTCGTCACCGTCCGGTCGTGCTCGGATTCCCCGGACGCTCTCCTTCGCGCACCCGGCTCGGCCGATGCTGCCCGGCACGCGTCGCGGACGCTCTGGCCCCGACGCTCCGTCGCGTAGCCCGGCAGGATCGGATGGCTAGTCGGCGAGGCCGGACCTGTTCTCGACCGTCATGATCGTGCCCAGCATGGCCAGGACATGCTTCGGCGCGCCTCCATCGATCGCGAAGACCTCCCCCGAGCAGGTGTTTAGGGTCCGACCCGCCTTCAGCACGCGACCGCGCGCGATGAAGAGCTGACCTGCAGCGGGGGCCAGGAGGTTCACCTTGAACTCCACCGTGAGAACCGCTGCCTCGGGCGGCATCAAGGTCAACGCCGCGTAGCCGCAGGCGCTGTCCGCGATGCTCGTCGTGACGCCGGCGTGCAGGAACCCGTGCTGCTGCGTGAGTTCGGCACGAAACGGAAGGGCAATGTCCACCTCGCCGGGCACCACGCGCTCCAGAAAAGCCCCCAGCGTCGTCATCATCGATTGACGGGCGAAGCTCGCTCGCACACGCGACTCGAAGGCGGGATCACGAGGCTGGAACGAGGCCACGGCGCCGACCCTAGCAGCCACGGGGTGCTACCCTCGAATGCCGGAGGTCAGCGCCATGGGTGAGCTGCCGAACCAGGAGCCGCGGAGCGTGGTGGTGTCGGGACCGGCGAAGGGGTTCCGGACGGACGTCGAGGTGGGCGGGCATCACCTCGTGGTGGACGAGCCGGTCGCAGTCGGTGGAGCCGACGACGGGCCCACCCCGTACGAGATGCTGCTGGCCGGCCTCGGCGCCTGCACGGCGATGACGCTCCGGATCTACGCCGACAGGCGGAAGTGGCCGCTGGAGCGGGCCCGCGTCAGCCTCCGTCACCGGAAGGTGCACGCCCAGGACTGCGTCGACTGCCCCACCAAGCCGACGAGGATGGACGTGGTGGATCGGATCATCACTCTCGAGGGGGCGCTCACCGAGGAGCAGCGGGCGAAGCTGCTGGAGATCGCCGAGCGCTGTCCGGTGCACCAGACCCTGCAGGGCAAGATCCAGGTGAACACCCGCTTCGGGTGACGCGCTAGAAGTGCGGCGGTCGCTCGACGACCGTCGCGTCCACCAGGCCGGGTTCCATGGCGGCGAGCTTCTGCCCCATCGCGGCCAGCTCGTGCTCGAGCCGCTCGATGCTCTGGCCCTGGGCCCAGATGACCTCGCTGAGCTCCTGGAGCAGCCGCTGTTGCTCGGTGAACTTCAGCTCGAGCTCGACGATACGCTCCTCCATGACCGTCCTCCCGTCCGGCACGGGCACGTTCCGTCCGGCGCAGGGTCGATCGTGCTCCCCGCGCGAGCGTCAGGCCAGGGTGAAGCGCAGCTCGCCGCACTTCTCGACGCTGCACTCGATCCGGTCGCCAGCCTTGAGCCAGACCTGCTGGGCCTCGGGCTTGCCGAGGATGACTCCCTCCGGCGTCCCGGTGGAGATGACGTCCCCGGGGTACAGGGTGAACAGCGAGGAGGCGTAGGCGATGATCTGCGCGCAGGTGAAGATCATGTCGTCGGTGTTCGACGACTGGCGGGTCTGGCCGTTGACCCGCGTCTCCACCTTGAGCTTCTGGGGGTCACCCACCAGGTCCGCGCCCATGAGCCACGGTCCGATGGGCAAGAAACCGTCGCACGTCTTGCCGATCATGAACTGAGAGGCTCCCTTCCCGTCCCGGTACTGGAGGTCCCGGGCCGAGAAGTCGTTCCCGGTGGCGTAGCCGAACACGTGCTGGAGCGCGTCGGCCTCCGACACGTCGCGCGCCATCTTGCCCATGATGACCTGCAGCTCGACCTCGTAGTCGAACTTCCGCGCGACCTTGGTGGGCAGCTGGATCACGCCCTCGTGCGCCCCGAGCGCGTTGTTGTACTTGTTGAAGAGCACCGGCGCCTTCGGGATGGGCGTACCGGTCTCCTGCGCGTGCCGGCGGTAGTTGAAGCCGAGCATCATGATCTTCTGCGGTCGCGTGATGCAGGGACCGAAGCGCGCCTCCTCCACCGGCACGAGGGCCGCCTTCACCGAGGACGCCGACGCGCCGAGCACCTTCTTCAGCCCGGCCAGGGCCTTCCCCTCGAGGAGGTCGTCGGTGCTCGCCGGGACGGAGATCTTCAATCCCCTCCCCGCCTTTCCCACGTCCAGGATGCGGTTCTCGCGCCGGACCCCGAGGCTGTCTCCCTGCGGAGTCCTGAGCATGCACCAGGCCTGCGAGCGCAGCGTTCCCGTCTCCGTTGCGGGAGTGCCCGGGGCGGCCGCCGGAGCGCCCGTCCCCTGGGCCCGGGCGGCGGCCTGGAAGAGCATCGAGCCAGCGGCTGCGACCCCGGCGTTCCTCAGCAGGGTCCTGCGAGTGGTGTCCGTCTGCATGGGCGTCCCTCCATCGGGGGAGGGAGGTTGCATGCGGGGACGGGAGATCGCCAGAGGGGAACGCTGACGCCGCGCAGCACTTGCCACTGGACGGCGGTGGCCGGGCCGGGCCCAACCGTGTAGAGAGCCGTCCGTGGACGCGAACTTCCTCACCGACCTGGCGGCCCGCACGCTGCAGCTGCGCGAGCAGGGCCTCTACAAGAACGAGCGCATCCTCGTTTCTCCCCAGAACGCGGCGATCCGCGTCGAGGGCGGACGAGAGGTCCTCAACTTCTGCGCGAACAACTACCTCGGCCTGGCCGACCACCCGCGGGTCATCGACTCGGCGCGCGCGGCGCTGGAGAAGCACGGCTTCGGCATGGCCTCGGTGCGCTTCATCTGCGGCACCCAGGATCTGCACAAGACGCTGGAGGCCCGGCTCAGCCGGTTCCTCGGCACCGAGGACACCATCCTCTACTCCAGCTGCTTCGACGCGAACGGAGGGCTGTTCGAGACGCTGCTCGGCGAGGAGGACGCGGTCATCACCGACGCGCTGAACCACGCGTCGATCATCGACGGCATCCGCCTCTGCAAGGCGAAGCGGCTCCGCTACGCGAACAACGACATGGGCGAGCTGGAGTCCCACCTCAAGGCGTCGTCCGACGCCCGGTACCGGCTCATCGCGACCGACGGCGTGTTCTCGATGGACGGGATCATCGCCAACCTGACTGCCATCTGCGACCTCGCCGAGCGGTACCGCGCACTGGTGATGGTGGACGACTCGCACGCGGTGGGCTTCGTGGGAGCGAAGGGCAAGGGCACGCCCGAGTTCTGCAAGGTGATGGACCGGGTGGACATCATCACCGGAACGCTGGGGAAGGCGATGGGCGGCGCCTCGGGCGGCTACACCTCGGGGCGGAAGGAGATCGTCGCCTGGCTCAGGCAGCGGAGCCGGCCCTACCTGTTCTCGAACTCGCTGATGCCGGCGATCTGCGCGGCGACCCTCACCGTGCTCGACCTGCTCGAGGGCGGCGACGAGTTGCGGCGGCAGCTGCGGGCCAACGCCGAGCACTTCCGCGGTGAGATGACGAAGCTGGGGTTCAAGCTCGCCGGAGCGAACCACCCGATCATCCCCGTGATGCTCGGGGACGCGAAGCTCGCCTCGACCTTCGCGGATCAGATGCTGGCCGAGGGCGTGTACGTCATCGGCTTCAGCTTCCCGGTGGTGCCGCAGGGCCAGGCGCGGATCCGCACGCAGATGTCCGCCGCGCACACCCGCGAGCAGCTGGACCGGGCCATCGCCGCCTTCGCCAAGGTCGGCCGCGCGCTGGGGGTGATCCGATGAGGGCGCTGGTCAAGGCCAAGGCCGAGCCCGGCATCTGGATGCAGGACGTGCCGGTGCCGGAGATCGGCCCCAACGACGTGCTGATCAAGGTCCGCAAGGCGAGCATCTGCGGCACGGACGTTCACATCTTCAACTGGGACGCCTGGGCGCAGAAGACCATCAAGGTCCCGATGGTGATCGGCCACGAGTTCATGGGGGAGATCGCCAAGCTCGGCGCGGAGGTCACCGGCTTCGAGGTGGGTGACCGGGTGAGCGGCGAGGGGCACATCACCTGTGGCCACTGCCGCAACTGCCGCGCCGGCAAGCGGCACCTCTGCCGGAACACCGTGGGCCTGGGAGTGAACCGACCCGGGTGCTTCGCCGAGTACGTCTCGCTCCCGGCCTTCAACGTCTTCCGGGTGCCCAAGGACATCCCGGACGAGATCGCGTCGTTCTTCGATCCGCTGGGGAATGCCGTGCACACGGCGCTCTCGTTCGACCTGGTGGGTGAGGACGTGCTCATCACCGGGGCCGGTCCCATCGGCGTGATGGCCGCGGCCATCTCGAAGCATGTGGGCGCACGCCACGTGGCGGTGACCGACGTGAACCCCTTCCGGCTCGAGCTCGCGCGAAAGATGGGGGCGACACGGGCGGTGGACGTGAAGAGCCAGACGCTGGGCGACGTCATGCAGGGCCTCGGGATGACCGAGGGATTCGACGTGGGCATGGAGATGTCGGGGAACGGCCAGGCCTTGCGCGACATGCTCTCGGTCATGAACCACGGAGGTCGGGTGGCAATCCTCGGCATCCCGCCGAACGAGGTGTCGATCGACTGGAACCAGGTCATCTTCAAGGGGCTGGTGCTGAAGGGCGTGTACGGGCGGGAGATGTTCGAGACCTGGTACAAGATGGTGGCCATGCTGCAGAGCGGGCTGGACGTCGCGCCGGTGGTGACCCACCGCTTCCCGGCTGTGCGTTACGCCGAGGCGTTCGAGGCCATGCGCTCGGGACAGAGTGGCAAGGTCGTCCTGGACTGGGCGGGCTGAGGCTCCAACCGTTGGGAGAGCACGCCAGGCTCATCTTCTCGACCGCGGCGGACGCCGTCCTGGCAGAGAACCTCTGCGCGCTGGGCGTGGGAGTGCCCGGCGACATCGAGCGCGAGACGTTCCCCGACGGTGAGCGTGGGCTGCGGCTCGCGAGCCGGGTGGCCGATTCGGACGCGTTCCTCGTCGGTGGGACCGGGAGCGACGCGGACACGCTCGAGCTCTACGACCTCGCGTGCGCGCTGGTGGAGTGCGGCGTGCACGCGCTCACGCTGGTGGTGCCTTACTTCGGGTACTCGACCCAGGAGCGGCCCAGCAAGGACGGCGAGAGCGTCACGGCAAAGACCCGTGCACGGCTCCTCTCCTCCATCCCCGTGCCGGACGGCGGGCTCCGGGTGTTGCTGGTGGACCTGCACACCGCCGGGCTGCCGTTCTACTTCGAGGGCGCTGTCCGGCCGCTGCACGTCAGCGCGAGGCCGCTCTTCGTCGAGGCCATCCTCGCGCACGCTCCGGGCGGATGCGTGGTGGCGAGCACGGACGCGGGTCGGGCGAAGTACGTCGAGGCGCTCGCCAACGACCTGCGGACGGACGCGAGCTTCGTGTTCAAGCGGCGCGACTCGGGCGGGACGCGGGTGCTCGCGGTGAGCGCCAGGGTGGCCGGGCAGCACGTGATGCTCTACGACGACATGGTGCGGACCGGAGGGTCGCTCATCGCCGCTGCCGAGGCCTACCGGGACGCCGGAGCGAGCCGCATCACCGCGCTGGCGACCCACGGCGTCTTTCCCGGGGACGCGGTCGGCCGGCTCGAGCGGAGCGGGCTCTTCGACCGGCTGATCGTCACCGACACGCATCCGCGGGCGCGGCAGCTCGCCGGCGGGTTCGTGGAGGTGCGCTCGGTGGTGCCGCTGCTCGCGGCGGCGCTGCAGACCCGCTAGCAGCGAGGACCACGGCAGGGCCGCCCGGCTGTCCGCTGGCCGGGGTCGGACGCACCCATGCGTGCCGGTCGGCAAAGGAATGGGTCCGTGCACGAAGGTCAACAGTGCGCTCCGCTCGCGCCGTCCCTGGACGGGACCGGGTGGTCCCCGGGGCATGGCCCGCTGGTACAACGGCCGGAACGTGGCCTCGGACGAAACGGCGGTGCGCTCGAGCGTCCTGCTCGT
>JADMIO011717966.1_pt1 | contig 69583 bp, 50 predicted proteins | sample 8958161 | NCBI WGS metagenome assembly JADMIO01 (sample SAMN16585339, study PRJNA669376) | soil metagenome | isolation source: Crop rotation soil | place: USA: Cullars Rotation, Alabama | collected 2011 | reverse complement strand
CCGCGACTTCAAGTCACGTGAATTCCAAGCTTCGGATCCCACTGTGCTGGAAAGAGCCACGCGCTGCTGCTCTCCACCCGATAGCTCGGCAGGTTTGTGCATCAATCGATTTGACAAGCCAACTCTCTGAAGCCAATCTTCTGCTTTCGATTGAGCTTCAGCTGTTGGCGTTCTTTCAAGTAGAAGAGGAACCATGACGTTTTCAAGCGCCGAAAGCTCTGCCATTAAATAATGGAATTGAAAAACAAATCCAATTTTTCGCCTGCGATTTAAGACAATCGTTTCTGAACTTTCGTGAGCGATTTCTTTGCCATCAAAAAGAATTTCGCCTTCATCAATACGGTCAAGAAGTCCCAAGCAATGAAGAAGAGTTGATTTGCCGATTCCGCTGGCGCCTACGACCGCTAAAGTCTCGCCTGTACGAAGTTCAAAAGAAACGCCTTGAAGAACTGGGATTTTAATTCCAGAGCGAGAATAGGATTTAATCAAGTTTCGAACTTCTATCATCAATCTGCCTTAAGTCCTTCAGTTGGAATAATTTGAGAAGCAAGTCGGGCGGGATAGAGAGTTGCCACACCGCTCACTACGAATGCGCCTAAAACGACCAAAAGAATATCTGAAATTCGTAAATCAACAGGAAGAGTTGAAATCATATAAACCTCTTGATTGAGTGGAAACCGAATATAATCTCTAAGGAGAATGCTTAAAATAATTCCAAAAATAACTCCAACGACAGTCCCAACACCGCCGATGAACATTCCCTGATAGAGAAAAATTTTAAGAACGCTGATATCTTCAGCGCCCATACTCTTTAAAATTGCGATGTCTTTTGTCTTATCACGAACGATCATGATCAAAGATCCACAAATATTGAAGGATGCAACAAGTACGATGAGCCCTAAAATTACCGCCATTACAGTTTTTTCGAGCTGCAAGGCAGAAAGAAAATCCTGATTAAAAGAAATCCAATCCTGCACGCTCAAAGCTTCTTCGAGAGTGTCGCGCAGCCGGTCTCGAACACTAGAAATATTTCTTACGTCAGTTGCACGAACTTCAATCATTCTCGGATCCGTATCAAAAAGATCTTTTGCGGTTTCAAGACTTAAATATCCGTGTCTTGAATCAAACTGAGTCATTCCTGATCTGAAAGTGTCGATCAACTTCAAGCGTTTCATTTTAGGAACAACACCAAGAGGAGAAAATTCGCCACGATTGAGAAGCAAAGTAAATTCATCGCCGATTTGCAGGCGAAGTTTTCGTGCAAGTGTTTCTCCAAGAATGGCGCCCGTTCCCTTAAATTGATTCCAGTTTTTTTCTTTGAGATATTGCGATAGATCGAGAACCTTTTGAATGGCTTTCGCATCCGCGCCTTTCAGAAGTACTCCCTCAGATTCTCCACTCGGGCTTAAAATAAATCCTTCTCCGTAGATCACCGGCATCGCGGACCCTACCCCTGAGGTCCCTTCGATTTTTTTCAGAATCGACGGTAGATCTTTCGCCACAGCATCTGGAATTTGAACCAAGATATGTGCGTTATTCCCCAGAATTTTTGCCCTCAGTTCACGATCGAATCCGCTCATGACTGCGAGAACGCTCACAAGACTCATCACTCCTACAATCACTCCCGCAAGAGCAATCCACGTGATGATCGACAGACCGCGACCGCGATGAGAGCTCAGATAACGACGTGCTAAAAAAAATTCAAGATTCATTGGCTTTGGCTTCTTGTGAGCCGGACTGAGCTTGAGGCCGCATCTGCGGAAATAAAATAACGTCGCGAATACTTAATGAATTCGTGAAGAGCATTGCTAGACGATCAATTCCAATACCCTCTCCTGCAGTAGGCGGAAGGCCGTACTGAAGTGCTTCAATATAATCCTCATCATAATCCTGGGCTTCTTCATCTCCCGCTTTCTTCTTTTGAACCTGGTCTAGAAAACGAGAGCGCTGATCTTCGGGATCATTCAGCTCGTTGAATCCGTTCGCAATCTCGCGGCCTCCGATATAAAGCTCAAATCGTTCGGCAGTATTGGGTTTAGTCTCTGACCTACGCGCGAGCGGAGAAATTTCAATGGGATGATCCATAATATAAGTCGGTTGAATCAATTTGCTTTCAACCAGATGTTCAAAAGCAAGAAATTGAAGTTCCTGAAGACTTTCTTTTCCCTTCAGAGCTCCACCAGCTTTTTTAATTCCCGCAACAAGGGCCGCCTTGTCTTCTGGATTAATCGAAGCAAATTCTTTAAGTGAGTCCTGAATCGTAAGTCGACGATAGGGACGAGCGAGAGAAATTTGGTGGCCTTCGTAATCAATCGTCGTTTTTCCGAGAAGGCGCATAGCAAGATATTCAAGAAGCTCCTCAGTGAGATTCATCAAATCTTCGTAAGTCGCATAAGCTTCGTAAAATTCGAGCATTGTAAATTCGGGATTATGTTTGACTGAAATTCCTTCGTTTCTAAAACAGCGATTCATTTCAAAAACTCGGTCAAATCCGCCGACGACCAAACGTTTCAAATAAAGTTCGGGAGCAATCCTTAAAAAAAGTTCCATTTTAAGCGTGTTGTGGAAAGTCTTAAAGGGTCTGGCTGCAGCCCCGCCTACAAGTGGGTGCAACATCGGAGTTTCTACCTCGATATAATCCCTCTTCAAGAAAAATTCTCGAATGAGATGAACTGCTTGCGAGCGAACCAAAAAAGCTTTCTTCGAATCTTCATTACAAATGAGATCGATGTATCGTTGTCGATAACGTTGCTCAATATCTTGAAGTCCGTGAAACTTCTCAGGAAGAGGACGTACATTTTTCGTTAAAAGAATGAACTTCTCACAATCAATACTAAGCTCTCCCGTCTTCGTTTTAAAAAGCGTGCCTTCAGCAAAAACAATATCTCCGAGATCCGAATTTTGGACGAGCTCGTAAGCCTCTGCACTAAGCTTTGACTGCTGACAAAAGATTTGAAGACGACCTGTACGATCTTTTAAAGTCATGAAGGCGGATTTGCCGAACGAACGAAAAAGCATCACTCGGCCAGCGATAGAGAATCGCTTGCCTTCGGAGGTTCGCTTTTGTTCCAATTCTTCTTTTGAAAAATGGTCGAATTCTTCTCGAAGGTGCGCTGCCAAATTCTTGGGTTTTTCAGTAATTCGATAGGGACTTATCCCTTTTTCTCGTAAATCCGCGATTTTCTTCTTCCGACTTGCAATGATCGGATCCTCGGTACTCACATCTTCTCCTTCGATTTCTTAAACCGAACTCCCTAAACAGGATTTTTCCTGGCCTAGCCTACGGAGAAGCCTTCATTGAAGCAACTTACGAAATCAGGGATTTAGCGGCCCAAAATTCGACAAGTATACATAATTAAGTCCTCTTGAGGCTTGTTCACTCATGGTCTAGAAAGCAGCATGAGTTCTTCAACCGAGAATCAAAGGCTGATGCGCCGAGCTTTAGATTTAGCCGATCAGGCCGAGACCTGCGTCCTTCCCAATCCTCGCGTCGGTGCGGTCATCGTGCACGAGAATCAGATTGTTGGTGAAGGTTATCATCGAGGACCAGGAAATCCACACGCTGAAGTTGAAGCCATAAAAGATGCCGAAGCTAAAAATTTTAAAGATTTTTCAAGAGCTGAGCTTTTTGTGACTCTTGAGCCTTGTTGTCACACAAATAAGCGGACTCCACCTTGCGCTCCCCTGCTCGTTCAAAAAAAATTTAAAAGACTTATTGTTGCGTGCCTGGATCCGAACCCAAATGTCTCAGGAAAGGGCATCGAATTAGTTAAAAAGTCTGGAATTCAAGTCGAAGTTGGATGCTTAGAAAACGAAAGTATTTTGCTAAATCAGCCTTTTATTAAAAATCAACTTGAGAAGTCACCTTATATCACTCTTAAAATAGCTACTTCTTTCGACGGCAAAATGGCCGATGATTTTGGAAAATCCAAATGGATTACTGGCGAAGAAAGTCGCGCCGACACTCAACTCCTCCGAAGAAGAGTAGACGCCATAGGAGTTGGAAAAAACACGATTGAAAATGATAATCCTTCCCTCAATGTTCGAGTAGCTGGAGAAGCTCCTCAGGCGCGAAAGATTTTAATTTTTGGAAAACCAAAAAATCTCAATAAAAGGTCCAAAGTTATTCAATCCAATACCCTCGAAAATATTTTCTTAATTGGCTCCAAAAAGTCTTTGAAAAAGACTTTAAGCAATTTCTACCGAGATCAAGGCATCTGCCATATTCTTATCGAAGGGGGTCCTGGCCTCGCCTCATCTTTACTTAAAGAGGGGCTGATTGATGAGATCGTTCATTATCAAGGACGGGGCTATCTCGGCGGAAAAGGCCAATATTCCCTGGGTCGCGCGTGGGGATTGGCAAGGCTTTCAAAATGCATTAGTTTCGCCCCTAAAGACGTTAAGCTGATCGGAACAGATCTTCGAATTCAAGGATTTCTTCATGTTTACAGGCCTGATTCAAAAAGTGGGAAGCGTTCGTAATTCGAAAGTTTCGAAGGCCTCCGTTCGCGTTGAAATCGAGGCTGGAGACCTCATCCAAAAAATTCAGAAAGGTGACAGTATTAGTGTGAACGGAGTTTGCCTTACTGCGGTTGATTTATTTTCTTCTAGTTTTTTAGCTGAAATTTCTCCCGAAACCTTGGCTCGAACAAATTTAGGGACTCTTAAAACGGCACAACTTGTAAACCTCGAACTTCCACTTCAGGCGGGCCGATTTTTAGGCGGACATTTTGTACAAGGACATATTGATGGAGTTGGCGAAATCGAATCTCTAGAACGAGTTTCAGAATTTTTTAAGGTGAGAATTCTTTATCCAAAAACTCTTGCGACTTTCATCGTCGAAAAAGGCTCAATTGCAGTGGATGGAGTTAGTCTTACGGTAAATGCTCTTTCTAAACCATCTTCTTTCGAGGTGATGATTATTCCTCATACTTGGGATCAAAGTGTTTTTAAAACCTATGAAAAAGGAACGAGAGTAAATTTAGAAGTCGATATTCTAGCAAAATATGTTCAGCGAGCGATGGAAGTGCGGGCATGAAAACTTCGAGTACAACAGAGCTGCTTGAAGATCTTCGTCAGGGAAAAATGATCATTCTTGTTGATGACGAAGATCGTGAGGATGAAGGCGATCTTGTCTGCGCGGCTGAAAAAGTTACAACTGAAACAATTAATTTTATGGCGAAGAATGCTAGAGGGCTCATTTGCTTAAGCCTCGATCCCGAGACCCTCGATCGACTTCGAATACCTCAAATGGTTAAGCATAATGCTTCTAAGTACGGCACGGCGTTTTCTGTAAGCATCGAAGCTCGCGAAGGTGTAACAACCGGAATCTCAGCCGCCGATCGCGCTCGAACGATTCAAGTGGCAGCGGATCCAAGTTCGACTCCCGCAGATATCGTGATGCCAGGCCATGTTTTTCCGCTGAGAGCAGAGCCCGGTGGAGTTTTAAAACGAGCAGGACAGACCGAAGGTAGTATCGACTTGGCCAGGCTTGCGGGACTTCAGCCTGCTGGCGTGATTTGCGAAATTATGAATGACGATGGGACTATGGCTCGTCGAAAAGATCTCGAGGTTTTCGCCAAAAAACACAATTTAAAAATTGGAACGATAGCCGAATTAATTCGTTATCGAATGTTCAATGAATCGCTCATTAAAAATGAAGGCAGTGCTCGAATTCCATCGAAATGGGGCGAGAATTTTTCGCTTCACGTTTTTTCAAACACTGTCGACTCCGCTCAACATGTGGCGCTTGTGAAGGGACAAATTTCTCATGACGATCCTGTTCTTATTCGCGTTCACTCTGAATGTCTAACTGGCGATGTCTTTGGATCTCTTCGCTGCGATTGCGGAGACCAGCTTCACGCCTCTCTCGCTCAAATCGATGCCGCCGGAAAAGGAATTCTCGTTTATATGCGGCAAGAAGGTAGAGGCATCGGTTTACTTAATAAAATTCGTTCTTATCAGCTTCAAGATGAAGGTCTTGATACGGTTGAAGCGAACCATCGACTGGGATTTCAGGCTGACCTTAGAGACTACGGAATTGGGGCGCAAATTCTTCGATCGCTTGGTGTTAGAAAAATTAAACTTCTTACAAATAATCCAAAAAAAATCGTGGGCCTTGATGGCTACGGCTTAGAAATTGTAGAGCGCGTTCCTATTGAAATGCCTGCGAATAAAGAAAATATCCGCTATCTTTCAACAAAGCGAGATCGTCTCGGGCATCTTCTGACTCAAATCCAAAACAGTGATTCAAAGTGATTCTCATTATTCAAAGCCTCTGGAATGAATCTCTGACGTCTAAACTTGTTGATGGCGCAAAAGCTTCTCTTCAAAAAGCCAAACAAAAGTCCGATCTTATACAAGTTCCAGGTGCTCTAGAAATTCCACTCGCCATAAAATGGGCGTGGGCCGCCTCACAGCGTCAACAAGAAGATCTCGACGGGGTCGTAGCTTGCGGAGTCGTGATTAAAGGAGAGACTTATCATTTTGAAATTGTTGCAAATGAATCCGCCCGCGAGATCATGAGACTTTCGACGGAACTTCGACTGCCCATCGGGAACGCTATTCTTGCTGTCTATACTTTAGATCAAGCTCTTGAAAGAAGCGGGGGAAAATTGGGAAACAAAGGAACAGAAGCTGCCGACGCCGTGCTTTCAATGATTCGACTTCAAACCGAAAAAGCTTATTAGTACCCAAGGCTAGATTTACAAAATAAATTCCCCAGCTCAAAATTGGCCTATGTCATCAGTATTGATCCCTCTCATTCTGTTCGCAACCGTATCGGTGCCCAAAGTAAAAATAATCGATGGGATTCATCCCCATGAAATTGCGGCAGTAGGAAGTTTGAAAGTTTCATCCAAGGCAACAAAGAAAAGCTTTTTAAGTTGTGTGCCCCGAGAAAGTATTCCTTATAAAAAAGAAAAAGAATTGGATGAGCTTTTTTCAAAGGCATTTGCACTTCGCGAAAGAGAAGATTTGATGGAATGTCGAATGGATAAATGCGCTTTCAATTTTTTGTCTGTAGAAAAACAAGTTCTTCAGCAGCTTCAGTCCTTAGAAGATCGAAAAAAAATGTTCGTGAAATTTTATCAAAACCGTGTGGATCGGCTTACTCCAGTGGATTCAGCGAGAGCCGCTTACTTTATTCATTCTAAGGATAAGGCATTTGAAGAATGCGAAGGCAATGCACTTCATACAGTTCTTGATGATCGGCCAATGAAAAAGCCGGAATATCGGATCAGCATTTCTCAATATTCCGAAAAGATGCGTCCCACAACTCGACTCCTTCAAGCAGCGTCGTTTGAGCCAAAACCGAATACTTTTTGTTATGTAGAAGCTCTGCTCTTCTCGGACCATTACGATGAGGATCGAGTAGAAATGTGGAAATTAAGTGGCGGTGAACTGCAACTTAAAATTCGTCATCGAATCGATATGCTCAACTCGAAGACTCGAAGATTTTTAAACAAAGGAAAACTCGAGACCGAGTTAAAACATCTCATCGAAAGCCAGCTCGACGAAGCGGCGGATTGTCTCAAATCTAAACATTGATAGCTTTAGAGCCGCCCTCATTCTTCAACCTGGGATTCTTGACATACGGCTCAACCACCTTCATCTTGAGCATTCGCCCGAATGAAAACAACTTCGTCGACTTTTGAACAATTCATTTCTCACCCTTTGCTTTTAGAAAACCTCGTGCAAAAGATGGGATTTGCACATCCGACCCCGATTCAAGAAGCAGTAGCACCAATCATTCTTGAAGGAAAAAATCTTTTTGCAGGAGCAAAAACGGGGAGCGGCAAAACCGTTGCGTTTCTTACTCCCATCGCTCAGCGGATTTTTGAAAAAAAGGCTGAGATGGCTTTAATTTTAGCACCTACCCGCGAGCTGGTTCTCCAAATTGATGAAGAAGCTGCACGTTTGCTCGACGGTCAGGCCGATGTCGTTTCTGTTCCACTTTACGGCGGAGTTCCCATTGATCCTCAAATTCTGGCAATTAGGCATCATCGTCCTCGAATTTTTATTGCTACTCCCGGACGCGTTCTCGATCTCGCTCACGAAAATTTAATTCCTTTTCACAAAATTGACATTGCGGTCTTGGATGAAGCCGATCGAATGTGCGATATGGGATTTGCTCCTCAGGTCACCCAAATCATGAATCTTTTAAGTGGCCGCAGTCAGACTTTGCTTTTTTCGGCGACGCTTCCAAAAGTATTAAACGATATTATGGGAGAATTTTGTGCCGATCCTCAACGCATTCAGCTCGATGCCGCCGATCAATCGAGTGAAACAATAGAACATACGGCAATTCTTTGTACCAGACGCGATAAGTTACAAAAGCTTGTACAGGTTCTTCGGGATCCCGCAGTGCATGGACTTATTTTTGTTCGCACTCGTATACGAGCAGATGAACTTTATAGAAGAATCGGAAGAGATTTAAAAAATGTTGGGGTTCTTCACGCCGGATTTAATATGTCTGAGCGCGAGCGAACCATTCGTGATTTTCGAGAAGGAAGAATTCGAGTTCTGATTGCGACTGATGTTGTTTCTCGCGGAATTGACGTGGATAAAATCACTCACGTCATTCATTTTGATCTTCCCGATGCACTTGAAGATTATATCCACCGCTCAGGTCGTTCAGGTCGAGCAGGAAGAGCTGGACAAACCTTTGCCATGGTAGAAACCGACAACCGGGATCAATCTGAAAAATTCCAGCAACTAAAGAAGAAGGTTCAATTTACGATGATGGGTCGTGCTGCACAGCTGACAGATAGCCCGCCTCGCAGCAGTCGTCCTCCTAGCGGTAGTCGTCCGCATACCAGTAATCGTCCTCATGGCGGCAATAAATCTTATGGCGATCGCAAGCCTCGAAGCGGTCAAGCTCGCACGCGAAGGCCAGAGCGCGAAAATACGGTCACAAAAAAAACTAAGCCTCCCAGCACAGGGATAATTTCGAAGACCAAAACACTGTTCAAAAAAGTTTTCAGTCGAAAAAAGAAATCCACCCAGCCTCGAAATTTTTAAATCCAATCCCTAGGGGTTCGAAAGGATTCCATTAATTTTTTTTCAGAAGGCGTTACTTCCATATCAGGTGACCAATCGTAATGAACGACTGGAGGAAGACTCATGAGAATACTCTCGATATTTCCGCGCGTTTGAAGACCAAAAAGAGTCCCTCGATCGTAAATCAAATTAAATTCTACATAACGACCACGTCGCAAAAGTTGAAATTTTTTTTCTCTTTCAGAAAATGAAAGATCTTTGTTTCGTTCAACAATAGGAGCGTAAGCCTTTAAAAAAGAATTTCCGCACTTTTGAACAAACTTAAAAAAACCTTCTAGATCTTCAGATTGGTAATCGAAAAATATTCCGCCAACCCCACGTGTTTCATTTCGGTGAGGAATAAAAAAATATGTGTCGCACTCCTTTTTAAATTTTGCGTACACACCAGATCGATAAGTGTTGCAAGCTTCTTTGAGAACACCGTGGAAATGCATGAAATCCTCTTCCGCATAAACGTAAGGCGTTAAATCTACACCCCCACCAAACCAAGCTCGATCAGGTTGCTCAAAATATCGAAAGTTGGCGTGTACAGTAGGAATTTTTGGAGAAAAAGGATGAAGCACTAAAGAAATTCCTGTCGCAAAGAACTCAGCACTTTTGCAATTAAGTTTTTGCTGAATTGCAGAAGGTAAATCACCATGGACGAGCGAAAGATTCACGCCAGCTTTCTCAAAAATTTTTCCGCCTGAAAGAATTCGTGACTCTCCCCCACCTCCACCTGGACGCTCCCAAAGATGAGACTGAAAATGAATTCGGGGCTCAAAGACTTCGAGTCCTGCGACAATTTCTTTCTGAAGTTTTCCGAAATAGTTTGAAGCTCGATCTTTTAAAGATGTTTCACTCACAAATCAAACGCTGGCCCCACAGCATTTTTTAAATTTCTTCTGAGATCCGCAAGGACATGAATCATTTCGACCTACTTTGTCGCCTTCACGTCGGATAGTTTCAGGCTTAGGAAATTCGGAGTCGAAATAAAACCATTTGCCTTCACTTTTTCGAAATTCAGCAAACTCACGATGGTTAAATGTTTTAAAATCTTTTTCGTAACGGACCGTAAAGGTCAGAAAAGTCCGCTCCTTATCGACAGGCTTTTCTTCTTCGATGTCGAGCCCGAGCCATCTAGATTCGGTCGCCCAACTTTCTATCGCAGATCGATCTAATTGGGCGCGTGTATCGGGATGATGGCTCTCAAGAATGTAATCCACATTCCCACTTACGAAGGCTTTGTAACGTTCTTCGAGAAGTTTTCTTGGAGTCTCTGGCCACGCTTTTTCCATAGAAACAGGTTTTAAGCCGTTTATACGGCCAAACACAAGGTTTTATTCGATGAAAAAATGGGTGACGCAATGCCTTAGTTAAGAGAGAATTAGACTTAGAGGGGTAAAGGCAGGGAGTGATTTATTTGGGTTCGTTGAGTTACGCCGTTTTGACGTCGCTCTTCTTACTGTCGAAAGAAGGCGAAACCACTACTTTTCCTGAAAAGGTAGATGCACCCATTTCCCGTATTTACAGCGTAGGAGCAAATGCCGAAAACGAACCTTCGCAGCTTGTTGCCGAAGTTGAATTCCCTTCTTCCTGTTATTCATTAGGGTCTTCACGGGTAGAACTAAAGCCAGATCACAATGTAATTCTTTTTCATCTTCAGGCTTATAAGCAAGAAGCTGCATGCTCGCCCTCAAAGGTGACTACGAGCCAGGTCATTGAAGTTGGGGTTCTCCCTGAGGGCGAATACGAGGTCCGAGACTATAAGAGATTACATAAATGGGGACATTTGAAGGTTGAACATTTGAAAGCTCATGAACTAGCCAAAGCGAATTTGGCGCCAGTAGATGAAATTCAAGTAAAGCCGGATCCTTCGGGCCTTCATCGTTTGATTTCTATTCGAGGCAAGCTACCTAATTCATGTTCTACTTTAAAAGTAGAAAATATTTCGGTTACAGAAACGAATGATGGTGTGATTGAAGTAGAGCCCCGAATGATGACAGATATTTCATCGAATTGTGTTCAGAAACCCGTGCCCTATACCAAAGTTTTGGCTGTTCCAACCAAGATTCGCTCTGGCCGTTATTTGATTCATGTCGCAGGTCTTGATACCAAGGCTTTTCATAAGATCGAATCAATCGAGAATCACTTTCCTTGGGAAGGCGATTTCATGCTTTCGTCTTTAAATGAAGCTGAAGGTGTCTCTACCAAATAATCCTAGTTTCTTTATTAAATTGTTTGTGTGCTTAGGCTTTGCTATTGAAGCCGGATGCGTTTCGAGGTTCTGTTAACCATTCTTATTTTGGGTGCACCTCCTAAAACTTTTTCCGAGGACGTCGTAGCTAAAACGCAAGGTAGCTGTGAGCCTATCGACGCGATTCCATTGATAACTTTAGATTACGAGAAATCGGTGATGGATCACGACATAGCTAAAATGGCTGCAGCAAGTGTGGCTTTGGGTTGCGCGATTCTTCGCCCTTTGATTGGTTTAGGCGTGCCCCTGGCATTGTTTACTCTGGCAGTTCGAATGGAGAATAAAGCTCCTGATTGGCATACAGCGCAAAAGTGGAAAGTACTTGGCACTTTAGCAACCGGTGGATTGATTTACGGGTTGGGGACGCTTGCAAGTTACTACGGTCGGGCGAGAGTTGGTTATCGTTGGACAAGAGCTCAACTCATCAATCACAGGCAGATTAAATGCTCTGTCCTGTTACGGACTCTAACTAAACTCGTTCTTAAGCCAACAAGAGGATCACATTTCGAGCGATCGATAAGACAGATATCGGAAGATTTTACTGGAAAATGAACTACTGGCTAATGAAATCCGATGTTGAAGATTACTCCATTGCCGATCTCGCGCGCGATAAAACCGCAGATTGGGTTGGAGTTCGAAATTACCAAGCTAGAAATTTTATGCGGGATCAGATGAAAAAAGGCGATCTTGCTTTTTTCTATCACTCGAACGCGGCTCCATCCGGAATAGCCGGAATTATGGAAATAATAAGCGAAGCAAAGCCTGATGAAACTCAGTTCGATAAAAAATCAAAATATTACGATGAAGCCGCTACTCGTGAAAAACCCCGATGGATGCTTAGAGAAATAAAATTCATTAAGAAACTCAGTAGGTTTTTGGAAATTGGGGAGATTCGAAAAATCAAAGAATGCTCCAAAATGGCATTTCTTCAAAAGGGATCTCGCCTTTCAATTACTCCAGTAACGAAGGGCGAATGGGATGCGATTCTTCGACGAGTTTCTTATTAAGTCGATTGGCCATACCTAGATTTTAGAAAGATGACATCCAATCTGCACCTGTTGATAATCCGTTCCGATGAAAAAAATGCTGAGCCTATTCATTACGGCAGCTTTGATGTCTACGGAAATTTCGGCAGAAAAATCGAAGACCGCTCATTTATCGCTGTCCGATATCAGTCGAAGAATAATCAGCTGTAGTCTTATTGTTGGCTCCATTTGTTCATTATCAAACTGCAAAAGGCACCATCCCAATAAAGATCAGTCAAAAACAAAACCCGCTATTGATCCATTCCAGCATTTGAAGACGCCTTAACTGGTACAGTTACCAGTTGAATTACTTCTGCTTCTTCGCGCGCTCTTCTTGATATTTCTTAATGAGCTCTTCTTGCTTTTGCTTCGGCACGGGAGCGTACTTCGCGAATTCCATCGTGAACGTGGCCTTTCCTTGCGTGGCAGACCGAATATCGTTCGAATAACCAAACATTTCTGAGAGAGGAACTTCTGCAGTCACGATCGAAATATTCGCTTCACTCGAAGTTCCAAGAATCATCCCACGTCTTTGATTAAGACCGCCAAGGATTGCTCCTTGAAATTCATCAGGTGTTTCTACTTCGACCTTCATGATCGGCTCGAGAATAATTGGATTGGCCTTATGATAAAATTCGCGAATTGCAGTCATCGCGCAAATACGAAACGCCATTTCGGATGAATCCACCACGTGAAAGGCTCCGTCCTGCAGACGAATTCGCATATTAACAACGGGGAACCCAATCAGGAGTCCCTTCTTCACTTGCTCCTTAAATCCCTTATCGCAAGCAGGAATAAATTCGCGAGGAATGCGTCCTCCGACAATTTCATCTACAAATTCATAATCCACCGCGGGATCAGGATGCGGCTCCATAACTCCAACAACTTTGGCGAACTGACCTTGTCCTCCCGTTTGTTTCTTATGCGTATAATCGTAAGGCGTCGCCTTCGTAATCGTTTCACGATAAGCCACTTGAGGAGCTCCAGTAATCGTTTCAACACCGAACTCTCGCTTCAAACGCTCACAGTAAATTTCAAGATGAAGCTCACCCATTCCGGACATAATCGTCTCACCAGATTCGTCATCGAGATGAACACGAAAAGTTGGATCTTCTTTCGTAAATTTATTAAGCGCTTTAGAAAAATTGTTTCCGGCAGTTTTATCTTTGGGCTTAATCGCAAGCGAAACCACAGGATCTGGAACGAACATCGACGTCATCGAATATCGGATTTCTTCGTCGCAAAAAGTATCGCCTGAGTGGCAATCGATGCCGAACATTGCCACGATGTCACCACCGCGAGCAGAATCGATATCGACCATATCGCTTGCGTGCATCCGAACGATACGTCCGACCTTTACGCGCTTACCGTCTTTCACATTGACGATGAAGTTACCTTTATCGAGAGAGCCCTGATAAATTCGAAGATAAGTCAGCTGACCGTAACGTCCGTCTTCGAGTTTGAATGCCAAACCAACAAAAGGTTTCTCGGGATCCGCTTGAAGAATAACTTCGGCCTCATTCTTGTCCAAATCGTAAGCTTTATTTATGCGCTCTTTTGGATTCGGAAGATAAGCAGCAACTCCATCGAGAAGTTTTTGAACGCCTTTATTTTTGTATGCTGAGCCACAAAAAACAGCAGTCATTTTAAGCGCAATCGTTTGGCGACGAACTGCAGCCCGAATCAAATCGTTTGGAACGGGTTTTCCTTCGAGATAAAGATTGGCTACTTCATCATCAACGTTTGCTAAACCCTCGATCATTTTATCGCGATACTCTTTGGCCTTGGCATTCATCTCAGCAGGAATAGCTTCCATCCGAATGTTTTCGCCGTTATCTCCGTCAAAATAAGTCGCGTCCATAGCGATAAGATCGATGATTCCTTTGAATTGATCTTCAGCCCCGATTGGAATTTGGAGCATGACGGGATTTAGTCCAAGTTTTTCTCTTAATTGCTCTGCCACTCGAAAAGGATTCGCGCCTTGACGATCAAGTTTATTGACGAAAGCAAGACGAGGAACGCCATATCGTTTCATCTGACGATCAACGGTAATTGATTGAGATTGAACTCCAGCAACTCCACAAAGAACCATAATAGCGCCATCAAGAACGCGAAGAGCGCGCTCAACTTCAATTGTAAAATCAACGTGGCCGGGAGTGTCGATGATGTTGATATTCGTATCTCCCCACTTACAAAAAGTGGCGGCCGATTGAATAGTGATTCCTTTTTCGCGCTCCAAATCCATGAAATCCATGGTCGCGCCAACTCCGGACTTTCCTTTTACTTCTTCGATTTTATGAATTCGTCCAGTGTAATAAAGAATACGCTCAGTAAGAGTCGTTTTTCCGGAATCAATATGCGCCGAAATTCCGATGTTACGGGTATTCTCAATACGGTCGAACCCTTGGAGGTCTTGATGTTTCGCTGCTACTGCCATAATCCTCAATTTTTTAATAGATAAGTGCGGGATTTCCAAGCCCTCATTCTCTGAAAATGATGCCGATCGGTGGTTGGCTGGATTTACCGGGAAATGCTAGTTGTACTTCGATGAAACGACTTCTCGTTTTTGGCTTCTTTACGGCGGTTTTAGCGTTGGGCTCGCAGCCCAGCCATGCTCAGCAAGAGCTTTTTACCGAGCAAAAGGACACTGGAACCATCGTCATTTGGAAGGACATCACCATTCCAAAAGAAAAATCTTACGAAACGGTCGTGGTGATGCAAGGTAGGGTCGATTTTTTTGGAAGCACAAAGACCTTAGTAGTTATCGACGGCGGTGTCGTTCTTAATCCTGACTCCGAAGTGAGTGAGCGCCTTCTTGTTGTTCACGGCCAAGTGAAGCAATTGAAAGGAGCCAAAGTTGTCGATCTTAATAGAATGCCTCCCTTTCGTCAGGCGATTGAAGATTTTCTAACTAAAATTCGAGGAAGATTTTCGCGACTACCTTTCGACCCAATGAATCTCTTCTTTTGGAAGATGGTCTGGTGGCCCCTTTCTCTTTCACTACTTTTTTCTGCGCTCATTCTCATTTTGGTGCTTGGATACCTTTTCTTTAGGCTTGCACCGCAATTAAGTCTCAGTGCCGACGAAGGACTTAGGCTGCATTATTTAAGTGCGCTGGTTTGGGGGCTGATCGCTCATCTGGCGTTTTTTCCGTTTTTGATCTTATTGGCGATTTCAATCATTGGAATTCCCTTTATTCCATTTGTAATTCTTTTGGCATTCTTAGTTGGATTTGCAGGACTTTTTGCTGTGGCAAGATGCATTGGAAGCTTCGTTCTTCGTCCCAATAATCAAAGCGCAATATTAGGACCTAGCCTGCTTGGACTTTTGATTTTATTCGGGCTTCTCTTCATTCCATTGATTGGAAAAATTTTAGTCTTTCTGGCCCATCTCGCCGGAATAGGAGCCGTTCTCCGCTCTCTTACGCTAATACGATCGGCGCCTAATGACAAACCCGTCGGTATTTTGACATCCTAGGCTATTAACGCCCCGCAGCGTAAAATTGAACTGGGAGCGGGTATGAAAATTTCATCTAGTTTTAATTTCAATCTAGAACAGACGACAAAGAAGCTGAATAAAACCTTAACTCAACTTTCGACGTTAAAAAGAATTAATTCAGCTTCAGATGATCCTGCGGGCTCTGCTCTCGCCCAATCACTTACTAGCGACATTTCAGGGCTGAGTGCTGCAAACCAAGGGATTTCTATGAGTCAGTCCGCCCTTGAAACTGCTTCTGGGGCAGCTTCTGCAATCACTGATTCACTCCAGCGTCTTAGAGAAATCGCGGTGCAAGCTTCGAACGGAACTCTCAATGCGAACGATCGAGCTAATCTTCAAAATGAATTTGATCAGGTAGTTCAAGGAATCGATCAGATTGCAAAGACCACAAGTTTTAACGGCCAAAATCTTCTCGATGGAAGTTTCAGTGAAAGCATTCAAACCGGAAGTCAAAGCGGGCAATCGACTAGTCTCAACCTCGGAAGTCTCACCGCCTCCTCGCTCGGAATTAATACGAGTGGAGTCGCCACTCAATCCGCAGCTCAAGACGCTCTCGGGCAAATCGATTCAGCTATTTCGCAAGTGAATAATGTTAGCTCTCAAATTGGAGCCAGTTACAATTCTCTGGATTTCACTCAAAACTCAAATTCGGTCACAATTGAAAATCTCAGCGCCGCACGTTCCCAAACGGAAGATGCGGATCTTGCTGAACTTCAATCTGATCTTTCAAAACTTAAGGTTCAGCAAGCAGCACAAATTGCGGCTCAAAAAGCTAAAGACGACGGACAAAAATCTTATTTCAAAAAGTTATTGGGTTGATTCGCTGAACTGCTAAAGATCTCTTTCAAGCTTCTTCTCCAAACTTACCCACCCGTAACGTGTTAGACCCGCCACGATCAAACATTTGATAGAGCTTCCAATAAATGCAAAAAAGATCGCCAGAAGAAATGAAGAAGAGACTCCTGGGTTCCCGCGCATTCGCTCGGCATCTGCAAGTCCGATAATCGCGGTTACGAACTGAGAGGGAAGACTAAAAATGGTAGCGATGAAAGTTGCAAAAGGCCCGTAATGCGAGAGTGCGGTTTGTGCTTTCAGCCAAAGATTTTCTAAACCCCAAGATGAAATTAGGTGATCGATCATTTTGGGAGGAAGAAACCTTCCGATTAAATAAGTTGTTGCATTATTCGTGGCCGAAGCAGTTGCAGCAATTAATCCCAGCGAGACCCATCGCTCCGGACTAATCGTGACGGCAGCTATTAAACAAAGAAGGCTGGGGATAACCATGACGAATCCGTCAACATAGAGAAGAAAAAATAAAGCAAGCGGTAGAAAAATAGAGGAATGATGGCGATGCGAAAATTCCATCCAAACGGAAAAAATCTTTTTTTCGATTTTTTTAAGTCGGCTTGGGTTTTTCTTTGGTTTTCTAGGTTCTTTTGCAACTCTCACTAAGCTTTCACCTTCGATTCAATATGTTGAACCATGGTTTCAGCAATATCAATTCCAGAAGCTTTTTCAATGGCTTCAAGTCCAGGCGAAGAATTTACTTCTACGATTAGCGGGCCGTCTTTTCCTTCAAGCAAATCTACGCCAGCAACAGAGAGCCCTAAGATTTCGGCGGCGCGTATAGCCATCTTGTTAAATTCTGCGCCGAGTTTTATTTTTTCGACTTGCGCTCCTCGATGGACGTTGGCTCGAAATTCGATTGGATTCGATGATTTTCTTTTCATGGCCGCAATGACACGATTGCCAATAACGAACGCGCGGATGTCCTGACCTCTTGCTTCTTCGACAAATTTTTGAACCAAGATATTTTGCTTCGCCGCCTGAAGAAGTTCAATAAGTGCCTGCGCGGTATTTAGTTCAGGAGCCAAAACCACTCCCATTCCCTGAGTGCCCGCTAAAAGTTTAATGACGACGGGAGCGCCTCCAACTGTTTCAATTGCTTTCAGCGTATCTCTTCTTCGCCTAACAAAAACTGTTCGCGGAAGTGGAATGCTATCGCGGCTTAAAAGTTGAAGCGAGTGAAGCTTGTCCCGACTTGCCGCAATCGCATTAGAAGAATTCAAAGTAAATACATTCATTTGTTCGAACTGCCGTACTACCGCTAATCCATATTGAGTAATCGAAGCGCCGATTCGCGGAATCACGGCATCAGGAACAGCGATAGGTCTCGATTGATAGACAAGATTTTTTGCATCTTGAACTTGAACCGTAAATGCCAGCGGATCTCGAACGAGTACATCGTGCCCACGATTTTTCGCCGCTTCAAAAAGACGTTTTGTGGAATAAAGATCTGGATTTCGCGACAGAATATAAATCAGCATAGTTCAGCTTACAAGAAGGCTAGCCTAAGTCCGCGACCAGTGTTAGCTCTTTTTCTATAGATAATTTATGAAAATCACACTGATCTCAGGAACAAATCGGCCCCAGTCTAAGACCCGTAGACTAACTTCTTATATCGAAAAGTATTTTCGAACTCTTCTCGCTAAAGACGATCAAATTCAACTTCTCGATCTTGCCCTTCTTCCTCACGAAATTTTTCTTCCTGCTGCCTATGCTCAAAAACCGGATTCTTTTGCTCCATTTCGAGAGGCGATAATTAAGACCGACGGAATATTATCGGTGATTCCTGAATACAACGGATCTGCTCCCGGCGTTTTTAAATATTTTATCGATATGCTGCCATTTCCAGAGAGTCTACGACATAAACCATCTGCATTTGTAGGTGTAAGCGACGGACGATTCGGCGCGCTTCGAAGCATCGAACACATACAACAAATTTGGGAATACAGAAATGCCTTTGTGTATCCTGAGCGTGTTTTCATTCCGTTCGCTGAAAAAAATGTCGATCAAGAAGGAAAGCCTACAGATCCAAAAACCTTGGAACTTCTTCATTCAGAAATTGACGGATTTTTGAAATTTGCAAAAAAAATTCTGAAAAATTAATTAGAGATTTGGAATTTCTTGTCGCCCGAGAGCACGCGCAAAAGCGGCACAAGATTTTTCTCGCTTAATTTGTTTTTTGATTTCTGAAATTTCTGCGCGATTAAGAGGACCCAAAATGATCATCGGCTCTTCGGTTTTAATACTATAAAAGATGACATATTTTCCATCGAAAGCTTTATAGAGTTCAAAACCTGACGTGACGGATGCCTTAAGAGAAGAAATTGCCACCTCGTTACGCTTTAAAATAGGGATGATATGTTTCTCAATAGAGCCTTCGTCCAATTTGAGTTCATGCAAGCGTCCGCGGTAACGAGAAAAGTCAACTTTGGCGCGGCGAAGGCGGTCCTTCTGTTCTCCGTTAAGTTCTGCAGTGACAATGCTCACTCGACCTGTGTTCTGATCGACCCAGAGGATACGTTTGCCATCAAAGGCTAAGGTGAGGAATGCTTTTCTTTCGAAGGTAGCTACTGCTGCTTTATCTTTCGAGACCAGAACGGAATCTTTATTTTCGTCGACTATTTTGGTTAATAAATTTGCAGGATATTGAAACCACTCATTAAGAACTTTCGGATATTCATGATCAATCGTTGCATCGTAGATATCTTCAAAAACTTCGTGCATTGCCCGAAGGGTTTTCTGCCAATGCCAATTTTCATTGGAACTCGCAAGACGTGCCAGAGCAATTTGGGCCGGAATAGAAAAACGAACGGGATGATTCATCGAACTTTCTATTTCTCTTCTTAAAATTTCTAAAAATTCGAGAGCATAGGTTCGTTGGAGTTTTAAATCACCTTCAAAGAGCGCGGCAGACTGCCCCAGGTAATGCGCCCAAAACCAACCGGGAGCTTTTGCCTCAGGCGCGGCTCCATCCATGGACTCGTACATGACATGAGTTAGCGAATGGAGTTCTTTTCCCTCATCCGAATACGCAGGCCCGAAAACGCCGAGGTCGCTCAGATCTCCAAAAGCAAAACCTAAAAGTTCTTTTGTTTGCTTATTTAAAACTACAGTCAGATTTTGTGTATGCGAAGCATGAAATACTCCTTCATCAAAAAGTTTTCTTGCGAAATGCGCTAAACGCGGAAGATAAACATTTAAAATATAATCCGAACGAGACATTTGGCTCGCGGCTGCAGACTCATCGAGCAAGGTCGAACCAAGAAAAGCATGAAGAGGAATAATTTCATTTTGTTCCTGATCGAATCCCTCATGAGGAACAGGTTTTAAAAAGCGAACGAGAAATCCATAATGAAATTTTTCGGTAATCAATCCGATATAGATTGGCTCGGGAAAAAAACCAAAAAACTGAGAATCCTTTTTATCTCTTAAACGCCTAAATAAAAAATCGGAAGCGAGTACTCCTCTATGCAGACTATGAGGCGAAACAAGATCGTGCTCGTTATCTCTTTGGGGAGCTTTAAAGACGAAAGGATCCTGTTTAGGGTTCTCAGGATCCCAAACAAAGTATGAGGAATGACTTCTAAGTTTGATTCCCTTCAAGGTTTTCGTAGGTTTACCGAATCGATTAAAAAGCTCCGGGATAGGTAGTTCTTCCACATTGGGAGCAATGATATGTACACGTTTTTTTCCATCAATCTCCTTAACAAAATTCGAGACAAACGGATCGCTCTTGAAATTTTCAGAAATATGAATTCCCCAAGTTTCTCTTTTCTCATTGGGAACCGCTTCCCAAATATAGACAGGAACAACCGCTTCAGTGAGTGGCTCCAATGAAACCTGGCGGTGAAAAAAATCTATATTGTACATTCGATGAAGAGAAACAAAGCGAACCCATTTCAGTGGCAATTTAAGTACAGGATCGATTTCTTCTTCGGACGAAAGCTTGGCGTGCAGGTTGGTCGCAAAAGCAAGAACAGCTAAAATGAGAAAGAGGAATTTTCGAAATTTCATCTCTGAACCTTAAAGGTTCAGCTTACTTACGTGATTTTTGAAGAAACGCAAGCCCTCCGATAACGACGCCTAAGCAGGCCCAATCTCTTTCGCAAGATAAACGGATTGAATGGCGTTTAAAATCCTCACTCCTTCATCGAAAGGTTTCTGGAAGGCTTTACGCCCGCTAATGAGTCCCATACCGCCTCCGCGTTTATTGATCACTGCGGTCTTCACTGCTTCGTAAACGTCGTTTTTTCCTATAGCGCCCCCGGAATTGATCAACCCTGCACGTCCCATATAACAGTTAGCGACTTGGTATCTTACCCACTCGACGGGGTGATCCATACTCAATTGGGAATAGATTCGTTCGTCCATTTTTCCGTACGAAGATCCACCCATATTAAGCGCCTTGAATCCCCCATTATTTTCGGGAAGTTTTTGCTTAATAATATCGGCTTCAAGAGTTACGCCCAAATGATTGCCTTGCCCCGTTAGATCAGCACTTAAATGATAATCCACTCCGTCTTTTTTAAAGGCGGAATTCCGTAAATAGCACCATAGAATCGTGAACATTCCTAAATCATGAGCATCTTTAAAAGCTTGAGAGACTTCGATGATCTGACGACGCGATTCTTCGGATCCAAAATAAATGGTTGCGCCAACTCCCACACATCCCATATCGAATGCGGCCTTTACATTCGCAAACATGGTTTGATCGTAAGTATTTGGGTAACTCATGAGTTCGTTGTGGTTGAGCTTCAATACGAAAGGAATTTTATGCGCATATTTTCGAGCTACCGAACCTAGAGTGCCATACGTGGAGGTCACTGCATTGCATCCGCCCTCGAGTGCCAAGCGCACAATATTCTCAGGGTCAAAATACATCGGATTTGGCGCAAACGACGCCCCGGCGGAGTGCTCGATTCCCTGATCTACAGGAAGAATCGATAAATAGCCGCTGCCACCAAGGTTCCCATGATCAAACAAGGTTTGCAGATTTCTAAGAACATTTAAGTTTCTGTCGGATGCGCTATGCACCCTGTCTACAAAATCGGGGCCTGGGAGATGCAGATTTGAGGCCTGGATTCCTTTACAACGGTACTCAAGCAGGTTTAAATCCTCAGATAGAATTTTTTGGATTTCAGAATAACTGAGTAAATCCTTATTTTTGCTGGGAAAGGCGTTGATCATTTCTATGGTCTTATCTAAAAGCCTTTCTAGGTGGAAGAATTTTTAGGGATTTAATAAACGACTAAGAAAGAGCGAAATGAAAGCAAAAACGAGCAGTGTTAAGAAATACCGAACTCAACGACGATTGAATACAGATCTTCCTGGCCTTGGTAAGCCAGGCGCTCTCAATCGACGCCCTTTTCCTCCTGGTCAGCACGGAACCGGTCGTCGCAAGCCTTCGGAATACGCTCTTCGTTTGAATGAAAAACAAAAGCTTATCGCCCATTACCAACTGACTGAGCGCCAACTTCAACGCTTCGTTCGGGACAGCCGACGCGCTGAGATCAATTGGATTTCTGAACTCTCAAGACGACTTGAACTTCGTTTGGATAATTTAATGTTTCGTCTTCAATTTGCTCCATCGATGAAGGCCGCAAGACAGTTCGTCCGTCACGGTCATGTACTTGTGAACGGGAAAAGAGCCAATATTGGTTCAATCATTTTGAAGGTCGGAGATGAAATCAAAGTTGTTGAGAAGTCAAAAGAGCATCCCTCAGTACTTCAAGCCGCGAGCCGTCCTCGCCTTGATCTTCCGGCTTATCTTGAAAAAGTGGATGCCACGACAGGAAAAATCGTCGCTCCTCCGTCGACTGCCGATGTTCCGTTCACTTACCAAGATCGATTGATTGCTGAGTATTACGCGACCAGAGGTAGAAAGTAATTTCTTACTGAGCCTAGACGTTTTGGCTCAGTCCTCCTTGAATCCCATTCCAGTGAAGGAACACCCGTTTTGAATCTGAAACGCGTAAGCGTTGACCGGGTTTAATTCGATTTACACGAAGATTATTTTTATTTTTCAATTCGCCAATGCTCATACGATAACGACGAGCGATTGAGAACAAAGACTCTCCTCGACGCACAACATGAACCCCATCACTATCGGCAACTTCAACCTCGGCTACTCGAGCTCTGCGAATTCGAGGACGGCGTTCAGGTTCCATCTTTCGATCAATCTTTTCAACGGCTACAAGCTTGTCGTTGAGAGGAACTGGCATAATCAAAGTTGAGCCAAGTTTTAAACGCGCCACGTTTTTCATATGGTTCATTTTTAAAATTTCAGAAGTGGGAACGGAATAAAGTCTCGAGAGCTTAGCTAACGTGTCCCCTCTGCGAATACGGTGCGCTGTATATTGGACTTCGTCTTCTTCACCTAACGAATTATAAGCCTCTAGAAATTCTTGAGATTTTCCAGACGGAACTCGCAGTTCGTATTGCTTGTGCCCAGGAGGAGTGACTGGATGATTTAATTCGGGATTCACATCCATCAATTCTTCAACGCTGCATTCGGCTCTATCCGCTAGAGTTTGTAAGTTGACAGGATGTTCGATAATAATTTTGTCGTATTGAAGAGGTTCCAAATATTGAATGTCATTGAAACCGTATTTTTCGGGTTCTTTCGCAATCAAGGCTGCAGCAATAATTTTTGGAACATAATGTCTGGTTTCTTTTCTGAGATAACGACCCTTCGTGAGATCCCAAAATTCTTCAGTCTTATATTTTTTTATCGCCTTCTCAATTTTTCTAGGACCGGCATTGTAGGCAGCGGCTGCTAACTTCCAAGATTGAAATTGATCGTAAAGATCTTTGAGATGTCGAGCAGCGGCAAGTGTGGCTTTCTCCGGATCTCGGCGCTCTTCAACCCAGAAATCTGATTTCAATCCATAAAGACGACCTGTTGATTTGATAAATTGCCAAACTCCCATCGCTCTCGCACGAGAATAAGCTTGGGGACTAAAACCAGATTCGATCATCGCAAGATACACAAGATCTTCGGGAAGCTCGTGTTCCTTCAAAATTTTTCTCATCATAGGAATATATCGGCCAGAACGCTCCAACCAAAGATGAAACCATTTGCGTCCGCGACCTTGAAAATAAGAAAGCCATTGCTCAACTTGGGCGTTTCGAACTACCGGAATATCAAAACTAGGCGGAACTTCTCCGCGTTGTTGTGCTTCAAATTCTTCTTTGGTTAGCGCAGGGTTTTGTTTGATCTCTGCATTTTCATCGAGCGAAAAAACGGTCGAATCAAGGGGAGCTCTTGCAATATTTTTACTAGCGCATCCCGTAAGAAAAGAGAGGGCACTGAGGCCAATGCATAGCCCTAAAAAACGGAGGGTCTTCATCTTCTTATTGTACGAACCGACTTTCATAGGGTCAACCTTCCTTGGCTTTCGACTTCATTTTTCTTGAAATTTTTTTGACACACTCTCATTTGCACTTGGCTTCATCGCATTCATCCGTTCTATCGCAAAAAAGCTTGCACAGACCGCGGCTGTATACACCTTGAGAACAGGAGTTGGAAAATGCAAGCATTTGAATTTGCTTTCATTCGCCTTTCGACGCTCTGCTTCAGACCACCCGCCCTCGGGGCCGATTAAAATTCCTAGTTGCGAAAATTTTTCTCGGCTCTGTGTAGAATAATCCGCCAAATTTCTGGCATTTTCATTTTCGTCCATAAAAAAAGTCGTAAAACTTGAAAATATTTCTACCGGAAATTTGTTTTCGAAGTGAATTTGGAGTGGGACGCCCCTACCCGACTGTCGCGCCGCCTCGATTGCAATACGTTCAAATCGAGACACCGAATTCATCCGAGATTTCGCCGCTTGAGAACGATCAGCTTGGAAAAAAATAAGTTCGCTTGCACCCATTTCAGAGAGGCTTCGAATAAGAAGAGGAATGGTCGCAGCATCAGGAAGTCCTATTCCAATTTTGAGATCGTAGATTGGTGCCGAATTAATTTCGATTCTTTCGATGAAGAAATTATTTTTTTCAATTCTGCCGTAAGCCACCTGCCCTTTTTGATTGAAAAGACAAACTTCGCCCTGACCTCGACGTACAGATTTAAAATAATGCGATTCTTCTTTGGGGAGCGGCAATTCGAAGCCGACTTCGAAATCTGAATCCATATATAAACGAATCACAAAAATTCCATTCAACACTTTTTGAATTTAAACAAGAAAGGCCTTGGATAATTCCAAGGCCTTTCAATTTGCCATAAAGAGAGCCTCACGCTCTCTCTTACTTCCAAGCAATCTATTGCGTTGCCGCTTTTTCTAAATATACTCTTCGAAAAAAATCATCGCGGATGCCGGCGTTATTTTTATCGCCTTCATCATCACCCGCATTTGGGTCTCCCGTCTTGAAGATCTTATAGGCTTTTTCAACACCCATCAGTTTAATACAATCTTTGATTTTAGACAGAAGCGCTGGGTCGTAGTGTTCGGTTGCCTCTAACATTTCGCTCATTTTTGAAAACTCCGAAATAGAAATACTTTCGGATTCGCCTGCGCGGTTAAAAAGCTTGCTCATCGATTCGCCTTCTGAACGTCTTAATAATTCTGAATAAGGATGGAGTTCCTTAATTTTCAATTCGAGCAATGCATTTGGACGATCGATTTTAATTTCTTTCATTACTCTAGCATTAAGTTTAAGGTGATCGAGCAATCTAAATTTAGGTTCGGGCAAAAGAGGTAGAGGACGTCTCTTCAGTTGAAGTGCTAGCAAATCTTGTTCAGCTTTTTTCTCTAAGTTTTCGGTACTATGACCAGTCATAGGTTGATTGATTTTAACTGCATCAAGAGCAATTTCAGCTTTGTCGAGTGCTTCATCGGCTTGTTCACGGTAGAAAGCTGAGCTTTTATCGTAGGAAATCTTTTCAATTCCAGCACTATCGATTTCTTTAAGCGCATCAGCAAGTTCGAGAGATTTTTTAGCAATTTTTGCTTCAAGGTCTTGAGTATCGGGTAAAAATTTACCTTCTAAATCAGCAGGATTCTGTGCTCCATATGGATTAGTTCGAAGTTTCTGAAATTCGTCCGCTGTAAGCTGAACTCCATTTTGCATTTTATTGAGAATACCTTGAAGCTCATGATTTTCTTTGAGTCTCTTAGTAAGTTCGTTCAACTCCTCGATTTGGTCCGCCAACGAAAGTTTGATCTTAGAAAACTGAATTTTTTTTGTCCGCAGACTTAGTCTTTTGGCAGTAAACAGCGCCTTAATTCTTTCTGCTAAACTGCTCGCTTTACTTTTAAAACCTGATCCTTCCAATTCTTCTGGAGAAATTTTTCGATATACAATGTCTTCATCACTAGCCTCTGCTGCAAGAGTCGGATCGGCCCTTACAAACCTGGGAACAATCAAAACCGCCAAGCTTACAGTTAAAGTTAAAATTATATTTAAAGTTTTCATTCGAGCTCCTGTTCAATTTCTTGGAGGACCACACAACACTTGAAATCTCGGTCCGTGCCTTGCTGCAAAGAAATGCAAACCGTATGCCAAGGCGGCTAAAGTGAAACCTCAATACTTTCAAAGGGCTGAAATTACAAATTATTTAGTGTGTAAAATTTGCATGGGATAAAAGCCATCCGACCTGGGGCATAGACGTCCAAAAACTAGACCATAACGCCAAAGCTGAGTAGTCTCCTAGAACGTGAATTCACCTGATTTTGAGTTCGACCGCCCAGATGCGCTTTATCTTCTTCCCCTAGGAGGCCTTGGGGAAATTGGTATGAATCTCATGGTCATGATTCACCAGAAAAGGGCAATTCTTATCGATTGCGGAATGATGTTTCCAGATGCCGCTCACTTCGGAGTGGATCTCATTCTTCCTGACATTCAATATCTGCGCGAAAACAAAATTAAGATCGAAGGCATCATTTTAACTCATGGGCATGAAGATCATATTGGCGCAGTTGCTTATTTGCTCGAAGATTTTGGATGCCCCCCGGTTTATGGCACAGGTTTCACGCTCGCGCTCGTCGAAGATCGTCTTCGAGAAAAAGGAAATCTTTCTAAAGCTTCTCTCATTCCAGTGAAAGTTCCTTCTCAATTTCAAATTGGAAATTTTAAATTCAGTAGCATCCAGGTGACTCATAGTATCGTCGATTCGATGGGAGTTGTGATCGAAACTCCCATCGGAACGATTGTTCATTCGGGTGATTTTAAAATGGATGCAGATCCTCTTGATGGAAAACGCATTGATGAAAATGCACTGACGCAATTTGGGAAAAAAGGCGTTTTACTCTTGATGTCCGATTCCACCAATGTGGAACGTACTGGCTGGAGTCGTCCAGAAGCCGATGTCAGTAAAGGCCTACTCGAACTAATTCAAAATATAAAAACTGGAAAAATTATTGTCGCAGTTTTTGCTTCTAATATTCACCGCATTCAAGAAATTATTCGTTCTGCGAAATCTGTCGGAAGAAGAATTGGATTTCTGGGCCGCTCTATGCACGGTAATATCGAAATTGCAAGGCGGCTTGGATTGCTAAAAGTCGATGAGCGAGATCTCATTCCAACTTCTGAGCTCGAAACAACGGATCCCGCGAAAGTTTTAATTATATCGACAGGCACTCAAGCCGAACCTCGTTCTGCTCTTTATCGATTGAGTTTGAACGATCATCCTGATCTTAAGATTTACCCGGGAGATACGGTTATCATGTCTTCTCGTTTCATCCCAGGAAACGAAAGAGCTATTTCGCATTTGGTGAATAATCTCTACAGACGAGGAGCCGAGGTCGTCGACGCCGAAACAGCGATCGTGCATGCTTCTGGTCACGCTTATCAAGAAGAGCAAAAACTTCTAATTAAGTGGGTGCGTCCCAAATTTTTTCTTCCAGTTCACGGCGAATATAAAATGCTCGTGAAGCATTTGAAACTTGCACAAACGACTCTACCTTCTGTGCAAGGACTTGTGGCCGAAAACGGAGACCTTTTGGAATTGACTGCAACTTCTCTTCGCAAAATAAGGCGAGTGCATTGTGGAAAAATTTTTCTGGATGAGGGCGCGGGCGACCTTCACGAAGAACTTCTTAAGGACCGCCGTCAGTTAGCAAACACTGGTATTGTTGTCGTAAGTTTGGTGGTGGATCGCGAGCAGGGGAAAATTTTAGAAGGTCCTCATTTCGATACTCGAGGCGCTACTGAAGAAGTGGATCTCGATGCCTTACGAGCCGAACTTCTTGCACGCTTTCGTGATTTTTCTCGCGAAGCTCGAGGCGATGATATTGAAGTCGAAGAAGAATTCCGCCGAATTACTCGTAGATTCTTTAGGAAAGCGACGGGCATTAAACCGGTAGTAATTCCCCTAGTTTACGAAGTTTGACGCAGTGCTCAAAAATTAAAAAAATTTTTTTGACATCTTGCGCAATCAGTCCTATGTAGAGATCAAGTTTTCAATGGGTTTGGGTCCAGCGCCCTTTAGATCTCAATCCCCTCCCCTCCGATTTCTAGAAGAGCTGGACCCAATTTTTTTGCCCAAATTCCTCCTTAAAACCAAGATCAAGAAACTCATAATTAGGCTTAAAATTGCCATATTCTCTGGTTTTTCATGGCTTCCAAGACTGCACGAATTACTTCCTCCAACTGCTTCTTCAACTGAAAGCGTTCGATAAGAAGTTTGGCTTAAGGCAGCGGGAGTATCGATGCTCATCTGGCCGCCATCGTCGGAGGATTGCACCCGAACATAGACGGGTTTGCCATTTTTGACCGGATGAATAACGTACGATCCGTCCCAATGTTTGGCATCTACAATTGCAGGTGAACTAAGCGTCTTCGAATTAACTTCTGTATCGAAAGTTTTTGTAAATTGCGGAATGAGATCGGGAGTGAGGGGAAGATCGTCGAGATCAGACGCTGTGTATGAAAAATAAATATAAAAATTCTTAATATCTCCTCCCGAAGGAGATTTAAAAAAAACATGAGTCGACGAATCTCCAAAATTGAGACGAAGGTTTTTCACTGGCCCTGGCGGTGGATCATAATTAAAGCGAAGACCTGATCTCAAAGTGAGGTTGAGATCGCTATCATGTCCCACGATCATCAATGTATGAATCCCATCCTTTGTTATATGAAGATCGGAGACAGAAAGTTGAATCGCGCTCGCTTGGCCGGCCTGAAGGCTTCCAGGTTTTACCTGAATGCCTGACGGTGTTGAAGCCAAGCCAGTAACTTCTCCATCTCTTGAGGCGTTTTCATCGAAGTAGATTTCGTAAGCAAGATTATGGTCAGAAAGAAGTTGAAAATTAAGAGGAGTATTTCCCTTAAGATTAGGTAACGTTGAATCCGCCGTGATTACTAACGAAGCCGCTCTCGTCACCAACCGCAGTCCTGTCGCCGTCGCAACGTACTTATAATGATCCTGCGCTGAAGATGCAAAAACCGTTGGATGAATGCTCCCGGCTGCTGAAAACCCTGTATCCCGATCACCTATAGTTCCACTTAGTGTACTTAGAGCGTCCGCGTTAATCGAAAGCAATCGATCTGCCTTTGGATTCGAAGGATTTTCAAGACTATCTCTTCCAATATAAAATCCATCGAGCACATTCGCAGCATCAAAAAAACTAAATCCTGCGCGCGCATCCGATCCTAAATTATAATTACCCTGAATTGTAGTTCCTTGCACTGGAACTGCTTTGGCATTTGCAGGATCCACTCCATTCGGTGAAACACGATTGAAAACAAAAACGATTCGGCTCTGGTTTTCTTCAAGAAAAAAATCTGTCCGGCTATAATCTCTTTTATTTCCAAAGACCGAAAGAAGTTCAGAATTACCACCTGAAAAACTGCCGACTCGAAGCTCTGGATTGGCATCGCCCTCGTTACCAGCAATTACGATCGGCCCAAGCTGTTCACATTTAATTCCGATCGGATTCATAACAGACGCATTTACAGGATTTGGAAAAATAGTTGTCCATAACACAGGATTCAGGTCAGCAGTTACTCCAGAAATGATGCGAACAACGGATTGATCGACTGTCGGCCCCTGCTCTAAAAGATAAACTTTTTTGTCCGAACTGAAACACGAATACTTAATCGTAAATCCAGAAACATCCTGGGTGTATTTCTGATTTTCTTCTTTACCCTGAAGCGAAAGAGGACGAGTGACATCGAAATATTGGACTCCAGCTGTTGTTGCAACAACTAAACGAGACGTACCATCCATAAAAAGGCCTACGACGTTTCCATCCACCGAGGTTTCTGTTCCAAGCCGCGCCATATCTTGAAGATCCAAAACATTGAATGAAGAATTTCCTTCGGAGAAAAATAAATAACGCCCATCGGATCGGATTGCCAGATAACGGATCGACTTATCTTTAAGAGTAAAAATTTCACCTCGATCACTAATTCTTCGTACGTCAGCAGTGAGAGGAAATTCAAAAAAGGAGAATAGAATAATGAGAGAAAGAAATTTAAACAAATTTTTCACGAACGCAAAGCTCGGCAATTTGGACAGCATTCGTAGCAGCACCTTTTCTAAGGTTATCGGCAACAACCCAGAGATGTAAACCATGAGGAACGGATTCGTCACGGCGAATTCGACCTGCAAAAACTCCATCGTTTCCGGTCACTTCAAAGCCAAGCGGATATAAATTGCGCTTGGGATCATCCAAAACGTGAACTCCAAAATCAGCCAGAAGATCGCGAGCAGTCTCAGGATCAAGATCTTGCTCAAGTTCTACGTTCACACTTTCGCTATGAGAAATAAGAGTGGGAACTCGAACTGCTGTTGCCGTAATTTTAAGATTCGGCAATCCCAAAATTTTTCGGCACTCTTGAATGATTTTCATTTCTTCTTTTGTAAAAGAATTTGGCAAAAACTGATCGATATGAGGGACGCAATTAAATGCAATCTGATGTGGAAAAACTTTCTTGCTAACTTCCCCGTGAGAAAACAATGTTGTAATTTGATTTTGAAGCTCATCGAGCGCGTCTTTGCCTGCCCCAGAAACCGATTGATAGGTTGAAACAACAACACGTTTTAGTCGCGCCTCTTCATGCAATGGCTTTAAACAAACAACAAGTTGGATCGTCGAACAATTTGGATTTGCAATAATCCGGTGAGATTTCGCCATTTCAAGCGCTTCAGGATTAACCTCTGGAACAATCAAAGGAATTTCAGGATTCATTCGAAAGTGACTGGAATTATCGATCGCAATTGCACCTGCACGGGCTGCGATCGGAGCATATTCTGCAGAAATTTCAGCGCTCGTTCCAAACAAGACGAAATCAATTTTCTCGCGAAAGCTATCTTCTGTAAGTTCTTCGACTGGATATTCTTGAGAATTAAATTCGACGATCTCGCCAACGCTCATCTTAGAAGCAAAAACTCTCATTTTTTCCACTGGAAATTTTCGATCACCAAGAACTTTTAGCATCTCGGCGCCCACTAAACCCGTAGCACCTGCAACAGCTACCGAATATTTTTTTGCCACGATTGCTCCTTCAAAACTGAATTATCGAGTTTCAGTTTTAGCTGGAGTCTCAAGTTTTTCCGAGAAAGAAATTGGCTTTTTGAAAGATCTGAAAGTTTTAAAGCCCTCAATAAAATAAGAGTTTTCAGGTCGCATACTTTCAGGTTTTCGATAGTCTGCATCTGAAAAATCATAAACTAAGACCCTAGTTTGCTTTTGCAGCGGATGATAAACTGCCAAATAAAGCTTATTTTGCGAAAGTTCTGTGTCCAAAACATCTCCAACCTTTTTAGTAGAAAACTCTGAGCAATCGATTGAAACGCTCTTTTGGATTTCTTCAACAGCTCCAGCCTTTTCAGGGAGCTTTGTTTGAGATTCACCTTCAGAAGAACTTGAAGTTCGGCTGCAATGAAAGACTCTCCCCTTCTTTCCTTCGGAATATTGTATAACGAAATCTTGATCGAAGGAGCTTAACTTCGACCGCTTCAAATCTATATTTCTTGGCATATCGAAAAGAATGACGCCGTCAGGCCCGAGCTCTACAAATGCAGGAACATCAGATACTTCGGTCAAAAGATAAGCACGATTACCTGTAATACTTGCAACCCTGTTAATATTAGGAATCTTAATCTCAGCTTCTTTTTTCCAAAGCTTTTCAAATTTTAACGTTTGCGAATTGAAATAATAAAGCTGCTGGGGTTCGAGCTCGTGTCCGAGTCCTGTATTTCTTCCAAACGGAAAAACATAGGCTTCGTTTGCATCCGAAAAATAAACAAGTGCGTTTGTGCTTAAAAGATGAGGCACGACTGCTTCTTCAGTAAAAATTTGAGGAAGCTCAGATTTAAAAATTACAAAATATTCATCTTTCGAGTTTTCAAAGAAAATCGCACCTGATCTTTCTAGAACAAAGTTTTTTACGTCTTGAGCCAAGTTAAAAACTTTTTCTTTGCCATCGTAATATTTAAGCTCGCGAGTTGGCGAAATAAAAACCACGCTCCCATCCGAAGTAAATGCGGGTTTTATTTCATTTGAAAATTCTAAAGATTTGAGGACGGGCACCCATTCAGTTTTTCCATCGCCATCGGTGCGGGCATATCGATGTTCTGTATTTTCTGCATCTGGAGATAAAACCTCTGAAAAACTCGTGGGTTCAGAATTATTTCCGGAATTTACGAAAGACATCCATCCTAGAAAAAGGGAAGAAGGCTTGAACTTGTCATCAAGAATATGGAGAGCTTCATTTAACGACTTTAAATTTTGGTGAGTGATAAAACTTGTCTTCTTAGCTCCTGAACTTGAAGAATCAACAACCAAAGTTTTTTCGCCAACCGCTCCGTTTCCAACGTGGATGAGATCCCCGTCTGGCTTTGCTGCTTCTTGAAGGCAACCCATTAAAATAAAGCTCAAACATAAAAAAGAAGATCTAAACATTTTTCGAATCCTCCCTAGAAACAGTTTCAACACGTTGCAACGAGAAACACTGAACCCCAAAATGGTAAACCGTTTTTTTCTCTTCTTCTTCTACAGAATCCACCACATCTTGAACGTAGCCAATCAAATCCTTTTGCAGATCTTTAATTTTTTCCTTGAGTTCTGCGTATTTTGAGGCCGGAAAAATAAACATTGCTCCACCAAACTCTCGTTCAGAAATCTCATCTTCTAAAGCCTCCGTTGCAAGTTCAAGCATTTGACGATGGAAAGAACGAATCACATAACTTTTCACTTCATCTGGAAATTGAATTTGAGCCACCGAAGAGCACCAACGATTGTCTTCAAATCGAAGCCAGCCTAATTCTTTAAGATGCTCTATCGTTTTTTGTATCAAATTTTCTGGAAGTCTTTTTCGCAAAACCCGCTGCACTTGGCGCGCATCATCCGAGTTAAGACTTACGACCATTTCTTTAATAGCAACCACATACCAATTGCTGAGAAGTTCTGCAGCTTCAGCAAGTCCGAGCGTTTTAATCGCCTTCGCGCGTTTTCTCCGTAAGCGTTCGAAATAAAGTCCTTTTTCTTCGAGAGAACTCGCCTGATTAAAACGTACAAGATTTTCGAAGTAATCGATTTCTTTCGAACTCAAGCCCATTCCATGTCCGAATTTGATACTCATTTCTGCAGAAAGATTTCGAGTGCCATCGATGATATGTTTCAAATACGAGCTCGCAATTGCAGCTCTTTTTGCAAACGAGCGATATGAAAAATCCTCAGAACTTGCCTTTTGCTTTTGATAAAAATCCCGGCAAAAAGCGCGATAATCGAGATAGGTATAGATATCGAGCTCGCTCATCACTACTAAAATAGCGGCTTCGAGTGTCTGTCGTCTATTTTAAAGGATGGCCAGAAGTCTTTAAAAATTGGCTCAAAGCATCCGGTCGATTTGAGATAATAGCTTCAAACGGAAGCTCGGATTTTAGAACTTGAGTCCAAAGATCGGGCTCGTCAAGGGTCCAGACGTGAAGAGGAGGAACTTTCACGTCCTTCCAACGGTTGGCCCAAGGTTTAGTAAGAATTTGACGCGGTACGTTCCAGGTATCGGGCTTTAGACGTTTGTTCAGGTCTGGTAGAGACGAAAGATCTCTCGTTTCGACGAGTAGACCGGTTTTTCCGAGCTTCTTTTTTGCGTCCATCACTTGAAGGCATTCGAGAACCTCGTGAGAAAACGAGGAGAAAAAAATTTCTCCTTCGGGACGAACTTTAGTCATAACACGAAGAACACTTTCAACAACCACGGTGTCTCGGTTTGAAGGTTTAATTTCGAGATTAATTCGTGTCGTCAAAAATTCTTTGAGGACTTCTTCTAAAGTCGGAATGGATTCTTTTCCTTTAACTTTCAGTTTTCTAACTTCGGAGTAAGGAAGATTTTCAATTCGACCTGAAATTCCACAAAGTCGTTTTAGATTATTGTCATGAAAAATAACAACAACGCCGTCGGCGGTTAAGCGAAGGTCGCATTCAAAGCCATCTGCACCAGCACGGATGCCTTCTCGAAAAGCAACTAATGTGTTCTCCGGATATTTTGCCGAAAAACCGCGATGGGCAATATTAAGAAATTTCCGCATGTTCATTTCTTTAGCAGCAAACTTAAAATTCTATCCTCGGTCTCAATAATTTTTTCTGCCGAATTATTTTGAGGACAATTCGTACAGTTAAAGAAAAGGCTGAAAGCCAACTGAGGGCCTTTTTCTGGAAAAACATAGCCCGCGAGAGACCGTACTCCATTAATTGTTCCGGTCTTAAGACGAGCACGGCCTGCGTATTGAACAAGCCGGCGTTTCATTGTTCCATCGCGTCCGAGTACCGAAAAAGACGAAAGATATTCAGGAAAATATTCTTCGTCCGTTTGGGCCGCTAAGAATTCGGTAAAGACTGAAGGTGCAACGCGAGAAGTCCGTGAAAGCCCAGAAGCGTTTTCTAATTTTAAATCTTCTGGATTGATTTCAAATTTTCTAAGGCAAGTCTCGAGTGCAAACTGAGCTTTTTGAAAGCTAGTGGGTCTGCCTCTCACCGAAGCTCCTGCAGCAAGCGAGATCAATTCAGCTCCAAAATTTGTCGAAAGTTTATTCACATCCATCAAAATTCGGCTGAGCGGTTTTGATCGATGAACATAAAGAGGATTAAATTTAACAGCGCTCGTTTCAACCTTGAATTTTTTTGGCTCCTGCCATTTACCGCCCATTTCTTTAAAAAGGCGGGTAACAAGATTTGCAAATGAAGCATAAGGATCCGGAAGAGCACGATAAAAAGCTTTCGGCTCAGCATCTTCCCCCATTTTTCCTGACACACTTACACGAGGCGCTTCTGGATCATAATCGATGGAAGTAGCTTCTTCACGGCCAGAGATCACTTTTACTTGCGCAATCGTCTTAGGCGAGAAAGCCTCTTTCGGAAGAATTGCTATACGTGTCTGATGATTAAGCGGAGCAATCCAAGTCGAGAATGAATTAAAATCGAGAGGAATTGCCGTAAGTTTCGAAGTAAACGATCGTCCCTGATCACCTTCAAATCCTTCGGCAATTGAAAGTTCGCGCTCGCTTAAAAAGCTTGAGTCGAAAATGAGATCTCCATGGATTTCTTGAATACCGTAAAGAACGTAGAGCTTTTCAATCACTTCTTTTAAATCTTCGATAATAAAGCTTGGATCCCCGGAACCTTGAATCACAAGATTTCCTTCGAGGACTCCGTTTTTTATTGAACCGGTGTAGCCGAAAATAGTTTGGAATTGATAAGCAGCACCAAGATTAGAAAGACTGCACGCTGATGAGATCATCTTCGCAACGCTCGCGGGATGAAATCCGTCATGCCCGAAGACCTGGACGATTTCGTCTTCAGAATCGAGACGGCGAACTGAAAAACCAACTTGTTTTCCGTAAGGAGTAAGGGCCGATTTAATTTCGGCGATTGGAAAATTTTCTTTTGGAGTTTCGGCTGCCGAAATAAAAGTCGGCGTAAAAGCAGCAACTAAAATTAAACTAAATACGAAAAAAAAAGATCGCATCCCTTAAGACTAATGCAGTAAGCACTATTCTGGCAAAGAATTGGGAAGCCCGTCTTCCCACATCATTGGATCTGCGAAAGTGGCTAAATTGACAGCAACATCCGCAGCCATAAGAGCAGCTGCGATACGGCCAGAAAATGCAGTCCCATTTCCAAGGAGACTTACGCCTTTACCGAGTCCTCCGAGAAGGCCCGGAACACAGTAAGACAGTGCTACTCCTTCGCTCACTGCCGCTCTTGCATTGACTGCAGCATCGACTCCGGATCCGCAAGCAAGCCAACCAATGGCTGCTGCCGGAGCACTGAACATATTCGAACCGCTATCGAATGTTACTTCTTTTAGGTACCAAAAATCCCCCCGGCTCGCCGAATAATTGAGGAACGCAGTGAAAGACATATTATTGTCGTTATCTCCGCTGAAATAGGTTTGTTTTCTTATATCTGAATCGGGCAAATTAGTTCGCCACCTTGAAATATTGTCCATAGCAACTCGATCGCTTTCGAAAGAACGACTAAGAACCGCTTCAGTGGATCCCTTACGACTTAAATCAATTTCTGAAGCTATAGCTTCAGCTTCTCCAACGAACTGACCAGCGCCCCCAGTGCAGACCGCATCGCTATCTTTTTCTTCGGAGAGATTTCTTCCCGTGAAAGGATCATATACCGTGCTGCCGATTTGAATCATATTATTGATATCTCGAAAGAAACCTCCAGCTCCAACCCTTCTTTCAGGATTGCGTTGAAGTTCAACGGATTTATAAACCGAATTTGGAATTTTATAATCATCATCAGCAGCAACCGAGGTATCGAAAATCCGAGTCACTTTCCCGCTATTATCGACCGTCGTACTATATTGAGAATCTCGTGGATAATTGAGAACTGTCGAAGAATTGTATGGCCAATACATTTCGTAACGATTTGCAACTTGGAAGGGGCTAACAGATAAAACCGTTTTCATATTTCCCGCTTGATCGTAAATAAATCGATAGGCGTACCAGGTCGAAGCACCGACAGGTTGCCAGAACGCCATAATCGGTCCCAAATAAGGGCCCCAAATATAAACCATTCGGCCGCTCATATTTTTTGCATTATCTTCTGAAGAATTATAGAGATCCTTTCCAAAGAAAGAATTTCCGTTTGCGTCTTTCCAGATTCTATCCCTAATAACATCTTCAACAACAATCGAAGTCTGCCCACCCGCAATCGAGGGAAGTGGATTGGTCACAACAAATCGGCCTGTCGTTGTGTGACGAACAATTTCCACACCTTGACCACCTGAGGTATTTCCATAAATCGTTTCTTCAAGACGTTCAGGAATTTCAGAAGTTCCGTATGAGCGAAGCACATCGAAGGCAGCAATTTGCTGATCTTCATAATTGGTTCGTCGGGTAAGCATCACTCTGCCCTTCTCATCCCGTCGGTCAATACTATCGTCCTCAACTCGATCGGGCGCGTTTTTTCCTAAAATGGTGATTGTTCCCCTCTTACCCCATCGTGAATTTCTATCGCGTTTTCCTTCAACTACTTGCACGCCTGAAGACGTATTAACCAGTTGTGCTCTTGAACGCGTATAGCTTGCAATATTGTCGCAATTTGAATCTCCGCGATTTGGAAGATCGATCAATGTATTGCCAGAACTTGCAACGGGATCTGTCGCCGATAGGCGAGAAGATCGAGATCGATCGACAGCGCCTTGATTTGAACCATATTCTGGGCTGTCGCCTGTGCGGACTCCAGACAATCTAAATTTTTCCCAATTTGTTCTAGCCACCGCCATACTGGCATCGGGATATCTAATTTTTTTAAGTTTGCCCGAACTGAGTCCAAGATCTGCAGTTCTCCAAAGTTTGTCTTGGTTAGTCCCCCACCATGCACCTTGAATGGTATATTTAGGAACTTCAGTATTATCGAGACTCACTTGATCTATGCTGGTTGAGCCAATCCAAGAAGAAAATCTATCCCAAAGGCCAAGCTGAACTACCCCACCTGTTAAATCTTTATTTCCGGGATAAGGATCAATCTTAGAAGGAGGATGCGTAGGGTCATAGGCAAGAGGATAAGCGTCGAAGGTATAAGATGGATTATTCACATCCGTTGGAAGATAAATTTTTACTCCAAGAATTCGTCCTGACTTTTTCGAAAGCGTGTACTCGGCTTGAAAACCAGAAGAATACGACATTTGAAGCCTTGGATTGGGACTTGTCGAGTCTGGCTTTTTATAAGCATAAGTCGTGTTATAAGAAGTAGGATTCGAAAAAATTTCTCGCGCAACCGTTTGATCTTTTACGATAACACTCTCTCTCTCAAGATCATGAAAGTCGTCCTGATATTTGATGTCCTCTCTCGTGATTCGTTTTTTATCGTCAAGACTTACGCTGCGCTCACTTGACCAATTGACACCTCCGTATGAAATAGGAGGTTCTTGATAATAGGTCCAACTCGTTGGAACACTCATTCCGTCATAAGAAGTTGTAGCTTTTCCTTGTGCAAAATCGTCGCCTTCACGCCGAGAAAAGGTACTTTGCTCAACGAGATCTGATCCTTCTTTTAAAATATGCTCTGTTTTATAAACTGCCGTTCTTTGGCAGTTTGAAGATAAACATTTGGTAAGAGTGGTCTTCACCGCCTTGCCATTTTTCCATTCATCTACCGTAAAAGTTGTTTCAAGATTAGAAGTGGTTTCACCTAAAAGTCCACGGACGAGACCACCTGATAAATTTTTATTTACGTATTGATTATAGCTTGTAGGCCTTCCGAGCTGATCGTAATTTGTTCTCTCAACTGAGCCAGAAACCTTTGAGGTTGTATCATCCAATGCATATTGTTCTTTTAAGTTTGGAATTCCTAAAACAGGGTCGAGATCCCCCGACGATAAATTCGCCCACTGATTGGAACCTGGCTTTGCTAAAAACGAAAGACTCGAGGTTGGAAGATTTTCATCTACTCGATTCCATGAAGTCGTCGCCAAAGAAGCTAGGCCCAGCCAACCGCTCCAATCCTGATACTCAGAACTTTGAAACGGATAAACAATATAGGAATGTTTTAGAATTTTAGCTCCCGAAAAATCTGTCGAATAAAGTTTTCCAAGAGAAGAGCTTACAATTAATTCAGCAGATGGAACAAAAAATCCCTTTAGTTTTTGAACATCATCACCTTCAAAAAAGCCTCGAATTCCCTTTGCTCTTAAAGAAAAAACCCAGCCCACTCCATTGCAGCGTCCTTTTGAATCCTTTGGACACTCCATAAATGAGCGATTCAAATTCGCTTCGGTTTCGTTATTTAAAATATGAGAATTATCTAACAGATAACTTTTATTAGTTCCTGAATCTCTATCGTCCGTTTCATCCTGTAAAATAAGTTCACCGTTAGTAAGATAACCCTGGCGCACGACCCAATTCATTTGCTGATCCCAAGAGTAAGCAGATGAGCAGGTCGCATAATCGACGCCAATTGAAGTCGTCAGAACTCCTATGCTGCCATCTTGGAGGACTACGGGAGAACCGCAGCCATTATAAATACTTCGAGTCTTTTGGTGATCATAGGTATCAGCGCCCCCCCAAACATAAGGAGCATTGAGTGTAACGGTCACATCTCTGCCACCAGACCCATTATAATTAGTCGTGATATTTCGATCGGCATCAAAAGTAAGAGTTGGCTTAAGATTTGCCGAAAATTTCTGACTCTCAAGACTTTTCTCACGCTCATCAACACTAGGACCTCCCAAAGATTGCCCTAGTTCTTGAGTCGAAGTCTTGATCACGACTCCTGAATTTGACTCGAGAGTATATCGAGTCAGCACTTTATGGCGCGGGTTAAAAGCACCCGTCTTAAGATCACCACTTAACTCGCCTTCGCTCTCTGCTTTTAATTTAATTTCGCCAAACTGATTGTATGCGAGTTCTGTTTGCGAAGCAGGATAAGCCGTAGTTGTAACACCACTTACAAGCTTGCGACTGATCAAAGGACGTCCAGCCCAATCGTAACTAATCACTCCACTTTCAATCCTCGGTGCCCCGAGAGGCTGATCAAGTACTACGTAATCAAGACCGCCATCGGTGTCGCGATAATAATAAGTTTTAGTGGATACTGCGGGTCCTGTTTTTGGGGTAATAGTAGATTTTTCTGATTGAATACGACCGTCATCATAATAAGTATATTCTTTGGTGCTTATGCGAGTGATGGAGCAACTAAAAGTGGTAAGGGTATTTCCTGGAGTCACTTGTGCACAAGTTGTCACCGTTTGTTTTTCTAACTGGCCGTTCGTGCCGTATTTATTTTCAATAAAATTTCCAGATTGATCGTAGCTACTAACAACACGAAAATTATCATCGATTGTTTTTTGAACTTTTACCTGCGTAATTGCGGAGTCGTAATTAAAAGCATACCAAAAAACCCCAGCTAGAGATTGGTTCTGCTTCGTGTCCGGGCCTAATGCCTGTGAAAATTCGAAAACTCGAGCCGAAGCATTTCCTAAATTCGTACCACCACCCGAGTAAGGCCGAATGCCCGTCGTTCTTGCATCAACAAGAATTGGCCTCGGCGATCGATAATCATAATCGTAATAAGTTTCTGCACCAGAAGGATATTTTTCGTAAACGAGATTTTCATAAGGATCGAAAAGACGAAGCAAATTAAAACCAACATTTTGTATTTGGGTGGCCATTTCAGGACTTGCGATTGACGTTGCGCCCGCAGCCGAACTCCAATTGTAATTTCCTGTTTGATCGAAACCCTTGAATGGATAATTTCCTGTTCCCAGTGTAATCGCCAAAGCATTTGCAGACCCGGTTGGAGCTTGGCCGTTCAATTCCAACTTGAAACTTCCGTCGTCATAAGTTTCTTTCGCATTGGCGATCATAAAATTTCCGAAAATGGCTCCCGAACTATTTTTTGAAGCTTCTAGAGTACAATAAGAGCCAGCTGTTTTACCTGCCACAGTATGCACGCCAGAAGTTCCTAGGCATCCGTTCATCTGAGCTACATCTTGAAGAGGAACCGAACCACCCGGCAGATTTGCGGATGGCAAAGTTGAACTTGGCATAATAGCTGTTGCTGCCAAATCAAAGAAATAATCAAAATATTTCGGACTTCCCGAGAAGCTCACCTGTCGGGATTCTCCTTCGCAAGTAGGAGCTTCACTTAAATTTCCGTCCTCATTTACATCGGGAACTTTCGCCACGACTCGATTTCCCGCGTCGTCACGATCCGCGCAGGTCTTTATAGAAAGTGGTTCTCCGTATTCGCCGTATTCAGCAACTTGCTCGATACCTCGATTAATTTGATCCACAATTCGAAGAGTTCGTATATCTGTTCGTCCTTCGTAAAGAACACAACCGTATCCGCCGTTGTCGTAACAAGTTTCCCCATCAAAAGAAGCAGATGCCGTTGGCCCTTCGGTCTTTGTAACAAGTCCCATTTTGTCGAAAGTGTAACGACTCCATTTATTAAGTCCGCCACCAGCCCCGGGACCCGTTCCGGTTTCTTGAATTTTCGTCACCCGATCTTTGAAATTATAAACGTTCGTGAATTTAGTTCCGCCAAATTTGTAACTGAGTACAAGTGGAGTCTCAGCGTAAAGTTCTGCGTCTTGATCATAACTAACCTCTGCAAGTATTCCGCGTGTTCCAGAAGAATCTGGGTACGGAAGCTCTTTTACATCTGCTCTTTCTAGAAGCCCGGCCCAAGTTGAACCAAATCTTTTAGATTCGGGAGCAGAATTTTGATCTACATAATTATATTGATAAGGTTTCGAAAATTTCGATTCAACGACCGCCGTACTCTGAGGTTCATAACTTGCGAAACGCATAACCTCGACAAGTAGATCCCCCGTCTCATTTTCGCCGTCATATTTATACCAATTAAAATTCCAAGTTTGATCGAAGGTTGAAACAACATAACCTTTATCATTTCGAATCAGCGCTACAAACTTACCTTTGAAATTAGAAAATGCTGCAGAATTTTGTTTGGCTTGAATCGCATTGAACGTATCTTGAGCGCTTTTTCCAACGCCGTTCAATTCTTTGACTTGCTTTAGCAAATTTTGGATTACACTGACGTCGTTCTTCGCTGCGACCCAATCCAACATAAGAGCAACTTGATTGCCGTTATAAAAATAATAAATGCGATTTCCAGTTTCTTTGTCTTTTTGACTAAGAAGCCTCCCCTGAAGGTCAAAGCTTCGGTTGTTTTTTCCTAAGAAAAACTGAGTCGCCTTAGGATCTGGGGCAACTTCATCATCCGACCAAAACGGCCCTGGCTTTGTTTCTTCTGGCTTTGGAATATAAAAAACTCGACCTTCTCCGGAATAAAGAAATTCGTAAGATCCGTCGTCTCCAAATACGTCCGCAAAAGAGAAGAATTTTCTCTTAGGAAAAACATCCCAGTTGTAACCAAAATCTCCTACTTGCGCGAAAAATGATCGATAGGTGCGCGTAATATTAAGAGTCGATTTTTGATCGGGTAAAGGATTTAGAAGATCGGAGTGCGCAATTGTAAGTTCACCTGTCGCCGGATTTATAAGGCCGTGACGAACGCCACCACGAATGGGTTCTTGAAACGCATCCGAAAGAATTGTCATCATTCGGTAGTCCGCCATCGCCGCATTGAATCCATTTGGCCGAACTAAAACCTCGATACTTGGAAGTTCCGTATAACCGATTTGTTTAAGATCCAAAGTTTCGTTTGCCGGGGCTTGGAGTTGGCTCAATTTAATTTTACTGACCCGAGGAGAAATAAAATTATTTTCAAACTGAGAAAAAGTTCCTTTAAACCAGCCAGCATCTTCGGGCATTTGTTCGATGAGCGAATAGTGATTATCAGGATCTCCTTCAATGTCATAAATCAAAAATCCTGGATCCAAAACTTGAACCTTTTGAAGGGTACTGCCTTGGTATCGAAGACAATAAGCTAAAACGATAAATGGCTCGCCGTGAGTTACCGCGAGACGCGCAGGTTTCACATCCGCAGGATCTAACTTAAGATCCAAAGTGAGATGGTTTGAATCGCCCGTACAAGTTTTGAGGCTCTCATTCACTTTCGTATCGGAATTGAGAAATTCAAAAATATCGCTCGGAGGTTCTTGAATCGAAATGCCAGAAGTTGCGAGATATTGTTGAACATCGGCGACCACTGGCTGTAGATCACTGAGAGTTGGATTAAAAAGACGGCGACGAGGTTTTTGATTTTTCTTATTTCCAAAATATTCATCCAAGTTATTGGCACTTGGATTTGGCATGGCAACAGTAGGACCTTTCGAAGTCCCTGTCTGAGCTTGAGATTTAGTTTTTATTCCGCAAGCTTGAAAACTTGCGAGAGTTCCAAGCACTAAGAATGTGTTGAGCATCGGCAAATAACGAAGTTGAATTTTTAAGGTTGTAAAAACAAAAACTGCTGCAACAACAGTAAACATGAGAAGAGCTGGGACTAGAGAATAGTTTCCTGAAACAACGGCTTGAGAGGCGGTATGCTGCAACCAATCTGCGTAGTATTTATGGACTAGATTCATAAAATTTTCCTCCGTCCCATTTCAAACTCCCTAGTGTGCCGTTCCCGTTCCCGTACCTGTGCTCGTTGAAATTCCTGTTGTAGATCCGGTGCTTGTCGAACTGCTTGTTCCAGTTCTGGTTGATGTCGAAGAACCTGTTGAACTTCCTGTGCTCGTCGGAGTAGCCGTCGGAGTTGGCGAAGGAGTTGGCGTCAATGTCGAAGAACCCGTCGAGCTTCCAGTACCCGTCGGAACAACCGTAGGAGTTGGCGAAGGAGCACGTGACGGAGTTGGCGAAGGAGACCGAGTCGGTGAAGGCGACGGGTCAGGAATACAATGCGCACATGTACTCGTCGCATCTAATCCAACATGCATTCCAGTCGGGCAGCTCGTCACTTCGGGACAACGGATGCAATGCGTGCATGAACTTGTAGAGTCGGTTCCAAGCGTATAGCCCGTCGTACAAGAGGTCGGCGCCGGCCGACATGTGGGTGTAGGAGTGATCGGTATACATTCTCCGCAATTTGTATGCTCCGTCGTAAGAGTTGTGTTCGGAGGACAGTACAAGGTGATGACAGGATCCGAGGCAGAGCAACATGTACCGTTCCTCACCAAAGAACTTTGGCAACAGTTACTCGAGGATCCGCCGCTGATCGGCGTTTTCGAACTGTCGGAGCAACAAAACTTGGTGCCGCTCGAGGTCACTCCAACCTGACTTGATAAACAGCAGTTGTTTGGAGCACCAATGACTGTTTCATATCCAGAAAGATTACAACCGGGAACACAGTGCGGACAGGCATTGCTCGAATCAGTTCCAATTGTATATCCGGTCGTACAGCTCGATGGAGCTGGCTGACAACACGGAGGTTCATTGGCTGAACTCGCCGGTGTGCTTGAACCACCACAGCACCATTGCGCCCCGTTCGTATCTCTACCAATCTTCGAGTTATCGCAGCAACTTCCTGTCGGATTACCTTTTGAATCTCGCGGAATACTTTGTCCTGGAGGGCAAACAACAGTTGGAGTTGGTGTTGGTGTTACGCAGGTTCCACAAGGATGTTGAGCATCTTCAACATAAATTGGATTCGTGCCGCCGACGCAACGATTGACAATCGCATCGGTCGAAGCGCAGCAGCGACCATCGATGTTAGAAATTCTATTCGATGGACAATTATTTGGTGTCGGCGTCGGTGTCGGCTTCACGCAGTCGCCGCACGCATTGTTATCGGTCCTACATTCTTGTCCGATCGTCGCGCAGTAGCCACCATTAATGGCACAGTCGCCAGGTGAACAACATTTTCCATTGCGCATCAGTTCTGGTTTACAGCATTTATCAATGAAAGCTTTTTCCGGTAAACTACAGCATATTTTTCCAGAAGACGTTATCGCAGTTTGCGTGTCTGCACAGCAATTATTGGGAGCGCCAGGAACGAATTGATAGCCAGGTGTATTGCAACCGGGAACACATTCACCGCATTTATTATTATCGTAGCTCACCGTGTAGCCAGGCATTTGGCATCCACGCATTTTAGGAGATAGCGAATCACAACATGCGGGATTATTTCCCTGAACTGCAACGTCCATCGTGCCGCAACAAACTCGAGTTCCATTAGTCGTCGTCCCTATCTGACCTTGAGGACAACATTGATTGTCGACCAAAGGTTCATCCGGCGGACATCCCGTTGGAGTTGGCGGCTGGGTCGGCGAGGGTTTCACAGTTGGTGAAGGAGCGACAGTCGGTGTCGCCGTTCCTGTTCCCGTTGATGTATTTGTTGAGGTCGGTGTGGGGCTTGTTCCCGTAGGTGATGGGTTTGGACGCGACGGCGTCGGAGTAATCGGCGTCGGTGTTGGCGTTGGAGAGCAAACACCACAACCTTGATCACTAAATGTTGTTCCCGGAGGACAATTATGAGTGAAGACCGGATCTTCAGGATCGCAACAATACTCTAAATGCAAACTATCCGTATGGGTTGTGAATCCACTTGGACATTCGCATGTCGGACACTGAGGAGCGGGATAATCGACACAAGAAGATCCGATTGGGAAACCACTACAACTCGGGTTCTGTACTCGACAAGAATTTGGACAAACTGTTGAAGTCGGCGTTGGTGTCGGCGTTGTAATGACACACGATCCGCAAGTTGTTCCTGGATCAATTTTGCAAACTTGAGGCGCTGTGCAATGTTCGTTAGTTTGGCAGGTTCCTCCGGGGCAATGGCAACCTGAAGATCCTGTACCTAAATCTCCCCAAACTTGTCCGGGCGGGCACACCGGCGTGGGTGTTGGACTCAGAATTTTCGTCGGTGTTGGTGACGGAGGCTTCGTCGGTGTTATAGACCCCGTCGGGCTGGGTGACGGAATAATTGTCATCGTCGGGGTTGGAGTCTTCGTCACAGTAGGTGTCGGAGTTCTCGTCACTGTAGGCGTCACGGTTACACTCGGACTTGGGGTCGGAGTTGGTCCGGCGCAGCAATGATCCACGCAAGGTACATTATAAGGACAAGGCAAATCATTTTCTGGATCGCAGAAATTACCGACGGGATTACAGTACGGCAAACAACATGTATCTGATTGATTAGGCGGTTGCGTAGGTTGCACAGTCGGAGTCGGATTTCGTGTCGGAGAAGGAGTCGGACTTACACTCGGACTCGGACTTGGAACATTTGCCTGGCAATTTAATCCTTCAATCGTTCCAGGTTCGATCTGACAATCATCATCTGGATGATCAAGTTCGTTTTCCCACGGACATTCCATATCCTGAGTTGGTGCGACACTCGGTGTTGGAGTTGGTGTCTCCGTCGGCGTCGTCGTTGGAGATGGCGAAGGTGTTGGCGACGAGGTAGGGGTTACAGTTGGAGTATTTGTCGGATGAATGCTGGGAGTCGGAGTAATATGACAAGCACTTCCACTTGCAAGATAATAACCTGAATCACAAGGCGTCGGACTTGGAGCAGGAGTCGCGGAGGGCGTGGGAGTTGGTGAAGTACTTGGACTTGGCGTAGGACTTACACTCGGAGTTGGTGAACATACGGGATTACCTGAAACAGGACACTCCGCTTTTCCATTTTCGTAGGGTCTATCGGCACAATAATAAAATCCTAATGAATGAGTTCGGTAATGATCCTGCCGTCCAGCAGAAGTTCCAATCATCCCCACATATGAATCATAAACATCTTTATAACCCCAAAGACATGCGCCGCGACGAAGGTGGCATCGATCTTTGATCGCATCTTTATCCGGTTTTGGTTTTACCTTTATACTTCCCCAACCTTCACTACTGGGTTCAAGCCATGTCTCTTGGCTAGGAGGAATTTTTATTCGATTTCGATCGATGAGTTGAATTGGATCGCCAGCTTCAACCTTAGCTTCCATTTTTTCGGTTAAGAAAACGGCCCAAACGTGGTGATCATCCCCATCGCCAAATTCTTTGAGAGTTGTCTGATCATCGAGAGGCGTTGAATCTAAATATTTTCCGTGTGAATTTTCATTTCGTGCAGATTTTGGAATCCAATTCGGAATTGTAAATTCGGCATTATCGTAAAGAGCCGTATAGAACATTGCCGGAAGCGCCGGTCGATATTCGTCTGTTCCAAAATAATGCCAACCAGACTTTCTTACTTTCGAGAAATTATTATCAGTCTCCCAACCTTCTGTTTTTACTTGATCAAAAGTTTTACTTTTCCAACCTATGTCTGGATGAAGAGTTGCTGGGAGACAATTTAATGAATCAACAAAGTTCTCATAAAGATTTGGACTTTTATCAGACTGAGGAAGATATCCACGAGGCACCTGGTTTCCATTTTGCCCGATGCAATTCGCTTTCCATTGAGCTTCATCCTCATCAGGATCATCAAGTGCCGGCTCGTATCCATAAGTTTTTCCTCGATAACCACTCAAGCCGTTTGTTGTAGTGAAAAGAAAATTTTTGGGATCAGGAACATATTGGTTTGAACTTGAATCCATCGCCAATCGAGAATTGAAAATCCCTTCGCAAGGTACTCGAGTGTTTGCACTACTCAGAAGAGTACCTCCAACATTCGTCGCGTAAAGCGCATGCATTCGCATATCATCGATGAATTGTTTGAGTGCGACTCGATCATTAGAATTGGTACGCTTCATCAAATCTTGATAGTAAGCGTCGCGAACTTTCCAAACTTGATCGGGAGTTTTAAGGCAATATGGAGAGTTCGACGCAACCGGTATTCCCATACTGAATTTTGCATAATTTTGGTAAAACGGATTATTGTACGTGCCTGGCTTATAAAAGAATTTTTTCTTCTCTATAAATTGAAGCTCTGGCACGCCTCCGCAATCAGGACATTTCGATTTAACTTTGTTAATACATTCGACGCTTGAGCTGTCTTCTTCACTGCTGCAATCGTCTTTATCTCGTGAATAAAGAACAAGTTCGACTTGGTTTCCATTTCTTGTTGGAACTAAATATTCCCATTCAAGTCCAATCGGCGATCCAGTTTCAATTTGGAGGAGGCCCGTTTGACTGCCTTCTTGATAACGCGAAAGATTTTCGATCGTGGGTTCAGCCATTTTAAAAAGCGCAGGCCCGTGAGCTGAACTTCTTAAATCTGCCATTGCTTGAGCAACGAAGTATGTTGCTTTTTTAAAGTACTGATCGCCTTCGGGTAGATAGCTTCCGATCGTCTTCATATCTTGGACGAAAGGTTCGCGACTGAAAGTGGTAAAGAAAGGAGTTCGATCGGCGATGTCGACTAAGCTTTCACCTAAATTGTCGAAAGGATCGAAAAGTTTGGAACTTGGATAAGTTTCTCTTAAGAGAAGAGTAAAAAATGTACTGAATGGATCTATTCGAAGTCGATTGGAACCCCAACGAAGTTCAGCGTCTTGAAGAAAAGAAATGACACCTCCGCCTTCGCCATCTTGTTCGAGCTTAACAAAATCTCTCGGATTGCTCATCCACTCGAACATATAATTGTCTGGAACTGGCTGGTTCTGAACTTTTAAAGCACAATAATCGATTGCAAGTTTTTGAAGAGTGTAACCAGACCCAACCGCGGCATAGCCTAAGCGATAATATTTTCCATCGCCTCTATTGATTCGATTTTGTTCTTTGGGATCGCCACCTGGAGCACCCTTATACCAATTACAATCCGAGAGCCGAGGGCCACGATGAAGTTTTAAAAGCGAATCGATGTGCTGATTTAAATTTTTACCGTCATAGAGATGAGTTTTTTCGTCAGTGGGATCCCCGAGAAGTTCAGTATATTCATTATAAATAGCATTGATAAAAGCGTCGGCGTAACTCTTGTCTTTAAAAGCAATAAGTGGGACCCAAGTTTTTGCTTCATAGACTGCATCTTTAACTTCTTTATTAAAATGAATTGAACTTGCAGTTCGTACTTCTTCTTTTTGAATCGGTCGTCTGGATAATCTTTTATCGTTATTTTTAATTTTTCCGTGAACAAAAGCTACGCGGCTAGCGCCACCATATTTAAGAGTGGCTTTAAAGAAAGGAAGAATGTGAGCGCGAATAATATCTCCAGGAGCCGAAGTTTGAGACTGAGTATTATCTGAAGAAAGCATCTTGGGATCTTCCCAAGCTTCAGAATTGAGAACGATGGTCTTATCATTTTTGCGATAAAGTTGAGCAAGAAAACAAAACATCGGATCAGTAGGATTTTCGGGAACTCGAACTACGTCTTCAGCTAAATTGGGCGACTCGCTCGAATTCGGGAGAATTCGGCATCCGCCAAATGGACTCATCGCCCAAGCATTGACGTAAAGGTTTTGAGCTTCAGTAGGAGAAAGTCCAAACCAGTTTTCGATCTTTTGATAGCTCATCGCCTCTTTTTGATCGTCGGGGTCTGGATAAAGTTCGGTGACTCCAAGAGCGGTAGGAGATTGAACAGAATAAAGAGCTGCGATTCGACTGTTAAGAGCTACGATCGCACCTTTGGTCGGCAGAGTTGGAGGTGCTGAGGATTGGACCTGCACAATTCCGCTAGCTTTCGCGAGAGCAAAACGCTGAATCGACTCTTTAGTTTGATCGTCAGGAATTGAAATACTTACGCTGTACTGAGGTCGTTTCAGCGCTGAGACGTTGTAAGTACCGTTGGCAAAGCCTTGCTCAAGAACCAAAGAAATATTAAATTCATGCTCAACTTGAGTCTTGATGCTTTGGATGCTTCGTGAGTCCCCTCGAATAATCGTTTCGTCGATGAGTTTTCGAATTCTCGCGGCCGGATCCAAAACCGGTTCTGTAAAATAAATCGTAACCGCAAATGGCTCTCCATTCGCAGCTTTTCCTTTAAAGAGATAACAACCCGGTTGAGAATCTGTATCGACAACGAGCTGAGCGCCGTCGATATGATATTTTGCTTCGGGAACCGGAAGCGATCCTGCAGGAAAAAAACACTGAATTCCACTCTCGGATTTGTAAATACTAACGGTGTCGAAATAACCGCTGGCCGTATAAGTTAAAGTTGCACCATCGCCTGGAAGTGAGGCGCTAACTTTTTGCTCAACCTCAGCAATTGTCGTAAACACATTAGCAGGTGTCGGAACAAATTGACGTTGATTAGGATCAACGAATCCACCAGGAATTTGCTGAGAACGAGAATCGAGAGTCGAGCAACCCTGAAACCAACCAAGAACGATAAAGCCAATAAATGAATAAACAATCGCGATACTCTGAATTCGCGAAGACCGAGAAAGAATTCGAAATTTTTCAGAACCACTCCACTGCCAAAAAAATACGGCGGCTCCAACGACGAAGAGCATGATCAAAACAGGAAGGTAAGTAGAAAGCCCCGTCAGCCGTTGAAAAACTTCTGGCTGAAAACGAATAAGCTGCGAAATGCGATCGAGCGCTTCCTGCTTTAAAACCATGAAATTTAACTTTCCCCTACTTTAACTGAGTTCCAATGAGTTAAAGAAACTCCTTCTATTATCTAATAGCGGCCTGCGAGATACAATGTTCGTAAAGAAGTTATATTGGTGCGAAGCAGCGCAATTTTTTCGGACTGTACACAAAGGTTGTCACTTGAAGTCCAAGCTTAGAAAATCATTCGAAAATGAAATGCATACAAAATGCCGCAACGCCTCATGAATCGGCATAAATCTTGCGCTGCAGCAACGCTTACAGTTTTATTCGAAGAATTTTCACCCCATTCGAGTCGTAAATGACCTGACCTAAGGTGACTATTTTCGCTTCATTTAGACCCGGATATTTCTCTCGTTCAAGAGCTCCAAGGTAAACAAGTTCCACATGATATTTTTTTAATAGGCGTTTTTCTAGTTCCACATCTTCAGTCGTATAGATTATTTTAATGTCTTCACGACGCCGATTAACGGTATCCATTTCGTTGCTTTCTAACTGAACTTTTGAAATGGGACGAACAGGCCGATCAATACTTCCCCTCCAAAGCCACTCATGAACGGGCCAACCAAGCACTGCAGGAAAACCTGTAAATGAAGCTATTCGAGCTCCGTAAGAATAACTTTCATCAACCGCTTCAAGCAAAATAGGCTGGCCTTCGATATTTTCGTTCAACCACTGAACAGCTTGATAATCCCCATTGTTTTTCTTTTGCATGAACCAGGTTCCATCAAGAGATTTCCAATCGGGATGTGCTAATCCTAAAGCTTGATTAAGAATAATCGGAGTATAAGAAAATCCTCCAAATAAAAATAAGCCAGCGCTAAAAAGATAGATTGCCTTCCACCACCAGCGTTTTTTGAAAACAAAAAGAAAAATTTCGACAATTCCGAATCCAGAAATAATTCCTAATATGATCCAGGCCTGAAAATAAAATTTGAACATTGTATTCGCACGAATATGTCCGAGATAAATATCTTTTACATAAACAAACTCTGGGGCAGCGATTAATGAAATGGCTATTAAGACAAAGATCAAAAGAACGCCCAGGATCGATTCTTTTAAAATATTTTTTCGAAATTTGAAAAAGAGAAGGCCAATGAATGTTAAAACAAATGGAAGCTGAACACCCCAAACAATCAAAAGCTGATGAAATGGAGTTCGTTGATCGCTAGGCACCCAAGAAATTCCTTGCGGAATAAGTGCCAAAGCTTTCCAAAATGGAAAGAACAAACCGATTGAGCCAATTGCTAAAAGAAAACAAAGAGCACCTGCTTCTGCGATAGATCTGCCAAAAAACTTCTCACGAGACATCTCCGCAGGTTTTTCTCGAAGACAAAAGATAAACAAAAATACGAGAGAAGTTGTTCCGAAATAAATGGGAAAGTCCCAAGCATTTGTCGGATAACAAGAACCAACCGCAAGCATCAAAAAGCAAAAAAGCAAAAAACCTCGGCCGGGAAAATAATCACCAAGACGGATATCAGAAACGCGTGGCACAAAAGGAATTTTTTCGGCCCGATAATTAAGCCAAAGCGAAATAAGTAATCCCAGAATGAAAAAAACATTCGGCGTATTGCAAACATGCCCGTGCAAGTCGTTAATCACCCATGAATAAATCGGCATTTCATGAATTGTATTGTGAATATATCGTGTAGCTGCAGGATAATAATAATTTGGTTCCTCTAAAATAATCCCATATACAAAATAATGAAGGTTGCCGGCAAAAGTGACCAACCCCCCGGCCAAAATTCCAACTACCCATTTTAGACGATTGAAGGTTTTTTCTGAGAAGAGGTTTTTGTTTTCAAAAGAGCACCAAAGAGTTTGGCCGATTGAAATGGATGCAACGAGTGAAAAGGCAAAAAGAAAAGACATTTGCAAATTGTAGCCAATGGCAGATGGAATTTGAGCGATCTTCGTTACAAATGCCGCCAAATAATGTCCGTAATAATAATAATTAATTCCTTCTCCTCCTAAAAAATGATCCGGCGGAGGAAAATAAGAAGTCTTAAGGGCCGAAATCATAAATCCGTGATCCATAAATTTCTCAGTAAAATCGAGATTCGGATTTATTCTTCGAAGAAAGCTCCAACCAAAAAAAGCTGCGGCAAATATTCCTTCATAAATCAAAAAATTTTTTCGGTTTTCTTTAAGGATTTGCCAGATGGTATATCTTTTATAAATCTTCCAATCCAAATAAAGAAGAATAGCAACCCCCAGCGCAATACTCGGAAAACCAAAGGCAAGTAGGTGCAGGCTTGCCATAAACCAAACAAACCACGCCACTAATAGAATTGCCAAAGGCTTCGAAAGGACAAGTCCACGGTCAGAAAATTTGGCAAATAAAATGGAGCTCAAAGGAAAACCGATAAGCGTGAAGATTTCTAGAACAACAAAAAAGCTTAAAGCATAAACGAAATCGAGCATCCTAAGCTTTAGTGTTTCTTAGTCTCAGCTGTTGAATCAACTCAATACCGTACTGAAAAAGCCTTTTCAGATTAATTGTGGAAGATCCCGCATACCGGTCTTGAAAATGAATTCGAACCCATCGAATTTTCGTGCGGCGTTTGATACCTATCGCCAGCAAAATATTGGTAAGACTGAAATTCTCCGGAATTTCTTTAAGAACTTCGCGAAGAAGATCGCGTTCAATCAGGCGGTAAGGAACGTTCGCATCAATGAGCCATGTTCGCGCTCCAAGCAAGCATACAAAACTAACTATGCGAGAAACCAACCAACGCATGAGTCCGTCGCCTCGAGAAAGCCTGCATCCAAAAACTGCCTTTTGATCTTTTCGGGATTCCCAAAGACGTTGAAAATATAGGGGAGAACATTGCCCATCAGAATCAATCTGTAAAACCCAGTCCGCTCCACGCTCAACCGCAAGTCGGTAGCCAAAAGTGCAAGTAGGACCGTGTCCGGAATTTGCCTTGTCGATGACTTCCAGTTCAGGCGCTGTTTCTGCATATCTTTTTAATATGCTAAGCGTTTGATCCTTACTTCCATCGTTTAAAACTAAAAACCGAAAGCGCTGGATATTTTTTCGAAGAACAATAAGCCACTCATCCAGCACTTTAACAATCTCCGAAGCCTCATTGTACACGGGCATCACGACGCAAAGTTCAAAAGTTTCTGCTTGAGGCCGAGGATTTTTTGGAATCTCGGTAAGGTGGGAATTCATGGATCAGTTGTTTTTCGTCTGCTTTTTTTCCACAACTTCATTGATTAATTCGGCAATATCGCGAAATTCATCATCTGTTCTCAACGTCAGTTGAGCGGCTTCAAAATCGCGTTTTCCAATAGATTCGAGACTTCGCTTAATGGCGTAGATCGGCCCAACGATTCGATGTGACAAAAAATTCGCCATAATAAGAATGAAAATGGCGAATAGAACAACTACGACGCCAATACTAAATAGAACTCCCTTCATTTGATTTGCAACTAATCCATAAAGTGGATGCTGCTCTTTCACACCCGCATGAAGCAAAGTGCCAAGCACCTTAAAAGAATAAAAATAAAAAATGCCGATGAGTGCAGCGCTTACTAAAAGAACAATCGAAACAAGAAGAATTGCATAGCGGCGTTGAAAATCGGGCTCCACCCATTTTAAGGAGCGGCGATTTGAACGATCGAGCATGTTGTCGGTAACTGAAGACGTAGGTTCCGCCATTATTCCTCCGAACCTTATTATGAAGGATCAAGAGAAGGGATACAAGATCGTGAATAAATGACGCCGGACGTCAAACTATGTCCGATGTACACCGGCTACAGACCGCATGACATCGGCAACTTCTCCAAGGGTGCAATGATTTTCAACCGCAGAAAGAATGGCTTCGCAAACTTTTGCATCTTTGCTCGGCTCTCTGCTCTTGCTTAGCTTTTGAGCTTCTTCATCGAGTTTCTTGAGTGCGGATTCAACGCTCTTGGACTTTCGTTTCGATTTGAATTTTTTCAGGCGTTGAAGTTGATCCTTTACAATTTTCTGATCGAGCTGATGAAGCTCTTCGACGTCTACTTCTTTGGTTTGATAGCAATTTACTCCGACTACTTTTTGTTGAGCCGAATCGATCTGTTTCTGCGCCTGGAAAGCCGCAGATTGAATTTCTCTCTGCACAAATCCAGTTTCAATGGCGGTTGGCATTCCTCCAATTTCATCAATTCGATGAATAATATTAAGAGAAGCCTTTTCAAGTTCAGCACCTAAACTTTCGACGAAGGCACAGCCGCCAAGAGGGTCAGCAACCGATGCGATCCCCGTCTCTTCAAAAAGAATTTGTTGAGTACGAAGTGCCAGTAAAGCCGATTTTTCTGTCGGCAGCGCAAGCGCTTCATCGAATGAATTCGTGTGCAAACTTTGAGCCCCTCCAAGAATTGCGGCCATCGCCTGATAGGCGACTCGAATAGCATTATTGAGAGGTTGCTGCGCCGTTAGAGTGCTTCCAGCAGTTTGAGCATGAAACCGAAGTGCAAGAAGATCTTTTTTTATTCCAAAACGTCTATGCATTTCTTCAGCATAAATTTTTCGAGCAACTCGAAATTTAGCAATTTCCTCAAAAAATTGATTATGCACATTAAAGAAAAACGAAAGTCTTGGAACAAATTCCTCAGGAGAAAGTCCGGATTTGAGTGCAGTTTCGGTATATGCAAATGCATTCGAAAGCGTAAATGCTATTTCTTGAGCCGCTGTCGATCCAGCTTCACGAATGTGGTATCCGCTAATACTAATAGGATTCCATTTGGGAGCTATTTTATTAGCAAAACGAAAAGTATCTGCCACTAATCTCAAAGAAAAATCTGGAGGATAAATATAGGTTCCACGAGCAATATATTCTTTCAAAATATCGTTTTGAATCGTCCCACGAAGAAGCTCGGGATTTATTTTTCTGGATTTCGACACAGCAACATAAAGACAAAGCAAGGTAGACGCCGTCGCGTTAATCGTCATTGAAGTAGAAACTTGTTCGAGCGGAAGCCGATGAAGAAGTAATCCCATATCGTCTATATGAGAAATTGAAACCCCGACTCGCCCGACTTCGCCTTCGGCCATCGGGTGGTCTGAATCATAACCCATTTGAGTTGGGAGATCGAAAGCGCAACTAATTCCTGTTTGTCCGTTTTCGAGAAGGTAATGAAAACGTCGATTTGTTTCTTTAGCACTGCCAAATCCAGAATACTGCCGCATCGTCCAAGGCTTTTGACGATACATTGTTTTGTAAGGACCTCGCTTAAACGGAAACTCACCCGGAAAGGGCGAATCCCCATAAACGGGTTTCAATTCGATCTGCGATGAAGTGATGAACTTCGTTTTCTCTGTAACATTAGCTTGGTCGTCGGTTTTCTTCATATTACACTTAGTAAAGTATGAGTATGTTCCTTGGATTTCGCATTGCGTTAAAAAAGTCCTTCAACCAGTTTTTTTTATCAGCTCTTTTATTTTCTTTTTTATTCGCCTCGCCTGCTTTTAGCCAGGAGACTTTTCGCGATCAGCTGAAGACTTACGATCGAGACGATATTCACAGCATCCATAAAAAGCTTTTTACAAAACAGGGACGCCATGAATTTAGTTTGGGTCTCGGAGGCGTTGCCAACCATGGCGGGTATTTGCTTACGACGCTCGCCTATCAATATCACTTACTTGAAAGTGTGGGCTTCGAAGCTTTAGGAGGCGGAGCATTTCAAATTAACAACACTGAAAAATTTTATTTCGGACAAGCTTCCGCCTCTTTCTCGCCTCTGTACGGAAAGGTAAGTCTTTTTACATGGGCGGTTGCAAACTTTGATATTTACGCGATTGCTGGAGCTGGTTTTGTAAACTACCAAGGCACTCAGAGCGCGACTTCTTTTATGGGAAATGTCGGGCTTGGTCAGCGATTTTTCGTAAACGAATTTCTATCGGTGAAAGTTGAATTTCGGGATTACTTTTACAAAAAAGATGTGGCTGTTAGAGGCGGGGGGACGCAGGCCGAGATTCTTCACAACTATACTTTAGCAGCAACGGCGTCAGTCCTTTTTCCTCTGCGACAAGAATATTAAGATTAAGAAATCTTAAGACAGAGTGTGAAATGAAAAAAATCCTTAGTTTAAGTCTCTTGAGTTTAATTTTTGCGCTTTCAACTGAAGGAAAAGGCGGCGACTCCATTCGAAGTCAGGCTCCGATGACCGCTCTTATATTAGACGCGCGAGATGGAAACGAATCACCTCTTACCCACGCTTACTTTGACGAAGGGGTAGATTACTTTCTCGATTTTGAAACGCCTAATCATCCCATCACTCGCGATCTCTATTATTTGCGAGAAGCAGGTCGTCTTGTCGAAGGCGGAGATTATACGAGTGCCGAGCAGCGCCTTCAAACTATCGGGCGCTTTCAAAAAGAAAAAATGTATCTAGAAGGTGCAATTCTTGCTGCAGAAGGAAAATACGAACAAGGGCTGGATTATTTTCGACGATTGATTGATGAACGTTCAAGTTTGTCTCGTCATTTGAGTTCGCTTTCTTTCTTAGGCGCCGCGAGAATTTTTCACGAAATTGGTGATTATAAGCAGGCCATCTATCACTACACTCAAGTACGCCCTCTTGAATCTGAATTCGTTGAAGCTGTTTATGAAAAAGGATGGTCGTATTATCAAGACGGAGACATGAACGGCGCTCTTGGTATGACGTTGAGTTTTCTTTCCCCTTATTTTGAATCTGCTTTTTATCCGGACGCACTTCTTCTTCGTGCAGCAGCTTTTTATCAACTTTGTTACTATGAGCGCGCCAATCTCGCTCTCGAAAAATTGAAAACCGATTATCATCCCATCCGCGCTCAAATCGCTGCGTACCTTCAGCGCGAACCTCAAACTTATATTTTTGAAGATCGTTTCTTAAAAGCTATGAATCCAAAACTTGTGGGTTATATGGTTGGTGATAATAAATTTCGCGCCAGTCTTCGAGCTTATTTAGCGTTGAAAGATGAAAGCCAAAAAATCCGGGGCGAAGATTTGAGCATAAACAAACAGGCCTTGGCATTTGTAAAGGCCAAGCTCGCACAAGAAACGACTCGAGTTTTGCAACGCGCCGACAAAGTACTTCAAAATATCCTGGCGCAAGCTGACATGATTCAGATCGATATTCTTCAGTCGAGCGCGAACAAACTCCTAGGCGAAGAACCTGAACACAAGCTCCCTATTAAGACCATTGGGCTTGCGGATATGGATTTTGACCCGATCATCCAATTCTGGCCTTTTAAGGGTGAATTTTGGCTCGACGAGCTAGGTTCATACTATTATGGGCTTAAATCCACCTGCAGCTAGTCAATGAATATTCTTAAAACCAGTCCTAGACCGGCTCCGCACTATAAAAGTCGCTCTCAATTCATTGACAGCTGAGCCGCTTGTATGAAGACTTTTGTGAGGAGACGATCTTAGTTCGTCTCCAAACGTTAACCATGGAACAGACGTTATTGAACAACAAGGAGAACACTATGAAATTAGCGCTTGCGCTTGCCGTGATAGTAGGAGCGACTTCGGTCTCCGCGGCCCCCTACTACGTTGGCGAAAAAGTAAAACAAAATAATAATGTATCGCTCGGAATTGCCGATGCCCCCACTAAAAAAGGCGGACTCGGTGCTAGCACTGGAAATATTTTGACGGTCAATTTGAACGCCAATTATATTCCAATGGAAAATGTGAACGTCCGTTTGGGCGCTCCCATGTTTTGGGCGAGCAAAAATGCAGCAGTAGATACGGGAAAAAGCCGAACCTCTTTCGGAAACGTGAATCTTGGCGGTGGATACACCTGGACTTTCATGACCCCCTCGAAAGCTTGGGAATATGGAATTAGCCTTTCTGGCGATGTCTATACTCCGACTGCTCGTAAGGGAGACGCATTCGGTGCATCTCTTGCAAATCCAACCATTGATTGGTTTCGATATAGTTCGAAAGCATGGGGAATCGTTCCTCAAGCAACGGCCTATCTCACCAATGATATGTTCACATTTAAAGGTAACTTAGGTTATGGCTATCAACGCCTTTCAACTAATCCAAGTAATACCAAGAAAAATTTGAATCATTATGACGGACAACTTGCAGCTAGCTATCACATTATGCCAACGCTTCAAGGAAATCTGGAATACAATATGCTTGTCTTGGATAAGAATGCTCCTTACGCCGTTAAAAGACTTAAGCATGCGATTACACCTTCCGTTTCTGGGAACTACAATGCTTTGATCGCAGCAGCTCAAGTGACTATTCCGCTTGATAGCGCCACACGAGACATTACAAACGTTTCGTTTGGTATCAACGCTGGATACTCATTCTAAACCACGAGCGAAAAAATTTCGTAAATGGGAAAAAGGCTTCCGAATTTCGGAAGCCTTTTTTATTTGGGGAAGTAATCTCTTTTTCTACGGAAATCTTCAAACCGCTGCGACGCCTGATGACCCATCCAAGACAGGCTCATCTGGCTGCGCGCTACTTGGAAATATCTTTAGAAAAAGAGTACTTCCCCAAATAAAAAAGCCAGAATGGAAATCCATTCTGGCTTTTTCTAAATAAGTTCTAGTCCTTGCTTATTTGGTAGCAGGAGCAGCGTCAGCTGGTTTTTCAGCAGGTGCTTTTGCTTTTTTCTCAACGCACATTTTGGTTTTAGCATCCCATTTTTGATCTTTTTTGCACTTCGATTTAGCCATAGCAAAGCCTGGGCTGAGAATTGCAGCAATAACAAGAATATTCAAAATTTTCATCGTACACTCCTTCAATAATTATTGGTTAATGATTGGATTGAAAACTCGGCGAAGAATCGGCGTTTTTCAATCTAATCATTTTCGACCTTCATTCTGGCGTCGAGCTGAATTTCAATCAACATTAAAAAAAGGGAGAAGAATTACAGAATTGTTATTCTAGCTCTTTCCATAACTACGCTACACCAGCGTTAAGTTCGGATCCCTTCACCCCAAAGTAAGTCGCGTTTGGATGCGAAAAAACCAGCGCCGAAACAGAAGACTCTGGCGACATCATAAAGCCTTCTGTTAACTCGACCCCGATATCCTTCGGTTGAATCAAATCAAAAAGTTCCCTTTGATATTCAAGCTCTGGACAAGCAGGATAGCCGAACGAATAGCGACGACCTCGATATTTTGCTTGGAATCGGTCCATCATTGTCATATCCGGAGAATCCGAAAATCCCCACTGAGCTCGTAAGATTGAATGTAAATACTCCGCTGCAGCTTCGGCTGTCTCAAGCGCCAAAGAAAGAAGCGTATGGGACTTTAAGAATTCTCCTTTCGCTTTCCACTCATCGGCCTTTTCTCGAATCGGACCATCTGCTGTCGTTACGAAAATCGAAAGATAGTCCTGCGGAGTTGTCCCGGGATTTGCTAGATCCGAGAGGCAGAGACCATCCACTAAGTTCTGCCGACGAAACTCCCAAGAAATTTCGCGACCTTCTTTGGAGCGCACATACAAACGATTACCTTCTGATCTCGCGTAGTAAAAACGATAGACACCGCGTGCACGTAACCAATTCTTTGCTTCTTCTTTGACTTCGTCCAAAACAGATAGAATTTTCAAACTTTGTTGAAAAAGAGGGTCCGCTCGAAATTCATGTCTCTTCTTAGGGTCTTCGAAGGCTCGAATATATTGTCCCTTCACTCCAAGGTGTTTTCCAAAAAGCATCAAAGGATTAATAAATTTCCAAATAACTTCGAGAGGAAAATGGACACTGTGACGATCGAGATCGGGTGGGACGGGTGGATTTTTTTGAACGGGCAATAACGAACTTCGATTGGAATTAATGATAACAGGGCCATTTATCTTTTCGGGATTTATTTTTGAAAGAGCCTTTCTTCGCTCATCGATTTTTTGTTTGAGCTCGGGGAATCTTTTCAAATCCACAATTTGTTTCGCAAGTTCAAGTCCGTCCATTGCGTCCTTTGCATATTCGACAGTTCCTGTCGAATATGCCGGTGCAATTTTTCGATCGACAAAATTTCTGGTGAGAGCCGCTCCTCCGACGAGAATGGGAATATTCACCGAAGCAGCAGAAAGATCCGCTGCCGTTTCGACCATCTGCTGGGCACTTTTTACGAGCAAGCCTGAAAGTCCCAAAATCTGAGGCTGATATTTTTTTGCAGCATCGATTAAATCCTGAGGCGGAATTTTAATTCCAAGATTAATAACCTCGAAGCCGTTATTCGAAAGAATAATATCGACCAAATTTTTGCCGATATCATGAACATCTCCCTTTACAGTCGCCAAGACTACGCGACCGCGAAGTGAGCCTTCTGTTTTTTCCATAAAGGGTTGAAGGTGATTCACGGCAGCCTTCATCGACTCGGCACTTTGAAGAACCTCAGCTACAATTAATTTATTTTCATTGAAGAGTTTACCAACTTCATCCATGCCCTTCATTAAAGGTCCGTTGATAATTTCTAAAGGTTTCTGATTTTTTAACGCTAGATCCAAGTCTGGAATGAGTCCATCTTTCGAACCTTCAATAATATATCTTGCGAGTCTTTCTTCTAGAGAAAGATCTTCTTTCTTGATTGAGCTCTTTACCTTCTTTTGACCGAAGTGTGCATTAAAGGCGGCGATTGGATCTGACCCGCGATTCCAAAGAAGGTCCTCACAGAGTTTTCGCTCCTCATCTGAAATCTCAGCAAAGCGCTCAAGCTTTTCGGAATTCACAATTGCAAGATCAAGACCCGCTTTCGTGCAATGATAAAGAAAAACTGAATTGAGAATTTCTCTACCTGAATGTGGAAGTCCAAAGGATACATTTGAAATACCGAGAACGGTCTTTGTCCCTGGAAATTTTTCTTTTAATGCTCGTACACCCTCGATCGTATGCACCCCGCTGCCTGCATAAGCCGCATCTCCCGTTCCACAGGGAAAAACAAGTGCATCCCAATAAATATCCTCGGCTGGAATTCCATATTTTTGAGTAAGAAGTTTATATGATCGTTCCGCAATTTCAAGTTTTCGCTCAACACTCACTCCCATTCCCTGAACAGGGTCATCGTCAATACATCCAACAATCACTGCGGCGCCATAAGTTCGAGCCAGAGGGCAGACGAGTTCGAATCTTTCTTCGCCGTCTTCTAAATTAATAGAGTTGATAATCGCTTTTCCTTGCGAATAGGTAAGCGCCATTTCAATCACTTTGGCATCGGTCGAATCAATCATCAAAGGAACGCTAATTTTTTTTACAAGAATTTCGAGAAAGTTCTTCATATCCGAAAATTCGTCTCTGTCTGGATTGGCAAGACAAACATCGATGATTTGCGCCTGATTTTTAATTTGTCTTCGAGCAATCTCAGATGCCTCTTCCCATTTTTCATCGCTGATGAGTTGCTTAAAAAGTCGACTCCCGATGACATTTGTTCGCTCCCCAACAAGAACGGGACGAATATCATCCGTAATTTCTAAGAAATCGATTCCCGAAAGAAAAGATTTCTTGGGTGGCTCAGGTTTACGCGGCTCTAAACGTTCGGCCAGCTTCGCAAAAGCCGCGATATGCTGGGAGGTGGTTCCGCAACATCCGCCAATCAAGTTAAGCCAATTCTTTTTTCCAAACCCTTCAAGAATCTGGGACATCATCTCGGGAGTCTCAAGGTAATGGCCATTTTCATCCGGCAACCCTGCATTGGGAACGCAAGCAACAGCTGCTCCCGTAATTTTTGCAAGTGAGCGAATATGATCAGTCATGAATGCTGGACCGGTGGCACAATTAAGTCCGATATAAAGTAAGTCGCGGTTTTGCAAAGAAACCGCAAGAGCCTCTACACTCTGACCAGCAAGCATCGTACCCATCGGCTCAATCGTCCCACTTACAGCGATTGGAAGTGGAGCTTCTCCCTTCTTTTTTGCATGAACCCGATCAATCCCAAGAAGTGCAGCCTTAATATTTCGAGTGTCTTGAGAAGTCTCGATCAAAAAATAATCGCACCCCCCCTCATAGAGCGCTTTTGCTTGGACCTCAAATTGATCAATGAGCGCTTCGAAACTTATTCCACCCGTCACCGAAAGCGCCTTCGTCGTTGGACCAATCGAACCCGCTACAAATCTCGGCCTTTCAGGCGTTGAAAATTTTTCAGCAGCCTGTCGAGCAAGTTTCGCGGCCGTATAATTAATTTCGTAAGTCTGATCGGATAAACCAAATTCTCCAAGAACGAGTGGAGTTCCACCGAATGTGTTGGTTTCTAAAATGTCAGCACCTGCTTTAAGATAGCTTTCATGGATCTGCATGATGAGCTCAGGTCGGGTAATCACTAAATATTCATTACAACCCTCGAACTCTGGACCGCCGAAATCCTTCGCTACTAATCCGAGATCTTGAATAGCAGTTCCCATCGCGCCATCTAAAACGAGAACACGTTTAGAAAGTTCCTCCTTTAGTCTTTGAATTCGTTCCAATCGGCGCTTCATTCTTTCGGAAATGATAAGCAAAGCCATCGAGAATGTCGACTTTGGCTTGGGCATCTAAGCCAAAGACTCCGCATGTCCGCGTGACATCGGCTTTACGATTTGTAAAAATACGCTATGGATTTAAACAATATCGTCTCTCCATTTAAGCTTTTGACGTACCGAAAACGTCGGGCAGATCTTATTCAGAGGCTCTCAAAACTTAGCCCTGAATTTACAGCTTTTTTTTGGAGTGGCTCCGAACTTCAAAGAAACGGAAATTCGACGTTTCCATTTCATGCCAACTCCGATTTTTTTTATTTAACCGGCTTCGCAGAACCGGAAACTCTAATCATTCTTCAAAAAAAAGATGGTGATGTCAGAACTGCAATTGGAGTTCGCCCCCGCGATTTAAGTTCTGAGCGAGGAAGTGAGATTTGGGATGGACCTCGTGTGGGAGTTGAACGCGCACCGAAAGCTTTAGGCTTCGATGAAGCATTTGATATTCATCAGGCGGGACAAGTTTTTAAAGATTGGGCGGCGAAAACGCCCAGCGTTTTTTGGAGCCTCGGATATTTTCCCGAATGGGATAAAAAAATTCTAGATTTAATTGTAGAACTACGAAAATCCAAACGCGGAATTCCGGTTATTGAGAATCTCCAAGATCCTGCGTTCGCACTTCATCAAATGAGAAAAATTAAATCTTCAGAAGAAATCGAAATAATGAGGCGAGCGGGAAAAATCTCGGCGCTCGGACATATTCGCGCGATGAAGACAGTGCGACCTGGAATGACTGAGTATCAACTTGCCGCCGAACTTGAGAGAGAATTTAAACGCAATGGCTCCCAAGTTCTTGGCTATACTTCAATTGTTGCAGGAGGAAATAACGCCTGCATCCTTCACTATATTAAGAATGAAGCTCGCCTCAAGCCCGGCGAGCTTGTTCTCATCGATGCAGCTTGCGAACTCGAGGGTTACTCGTCAGATATCACGCGAACATTTCCTGTCTCTGGAAAATATTCTCCTGCACAAAGACAAGTATACAATTGGGTTTTAAAAGCACAGCTCGCAGCCATTCAAGCGGTAAAACCGGGGGCTCCTTACAACAGGCCGCACGAGATCGCTGCCAAAGTTCTTTCTCAAGGACTTTGTCAGATGGGATTTTTTGGAAAAAAATCTGCCACTGAAGTTTATGCAAAAGGTCTTTATAAAGCTTACTTTCCTCATAATACAAGTCATTGGATTGGCCTCGACACTCATGATGTGGGTCGATATCGAAAGCAAAATTCAGCAATGACTCCGCTTAGACTTGAGACAGGAAATGTTATGACGATCGAACCTGGCCTTTATTTTAGAAAAAATGACCGTAGTGTACCTGAAGAATTTCGAGGAATCGGAATTCGCATTGAAGACGATGTCGCAGTCACAAAAAAAGGATTTGATGTTCTTACATCGTATGCTCCGAAAACGATCGAAGAGATCGAAAAACATTGCGGAGGCGTGCAACTCTAATGAAAATTCGCTATCCCGGAGTTGAGAAAATTTCGGATCCTCGCCTTCAGGATTTTTGGCAACCTTTGCCTTTTCGCACTTTCGAAAACATTAAAGTTTCAGGAAATCCTATCGTTGTCGCGAGCTATCCAGATGATGAAGGCATACGCCTAAATCGCGGACGGCCCGGCGCTCACGAAGGTCCTTCGCGTATTCGGCACTATTTAGGTCGAATGGTTCTGCAGCCTGAAAATTCTCCTCTCATTTATATTTTGGAAGATACGCCTTCAGAACCTAGCCTTGCCGAACGTCATCGTAAGGCCGAAGAACGAATTGCTTATTTTTTAGAAAGAGGTTTTCGAGTTTTAACCATTGGCGGAGGTCATGACTATGGTTTTCCGGACGCTGCCGCTTTTTATAAAACTCAGCGCGGAAAAATTCTTAATATTGATGCGCATCTTGATATGCGCCCTGTGATGGACGGAAAATTAAATTCTGGCACTCCTTTTTTCCGTTTCGCCGAAGAATTTGGTGGGAAACCTTTAATTCAATGGGGAATTCAATCTCAATGCAATTCTTCGACCCATCTGGCGTATGCCAAAAAAAAGGGAGCTCAAGTTTTTGATTTTGAAGCTAAGCTCCCGCGAATCGGAGGAAAAGTAGGTCTTTCGATTTGTCTCGACGCTTTTCAGGGAATTCGAGGAGTTTCGGCGCCGGCCGTTGTTGGACTTGATCCTCGCGCCGGAATTAAAGCGATTCATACTTACGGCAAAGCGTGGATGGGGATTTACGAATGCGCGCCCAATTTGGATCCAGGACATGAAGACTCTGCACGCCTCGGCGCTTTGTTTGCTTATCATTTCATCCATTCTAAAAGAGCGAGAAAATGAAATCCGTCTTTATCGAAGAAGTCGGCGGAATTGAAAAAATTAAAACTGGTGAAATTGAAAGGCCCGGCCCCCTTAAAGAAGGAGAAGTCCGACTTCGATTTTCGACGGGAAGTCTCAATCATCTCGACCTTTGGGTGTTGAAAGGCCTTCCTCGAGTTCAATATAAATTTCCTCATATTTTAGGAGCTGATTTTTTTGGAGAGATTCTTGAATCAAAAAGCTTGAAATGGAAAAAAGGCGATCGCGTTATCCTTTACCCGGCGGTAAGTGAAGGAAAGGACCGCGAAGGAAATCCGGAAGAAGAAAATCTTTGCCCAGACTTTAAAATTCGAGGTGAAAATTTTTCGGGAGTTTTTGCCGAAGAAATCGTCGCCGAAGAAAAATACATTCGAAAAGCTCCCGCGCATCTTAACGCTGAAGAAGCAGCTGCGCTTCCCCTCGTTTATCTAACGGCCTGGCAAATGATTTATAAAAAAGCGGGACTTCGACCTGAAAATCCCCTCAAAAAAAAGATTCTCGTTCATTCGGCAGGGAGCGGTGTAAGTCACGCTCTTCTTTTACTTCTTCTTTCTTTTCAAGAAAGTCAAATTGCAGCGACATCTCGATCTCGTTCAAAACTCGAACGTTGGAAAAAACTCGGTGTAGAAACTTTTATTTCGGATGAAAAACTTTCTGAAAACTTAAAAAAATGGGCGGGCCCCACTCGTATTTCAATTATTTTTGATCATACTGGAGCTGCAAATTTCGAACTGAATATTCCTCTTTTAAAAAACGGTGGGAAGCTTGTGACTTGCGGAGCAACGGCGGGTTTTGAGGTAAAACTTGATCTACGTCAGCTCTACTTTCGCCAACTTCAACTTTTAGGTTCTACCATGGGAAGTATTCGAGATTTTGATCAAATGCTCGACTGGGTTTCGAAGACAAAAATTCGACCTATTATTTCTGATTCTTTCAGTTTCTCCGAAGCTCAAAAAGCTTATCAAAAAATGCTCGAGAACCAGCAGGACGGAAAAATCGTCCTCAAGCTATGAAAAAGATGCACAGTTCCCCGTTTAAACGGCCTTTGAGCTGTTTTAAGCTGGCATAGACATTGAACTCTTTAGCTGCGTGAACTCAGAAAATAAAGCAGCTGAAACAACCAACACCGTTGAGATCACGCAAACGGATTCTGAGGTCATTACACATCCAGTAAAAGTTTTTCTACAACAGTGCGGAATCGACGTAAAAACTTTTCCGGTTCTGAGATTTTTGATTGAAGTTCAAGAACAAATCGAAAGATATTCCCGAACATTTATTCCGCTGCGTCTACCAAGGTTTCCTGGAGTCTTTTTTGAATCTTTCTTTCGAGTTTTAAGAACTGTCGAACTCCCCTCAACTTCAAATGGCAAAAATCAAAGATTTATTGAAATTGAATGGCTCATCGTTGAAGAAGCTATTTCAGAAGAAGAATATCATTCGGCATTTGCATTTCTTTCAAATGAAATTATTTGCCCGTCTTGCCGTAGTATTTTTCAAGCGGATATCGAGATTGTTACAACGAATGAAGTGCGAGTGATTTGTCCAGAATGCCTTAATCCCTGGAAAATTCAAATTGAGGCATCTCAAAAAGAAAGTGAAAAGACTCTTATTTTGCTAGATGAATTTCGCAGTACTCCGAGCGAAATGAGACGTCGGCTTCAGGCTTGGTCTACTGAAAATATTTCTGCCGCCGATACTCGGTACTTTTCTCTTTTTCCCTTTCACTTCGAACGCTGGAAAGACCGGACTGCCGTCGAATGGTTTTTTGGACACAACGAAGGTTTTCGAGCACTTTGTAACACTCGGAATTACCATTTTGAAAATCTCATCAAGAGCTTTGTGAATTATTTGAGCGTCGAATATTTTAAGGCCAATCCAACTTACCCAAGTCCTCATCTTCTTGAAACGACCGATATTCAAAGGCGATCCGAGATTCAAAGAAAGCGAGAAGCTCAACGAAAGGTCGTCGACGAGCTTCTTCCGATGAATACTGCCATCAAACAAGAGCAGAAAGCTCTTGCAGCTTATGATCGTTCTACTATGCGGTGGGTGCTTCCATCCATTACGACTCTCACGCTTCTTGTTGTTTTTACTGCTTCTTATTTTCTCTGGGATTACTCTCATCAACAATCTGCGAGAAAGTTAGCTTTAAAAATTGAACGAGAACAAGAAATGCTTAGACGTCCAGAAGTACAGAAAGTCGAACCGGCTCAGGAACCTGTGTTTCCAAAGGACACCATCGAAAAACTCGAGCAACATTTTGATTCCGATTCTAAGGCGTTCAAACCCAATGAAGCTGGAAAAATTGCTAAAAAAGTTTCGAACGCTCGAAAAAAAATGGACTCAAAAAAAGCAAAAGCAATCGATGAGAATTTTAGGCAAGCCATGTTACATCTAAAACTTCAGCACTTATCAGAAGCCATCTCTGAGTTTAAAAAGATTTTAGAAATAGATCCGAAGAATGCTTCTTCTTATCGAGGCCTCGGGCTGGCGTATGTTTACGATCACAAATTTCCAGAGGCAATCAAAGCATTTGAGATTTATCTTTCAATGGCGGGAGATTCCTTCGACAGAAATTCAGTTGAAGAGCTTCTCAATACTCTTAAAGAGAGAACAAAATCTTCTGTAGCTCAGCAATAGCAAAAGCGCGATGGGAAATCTTATTTTTCTCGGATGCATCCATTTCTGAGAAAGTCTTCGAATACCCATCAGGAATAAAAATAGAGTCATAACCAAAACCTTTTACTCCGGTTTCTTCGTTTGCCACTTTGCCGCGTACTTCGCCAAAACTTATTCGAACCGATTTGGTCTTTGGAATATAAAGCGCAAGATAACAAACAAAACGAGCAGATCGAGGCCCATTCGTTTTACGAACTGATTCTAAAATTAATTTTCGCTGGGTTTTTGAATCCGAAGTATTTCCGAAACGAGCGGACTCTATTCCAGGAGCACCTTTTAAGGCGTCGACTTCAAAACCAGAATCGTCTCCAATTACCAATTGATTAATTTTTCTTCCCACAAAAAGAGCTTTATTGGCTGCGTTTTCTTGATAAGAAATTTTGCCTTCTTCGGGAAGTTTCTCCGAAAATCCAATTTCTTTAAGAGAAAGAAGCGTAAGATTATTTAGAATTTCTGAAAACTCTCGAACCTTATTTTGATTTTCTGTAGCAAGAACGACCGAGACCATAGATTTTAAAGTGAGTGTTCTTTCAAAAATGATCTTTGAATTTCGAAAACTTTCTCAAAGCCCTCGCGTGCCAAAGTTAACATCTGATCAAATTCATTTTGTTTGAAAGTTCCCTTTTCTGCAGTTCCCTGAATTTCAATGAATTCACCTTTTTCGTTCATCACAATATTGGCATCCACTTCGGCTTTCACGTCCTCTGGATAATTTAAATCCAGCATCAACTCGCCATTCACTTTTCCCAGAGAAAGCGCACTTACAAGAGTCGTCTGTGGAATTTTCGACAAATTTCTTTTTTCGGCCATTTTTGCAAGAGCCAATCTAAAAGCAAGGTAGCCTCCTGTGATCGAAGCGACTCGAGTACCTCCATCCGCTTGAATCACATCGCAATCAATGGTGACCGTTCTCGGACCAAGATCTTTAAGATCCATGCAAGCACGAATGCTTCGGCCGATAAGACGCTGAATTTCATGGGTGCGGCCGGTGGTGCGTATTTTTTCACGATGAATTCGTTTGTCCGAACAGCCGGGTAGCATTCCGTACTCGGCTGTAATCCAGCCTGAATTTTCACCTGACATCCACGGAGGAAGTTTTTCATCAATATGAACGGCGCAAATAATATGAGAATTTCCCCACTTGATCAGAACAGAACCCGTCGGATCGCGCTGGGGAGATTTGATAATTTTAATGTCTCGAATTTGATTCGGCAATCGTCCATCAAGTCTAGGCATCTGCTAACCCTACCTTAAAAGTTGAATTTCGCTACGTAGTTTTGAAAAAATTAAGTTGAGCCTAGCCATCGACCACATTGGCAAAGAAGGACGGCACCAATCACTGAAATAACTATATAAGTGACTGCTTTCGCAGTATTTGGCGCGTCCATCACCTGAAGTGAAAAAGCTGAAAAAGTAGTGAATCCGCCTAAAAGGCCGACAAGCAAAAATAAACGGGCTTCAACATTGGCACCGTATTTCGATACCAAATATCCTGCCAAAAAACTTCCCACCAGATTGACAGCAAGAATCCCTAAGAGATCACCCCAAAGGGTTTGGACAAGATATCGAAGAATCGAGCCCACTCCACCACCTACGAAAACTAGCAAAATATTCATGCCTCTGCCTTTCTGCGAACTTTTTCAATTATAGAACAGACCACCAAACTTCCAATGAAAAGGATATTCAAGGGTACTCCGAGAAGAAGCATTGTGTAGGGATCGGCAGGAGTAAGAATCGCTGCCAGTACAAAAAGTGCGGCTACTCCGTACCTCCAAGTTTTCCATAGAGTTGCTGCAGGAAGTAGCCCAATGAGATTTAAGAGCACTACAAAAATTGGAATCTCGAATAGAAAGCCAAATGCAAAAAGCAATCCGGATGCAAATGAAAAATAATCCGACATATTGAGCATGGGTTGAACCGGCGCTTGAGCTTGAGACATAAAAAATTCAAACGCGAATGGAAAAATAAAAAAGTAACCCATCATTGCTCCGCCAACGAACATCACACTCGAAACGATAATAAAAGGAAGCACCCATTTTTTTTCTTTGGAATGAAGACCCGGACTAATGAATCCCCAAATTTGATAAAAAATCCAAGGAGCCGAAAGAAAAATGCCTGTGATCAACCCCACTTTTAAGTAAACAAGAAAAGGCTCCTTTCCAGCACATTGGGATCCTAAGCTTAGAATTCCACGTGGACAAGTTGTCGCG
>JADMIO010784982.1_pt1 | contig 69584 bp, 53 predicted proteins | sample 8958161 | NCBI WGS metagenome assembly JADMIO01 (sample SAMN16585339, study PRJNA669376) | soil metagenome | isolation source: Crop rotation soil | place: USA: Cullars Rotation, Alabama | collected 2011 | reverse complement strand
CTTTCCCGAAACCCTTGCAAATGCTGGATTTTCTGCCTGTGGACAGCCCCTCAAATGTCAATAGGTGCGCCCCTCATCTGTCAGCACTCTGCCCCTCAAGTGTCAAGGATCGCGCCCCTCATCTGTCAGTAGTCGCGCCCCTCAAGTGTCAATACCGCAGGGCACTTATCCCCAGGCTTGTCCACATCATCTGTGGGAAACTCGCGTAAAATCAGGCGTTTTCGCCGATTTGCGAGGCTGGCCAGCTCCACGTCGCCGGCCGAAATCGAGCCTGCCCCTCATCTGTCAACGCCGCGCCGGGTGAGTCGGCCCCTCAAGTGTCAACGTCCGCCCCTCATCTGTCAGTGAGGGCCAAGTTTTCCGCGAGGTATCCACAACGCCGGCGGCCGGCCGCGGTGTCTCGCACACGGCTTCGACGGCGTTTCTGGCGCGTTTGCAGGGCCATAGACGGCCGCCAGCCCAGCGGCGAGGGCAACCAGCCGAGGGCTTCGCCCTGTCGCTCGACTGCGGCGAGCACTACTGGCTGTAAAAGGACAGACCACATCATGGTTCTGTGTTCATTAGGTTGTTCTGTCCATTGCTGACATAATCCGCTCCACTTCAACGTAACACCGCACGAAGATTTCTATTGTTCCTGAAGGCATATTCAAATCGTTTTCGTTACCGCTTGCAGGCATCATGACAGAACACTACTTCCTATAAACGCTACACAGGCTCCTGAGATTAATAATGCGGATCTCTACGATAATGGGAGATTTTCCCGACTGTTTCGTTCGCTTCTCAGTGGATAACAGCCAGCTTCTCTGTTTAACAGACAAAAACAGCATATCCACTCAGTTCCACATTTCCATATAAAGGCCAAGGCATTTATTCTCAGGATAATTGTTTCAGCATCGCAACCGCATCAGACTCCGGCATCGCAAACTGCACCCGGTGCCGGGCAGCCACATCCAGCGCAAAAACCTTCGTGTAGACTTCCGTTGAACTGATGGACTTATGTCCCATCAGGCTTTGCAGAACTTTCAGCGGTATACCGGCATACAGCATGTGCATCGCATAGGAATGGCGGAACGTATGTGGTGTGACCGGAACAGAGAACGTCACACCGTCAGCAGCAGCGGCGGCAACCGCCTCCCCAATCCAGGTCCTGACCGTTCTGTCCGTCACTTCCCAGATCCGCGCTTTCTCTGTCCTTCCTGTGCGACGGTTACGCCGCTCCATGAGCTTATCGGGTCCACTCGCGAACGCAGAAAGGCCCACCCGAAGGTGAGCCAGTGTGATTACATTTGCGGCCTAACTGTGGCCAGTCCAGTTACGCTGGAGTCACTAGTATTTAGGTGACACTATAGAAGCGGCCGCGACAACTTGTCCACGTGGAATTCTAAGCTTAGGATCCCAATGTGCTGGAAAGCAGGCGGCCCAACCATGAACGAAAAACCAGGCTTTACCTCGGATCCGGAGTCCCCGCCGGGATCGCATCCCTATTCCCAGGAACCCCGCCTCGGTGTCCTCAACCTCATCCTGGGCGGGACCGCCTTTGCCGTGGCGTCGGCCATGGCCGGGGCCGCGCTGACCATGTCCGGCAGCCAGACCCTGGTCGGCGCCATCGCCGCCCTGATCACCGCGGTCGCTTTTTTGATTCTCTGGAACCTGCGGATTCACCGGCAACCACACGGGTTCTTTCTCTGCGCCAGCCTGCTTTGCCTCGGCGGCGCCGCCGTTTGCCTCGGCCACGCCTTGTATATCGGAGAACATGGCCGTCCCACCCAGGCGAAGGGGGGCGGCGACGAGCCGCAGGTCTTCACGGGCACGCCGCGCACGACCTGGCAACAGCCACGGAGCAGCGAAAAATCGAAACCGGTCAGCGCGGCGAAGCCGGCACCGAAAGGTCCCGCCACAGCACCGGGACCTGAAGCGGAACCAGAGCCGGCTGCGGCGCCCAAATCGCCGGAGTGGACGGCCGCCTGGGGAGCCGCGCAAGCCGAAGCGATGCGGCGCTACCCGGCCCTGGGCATTCGCGATTCGCGCGAGAACAAAACGTTCGTCGCCGCTTATCAATCGCTGCGGAGAGCGAACCCAACCTACTTTGACGATCCGGAGTGGCCTCTCACTTTGGCCCAGGCGCTCGCCGAGCGCGACGGCTGGGAACGCGGCGACGGCATCATCGAAGACCGTCCTATGGAGTCTTTGCCGGCTTTACCTGATACTCGGGATAGCGGCTCTGAAGTGCGTTGAGCGTTTTCGCCGCCTGCTTGGTGTCGCCCGCCTTGTTGAGAGCCTGCCACGCCTTCTCCAACACCCGCGGCGTGATTTCCGGGTCGTCGATGATGACCGAGATGCTGAGAAAAATCTTCGCCGCCTCCGGGAAGGTGCCGCGTTCCATGGCGATGTCGCCCGACAGTTCGCGCCCCCGCGCATTCAGTTTTCCCTCGGGCTGCAGGGAACACGCCTGATCGGACGCCTTCTGCGCGTCATCGAGCTGCCCGAGACCGAGCTGCGCCTCGCTCAGCGCCAGATAACCTGACGCCTGCGCGGTCGGCTGTTTGGCTTTCTCGAGGAAAGCGCCGAGCGTCTTGACCGCTTCGGCGTGTTTCTTGTCCTCCAGCTGGCTCCGCCCGAGGTTGAGCAGGTCATCCGCCGAGACATCGCCTTCGCGTTTGACCAGGGGCTCGAAATACTTCTCGGCCGCCGCGTAATTCTTGTCGGCGAAAAACTGGCCGCCAAGCCACCGGAGCACTTCGTCCGGCACCTTGGCCCGGGGGGCGCCGGCGACGTAAAGATCGACTTCCTTCGCCAGGGCATCGCGCTCCTCGAGGTAATAATGCGCGAGAATGATCCGGAGCGTGGCCCGTTCGAAAAACTGTTCCTTATCGAGTTGCCGCGCGGCTTCGAGCGGCGTGATGGCGCTCTTGTAGTCCTTCGCTTCAAACGCCGCCCAGCCGATCCAATAGTCGGCGCGGGCCGCAGCCGCCGTCTTCGGATATTCGCGGAGCAACAGCCGAAACGTGTCCGCCATGGCCGCGTTCTCCTGCTGCTGGCCGAGAATCAGCGCCTTTTGTTCGAGCGCCAGTTCCCGTTCCTTGGCCTGGGGATACCTGGTGATGATCTCGTCGAAATCCTTCATCGCCGCCGAATAATTCTTCGATTGCTGGAACGCGATCCCCCGCCGGGCCAGCGCGGACGGCACCAGCTTGTTCGACGGGTATCTCCGCAGAAAGTCCGAGAAGGCTTTGATCGCCCGATCGAAGTCGCTCGATTGCAGCAAGCACCAGCCGAGCTTGAATTGCGCTTCCGCCTTCAGGCCGGGCGGCAGCTTCGATTGTTCGAGCGTCGCGTAAACCGTCGCCGCTGCCGCGTATTGCTCTTGTTTATACAATGTTTCCGCCTTGAGCAGCGTGATCTGATCCAGCTTTTCCGATTCGGCGTTCGCCCCGACATAAGTATCGATCTCGCGGATCAGCGATCCGTCATTCGCCATGTAGAGGCTGACCAGCCGCTCGTACCCCGCCTCTTTCGCCTGGCTGGTCCCGGGGAATTCAGTCACGAGGGAGGTGTAAAGCTGGCGCGCCTTGTTGTGATTACCCGTCTGCCGGTAGGCGTTGGCGGCCAGCAGCATCACCTCCGCTTTCGCCTCCGGCGGGTAATCCCCCGACTCGACTTCGTAGGCCGCCACCACCTCGGCAAATCGGCCCGCCTGAAAAAACGCCTTGAGCAGGCCGAGCTGCGCCAGCCCTTTCCACGCGCCGATCTCCGGCATCTTGAGCGCCTTGTTCAAGTCCGCCGCGGCTTTCTCCGACTGCTCGAGATCGATCCGGAGCAGGGCGGACTTGATCAGGGCCTCCGCCCGCATCTCCGGCTTGTCCGCCTGCGCCGCCAGCAAATCGAATTGTTTTGCCGCCTCGGCCTTGCGTCCTCCGTCCGACAGGATCTGCGCCAGCGACGAACGGCTGGCGTCCCGAAAGGGGTTGTTCTCCTTGACCGCGACGATCTCCTCGTAGTTCATCCGCGCCTCGCTGGGCGTGCCCAGATTCTCAAGGCAGCGGGCACCGTAAAATTTCGCCGAGAGCACGACGGCCGGATCTTTCACCCGCAGAGCCGCCTTCCGGAAAAGCGGGAGCGCGGCATTGTAATTCTTGTCTTTGAAATAGATGTCCGCGAGGCGGTAGGCCGCGGGCCCGAGAAACTTCCCGTCCGGCATCGAGTTCACCAGCGTCTCGTAGGAATTTCGCGCAGCGGTCATGTTGTTCAGGGCGCGATACGATTCGCCCAGCCGGAAGAGCGCGGTCTGCCGGTCGGCCGCGTTCGGAAACTGGCCGAGGTATTTTTCGTATTCCGGCGCGGCGACGTCGTAGAGTTTTTGCGTGTAGAACCCGTTGGCGTACTCGAGCTGAACCTCATCCGGCGTGGTGTAGGTGATCGTCCCCTCCCGCGGGGTTGCCGCGGGAGACGCGGCCGGAACGGGCGTCCCGGTCACCTTCGGCGGCATCGGCCTCGGAACCGGCGTGGCGGGCGCCTCGAAATCGAACGGAACCGCCGGCGGGGTCGGAGGCTCATGCACCGGCAGCGCCCGCCGAACTTCCTGCGCGTGGATCGCGCCGAGCGCGCAGCAACCGCCGATGCTCGCGGCGCGCAGAAACCTGAAAAGGCGAAGTCCGAACCCGGAGCGGCGGCCTGCGATTCGGAGCTTTTTCCCCATTCGTGTTTGCCTTGGTTTTCCGACTTCGAACTTCCCCATCCCCGGGGGTGGCTACTCGGTCCGGCTCGTCGCGAAGGCGACGTTCCAGATATTCGCCATCCGGCAAATATCGAGCACATCCACAATCGCTTTGTAGGCGGTGCGCTGATCGCCACGGAGGATCACCGCCTGATCCGGATACAACTTCGAAAGCTGCTCGAGCTTCTCCCGCAGGTCGTCGGGCGACATCGGCTTGCGATTGAAGACGATCGTGCCGTCGGCCTTCACGTTCACCACCACCTGCCCCACATATTGCTGCGATTCCTTGGCCTTGCTCGCGCTCGGAATCTTGACGTCGAGCTCGTTTTCGCTCAGCGCGAAATTCCACGTCACGATGAAGAAGACGAGCAACACCAGCAGGATGTCCACCATCGGGGCGATCTGAAATCCGAAGACTTCGGGCTTGGCGCGTCGGCGAAAATTCATTTTCGAAAGACTGGGCTAGAATTCGTCCTCGACCGAGACGCGCGAGGTTTCCCGCTTCTTGTTGTAGTTCAAAGCCAGCAACCCGAGCACATGAGTGGTGGCAATCTCGAGATCCGAGATCAAGCTTTGCACCCGGCCGCGAAAGAGCGCGTAGAAAGCCATGGCCAGAATGCCGAGGATCAACCCCGACGCGGTCGCCACCAGCGCCTCCGACACGCCCGAGGCCAGCAACATGTTGCGGGAGGAATCCGCGGTTTGCCGGCTGGCCAGGACGCCGAAGGACTTGATGATGCCAACGACCGTTCCGAGCAGTCCGAGCATCGGCGAGAGCATCCCGATGTCCGCGAGGTAAACGATCCGGTGCTGGAGCGAGGCCGCCTGCGTCGATCCCTCCGTTTCGGCGATCTCCCGGACGACACTCAGTTCGGCGTTCGGGTTCTTGGTCGCAAAATCGAGCGTCCGCTGCACCACGCGCGCGATCGCCTCGCTGTGCCGGCTCGAAATGGCCAGGAGCCCGAGGTAATCCCGCTTTTTCAAGAGCACGTCCGCCGTGTTCATGTAATGCGCCGAGACGATGCTCCCGCGCCGCAGCGTAAACAAAAAGGCGAGCACCAGCATGACGGTCAGGATCGACAGGAGCCCGAGCGGGATCATCACCCAGCCGCCGGATTCCACCAGTTTCCACAGGGTCGTCGTGGCGGACTCACCGCTCGGGACGATCTGCTGCGCGACCGATTCTCCGGGCGTGATTTGGGCCGAAAGCGAGGCCGACATGCCGATGGCGGCGACCAGATAAACGAGAAGTTTCATTTGCGTAAGCCGTGTATATTAGCGGCACGTCGGGAGGATGCAACCTTCGCGCTCCCCCGGGCCCCGAATCGCCATCCGGAGCCCGACGGTTTTGCTTTCGCGCCACCGGAGATCATAGTAACGCGAACCGGACGCCAATTGGACCGCCGAGAATCGTGCAAACCGAACGACCCGACCTAAATAAGAAAGTGCATGAGCTTCCGCACAAGCCGGGCGTCTACCTGATGCGCGACCGTTTCAACCGCGTGATCTACGTCGGCAAGGCGCGCGATCTGCGCAAGCGAGTCGGCCAGTATTTTATGCCGTCCCGCCGGATGACCGTGGATCTCAAGACACGCGCGCTCCTCGACAGCGTTTGGGATTTCGAGATCCACACGGTCAAGAGCGAACCGGAAGCCCTGCTCCTCGAAGGCCGGCTGATCAAGGAATTCCGGCCCCGTTACAACGTCAGTTTCCGCGACGACAAACGGTTCCTGCTCGTCAAACTCGACGCCCAGGATGCCTGGCCCCGGTTCCGGCTCGCCCGGTTCAAGAAGGATGACGGCGCCCGCTACTTCGGCCCGTTCGCCCATGCCGGGGCCCTGCGGCAGACGATGACCTTCATGCGGAAGCGGTTCGGCGTGCTGACGTTCGGCCGCGGCTCGCCATCGGAGCGCGAGCTGAAATCGTCGACTTATCAGGTGCCGATGAAACTGGCCGACACCACCCCGGAGCAATACCGGGAGCGCATCGCCGCTGCCTGCGATTTTCTCTCCGGCCAGTCCCGCGAGATGATCCATGAGCTGGAAAAGCAGATGCAGGAGTATGCGGCCAAGCTCGATTTCGAGCGGGCCGCGGAATTGCGGAACATGCTCGACGATCTCCGCACGACCACCAAACCGATGCGCCGGTTTACCCGCCATTCGCTGCCCAGCGCCATCGACCCCCAGGCCGATGTCCGCGCACTCGGCGACGCGCTCCAGCTCCCGCGGCCCCCCTCGGTCATGGAATGCTTCGATATCTCCAACATTTCCACCACCCACATCGTGGCGTCGATGGTCTGCTTTCGCGCCGGCATCCCGGATAAATCGAACTATCGCCGCTACCGGATCCGGACCGTGGACGGTCAGGACGATTTCGCCAGCATGGGCGAAGTGATCCGCCGCCGCTACTCCCGCGTCCTCCTCGACGCCAGAACCGTCCACGCGGATGCCGCCGAGTTTTCACAGGAAGCTCCCGCCGAAGCGATCGAGCGCCTTTCAACGCTCAACCCTCAACTCTCAACATCCACCGCTCCCTCCCCCGTCCGCCTCCCCGACCTGATCATCGTCGACGGCGGAAAGGGCCAGCTCAGCGCCGCGTGCCGCGAATTGCAGCGGCTCGGATTGCACGATCTCGCCATTATCGGCCTGGCCAAGGAATTCGAGGAAATCCACCGGCCCGGCCGGCCGCATCCCCTGCTCCTGCCCCGCGATTCCGGCGCGCTCCGGCTCCTGCAGCGGATCCGCGACGAGGCCCATCGCTTTGCCAATGCCTATCACCAGCTCCTGATGAAACGCCGGGTCGCCGAAAGCATTCTCGACGATTGCCCGGGCGTGAGCGCCACCCGCAAACAGGCGCTGCTGCAGCGGTTCGGCTCCGTCGCCCGCCTGCGCAAGGCCCCGGTGGGCGAGATCGCCTCGATCGAAGGGATCGGCGCCCGCCTGGCCGAACAAATCGCCAGCTTCCTCGCCGCCCGTGCCTGAGCCGATTCCCTCTTGTGAGCAAAGAACGAAACGTTCAGCTTTCGTCCATGAGCATCGATTTGTTTCCCCAGAGGAAGGCGGCGCGGAACGGTCAGTGAAAAGCTGCGTGATGGGCGCGGGATGGCATGGCTGGAAGCGACACGGCACTTTCCTGCTGGTGCTGATGCTGGCTGCGCGTGCCGCGGCCCAGACGCCGATTCCTGTAGCCACGCCCGATTCTCTCACCCCGAGTTGGGAAACCCAAAAGCAGGCGCGCACCTACCTGCTCAGCATCCCGGCGCCGCGCGGATTGATCGTGGACCGCAACGGCCTCCCGCTGGCGCAAACCCGGGTCAGCTACAACCTCGCCCTCGAATATCCCCGTCCCCTCGATTGGCCGAACGACCGCATCGTCGAGTTCTCGCGCCAGCAGCTCGGCATCGTCCAAACCCTCCTGCACCGCGAAATCCGCATCAGTGACGAGTTATTCATCAAGCACTATCGCAATCGCGGTCTCCTCCCGTTCGATATCACCCAGGATCTGCTCCCGGAGGACGTGCAGGCCCTGAAGGCGCGGATGCCGCCGAATCTCGTGCTGCACCCGGTCTATCAGCGCTTTTACCCGAACGGCTCGCTCGCCGGCCACATCATCGGGTATGCCGGCCGGACCGGCCGCACGCTCGAGTCGCCCATTCAAAACAACGACGCTCTCTGGCCCGGAGCCGAAGGGCGGGAGGGAATCGAGCTGACCTTCAACGACCAACTCACCGGCAAGATGGGCCAGCTGAACCTCGCGTTCGATATCAGCGGCAAGAAGGTTTCGGAGAAAATCTCCATCCCGCCGCAACCGGGTTACAACATCGTCACCACCCTGGACGAAAACCTCCAGCGGCTCTGCGAACAAACGCTGCAACAAAGCTGCAAGCGCGGCGCGATCGTCATCCTCGATCCCAACAACGGCGACGTCCTCGCCATGGCGTCGTGGCCGGGGATCAATCCGAACGCCTTTATCCCGACGATCTCACCGGAGGCTTTCAAGGCGCTCCAGGACGACCCGAACATCCCCATGCTCCCCCGCGCCTACCGTTCCGCGTATCCGCCGGGGTCGACCTTCAAAATCATCGTCGGCCTCGCGGCGCTCGAAAGCGGCACGATTACGAAAGAGGACGAGTTCAACTGCCCCAAGGCGATCGATATCGGCAACCTGACGTTCCGGAACTGGAAGAAGGTCGATCGCGGCATGATGAACTTTGCCGGCGCGCTGACCGAATCGTGCGACACCTGGTTTTACCACGTCGGGATCAAGACCGGTGCGAACTGGATCGCCGACTGGGCGTTCAAATGCGGTCTCGGGGCAAAGAGCGGGATCCCGATCCGCGCCGAAGCCGAAGGCCGGATTCCCACCAACGACTACATGAAAAAAGTCTACGGCCGAAAGTTGCTGGATGGCGACATCGCCAATCTCTCCATCGGCCAGGGGGATACACTCACGACTCCGCTGCAGCTCGCCCAGGCGATGGGCGCGATCGGCAATGGCGGCACCCGCTACCAGACGCGGCTCGTGCTGCAGGTGCAGACGATCGATAACCAGATCGTTACCGCCTACGACCTTCGGGTGCGCGAACAGCTCGACATCAAACCGGCGATCCTGGCCGAAATCAAGAAGGCCATGGTCGCCGTCGTCTCGAGCGGCAACGGCACGGCCGGCAAAGCGCAGGTGGACAACGTGGCCGTCGCCGGCAAGACCGGCACCGCCCAGTGGGGGCCGAAGAACAACGAACGCGCCGCGGCGTGGTTCGCGGGATTCGCGCCGGCGGACAAGCCGAAATACGCGTTTGCCGCCGTTTACGAAGGCGATGCCAACGACCATAGCGTGCACGGCGGCTCGCACGCCGCGCCGATGATCGGCAAGGTCCTGAACGAATTGTTCAAAGAAGAAGCCAAGCCGAAAGGAAAAGCCAAATCGCGAACCAAAAAGGCGCCCACCCCCACCCCGCCGCCGCAGCAGGAAGAGAACGACTGAGCCACACCTCCCATTCGTCCCATTCGTCCCACTCATCCCATCCCCCACTCATGACCACGCCACACCCCTTCGCCGAAGACCGCTACGACACCATGATCTACCGCAAGTGCGGAAAATGGGGCCTGAACCTTCCCGTCATCTCGCTCGGTGCCTGGGAGACCTTCGGCGGATACCGCGACCTGGAAGTGGCCCGCGCCTGCGCCTTCCGGGCGTTCGACCTAGGGATCACGCACTTTGATCTCGCCAACAACTACGGCCGACCGCCCGGCAACGCCGAAAGCTTCTTCGGCAGAGTCTTGAAAGAGATGCCGCGCGACGAGCTCATTGTCTCCACCAAGGCGGGATACCGGATGTGGCCGGGGCCGTATGGCGAATGGGGTTCACGCAAGTCCCTGCTCGCGAGCCTCGATCAATCCCTGAAGCGGCTCGATCTGGATTACGTGGATATCTTTTACTCGCACCGGCCGGATCCCTCGACCCCCCTGGAAGAAACCCTGGGCGCGCTCGACCATGCCGTGCGCGCCGGCAAGGCGCTTTACGCTGGCATCTCCAATTATTCCGGGCCGTTCACGCGCCAGGCGTGCGAGGTGGTGGATGCCAAAAACCTCGCGCCGCTGACCATCCACCAGCCGTGCTACAACATGCTCCATCGCGCCATCGAGCACGACCTGCTGCACGTCGCGCACGAAAAGGGCGTCGGGGTCATCGCGTTCTGTCCGCTCGCCCAGGGGCTGCTCACCCGAAAATATCTCGAAGGCGTTCCGCCCGATTCACGGGCCGCCCTCTGGTGGAGCGAGGCGCAGCGCAACAGTCTCGACGAAACCCTCCTGACCAAGATCCGGACCTTGAACATCCTCGCGGAGCGGCGCGGCCAGTCGCTCGCGCAAATGGCGCTCGCTTGGATCCTGCGCCGGCCCGAAATCACGAGCGCGCTCATCGGAGCCTCTCGCGTCGAGCAGATCGAGGAAAACGTCGCCGCCCTGCGCAACCTCTCCTTCAGCAGGGAGGAGCTGGAAGCCATCGACGACACCGTAGGCGGCCAGGCCGCCATGCAATAGCTTCTCCTTCCCGCCAGGCCTGATCCGTAGCCGGCACTCGGTGGATGGCGCGCTCCGCCGCGCCATGGCCGTCCTGTCCATCCCTGTCCATCCACGTCCATTGCCCGTCCATCCCCCACCCGAATTGAATCCGAAATAGTAGTGTTTTCGCGCCGCGGGAAAGGTTAAAACGGCCGTCTCATGACGACCCGAAAACCCGCCGACGCGGAAAGTCTCGAGCGGCTCAAGGCCCTTACGGAAGCCGCCAGGAACGCGCGCCTGACGCCTGCCGAAGAAGACGAAGCCATGCGCCTCCTCGGCGAAACCGTGGCCAGCGGCAAGGCCGGTCTGTCATCCGCCGCCGAATATGCGCCGCTGCTTCCTTGGAACATCGCGGTGAAGGGCGTGAGCGAAGCCTGGAGCGGGCTGAAGCCGCTGGCGCGGAAACAATTCGTCGCCGCCCTGGCCGCGCAAACCTCGGAAAACGGGCGCCGGTGCCGGCTCAGCCTGGCGCGCGGACTGGTCGCGCAGGATCTCGAGACCGCGGCGCGATTGGCCGGCGGGGTCTGCGCGGAGATCAAGGCGGAGAACGCGGCGTTAACTCCGCGCGACCGGCAGATCTTTTCCAACGTCTTCATCGGCAAAGGCAAGCCGTGGCTGACCCACTTCGCCACGCTCGCAGACTGGGCGGAGGCCGACGCCGCCGCGCTGGTCGACTGCGCGGTGCAGGCCTGTTTTCACGGTTCGTGCCCGCCGTTTACGCAAAGTGCGCTGCTCCGATGGATCGTTTCGGTCGGACACCTCGATAAGCTGCCGCCGGACGCGGTCGACGTCGTCGCCAAGGCGGTCAAGCGCTGGCCGCCCAAATTTCAGAAGGAGCTGTCCGGCCTGGTTCCAACCTTGCCTGCAGCGATCGGCGAAGCATTGAGCGCGGCACCGGCCGCCCCGGACCAACGGCCGCCCAAGCCCGAAACCGAGCCCCTTCCGCCGCGGCGCGAACAGGCGCCGGCGCCTTCCCGCCAATCCACACGGCGCGAGCCGCAGGAGTTCGATCTGCAACAGGCCTTGCGCCAAATCGATACGCACGTCAAATCCCTCCAGCGGGAGTTGCAGGATGCCAGGTCCGCCGCCCGCCGCGGTGAGAATAATCAATCCCGGCGCGGCTCGTTCCGCGAACGCGCCTCCAGCGCTACCAGCGGGGCCGGGGAAGCCGTCCGGCCCGAGGAGCACGAGGCGCTCCAGCGCCACAGCGCGCGTTTGGAAGAAACGGTCGCCGAGCTTCGCCACCAGCTCGAAGAGATCACCTCCCATCACGAGGATGTCGCCACTTCGCGCGCGGTCGCCGAGGGCAACCCGGATTCCGGTGCCGAACTGAAAGCGCTGCTCGGGCTCAAGCTCCGGAATGATTTCGCCGAATTCGAGGCGTTGCGCGGCGAGTCCGCCACCGACGTGCTCCGGCTCCATTATCGTGAAATGCTCGATCACGTCTTCCAGATCCTCGCTAATGAAGGCGTCCCCTTGACGGAGCCGGCAATGCCGTAACTCGCAATGTGGTTTCGCGCGCAGCCGCCGCAGCCCCTCATTGGGCTGAGCGTCTGCGCGGTCGCGGGCATCACGGTCGCGGAATTCTCCTCCGCGGACCCAACCCTGGCGGCGCTTCCGGTCGCCCTCCTGGCGATGGCGGCCTGGTACTGGCCGGGGGTGCTCCCCTTCTTTGTTTTCGCCGGCTTCTTCCTGCTGCACACCATCCAGCCCCAGGAACATGGAGGGCGGCGGCTGGCGGAGCAATTGAGCTTCCAGCCCCGGACCATCCACGTCGTCGGCGTGGTCGTGGATGAACCGCGGGCACAGGGAACGACACCACGCGGCCAGGTGCGCGCGGATTTTCCGGTTCGGACGGAACGTGTGAGCATCGACGGCCGAACGGAGCCGTGCTCCGCGCTCCTCTACACGCGCTGGCTTGGCCCGGCTCCAACCTACGGCGATCGCGTGGAGTTGACCGGCAACGCTTCCAATCTCGAGCCGGTCCGCAATCCCGGGCAGTACGATTTCGCCGGCGCGATGCGGCGCCGCGGCATCTTCTCCGAGGTCCGGGTCCGCTACGCCAAAGATGCGCAGATCGTCGCGAACGGCTGCGGCAATTCGCTCCGGAGCCTCGCCATGCGGACGCGCCTCTGGATGGAACGAACGCTTTCGCTGGGCCTCGAGGATGAGCCGGAGAACGCCAGCCTGATTCGCGGCATGGTGCTCGGGTCGCACTCCGATACCCCGCCGGAGATCGAGGATCTGTTTCGGAAAACCGGCACGATCCACCTCTTCGCTGTCAGCGGACTGAACGTCGCGATGTTCGCCTACATCGCATGGGGAGTGTTGAAAACCTGCGGCGTGCGCCGGCGGATCGCCACCCCGCCCCTGATCGCGCTGGTCGTGTTCTACGCCTTGCTCACCGGGCTCAGTGCCTCGGGCGTGCGCGCGGCGGTGATGACCAGCGTGCTCTTGGGAGGATTCCTGGCGGATCGGCCTGCCCTCCCGTTGAACAGCCTCGCTGCTGCCGCCTGCGCCATCCTGCTCTGGGACACCAATCAGCTTTTCGCGCCCGGCTTCCAGCTTTCGTTTTCCGTCGTGGTCGCCATCTTCGTTTTCGCCAACCCCATCCGGCGTCACGCCGAGAAAATCACCGCGCCGGATCCCTTCCTGCCGCGGCGCCTCTTCAGTCTCCCCCAGCGGGCCGGGGTCGCCGGCGGAACGTTCATGGCGGAAGCGGCGGGTGTTTCGATCGCGGCCTGGTTCGGATCGCTGCTGCTGAACCTGCACTATTTCCACCTGATTTCACCATGGACCGTGACCGCCAATCTGCTCGTCGTGCCACTCGCATTCTTCGTCCTCGCGATCGGCACGCTGTCGCTGCTGAGCGCCTCCTCGGCGTGGCTCGTTGCCGTCTTCAACAACGCGAACCTCGGCGTGACCTGGTTGATCGTCGCGCTCGTCAGGTTTTTCGCGAATCTGCCCGGCAGCTCGTATTACGTGGAATGGCCGCAGTTCCAGGCCCGGCCACTCTGCGCGCTTACCGTGCTCGACATGAAAAACGGCGGCGCCATCCACCTCCGGGCCGACGGATCGGACTGGATGATCGACTGCGCCAACGACCGCCAGTACCGCTGGACGACCCGCAGTTACTTGCGCGAGCAGGGAGTCAACCAGCTCGCCGGGCTGATCCTGAGCCACGGCGACATCGAGCACATCGGCGCCGCCAGTTCGCTGTTCGAGGATTTTCAGCCGCGAATGGTGGTCGACTCCATCCTGCGCGACCGCTCTTCCTCTCGGCGCAATCTCCAGATCCAGCTCGCCGCAGTGCCCTTTGGCCGGTGCCTCGCCATGCGCGATGATGTCATCCCCATCGGGCGCGACGTCCATCTACGCATCCTCTACCCCGCCGGTGGCGTCCATCCGCGCATCGCCGATGACAAAGCGCTCGTTTGCCAGCTCGTCGCCGGCCGGACCCGCATTCTCTTCACCTCCGACAGCGGATTCTACACCGAGCGCTGGCTGCTCGATCACGAGCGCGATCTGCGCAGCGACGTTCTCGTCAAAGGACAGCACGTCTCGGATCTTTCCGGCACCATGGAGTTTTTGCATGCCGTCGCGCCCCGGTTGATCATCTGCTCGGCCGCGAGTTTCCCCAAACAGGCCCGGCCTTCACCCGAATGGGTCAGCGATGTCGCGGCGCGCGGCATCCGCTTGTTCCGCCAGGACGAGACCGGGGCCGTGATGGTCCGGATCGACCAGGACGGATTTGCCGCCCGGTCGTTTCTCGGGGATCAGACTTTCCGCAGCCTGAGCCGATAGATCGGCACTCCCTGCCCGCGAAAAATCCGTTCGAAGTCCGTCTGCGGGTAATCGGCGCCCGGCTCCCACGGATCGGGCACGAGATCGGCCCGGCCCGCGCCGAGGGTGCTGATCTGCTCGAAATAAATCCGATCGTCCGTGGTGACGCGCAGCTCGCCGGATGGCACCAGCGCGACACGGACCGCATCGAGGAATTCCGGGCTGATCAGCCGCCGCTGCTCGTGGCGTCGCTTCGGCCAGGGGTCGGGAAAGGCCACGTGAAAAACGGTCACCGAGGACTCCGCCAGCAGGTAGCGCACGGCATAGCCGCTCTCGATGCCCAGGACCCGGACGTTATCCAGCCGGAGCCGTTCCGCGCGGCGGCAGCTCTTTCGCACCCGTCCCGCCTGCCGCTCGAGCCCGAGAAAATTCCGCAAGGGATACTTCGCTGCCCGCGCCGCGAGGAACGACCCGCCGCCGCACCCCACATCGACCTCGAGCGGACCGGCCCGCCCGAAGATGACCCCCGGTTGCAGCCTTTCGAAGTAGCTCCCGGGGATGATTTCAATCACCGAGTCCCGCGCAGACCGGACCGGCGCAGGCCCGGAACGCTCCGCGACTTCCGCGTCGGACAGAACTCGAGTTTCCGGGTTCATTACTGGCGGGTAGTGTCGCTTGAACCCTGTTTCGATCAACCAGGAAACGCGGGACCCGGAGAGGGGATGCTCCGCGAGTCGCCGGCGCCACGAAGGTTTTTGCGGCTGGCTTTCATCTGGTAATCTGGTAATCTGGTTTTATGAAGACCACGCTCGAGCTGCCCGATGAACTCTATCGCCAGGCGAAAGCGACGGCGGCCTTGCGCGGCGAAACTTTGACGGCTCTTTTGGCGGAGGCCCTGGGCGTGGTCGTGGCGGGGCGACAGATGCCAGACGCGAAGGGCCGGCGCCGGGCCGCATCCGGCCCGGCAGGCGACCAGCGCATCAGGAAGTGGCGGGACGAGGAGGCGGCATTCCTCGCCGTCATGCGGGGGCGAGATTACGAAAGAAAGAGCGCCGCCGAGATTGTCGGTGAAAGGCGTCGCTGATGAAGTTGACGCTGGACGCCAATCTGTTCGTCGCGCGTTTTCGTGAACAGGATGCGGTGCATCAGCCCTCGCTCGATTTCTTCGAGGAGTGTGAAGGGCAATCGATCCAATTCTTCGCGCCGATCATTCTCCTCGGCGAAGTCGCCGGGGCGCTCTCGCGCATCCGTCGTGACCCGCGGTTCGGCCAGTTCGCAATCACCCGCATCCTTGCGCTGCCGCGTTTGCGCCTTCGCCAGATCGACAGCGCGTTCGCCGAGAATGCAGCCCGCCTCGCCTCGCTGCACCAACTCCGCGGGGTCGATGCGATCTACCTGGCACTCGCGAAAGAAACCAAATCGAGCCTCGTCAGCTGGGATCGAGAACTCCTCCAGCACACTTCGACTTCCATCCCGGTCGTCACTCCGCAAGATTGGCGCAAGGCGAACGCCCGCCCGTGAGCGATTTGATTAACCGGTCTGCAACCCGCGACTGGATCGCGCTGCACTGGCAAAGTTCCGATCAGCGCGCTCGAGACCCCTTCGTCTTCGACCTTACTTCCCGAGTAGTTTCTCCACTTCCTTCTCAAGATCTTCGCCGGCGTCTTTGGTCACGACGTTCCCCTGCTTGTCGATCAGCCACATCGCCGGAATGCCATCGATCCCGAACCGCGAGCTGATCTCGTTTTTCCATCCTTTGCCGTCGAAAAACTGTGGCCACGTCATGTCGTGCTCCTTCAGAAATGCGGTCAGGCTTTCCTTGCTCTGATCGAGCGAGACGCCGACGATTTCGAATCCGCGGCTGTTCAGCTTCTTGTAAGCCGCGACCACTTTGGGCACTTCCTTGCGACAGGGCGGGCACCAGGTCGCCCAGAAATCGAGCAGCACTACTTTGCCCCGCAATTTCGCAAGATCGACCTCCCGGCCGTCGACCGCGGTGAATTTCAGATCGAGCGGCGCGGACCGGGCGATCAGCGGCGTGACGAGGAGGAAAGCGGCCAGCGGGAGGAGAAAACGCGCAGACATGCCGTCACCATACTCGCCGCGGGCCGGCTGGCAAGCGCGCGCTCTTGCCGTGCCCGCCGATTCACGTAGCTTGGGCTCAATGTCGTTGCGGCGCGTCGCTCTCGTCCTCTGGTTGCTGGTCACAGTCTCCGCGCACGCCGCCCTCGATGAACGGATCGCGGTACGTTACAAGCAGCTGCTGGCGGGCAATCCGACCGAGGGCGCCGCGCTGGATCGCCTCTGGGAAATGTACCAGCAGAACGGCGCCACGGCGCAGTTGCTCGAGGAGTACCGCGCGGCCCGGGAAACATTTGCCGGCGCCATGATCTACGGCCATTTGTTGCGCAAAGCCGGCCGGGCCGCCGACGCCCGCCCCGAATTTGACCGGGCGGCCAAGATCGACCCCGCCAGTCCGGCGCCGCATCTCGCGCTGGCCGCAGCGCACGAAGGTGAACCGAGGGCCACCGCCGCCGAGCTGGAAAAGGCCGCGTCCATTTTTCCAGCCAGCGATCCGAAGAAGATCGATGTGCTGCTCAAACTCGGTGACGCGTGGCTCGCGGCGAACGACCCCGGGCGAGCCACCGGCGCCTGGGAGCAAATGATCGCGCTCGACCCGTCCAACATCGCGTTGCGTTCCCGTCTGGCCGACAATTACGAAAAGAACGGCGTGGGAAAAAAGGCGGCCGAGCATTTCCAATACATCACCGAACACGGGGAGCCCGCTCAGCGCGCACAAGCATGGCAGAGCCTGGCGCGCATCCAGCAGGCGCGGGGCGATCAGGACGCGGCGATCGCCGCCCTCGAACAAGGCCTGGCTCTCACGGCGCCCGGGAACTGGCTTCGGCTGCAGCTTCAGGACCAGTTGATCCGTCTGCATCAGCGCTACGGCCGCACCGCCGAGCTCGAGCAAAAATGGAAGGAAGCCGTCGCCCAAAATCCGCGCGATCTCACCGGCTACCTGCGCCTCGTCGATCTGTTCGAGCACGCCGGCGATCTCAGCGGACAACGCGAATGGCTGGAAAAGCTGGTGCAGCTTGCCCCGAAAAACCGGGAGGCGCAGCTCAAGCTGGCTCGCGTCGCCGTCCAGCTCAACGACCTCGAACGGGCCACCGCGCTCTTCGACGCCTTGTTGCGGGAACAGCCGGGCGATCCCGAACTGGTCTTTGCCCGCGCCGAGCTCGATCTCCAGCAGGATGCTCTCCAGGCCGCCAAAGCACGGATCGAAACCTTCCTCGCTTCCCCCTTTCAATCGGAAGCAACCCGGTTCCGCGCACTCGAGTTCTATCGCAAACACCGGTTGTTCGACATGGTCGAACGCCACTTGCAGAAGGACCAAAGCGACGACGGCGCCATCGCTCTCGCCGCTTTTTACTTCGAACAACGCCGCCCCGAAGACAGCGCCCGAACGCTGACCCGGCTGGTCCACAGCAGCGATTCTCCTGAAAAAAGGGCCGCTGCCTACGCTCGCATTGCCCAGATTCTGAAGGATCAGGGACGAACCGCCGCCGGTCTCGAGGCGATCCAGCATGCGGTTACGCTCCAGCCGCGCGCGCCGGAGCTTCAGCTCTTTCTCAGCGAACTGCTCCTCGCCGAAAACAGGTTCGACGAAGCGAAGGACGCCATCGAACTGGCGCGGAGTCTTTCGACTGATCCCGCCGCCCGGCTCGCGGCCGACCAGAAGCTTTTTCAGCTTTTTCAAACGCGCAGCGCCCAGCGGACCGCATCTTCGACGCCGCTGTTCGACCCGAAAGGGCGGATCGATCTTCTCTCCATCCCTTTTCTGCGCGGCGCCAATGATTCGGCCGAAAACCCGATGCTCGACAAATACCTGGACGGCTTGACCAGGGAGGCGGTCGATCATCCGTCCACCGCCGCGTTCCTGCGTGCGGCCCAGTGGCGTTTCTGGAATCGCGATTACAAGGAGGCGCTCGATTTCGCTCAGCGCGCCATCGAACGCGAACCGGGCCAGCTCGAGGCGCGCGAGCTCGCAGTCAAAGCCGCCACCGGCACCGGCCAGAAAGCCGTGGCGCTCGCGCAGCTGCGCGAGCTCGTCCGGCTCGAGCCGAAGCCGGCCCGGCTCCGGGAAATCGGGCGCGCCGAGTTGCAACTCGGGCATACCGACGAAGCCCTGCGGATCTTTGAAGACCTAGCCAGGACCAATCCCGGCGACCTCGAAACCATCAGCGATCTGGCGATGGCGCAACAGCAGGCGGACCGCTGGCCCGACGCGCTCGAAACCTGGCAGCAGGCATACCGGGCCGCGCCCTCCCCGCGGAAAAGGGAGATGCTGCAGCCGCTGCTCCGCGTTCTGGAACGGCTGCAGATGCATCAGAAAGCGGCCGAGCTGTTGTTGAAAGCGATTGACGATCAGCCGGACGAAAACGCCCGCGCCAGCCTGCTCCAGGATTTGATTGGCACGGCGGCGCGCCATGATCTTCTTCCCTGGCTGCAAACCCAGATCGAGGCGCGTCAACGGGCGCGCCCTGACGACTCGTTTGCGATTCTGGCCCTTGCGAAAATCCTCAAGGCTGCCGGACACGAGGAGGACGCGTTCGCGCTGCTCCACGACGCCAGCTATGCCGGGCCGACCGATCCCGCCTCGCTTCAGGAACTGGTCCGCGAAGCCGAAACGCTCGGCCGTCTCGACCAGGCCATCCAGCATCAACAGCGTCTCGTTGCCAGCTCACCCGCTCCGGACGCGTCCACCCTGCAAAAGCTCGCTGAGCTCCAGGAGGCCAATCTGGACGTCGAGGCCGCGCAGAGAACCTGGGAACGCATCGTCCGCGTCTTTCCGCGCGATCCGGCCGCGCTCAGCCGGGCGGCGACATTTTACGCGCAATGGAATTTGGACGACCGGGCCCGCGAGATCCTGCGCAAAACCCGCGTCATCGACCCGACCGACCTCGCCGCGCTCAACACCCTGGCCCGCCTCGCGCTCACCGCGGGTGAATCGGCGGAGGCGCTCTCGTGTTACCAGCAGGTGCTCGAAAACTCCGAGCCAGAGCTGCCCGGCGATCCGCCAAAATTCCCGGCCACGAACGGCATCGACCTGCGCAAACTGCAGAGCTCCTACCTGATGGCGCTCCACGCGCGCCGCGCCCGCCCCCGGATCGACACGATGCGCGCCTTCCGGAGCTTCTGGGGCAGCGAAACGGACAAGCCGTCGAATCCGCGCGAGTTCCGGCTGGCCGCGATTCGCGGAATTTCCGAGATCCTTCGCGCTCAAGGCGGCGAGGCGTTTCGCTCCTGGCTTTCGCGATGGGACCGCTCGAATGCGCAAAGCGAACCGCTCTGGGCCTTCTTCTACGGCGGGGCCGCCGATCAGGCATTCGCGAAAGTCAGCGAGATGATGCGAAAGGCGCCCGATGACGCGCCGGTCCGCGAAGGGTTTGTCTGGATCGCCCTGCAAATGCGGGAATACACGCGCTTGAGCCGCTGGGTCGCCGACCGGACGCGAACCGCCGCCGAACGCGATGTGTTCCTGGTCGCCTTCGAGCAGTTCTTGAATTCCCGGAACAAGCCGGACCCGGGGCTGGTGCCCGGCCTTTTCCCGCCGGAGTTCGACCTGCCGGATCTGCTCTGGCAGGCGGCGGTCAAACTCGCGGCCAGAAACTGCTTCGAGGAAGCAACGCAGCTCGGCCAGCGCGTTTTCGAAAACGCCGTCGCCCAGCGCTCCGCTTACGCGCTCGATCTCGCGAACTGGCACCTCGTTCTCGGGGACGCGGACCGGGCCCGCCGCGTCTTGCGGGTCGCGCTCGCCGAGACCGGCGATTCGTTCGACCAGGCGCCCTACGCCGCGCTCCGGCAGTATTTTGGTCTCTTGAGCGAACCGGAGCGTGCCTCGTTCGCCCAGCAGTTCACGGCGTCCGTCAATCGCAGCCGCAATCCGATCCATGCCGCGATTGCCCTCTCCGTCCTGCACGCGCTGCGCGGCGACCAGAAAGCCGCGCAGGCCGAGCTGGTCCGCCTGCTCGATCTCCGCGCAGCCCCGCCCCGCAGCGGGGACGACGGCCCGAACGCAGGCGCCTACCGTTTCTGGACCTTTGTCCTCGCCGGCGGACTGCAGTTGCAGACATGGAAATTCGGCTCTCTTGCGACCTTCTGGTGGGAGCGGGCCCTCGCTGATTCTGCCGCGGTCAAACTGCAGGGCGACGCCGCGCTCGCCGTGGCCCGTGAAATCCAGATTCGCCTGCTCGCCGATCGACTCACCCGTTCCACCCCCACGGAAGCGGAGATGTTCGCCACGGAATTTACCCGCAAGATGGCGGTGGATGTCACCGCCACGCTCTCTTCGGTCCTCGAAAGCAGCGGGGTTCCCGGACGGGCCACCGCCATCTATCGCGCGCTCTGGCATCGCGACTTGCAGAACCAGCAGTTCCTCCGGGGACTCCTCGCCGCCAGCCGCAGTTCGGGGGACGTCGATGCGGCCGAGGAAGCGCTCCGGGAAGCCGTCTCGACCGGACCGACCGGACCGAATCCAGCCCTCTACCGCGAGTCGCTGGCACAACTGGTCGATCTTCTCGAGAACCGCGGCGCCCTGAGCGAGGCCCAACGGCTTGTTGAACAAGCGTTGCATTCGGCGCCCGACGATCCCGTCTGGCTCGATCGCATGGCCCGCCTGCATCTGCGCCGCGGCCAGATCGACCTGGCGGAAAACGTGCGGCGGCGCCTGCTCGAGATGGACCTGAACAATACCGGCTCCCGCCTCGGTCTGGCCTCGCTGCTCGAGCAAACCGGCCGGATCGCCGAAGCCATTGATCTCGTCACGGGATGCAAGGACCCGGCCCGGACCTCCGATGTCGATCTGCGCCTATTCGATTTGCAGTTGAAGAACAACGATCCGGCCAGGGCCGTGGCCGCGCTCGAGCGGATGACGCGAACCGGCAGCTTCGCGAACGTCGCGGCTTCGGCGCCGCGCCTGGCCAAGGCGGGCGAACGCAGCGCGGCGCAACGACTGGTCCAAAGCGCGATCAACCAATGCAAGGACGTGCGGCAGCGTTTTGCGCTCCGGCTGACCCTGATCGAGCTGCTCCGCGACGCCGCAAACAACGGAGCCCTGGTCGACCGGGAGCTTCGCCGGCTCCGGGCGGCCGCGGACGAAATGACGGATCTTCAGCCCGCCTACTTCGAGGCCATCTCCAAACACAGCGACGCCGCCAGGGAACTGCTCGAGGCCTGGAACAGTGGGGAGGGACCTCTGGCGGCCGGCGGCCAGCTTTTCCGCCTCGCGCTGGAACGCCAGGACCAGGATGAGGCCTCATCCATCGCCGCCGGCCTGCTGGCGCATCCCGAGGCCAACGAACAGACCTTTGCCGTGCTCAGCGAGCGCGCGGCACGCGCGAAGCGGCCCGATCTCGCCGCGCAGTTCGCCGAAGCGCGCTGCCAGCAGTCCGCGCTCGATATCCGCGCGTTCATCGATCTCGCCATGAAGCTGAACGCCGCCGGACGAAAGGCCGACGCCGTGGCCGCACTCGAACGCGTCGGGCTGCGGCACGTCGTCAGCGACGACGTCGCCCCGCTCGTCGCGCAGGCCTATCTCGATCTCGGCGAAACGGAGCGGGCGAAAGGGTTCCTGATTGAGGCGCTGAAAAATGATCCGCAGGCGCGGAACTTCCCCGTTTATCTCCGGGCGGCACGGGTGCTCCTGGCAGCCGGAGAGACCACCGGAGCGCGGGGACTCTTGCGCGCAGCCTTTCGCAATCCCGCCAATAGCGAATTCGGCGAGCTCGTCCATTTTTATGCGGCCACCAACGCTCTCGACCGGCTCGGCAAGGAAGAACGCGACTTCCAATTCAGCGGTGAACGCCTGTGCAAACTTTGGGCGGCGGTCATCGCGCACCATTGCCAGGCCCAACAGTTCCAGGCCGCGATCGACGTCGCCACCGCACATCCAAGTGTCGTCGCGCTCAAAGGCGAGGTCCGCGCCACCCTGCGTACCGCGGCCGCCAGCGGCGACCGGTTTGAGGAGACGGCCCGGCTGCTCGAGGATGTCCTCCGCCAGGGCGCGGGCGACGCCCCGGAAATCGCGCCGGACCTTGCCCTGCTCTATTTCGACTGGGCGCAGCGCGACCTCGCTTCCGGCCGAAACGAGCCCGGACTCGAACATCTCGTGCGCGCGCAGAAACTCGCGCCGGCTCATTTTGGCATCGCCGAACGGCTGAGCACGCTGCAACGCGAGCGCAACGATCGCACCGGAGCCCGGGCTGTTCTCGATGCTTTTCTGCGCGCCTCCCGCCAGCCGTCCGAACGCGACCAGGCCAAAGAGCTCCTCCGGCGGCTCGATTGAGGCCGGGCAGCCTGCCCGACCGCCATGAACATCGAACACTCAACATCGAACATCGGAGTATTCCACCAGCAGCATCCCGCGCCGGGTTCCATGTTCCATGTTCGATGTTCGATGTTCGTCCCCCCTCTCCCCTCCTCCCGACCTTGCCATCCCATGACAATTCCCATTTCATGACGCCACCCTCGGATGACCCTCGCCAACAAGATCACGATTACTCGCATCTTCATGATCCCGCTTTTCGTCATGATGGCGATCTACTACGGCCGGGGTGTTCAGCGCGGCCAGCCGCAGGATTGGCAGCGTTTCGCCGCCATCCTGCTGTTCCTCGGCGCGGCCGCCAGTGATGGCCTCGACGGTTACATTGCCCGCCGCTACAATCAGCGCAGCGCTCTCGGGGTGATCCTCGATCCGATCGCCGACAAGGGGCTCTTGCTCGCGGCGATCATTACCCTCAGCTTCAGCCAGTGGGCGTTCGAATTTCCGCTCTGGTTCGCCGTCCTCGTCATCGCCAGGGACGCCGTCATCCTCATCGGCACCCTCGTCCTCCATCTCGTCGTGGGAAAGGTGCACGTGAAACCAAGCTGGATCGGCAAGACGGCCACCGCGCTGCAAATGGTGGCAATCTCGCTCGTCCTCCTGCAGCTCAATCTTTTCCAGCGCCCCGTTCAGTTTGCCGGCCAGACGTATCTCCTCGATTTCCTCGATATCCCGGTCGCACTGGCCGGATTCTTTACGCTCGTCTCCGGCATCGGCTACGTTATGGATGGCATCGGCCAGTTTCATGCGGCGGAACACGGCCGCACCTGATCGAATGCACACCATCGCCATTGTCGGCCGGCCGAATGTCGGCAAATCGGCGATCTTCAACCGGCTCGCCGGCCGCCGGATCTCCATCGTTCATGATCAGCCGGGTGTCACGCGCGACCGTCTGTTCGCCACCTGCAAACTGGGCAGCCAGCCGTTTGCGATCGTCGATACCGGCGGCATCGGCAGCGCAGTCGATGCGGATTTCACCGTCCAGGTTCGCGCCGAAGTCGACATCGCGATTCAGACCGCCGATCTGATCCTCTTCGTCGTCGACGGCCCGGCCGGCCTCACTCCGGTCGACCAGGATCTTGCCCGGGTTCTGCGACGCACCGGCAAGCCGGTCATCCTCGTCATCAATAAGATCGATCACGACAAGCACAGCACCCTCGATGTCGAATTCCAGCGGCTCGGGTTCGAAAGGGCCACCGCGATCAGCGCCGAGCATAACCGCGGCATCGTGGGCCTGGTGGAGCAGATCGATTCACTCCTCCCGGAGCTTCCGCACGACGACCGCGCGCAAAAGGTGCCGACCAACATCGCCATCGTCGGGCGCCCCAATGTCGGCAAGTCGTCGCTGATCAACGCCGTCCTCCACGACCGGCGCACGCTGGTCAGCGAAATCTCGGGCACCACCCGGGACGCGGTCGACATCCCGTTTACGCTGAAAGATCAGCCGTACGTCCTGATCGACACCGCCGGGATCCGGCCGCGGGGCAAGGTGAACAACACGGTCGAGGTCTTCAGCGTGATGCGTTCGGAAAAGAGCATCCGCCGGGCCGATCTCTGCGCGCTCGTGCTCGATGCCACCGCGGGGGTGACCGCGCAGGACAAGAAAATCGCCGGCCAGATCCAGGAAGCACAACGGCCCTGTCTGGTCGTGATGAACAAGTGGGATCTCATTGAGCAAACCAGCGAACGCAAGAAGTTCGAGCGCGACTTCATCGCCAATATTCGCGCGGAACTCTTCTTCCTCGATTACGCGCCGGTCCTCCCCATCTCCGCACTCTCGGGCGAAAACATGAGCCGGTTCTTTCGATTCGTCGAGCAGGTGCGGGACGACTCGGAACGCAAGATCGGCACCGGACAACTCAACCGGCTGCTGCAGGCGATGCTGAGCGCTTATCCGCCGCCGATCCGGACCGGCAAACGTTTCAAGATCCTCTACGCCACGCAGGTCGACCGGAAGGGTTCCGAACCGATTCCGATCCCGACCTTCTCCATCTTCGTGAATGATCCGGATGTCCTGCCTCCCGCGTATCGGAAGTACCTGGAATCACAGCTCCGCGAACACCAGCGTTTTCTCGGGCTGCCGATCCGGCTCGAGCTGCATGGGCGGGAACAGCGGTACCGCGGCGAGCGCGCCAAGCGCGGATAGCGTCCAGAGCACGCTGGCGCGGAGGCTCTCTGCCCCCGTGCCTATACGATAAGGGGCTCCGCCCCGTCCCAATACTTCTCCCGGAAAGGACTGCGGGGCTGGAGCCCCGGGAAGTGCAGGCACGAGGGGAAAGACCCCTCGCGCCAGCGCGCCCTGGCGAGAAAATGTTGAAAAATCTGCTTGCCAAGTCTTACTTTGTGCCACAAAGTAACCGCCATGACCGAGCAAGCCCGCGCCGAAGACCACCTGCGCGTCATCCGCAGCTTGATGGAGCGCGCCACCATCTACCGTGCCATCTCGGCCCCTACAGCCCTGGTCGGCGGACTGCTTTCCATTGCGGCGGCCGGAGCTTCCTTCCTTTGGGACCGTGGAACATCCAGTGGGGAAGTATTCCTTGCCGTCTGGCTGGGCATCCTCGCGTTGACGGCCGCTGCGAACACGCTCTTCATCTGGCTGGGCGCAAAGAATCGCAACGAACCGTTTTTCTCCTCGGGGATGAAGCTCGCCATGAACGCGATTCTCCCCAGCGTGATCAGCGCGTTCCTGTTTACCCTGGTCTTCTGGAGGGAAGGCGCCGACTTCACGCTGCCGGTCGTTTGGATGGTCTTCTATGGCCTCGCCCTGCTCGCAACCGGCAATTTCGCTCCGCGTTCGATTGCCATCCTCGGCTGGGCCTTTCTGATCACCGGCCTGCTCGCGCTTTGCTGGGTGAATCAGATCACCGCCCACTATTCGAGCGACGTCCTGATGGCCCTCACCTTCGGTCTTTTTCACCTCGTCTACGCCGCCTGCACCTGGCCGCGCAAAGGGTCATGAGCTCATGCTGGATTTCGACAGGCTCGACAAGACCATCCATGAGAAAGGACGCCTCGCCATCATGACCCTGCTGGCCAGCCGCGCGAGCTGGACTTTTCAGGATCTGAAATCGGAGCTCAAGATGAGCGACGGCAATCTGGTGTCCCATCTGCGCACACTCCACGACACCGGCTACGTGGCCGTAACCAAGGAGATCCTGGACCGTCCGCAAACGAGCTACGCGCTGACCGCCAAAGGCCGGAGCGCGTTCCAGGATTACCTGGCCGTGCTCGAGGAGATCGTCCGCGCGGGCCGGCAATGAATTCCTTCTGCCCCAATACTTTGTATCACAAAGCTCACCATAACCCATGACCATCATCCTCGCAGAACATTACGGCCTCTGCTTCGGCGTCCGCGACGCTTTGCAGCAGGCGGAAACCCTCGCGCAACAAACCCCGCTGACCATTCTCGGCGAACTGGTCCATAACCCGATCGTCCGCGAGCGTCTCGCCGCCCGCGGCGTCCGGGAAGGACAACTCGATCAGCCCGGCTCCGCCCGGACCGCGCAGGTGATGATCACCGCGCACGGCGCTTCGGAGACGCAGCGCCTCGCCTGGCGCCGCGCCGGGCACGGCGTCGCCGACGGGACCTGCCCGCTCGTCCGGCATGCGCACGACCAGCTCCGCGCGCTGGTCGAGCAAGGCTATTTTCCGGTGGTGATCGGGAAACCGGGTCACGTCGAGGTCAATGGGCTCATCGGTGATTTTCCCGGCGCGTGCGTCATTGAAAAAGAATCGGATATCGCCCGGCTTCCGTTCCGGCCCCGGTTCGGTGTGATTTCACAGACGACGCAGACCCTCGACACGGCACAGGCTTTGGTCGCCGCGCTCCGTCAGGCGCGTCCAAACGCGGAAGTCCGCTTCTGCGACACCATTTGCCGGCCAACGAAGAATCGCCAGTCGGCTCTGCAAAAGCTGATCGGCGAGGTGGAGGTCATGGTCGTTGTCGGGGGACGCAACAGCAACAACACGCGCCAGCTGGTCGAGACCTCGCGCGCGGCGGGGCTGACCGCCTACCACATCGAACGGCCCGAGGATCTCGATCCCGCGTGGTTTCGGGAGGTCGAGCGGGTCGGTCTGACGGCCGGCACGTCCACGCTCAAAGAAACCGTCGCCACGGTTCGGGAGCGGCTCGAACAAATCGCGGCGCACCTTGATTCGGCCCTCGTTCGCTAACGCCATGCCACTCCAAATGAACTCGACCCATTGGCTCCGCTATTTCGAAACCAACCGGCTCAGCCGCGCCGAACCCGACTGGAACGTGCCGTCACCCGATGACCGTTCCACGCGGCGCGCACTGGCCCGTTCGCTTTCGCATTTCCAGCTCGGCGAAAGCGGCGAAGGCGCGTTTCTGCTGGCGCAGGCGCGGCAGTTCGCCGCCGAGACCGGCGATCCCGACTACTACACGGCGCTCGCGCTTTTCATCAAAGAGGAACAGGAACACGCCCGGCTCCTCGGCCGGCTGGTCGTGCGGGCCGGAGGCCGGCTTGCGCTGCGTCATTGGACGCACTCGTTGTTCCGTCTTTTCCGGCGCGCCCTCGGGTTGAACTTCGAGCTGCAGGTGCTGGTGATTGCGGAACTCGTCGGCACGGCCTACTACCGGATTCTGCGAGCCCGGAGCAGGGATCCGGTGATCGAGTCCGTCTGCGACCTGATTCTGCGGGACGAAATTCGTCACATCGCTTTCCACGCCGAGCGTCTCGCCAGTTGGCACGGGCTCCTCCTGCCGGTCGAGCGCTCGGGATGGGTCCTGCAATTCCAGGTCCTGTTCTGTGGCGCGACCGCGGTGGCATGGATGGATCATCGCAGGTGCCTTAGGGCGCTCGGCTCGACCCGCGCCGAATTCCTTCGGCTCGCGCGCCAGGAATGCATCCAGTTTCTCGACCAGCTCCAGGCCCACGGAGTCCGCAACGCCTCGCCAAATCCGCTGCCGCATGGAGTGGCATAACCTCCAACCCGCGCCATGACCTCAACCTTCGCCCTGGATCCGCGTCCGTTGGTGGCTCAGGACCAATGAACGGGCACATCGATCCAGAGCTTTCGCAGCGCCGGGAGGACACGATGCTTTCCGCCCGCGTCCAAGCATTGAAAACGGAGCCTCCGATCTGACTATGAACGAAGACCCGGAAGTCAGGAACTATCAGCGTCGCAGGTTCATCAGCCTCGCCCTCAAGGCCGGAGCCGGCGTCGTCTGCGGCGGCCTGGGATACGGCGTGCTGGAGGCGAAATGGCTCCGGGTCGAGCCGATCACCATCGCGATCCCGAATCTGCCGCGCGCGTTCGCCGGCCTGAGGATCGCCTTGTTGACCGATATCCATCACGGCCCGTACGTCCCGTTAACCTATGTAAAACATGCCGTTGCCATGACCAACGATCTCCGTCCCGACCTCGTTGCGCTCGGCGGCGATTACATTCACCAAAGCCGCGCCTACACCCGTCCCGTCATCGCCGAGCTTGCGAAGTTGCGCGCAAGAATGGGCCGCTTTGCCGTGCTCGGGAATCACGATCACTATCATCAGGGACGCCGGCTGGTCCAGCGGGCGCTTCGTCATCACGGCATCCCCGAACTCACCAATCGCGGGATCTGGCTGCAGCGCGGTTCGGCCCGGCTCCGGCTTTGCGGCGTCGGCGATTTCTGGCGCGACACGCAGGACCTGCCGTCCGCGCTCGGCGATGCCACCCTGGGCGACGCCGTCATCCTGCTCTCCCATAATCCGGATTACGTGGAGGAGATCCGGGATCCGCGCGTCAGCCTCGTGCTCAGCGGCCACACGCATGGCGGACAGGTTGATTTGCCGCTCATCGGCGCGCCCATCGTCCCGTCGCATTACGGACAGAAGTATGCGCACGGCCTCATCGAAGGTCCCGCGGTTCGCGTTTTCGTGAGCCGCGGTCTCGGCACGATCACGCCCCCGGTCCGTTTCTGCTGCCGCCCGGAGATTGCGCTAATCACCCTCGCCTGAGGCCTCGGTGGATGGGACAAAAGCGGTGACTCCTGCCGGAAAAACGCTATTTTGACCGTCGGCGTTTTTGTTTTTCTGTTCCATGGGCTCCAGCCAATTCCGCTTCGCGGCCACGCTGTTTATCGGAGGGCTGCTGGTCCTCGGCGCAGGTGTCTGGGAAGTCGTTGATTCGCGGAACGGAGTTGTGCCAGCTCAGATGCCACGGGGAAACGGCACCGTTGCCGAAGGCGCGCCATCAGTGCCGGCCGCGCCACTCCGCCCAACTTTGGAGCGTGCTCGTGTGTTAACGCTGGCGGGAGTTGAACCCGCCGGCGCGCTGCCGGCACGGCTGAATTCTGGAGGCCCTTCACCGCATGAGCGGCGGGCCGAGCTGGTGGCGTTCAACAAATGGGCCGAGCGTTATGTGGCCGCGCCACCAGCGGGGCGCGCGAGCCTGGTGGCGCAGGGCGTGGCGCTGGCGCAGGCGCGGCGCGAGACGCTGAAGGAGTTGATCCAGAGCGATCCCAAGCAGGCCATTGCCTCGGCGGTGCCGCTGGCGTTGCGGGCGAAGCTGCCTTCCGAAATTGTAGCGCAACTCGAGGAGCGGATCTCAGGAACGGGCGATCTGGAACTTCTCGGCATCACGCCCGCGCCGGGAGAGGCGGTCGCTGAGCCGTATTCCAGGAGGGCGACCGTGGATGGAAAAACCTTTCGCGCCTACACCTACGGGCGCCGTGACCCCCAGGCGACGAAGTTGAACACCTCGGTGTCAGGCGTGGCCCTCGATGGCGCGCTCGCCGTTTCCGAAAGTCCGTTGCGCGTGCTCGAAGCGGGCGAAGTGCCAGCGGCGACCACGCCCGTGACGGCAGTGTGCCCGGTTTCCGGCCAGAAGACAGCGCTCGTTTCGAGTTCGCCGCTGAACCTTGGAAAGCCGACCGCGGTGGAGGTCGCCGGCACGGTCGCGATCCTTTGCCACACGGAGCACATCGCGGAGTACGAGGCGCGGCTGATCAAAGCGGAGGACGCCGCGGGGCCTTATCCCGTCGTGTTCAGCCTCGGGGACAGCGGCCCGGGCACGTCGAATATCACCGGGCGTCCGCCGGTCTCCTGGTCGCAGGGGACGAAGAAGGTGCTCTTCATTCGCGTGGATTTTCCTGACAAACCGGGCGCCCCGGTGGCGGCCGGCGGAGGTGCGCAGACGATCGATGACACCTTCGCGGTCAACCAGGTCAATCAGCCGGGGGGCGTCCGCGATTTCTACCAGCAGGGATCTTATGCGAAAACCACGCTCGCCGTCGCGCCGGTCGTGAGCGGCGATTCGCCGGATGTGACCCCGGTGTATCGTCTGCCGAAGAACGCGTCCTATTACGCGGTCGGCGATGCCAACGATTCGTTCGACGGCCAGATGCATACCGATGCCCGCAATCTCGCCACCGCAGGAGGATACAACCTGAACAATTACGACCGCATCGGGGTCGTCTTCTCGGATCTGAGCGGCATCCCCAATTCGAAGATTACCTATGGCGGACGCGCCAACGTGCAGGGGAAGAATTTCTGGATCAACGGCTACTTCAACTTCGGCACTTTGATCCACGAAATCGGACACACCTACGGGCTCGCCCATTCGAACCTCTGGCAGGTGAGCGACGGCAATCCCGTCTCGCCGAACGGCACTTCGCTGGAATACGGCGATCCCTACGATCCGATGGGCAGAAACGTGGTGACCGTCGCCAACCATTTCAATCATTGGGAAAAGAGCCTCCTCCAATGGATTCCCGACGGCGCGGTGAAAACGGTGAGCACCGCCGGCACCTATCGCGTCTATCGCTTCGATCATTCTTCGGCGAACCTGGCGAACACACTCGCCCTGAAGATCGTCCGCAACGGCACGCAGGATTATTGGATTGGCCATCGCCACGGACTCAGCAATCCCGCCCTGCTCAACGGCGCGTGTATCCTCTGGGGTTATAACGCCGTCCAGCAAAGCAACCTTCTCGATTTCACCCCGGCCACGGACGCCAACGACGCGCCACTGGCCGTGGGTGCGAGCTTTCACGACCTCGCAGAGGGCCTGACCATCCATCCTCTCGCCGCCGGCGGAGCAAGTCCCAACGAGTATCTGGACGTGCAGATCAGCTTCGACAGCCGCATTCAGTGGTCGTCCACGACCTACAGCTTCGATGAAAAGCTCGGCGGAGCGACGCTCACGCTCCAGCGCACCGGAAGCACCGGCGGCAGCGTCACCGTCAACTACGGCACGGCCAACGGCACGGCAACCGCGCCCGCCGATTACACCGCGACGAGCGGCACGGTCACCTGGGCCGATGGCGATGCGGCGCCGAAGACGATCACCGTCCCGCTCGTGGCCGACGCGTTGGACGAGGGGTTGCGAAATTTTAGCGTCACCCTCAGTGGCGCGACCGGGGGCGCGGTGATCGTGAACGGGGCTACCGCGACCGTGAATATCGCCGACGCGGGTTCGGCAGACCCCGCGTTGAATCCCGATTCCATCAACAGCGCGGTCGAGCAGGTGATCGTGCAGCCGGACGGCAAGCTGCTCATCGCCGGCTGGTTCGATACCATCTACGTCGACGGCACGCCCTACCCGCGCAGCGGTTTCGCGCGGCTCAACCCCGACGCGACGCTGGATGCCGCATTCGGCAACGGAGCGGGCGCGAACGCGGTGCCCGTCTTCGCGATGGCAAGGCAGCCCGACGGAAAAATCCTGATCGGCGGAACCTTCGCGACAGTTCACGGCGTCGCGCGGGCTTGCGTCGCGCGACTCAACACGGACGGCAGCCTCGATCCCGGTTTCAACCCCGGCACGGGGCCGAATGATGAAGTCCACGCGCTCGCGCTCCAGCCCGACGGAAAGATCCTGGTGGGCGGAAAATTCACGAGCGTGGCCGGCCAGGCGCGCAGTGGCCTGGCGCGACTCAACGCGAACGGGGTGCTCGATACGACGTTCACCGGCCCGGCTTTTCTTGGTTTCCCGAACGCCGATGTCCTGTCGATCGCCTTGCAGCCGGACAACAAGCCGGTCGTGGCCGGTTCCTTTTATTTCAATCCCGCACCCTACAAGAGCGGCGTCGCGCGCTTGAACGTGAACGGCACGCTCGACGCGACCTTCGACCCCGGTTACGGCGCGCATATCGCCGGCAACAGCGGCTTTCTCCAAACCGTGCAACGGGTCGCGGTGCAGCGTGACGGCAAGATCGTCGTCGGCGGTTACTTTACCGGCTTCAACAACGTGACGCACTATCGCCTCGCGCGGCTGGCTGCGAACGGGAGCCTGGACAGCAGTTTTGCGCCCGCGTTCGATCCGACGATTCCGGCGAACACGGCGCCTTACCCACACGTCCGCACATTATTGGTCCAGGCCGACGGCCGCATGGTGATCGGCGGATCATTCGCGCAAGTGAACGGCTCGGCGCGGAGTAACTTTGTGCGATTGAATCCGGACGGCACGTCGGACGGGACGTTCGCCGTTGGCTCAGGTTCGACGGGTCCGGTGAATGACGCAACGCTTCAGCCGGATGGAAAGCTAGTCCTTGGCACGGACTTTGGAACGATCCAGGGCACGGGCAATCGCACCCTGGCGCGGCTCTTCACCGGACTGCCGGGCCTGCCGGGGACGGTCCAATTCAGTACGCCGAATTATTCCGGCACGGAGGGGAGTGCGCTCACCGTCACCGCGACACGCACCGGCGGCAGCTACGGCGCGATCTCGATGAACTATGCGACGCAGGCCGGCAGCGCCGCCGCCACGCGCTACACGCCGGTGAACGGCACGCTTTCGTGGGCGAGCGGTGACGCGGCGAGCAAGACGTTCAGCGTCCCCATCCTCAACGACAACCTGGCGCAGCCCGACCAGACTTTTTCGCTGAACCTCGGCATTCCCATCGGCGGGATCATTCCCGGCGCGCCGGGTACCGCGGGGGTGACGATCCGGACGCCCGCCGGCAATGTGGGCGCGACGAGCGCGACCTTGCATGGGGAGGTGAATCCAAATGGCAGCGCCACGACCGTCTATTTCCAGTACGGCACGAGTGCGAGTTACGGGCAAACAACGCCAGCCATTGACATTGGCTCTGGAAGCAGTCCGGTGTCGTTCTCCGCGCAGCTCATCGGTTTGCTGCCAAACACGACTTATCACTATCGATTAGTCACCGGCAAGGCCGGGGGGACAGTTTACTCCGTCGATCAGACCTTTACGACCCTGGCCGCTGCTGCTGACTACGCCGAGGCAGGCACCTGGGTCGTCCAACGGACCGTGCGCACGCTTCCCTTGCAGGTCAACGGCACAGTCGATATCGGCACTTTTACTTTCGAAACGGGCACCGGGACCCTGGAGATCACGGTCAACGCCGCTTCATCCGGCTACTCGGTTTCCAAGCAATACTTCATCCCGATGCGCTTCAATCAACCGCCGATCAATACATGGCTTAAGGTTCTTCCATCGGTCGACACGGGGCCTCACTCCAACAATGACTTTGATCTGGATATCAGCGTTAACACGACGACGGCTGCGCTCCGACTCAGGACCACATCGACCGATGGCACCCACGCAGGCACAGCCCGGATTGCGATCAAGAGCACCGGCCTGGAGACGGTCGTGAACTCGACCACGACGGCGATTGTTACGGCGCCGACTCAGTCGTTTTCCGGAAATGCCATCAACCAGACAGTCGGGAAGGTCGGCCTTGGCACTTCGGCAAGCCCGGACGGATTGCTCGATGTCAATGGGGGTGACACCAGGGGCTTGCGCCTGCGGGCGCGTTCCGTGCCCGGCGCGCCGGCTACCGGCACCTGGAGCAAGGGAACGATGATTCTGGATTCAACAGGAATACTCTACGTCTGCACGACCGCGGGAACCCCGGGCGTCTGGAAGAAAGTCGGGAACTAATGAAGTCAGCTATAAGGAGAGACCAATGAAAAGCATCGAAGACCGCCCCGAAAGGAGCCAGTCCATCCAACACCTCCTGTCACCTCCGCGCAGGCGCTGTCGGATCTTACAGGTCGCTCTCGTAACTGCGTTGGCCATCACAACCGCCTTTCCCATTCAGGCGGCCTCGAACGATCCCGATGCCAGCCTGACCGTCGGCAGTTGGGATCTGGAATCGACGTCACGCAGTTTGCCGCCGGCGGTGAATAACGCGGTAAATATCGGCACCTTTGCCTTCACTGTGGGCGCTGGCAGCCTGAAGGTCACCGTAAACGTGGCCTCCGCCAGCTATTCGGTTTCCAAGCACTACCTATTGCCGATGAAGTGGAATCAACTGCCGGCCAATACATGGTTCAAAGTGCTGCCCGTGGTTAATACCGGGGCTTACTCCAACAACGACTTTGATCTCGATGTCATGAGCGCCAGCCCCGCGCAGGCGTCCTTGCGGTTGCGCACCGCCAGCAGCGACGGCGTGCACCCCGGCGTCGCGGATATCGTCATTGAAAGCACCGGGGCGACCTCGATCAGTTTTTCCAATACGATCGGGGCTGCCGCGGCTCCGACGGGACAATTTGTCGGAAACGTCATTACCCAGCTTGGCGGGAACGTCGGCATCGCAACGGTGCCATCCGCTGATGCCGTGCTTGATCTGAACGGCGGAGACACGAGAGGCCTTCGGATCCGTCCGCGCTCGGCAGCTGGAGCGCCTGTCGCCGGTACTTGGAACACCGGCACGATCATCATGGATTCCACGGCAACGCTCTACGTCTGCACTGCCGGTGGGACGCCGGGCGTCTGGAAGAAGGTCGGTGCTCCATAGGCTGCTCCCGGGTGACCCACTGCTCGCCCCGCTACCGATCCTGTTCCCGTCTCATTCTTCGCTGCGCGAATGATTGCAGTTCCAGCAGGTCGAGAAATTGCCAGGAACGGTTTCGCCACACTGGCCGCAGGTCCATTCCTCTTTTTCAACTCCTGTGTCAGCCTCCCTGATGCTCAGAAGAATGTTCATCGCCTCCGAATAATCATCGTCGTTCAGCACATAGAGCGTGGGAAAGAAAATGGGCAGTGGAAAGAACGCCACGAGCAATCCCCCCACCAGAGACTGCTGCGTGCGGGCGTTGGCGACGAACGTGGGGATCTCAGCATCATCGAGGATGGATTGATACAGACCCACCAGTGCCGAGTCAGCATGTCGAAACACCTCTTTCATTTAAGCTCGAGGGTATCAGTTCGGAACGAAGCTAAAAAATCAACAACCCGTGCTACAGGCGGCCGCTAGCTCCCGTCCCTTGCGGCGTGCCCCTTCAATGCGGAAGCGCGACGATTCGGGGGGAACCCAGTGGAACCAAGCGGCTTTTTTGTTGCCTGATGCTTTTTGCGGGATAATGTTCGACTTGCTGCACGCCAGCCGGAACGCCAGCTCACATCGTAAGCGTTTGGCAGCCAAAGAAAACGGGGTCTTAGCTCAGTTGGTAGAGCGCCTCAATGGCATTGAGGAGGTCAGGGGTTCGAATCCCCTAGGCTCCATTGTTTTGCGCTCCGCACGACACGGCATTGCGCGCGTTTTCTCAGCGGTGTCCGAAACGTCTGGGTCCGAAAACACGGTATGTCCATCGCCATTCATTGGTTCCGCCGCGATCTGCGAATCTCCGACAATCCCGCCCTGAATGCGGCCGCGGCCGCGCACGATCAGGTGGTGCCGGTGTTCGTTCTCAGCGATTGGCAGCACGATCATCACTGGTGCGGTCCCGCCCGGCAGGAATTCCTGTGCGGGTGCCTCGCCTCGCTGGCCAGAAACCTCGCGGCCAAAGGCGGGCGGCTCATCATCCGCCAGGGCAGGGCGGATCTGGCGCTCCAAAAACTGATCCGCGAAACAGGCGCGGCGGCGCTTTACTTTGCCCGCGATCCCGATCCGTACGGTCGCGCGATGGAGGCTCGGGTCGCGGTGATGGCCCAGCGCCTCGGCGTGACTGCGCATCCACAGAAGGATCACGCGCTGCACGAGCGCGACGAAGTGCTCACCGGCAGCGGCTCCCCTTTCCGCGTCTTCACGCCGTATGCGCGCGCGTGGCGGAAGCTGGACAAGCCTGCGCCCGGACGCGCGCTCTCCCGCATTTCGACTCCGTCAAAAATCCCGAGCCTTGATCTGCCCGGGCTCGCGACCTGGGGGCTCAGGCCGGACGCAAAAATCATCGCACCGGGCGAAGCGGCGGCCCGCAAGCGGCTCGGGCGCTTTTTGGACGGCCCGGTTTTCGACTACGGAACGCTGCGCGATCTGCCGGCGCTGGAGAACACTTCGCGGCTCTCGCAGGATTTGCGCTGGGGCTTGCTCTCGATTCGGGAAATCTACGCGCGCTGCCTCGAACTCGGCCGGCGCGCCACGGCCACGCAACGACGGAACATCGGCGTCTGGATCAATGAACTCGTCTGGCGTGAATTCTACTTCCAGGTGCTCTGGCATACACCCGGTGTTCTCAACCACGAATTCCAACCCGGGTATCGGACGCTCGATTGGCGCGATCACTGGCGGCCTGAAAAGCGCGCGGGCGGCGAGGATTTTCAGCGGTGGTGCGCAGGCCAGACGGGCTTTCCGATCGTCGATGCCGGGATGCGCCAGCTCGCGGCGACCGGCTTCATGCACAATCGCGTCCGGATGATCGTGGCGATGTTTCTGACGAAGGATCTGCGCGTCTGGTGGATGCAGGGCGAGAGCTGGTTCATGCGCCACCTGGTCGATGGCGAGATCGCGAGCAACAACGGCGGGTGGCAATGGAGCGCGAGCACGGGCACGGATGCGGCGCCCTACTTCCGCATCCAAAATCCGTGGTCGCAAACGCGGCGTTTCGATCCCGATGGGGACTATATCCGGCGCTGGGTACCGGAGCTGAAGGATGTCCCGGGGCGGCAGTTCTGCGCCCCGCCGGCCCCAAACCAGCCAATCGCGAAGGGTTACCCCCTGCCGCTGGTCGATCATGCCGCCGCGCGCGAAGCGGCCCTGGAAATGTTTGGAGGAAAACAAGCAGGAAAGCCTCAACCCGATCTGTTCAAGCAATGAACCGGCTCGTGCTTCGTCAGGATGGCAGTTCAAGCACGCGAGAGTTTTCGCATCAAAGGATTCCCGGGATTCTCCGTCGGCGGCGCCGTGAACATGAAGAGTTTGTCATAGTCTGCCTTTTCTCGAACATCCGCGTCGCGGCAATGTCTCACCGACCAACGAACTACGCACTGCCGACTATGAAAGATGAGACCACCCACGATGAAATGGAACTGTTACTTTCGGCTGGACCAGAGGGACGCATCCCATTTCCCGAGGGCACTGCCGACACCGTCTCACGGCTGATGAAAACCCTCATCCTGCTGGAAGGTAGAGGTTGCGTTTATCGTAAGAGGAGTAAGGGCTGCCGTTTTTACTTTCTGACACCGACAGGCCACAGCCTCAGAGCGGGGCTCCTGGCGAACCACGCCCGATAAGATCAACTCCGTCCGGGAAAAGGAAGCATACGCCATGTTCATCGCCAATTGTGATCGGTTTCGGCGACTGTTACGACTGACCATGTCCGGGCATGTCGCAGGCGAGCAATTGCGCCTTGGTCTTAAAACGATCAGATCCGTGGTGGCTGACCTGGAACCGGAATTTTCCGTGCTGACGGATCTCAGCAAGCTGGAGTTAATGGAAGCTTCCTGCGTCCCCTACATCCAAACCAAAATGGATTTATTGAGGGAAAGACACGCCAGGACTGTGGCGAGAGTTATCCCGGACCCCCACAAGGATATTGGTTTTGAAATCATGTCCTTGTTCCATTACCGCCACGAGGTGCCGACGGCGACATTCGTAAACCTCGATGATGCCCTCCAATACCTTGACCCGGACGGGAAAAGGTAATCAACAACCCCGCGATTCAGGAGTCACTTCCCCCCGGTAACCGTATAGCCCTCCGCCCGCAGATCCTCGGCCAGCTCCTTTTCCATCTGAGCCGCTGCTTCGAATGGCATCGGGTTCAGATGTTCATAAAACTCCGGCATCAATCGAATCCCGTATTTCTCGACAACCCAGGCCGATTTGTAACCGTTCTTGTGGTTCTCGAACCGATGCTCCACGGGGAGGCCGGTCATGCCGACATAAACGCATGGTTTCACCGGATCGCGCCGTGGATTCAGCCGCACGATGGACGGATGTTTCGCCACCGCCGGATCCAGCAGGATCACGTAAACGCTGTGATGGAAATTCTCGGCGTCCGCCACGAATCAGATGCTGCCCGATCCCGGAAAGGGCTGCGAGCTCTGTTGACATTGCCCGCGGGTAGACCGAATTTCCTTAAGCTCCAGCGAATCCCCGAATTAGGAAACGGGCACAAATCGTTGGAGCCTTTTTTTGGGCCTAATGATGGAATCGGATCCATGAAGATGCCATTGGGAATCATGCTGCTGCTCGCCGCCATCCTTTGGACCTCGGCCTTGACCATGTTTGTGGTCGGGAGTTCGATGCAGGGTCTTTGGATTCTTCGATGGGCCGCGATTCCTGATGCGGTGCTGGCGTTGGCCTTCACCGTCTTGGCCGCTCAGAAGTGGAGCAGCGGGTCGAAATAACCACGGCTGAATCCCGGCCTGACCGGATGCAAACGCGGGCCGCGAGGATGTATTTGTCCTCGGGCGTGTTCGCCGCATCGATGACGCACGGCCGGCGCGCATCGAAGCGAACGTTCGCCATGTGCAGCGTGAACCCGAGCAGCAGCCCAAGCAGCGCGAGGAGGGAAGCCTGCACCCCGGTTGGGTGGCCGTGGCCCGCGTCATCGACACGCTCAGGCCGCGCACCTCCGAGGCGATAGCCAGCCTCCGCCGTCACGAGCAGACCAAGCCGAGCGTCAGTGCCCACGAAGATATCTCGTGCAGCGGACTGACGTGAAAGGAAAGCCGGGTCATGGAAGCAAGGTCAAACCGCTTTCGGGTCGCTAGAATAGCAGACCCACGGTCACCTGCGCGCCGTGGGTGATGGTGTCGAAGGTGAGCCCGTTCTTGTGGTAGTCGAAGCTGAGCGCGCGATAGCCCAGTTCGGTGTAGATGCTGCGAGTGAGCTGAAATCCAAGCGCCCCTTCGGCTTGCCACATCAGATCGGAACCGACACCGAAACCGCCGATGTCCCCGCGCCCGATAACGTAGATCGCGCGGGTAAAGTTAAACCGTGCGCGCAGGCCGACATAAGGATCCCACCAGTCATCGCAGCGCGAGAAGCTGCTGTTGAGGTTCTTTTTGAGAATGTCGGCGACCTTCTTTTCCAGCTGGGACTTTGCGGCATCGACACGCCGCTGCACTTCCGCGGCGCGCGCGGCCCCGCCCAGGCCGAGCGCGTTGATCTCTGCGCGTAAACTGGCTTCCGCGGCGCGAATGGTTTGCTCAACCAGCAATCCGATCCGATCCGGCTGGCGTCCCGCAATCGGTCCTATAGGCAGATTTTGCCGGCGCGGATTAGCGCCAACGGCGCCGTTAAGCCTTGAGCCGACGCTATCACGTACTGCGGTGGTCAGGGCATTCCGAAATCTGCCTTCGGTTAAAACTCCATTGAGCCGGTCGCGGATGGCCTCGCTAATCCGGTCCACGAAATTCTCACTCGACTGCGTAATGCCGTCATTGTCGCCCTGTAAATGAAGATGCTGATACAGATTGGTGTAGCGCACACCGGCAAGGAGATCGACAAAGCCGCGCTCCCCTTCCAGCAGCCGCCAGCGCAACGTCATATCCGCCAGATATTCGTCCCCCCGGACATCCACTTTGCGCACTGGCCCGCCGACCCCAAGACTGTCGGACATGCTTAGATAGAACAGCTCGCCCATGATCCCAAAGCGGCCCTTGCTGGCCTCGCCTCGCAGAGCCATGACCATGTCGATCTTGTTGACGAGGTTTTTGAATCCGACATCGATGTCCGAGTTAATGCCATCGATTCCCACCGTGCCTTCCACCCCCGCCAGCCAGCCCGGCGAGCCGAGCATGAATTTCCAGTGATCCTTTTCCACCGGAACAACCGGCTCCTTGAATTGCTTCGAGTCCGAATGAGGCGGGTCTCCTGCGCGAACGGTAAGTTGAATACCGAGAAATGCTGTCAGTAGGAGTAGGGTTTTTTTCATGAGTCGTTCGGTTTTATCATGGGGGGTGGTTCTTGCATCGACTTAAATCTCTCCCTTCCGCCTATTTGGTTCGAGGAGCGTGATAGCGAGTCGCACGCCTTATTCCTACGCGTTGCCTGGCCCTGTTTGCTGCCGTCATCGACTCGCTCATTGCAATGGGCCGGGCAGCGCCTTCGTCACCAGGTTCACGTCGAGACCCGCGAGTGCCTGCGTGGTCGCGGGCGACGCCACGCCATTGGATTCGTTGGTAAATCCTGACGGAGTCATCGCGCGGCAATCCACCGACATGCGGTATTGCGCGGACCCCGCGGTGAAGTCTGCCCTCGACTACATGAGGGACAATTTGCGAGTGCAGTTCAACGCAGTCGCCGGTGCCGCGTACTTCCCGGTCTTAAGCGCGTCGACGAACTGCGCGGCCATCGGCGTCCATGCCACGTAATCCCATTGGATCGGGACGACTACCGTTCCGTCCTTGGTCTGACAGACTGTTAGCCCATTGAGATGGGTGATGCTGGCGATGGGGGCGGAGCTGCTCGGCTTCGCCAAGGAGAGTTACCTCCGGCGGAGGCTTACGCGGTCATGACGATTTTCCAGGCTGGCGATTTAAGCCCCACCATGGCGGGGTATGAACTGCGAGGGGCACACATCCGCAAGGTCGATCGAAAGATCTATAAGAAGTGGAGGCGAGGGGAGTTGAACCCCTGTCCTTGAGGCCATCAGCACAAGTTTCTACATGTTTAGCCAGCCGTGAGGTTTAAGGTCAGTGTTTGAGGGCCGGCGCCCGCACTTTCCCGAGCGACCACGAGTCGAATTCATCTCCCGGCGCGGTCACTCCGCCGGTCAATTAGCCTGCTGTCGTCGCCCCCGGCCTTAGCAGGCGTCCGGCCGGGAACGTCACGGTCAGTTAAGCCGCGAGAGCGAGATCTTCGTAATCTGCATTTATTTGTTTGCCCGGAGAGTTTTACGAGGCCAACCAGGCGTCCTCGACATGCCGCCTGTGTCTCAAACCAAAAGTCGAAACCAGTACGCCCCCGTTTTGGGAGGCTGCAATCTACTCGCGCCGGACGCGCGCGCAACGGGAAACTGAAGGGGACGCTTTGTCGGCGCCCAATTTCTCACTGGAGTTCTCCGACGATCGGAAAAGCCTGGGCGGCGAGAAGCGCTGCTCTCCAGCCATCAATCCTTGCGTTTCTGGCGGAGAGCGGCCGCCAGTTTCGCGGGTGGAAGACAATTGACGACGTCGTGCCTGGTGAGCCAGCCCTTCCGTGCGGCGCCGATGCCGAACCAGAGGTGCTGGAGAGCCTGGACCGAATGGGCGTCGGGATTGATCGCGCATTTCACTCCTTTCGCCCGGGCGAGCGGCCACCAGCGCCAATCCAGATCGAGCCGGCGCGGATGGCCGTTGAGTTCGATGATCGTGCCCGTTTCGGCGGCGGCCTCGATGATCGCGGGAATATTCACCGCGTAGGGTTCGCGGACGAGCAGCAGCCGCCCGGTCACGTGTCCGAGCATCGTCGCGTAAGGATTCGCCAGCGCGCGAACGATCCGTTTGGTCATCTCGGCCTCACCAAGATTGAAAAGGGCATGAACCGAAACGACGACGTAATCGAGCTGGGCCAAAACGTCGTCCGAATAATCGAGCGTGCCGTCCTTGAGAATGTCGCACTCGACGCCTGCGAACAGTCGGAACCCGTCGAACGTCTCATTCAGCTTCCGAATGGCAGCGACCTGCGCCAGCAGCTGATCTTCGCTCAGCCCATGAGCCTGAAACGAGCTTTTGCTGTGGTCGGCGATGCCAAGAAACTGGAACCCGAGATCCTGGGCGGCCTGCGCCATCTCCTCGAGCGAATTGCGGCCATCGCTCGCGACGGTATGACAATGAAACGTTCCGCGCAGATTCTCGAGCTTCACCAGATCGGGCAGCCTGCCTTCGGCCGCGGCATCGAACTCATCGCGATTTTCGCGCAGCTCCGGCTCGATGTAGTCGAGGCCGAGCGACCGGTAGAGATCGCTCTCTTCACGGACCTCCGGCAGCGGATCCGGCTTTTTGGATTTGGATTCGAGCGGGCCGAGCCGGTATTCGTTCAGCGTCCAGCCGTGCTGCAGCGCTCGGTTGCGCATCCCGATGTTGTGCTCCTTGCTGCCGGTGAAATAATTGAGCGCGAACGGATATTGCTCGCCGCTGACCACGCGGAGATCGGCCTGAATGTGGGACCGGAGCCGGACACTCGATTTCGTCGGCCCTTGCGCAATCACGCTTTCCACCGATTCGTGCCCGACGAAAAAGCCGGTCACCGCCTCGGGATCCTGAGTGGAAACGATAAAATCGAGATCGTGGACGATCTCCTTCCGGCGCCGGTAGCTGCCGGCGATCGCCACTTGCAGAACGTCGGGATGTTCGCGCAACGCGGCCAGCATTTCCTCCGCCTCGGCCGCGACATCCCCGAGGCGAAAAGCACCCGCGTGCTTCTGCCGACCCTCGATGGCGGCGCAAAGGTTGGCCGCGGTCTTGGCACCGAATCCGGGGAGCCCGCCGACGCGGCCATCTCGGCAGGCCGCCTCGAGTTCGGCGATTGAGGCGACCTGAAGCTTTTCGTGGAGCGCCTTGATCTTCTTCGCGCCGAGCCCCTGCAATTCGAAGAGCTCGAAAATCCCCGGCGGAAATTCGCCTCGAAGTTTGGTGAAAAATTCCAGCTCACCGGTGGTGACGAGTTCGCTGACTTTTTCCGCGATGGCCTTGCCGATGCCGTCGATTTCCTCGAGCTGCCCGGCACGCGCCATTTCCAGGATGTCGCCGGGATAGGTCTCGATCGCCCGCGCCGCATTGGTGTAAGCGCGGATCTTGAACGGATTTTCACCCTTGAGCTCGAGGAGGCGCGCGATCGATTCGAGCACCTCGGCAATGCTGTCTTTCGTGTGCGGGGAGGTCACCGGGGATTTCGCTGCGCGAGCAGCTGCGTCTTCACTTCGGCCGGCATGGGGGACGTCTGGATCCATTGGCGCGCCGAATTCGCGTCCTGCCTGAGCCAGGTCCGCGCGATTTGTTCCATCTGACTGTTGCGAGTTTTTTCGTTGTCGATCATCGCGGCCCATTTCACCGCGCTGGACGGATCGCTGTTGACGAGCTGACCGATGAAATTACTCACCCCGGCATCCCTGGATTTGCCGGCGGGAAGCGTGTTCAACCACGCGGCGACGCCGTTCTGATCGGACCGGCTCCAGTTGCTGACGACGTTGCCGACCGCGGATTCTTTGGTGGAATCCTCGGGCAACTGCTGCACCCACGCCGCGGCCGCCTGGGGCTCGGAATTCGCCCATTGCGAAACGATGGAGCTGATCGCCGAGGGCCGGCTGGCGGTTGGCGGCAGCTTGGCGAGCAGGGCGATCGCCGCGGCCGGATCGCCGTTCGCGAGCCCGCCGAGCACGCCCGGCCAGATGATCGCCTGCACGTGCTCGTCCGTCTGTTGGGCCGCCCACGCCGCGGCGGCCGCGGGATCGTTGCGCGCCCATTGGCTGGTGATGTTGCTCAGTGCGTTGTCCTGGTTTTGTCCGGCCGGCATCATCTCGACCAGCTCAAGGCCGCGCTGCGGATCGCGGTAAGCCATGCTGGAACTCATCGACTGGATCATGTTCGCCTTGGAATCGCTCTCGGGCAGCCGCTCCATCCAGGCGACCGCTCCGGGAAAATCCCAAGTGGCCCAAGTGGACACAACGGAGGACAAGGCCCGGTCCCGCTGCGTGCCGGGCGCGAGCGCGGAGGCGAAATTGACCGCGGCCTTCGGATCGGATTGAGCCAATTGTTGAATGATGTTGTTGAGAGCCTGATCGCGCGCCGGCCCGGCCGGGAGCTGCTCCGCCCAGGCCGTCGCCGCGTTGACATCCACCCCCGCCCATTGGCGCGCGACCTCGCTGATCGCGTTCCTTTTCAAGTCGCCGGCCGGCATATTGAGAGCGAAGGCGCCGGCGGCTGCGGGATCCGTTTGCGCCAGGACGGAGACCATGCCCTGCATCGCCATGTTCCGGTCGCGCCCTTCCGGCAGGCTGTTGAGCCATGCGATGGCCGCGGGAGCGTCCTGGCTGGCCCAGACCTGCGCGACACTTTGCAGCGCGTTTTGGCGGGTTTTGCCAGCGGGAAGCAGCGCGGCCCGCGCCGCGGCGGCGGCCGGGTTCGCGTTCGCCCATTGATTAAAGATGGCGTAGGCGCCACCGAAAGTCTGCTCGGAGGAAGCACTCTGGATCAGCGCGAGCGCGCGCTCCGGATCCGTCTGGGCAATTTCGAAGGCGAGGGTTTGCTGAAGCTGATTCTTAAAAGGACTCGGCGGCTGAGCGGCGATCCAGTTCGATGCCCCGGACCAGTCGCTGTCGGCCCAGGAGCTGACGACCGACATCACCGCCTGGTCGCGTTCGCTTTTCTTCGCCAGACTCAAAGCGTAGGCGAGCGCGTGCGGCGCGTCGGCCCCGGCCCAGACGCGGAGGATTTCGTTCGTCGCATATTGCTTTTCATTGGTGCGAGCGAGGGATGCGATCTCCGCGAGGGCCCGAGGCGCATCCCGCGGGTCGAGGTCATCGGCGATCCGGCTCAGTCGTTTCATGCGTTTCCGCTGGTTCGGCTCGCCGAGGACATCGCGTAACGCAGTCGAAAAGTCCGTCTTGCTGCCGGGGTTCTCGGCCGCAGCCGGGCTCGACGATGCCGCACTTTGAATGGGCGCGGAATGGCTGGCCGATGTTTCCGCAGGACGCGAAACTGTCGACCCCGCAGTCGGTTCGATCGTGCGGGGGACTTCCGGTCTTTCGGGCTGGAGGAGGTATCCGAGGCCAATCCCGCCGGCAAACACTGCAATCACGACAATGGCCGGGCCGCCTGTTTTCATAGCACGTTCGGGATACTAGCGACGACCGGGCGGCACGCAACGCGTTTTGGCTGGCCGGCCGGGACGAAAGCGCGCGGCAGCAAATTATGGAGTGCTGCGAGCTCTCGCAGCTTTGCGGGAGGCCGGGACTTGTCACGAACGGTGGGATTGATGGCCGTCGCGTGACGTTGGCGAACTCCGCCGTGCCGACAAGCCGGCTCCAGCCGCAAAGCTGCGAACAGGTCGCAGCACTCCAAATTGCGCATGGCAGGTGCGGTGGTTTTGAGGGAGATTCGGGCGATGACACACGCTGCCGGACCGCCTCCGATCAAATCGCTTCTGCTTTCGGAGCTGGAAACGACGCTGGCCGAACTCGGCCAGCAGCCGTACCGGGCCAGGCAGGTGATGCGATGGCTCTATGCGAAGCGGGCCAAATCGTTTGCGGAGATGACCGACCTGCCGGCGCCGCTGCGAGAGCATTTGGCGCAGGCTTTCCATTTCGATGACCTCCAGGCCGTGCGCACGCTCGGGTCGGGCGACACCACCCGGAAGTTCCTGTTTCAGCTCGCCGATGGCGCCCTGGTCGAGTCGGTCCTGATCCCGGCCTCGCCCGCGCTCTACGGGGAGGCTTCCGATCGCCGGACGATCTGCGTTTCCACCCAAGTCGGATGCGCTTATGGCTGCAAATTCTGCGCAAGCGGTCTCGACGGCTGGAGCCGGAATTTGCACACCGGCGAGATCGTGGATCAGATTCTCCGGGTGGAGGAATTGAGCGGCGAAAAGATCAACAACATCGTGTTCATGGGCATGGGCGAACCGCTGGCCAATTTCGAGAACGTCATGCGGGCGATTGCCATCATCAACGCGCCGTGGGGAATCGGTTTGGGCGCCCGGCACATCACGCTCTCGACCAGCGGGCTGGCGCCGCAAATCCGCCAATTAGCCGACCACCCGCTCCAGGTCCGGCTGGCCATTTCCCTGCACGGGGCGACGGACGAGGTGCGGCAGCAGTTGATGCCGGTGAACCGGAAATACCCGCTCGCGATCCTGCTCGATGCCTGTGCCTACTACACCCAGCGAAAGAAGCAGCGACTGACTTTCGAATACATCCTGATCGACGGTTTGAACGACACGCCCGGGCAGGCCGAAGCTCTGGCGCGCCATGCCAGCCGGCTCACCGCCAAGGTGAATCTGATTCCGTACAACGAGGTGGAGGGCCTGCCGTGGGCGCGCCCGACGGTCCGGCGCCAGGAAGCGTTCCTGCGGGTCCTGAAAAACGCGGGCGTGGCGGCAACGATCCGGCGCGAAAAGGGCCACGACATCGCAGCCGCATGCGGGCAACTCCGGCTCCAGACGAAACGCGCCATGGACGGGGCGGATAAATCTTTTGCAGAAAGCCCGAACGCAGAGTAGAAGCACGCCGTATGGGTGATGAGAGTGAAAAGATCTGGGACGAATACGACTGGGAACGGTTCCTCCAGCAGCAGGATCGCAAGACTGAGCGATACATGGAGTTGCTCGAGAAATACATGGACGATCCCAATCGCGACCAAATCATAGCTCGCGAGATGGGCTGGTATCATTTGCTCGACGACGACGGGCAGGATTGGGTGGAGGACGTCGACACGCAGTTCGACAAGGAAATGAGGGCGCTGGCGGAGGAGATCGAGGCGGAACCGGAACCGCCGGAGGACACGGATTTTGGCAGCTTCGAGATGCATCCTCTCTATCAGGCCTCTTTTTCGCTGACCGTTTGGATCGACCAGTTATTTGACGATTTCGCCGAGCTCCAGAATCATCCCGCGGCTGTCCGGCTTGCCACGCAGTCCGCGGTTGCGAGCGCGAAACTGGCCGCGGCGCTGAGCGACGACGATGTGGATGAAATCGGAATGACCATCGCGTATCTCAAACGCGCGCTCAAAGCCGTGACGACGGCCATGGAAGCCGCGAGTCAGCTCCAGAAAGAGGTCCCGCTCGACCCGGCGCGTTACGCCAGCCTCTATCACCGCCTGTTTCAAATTCGGGACGGCATCATCACCCTGATGGGGGAGTTTCGGTCGGAATGGCGCCGCCGTTTCGGCGGAAAATGAACTGGAACGCAGGTTCGCGATAAAAATCGCGAATGAAATCCGCGTGAGTTCGTCTAAACCGATGCCAGCCGAGGGCGCCCCAGCCGTTCCGGTGGAGGATGCCGAACTGGTGGCAAGATGCCGCCAGGGGGATGCCGGGGCGTTCAACGAGCTGGTCACGCGTTACCGCCAGCGAACTTACGCAATGATTTACAACATGGTGCACAACGAGCAGGACGCCTGGGACCTCGCCCAGGACAGCTTCTTGCGCGCCTGGAAATCGATCGGCCGGTTTCGCGGCCAGTCGTCCTTTTACACCTGGCTCTATCGCATCGTGATGAATGTGACGATCGATTGGCTCCGGAAACGGCAGATTCAGAGCGGCACCGAATTCGACGATGAAATCCGCCTCCGCGACATCGATCCCGGCGCAACCACCGTCCCGAAAAGCCAGCCGCTCCCCGCGAAAAAGCTCGAGCACGACGAGATTCGCAAGCGCATCGAGGCGGCGGTGGAAAAGCTGTCGCCCGAGCATCGCGCCGTCATCGTGATGCGCGAGATGGATGGCCTGCAGTACGATGAGATCGCCGCGGCGATGGAATGCTCAATCGGGACGGTGATGTCGCGCCTGTTTTACGCCCGCAAGAAGATGCAGGGAATGCTGAAGGATGTTTATGAAAACCTTTGAAGAAAAATACACCGCGTGGATTGACGGCACCCTGTCCGGGACTGAGCTGGCCGAGTTCGAAAAGGAACTCGAGGCCGGCGCCGCGGACGACAAGGCCGGCGCGCTGAAGCTGGGCGAGCTGCTCCGGAGCCACGGCGCCGCGCCGCCGCTGACGAACACCGAGTTTTTCAATTCGCGGCTGATGGAACAGATCGCGGCGGAAACAAAGCCGGCGAATGCGCCGGCGCAAGGGCGCGGCTGGTTCCAGTGGACGCTGCCGCGCATGGCCTGGGCCGGCGCCTGCTGTCTCGCGATGACGTTCGCCCTCTACGCCACCATGGTGCGCGAAAGTCTGCAGCCGCCGCCGACGGAAACGGAATATGTCGCGAAGGTGCTCGAGATGCGCACCGACGACCCCTCTATCACCGCGACCGCGCTTCATTCCAAGGAGAACGACGTGACGGTGATCTGGCTTGGGGGCTTGAACTACCTGCCGGATACGTACGGGCTCTAAGGCGGAACGGTTGATGTCCACAAAATACACGAACAGGCACCAAAGCCGGATGGACGCCGCTCCCGCGGGTCCCGTTCTACTCTCCCCTGCCCGCGTCTTTGCCCGAGGACGTCAGGGACGCACCGGAGCGCGGCCCCTCCGAATTGCCGCCGCTCTTTTCCTTCTCGTGGCGAGCATCGGATTTGCGGAACCAAACGACGCAATCTGGAGCGGGCTCGTGCTCGCCACCAACGAGGCAAAACCGACGGCGCCGCCGGCCGAGCTGGCGAAGTTTGCCGGCCGGCTCCGGAATTTCTTCGGCTACAACCAGTTCGAATTGATCGGCTCGCACACGGAGACCATCGACGATCCGTCCGAGCGCTGGCTGGTTCCGAGCAAGAGTTTTTTCCTGTGCGTGAAAATGAAAGAGGGTGAAGGAGGCGTGCATCTGCTGACCCTCAAGCTTTACCAGGAGAAAAAACTGCTGGTCGAAACGCAGGCCCAGCTCGGCAGCGAAAGCCCTCTTTTCATTCGCGGCCCGCTCTATGGCGAAGGCCAGTTGCTCATCGTTTTGTCGATGAAGTAGCGCTGGGTCATCGTGACCTCAGCGGCCGTTGCGGATCGGACTGCTTTGTCCTCGTCGCCATCTTCCCGGCGCCCGGCGGAGCGGGGCGGCTACATTCGGCGGACCGCTTTCAGTCGGAGCGCGCCAGCGGTTTGGCCGAAACGGCCACCTTCATGCGCACGAAGCTGGTTGTCCGAAAAACCCAGCGCGCGACCTCATTGCACGCCTGATACGGATGCGTGGTAAATCGCCGGTAAAAGAACGGCAGTTTCCCGGTGGCGGAACCCTGGATCGACGAGCGAAACCCGCTCTCCTGCTGGGAAACGGGGAACGGCTGGATCGTGGCGGCGCGCAAATCGAAAAACCATTCCCGATCGAACGCGTGATCGAAAGGCAGCCACATGGGGAGCAGCCATTCGACAAAAGCGCGGGCCGCCGACCGGTCCACGACGTAAGCCCCGGCCCCCTTCAATCTTCCCAGCGCCACACACAGGGAATAACCGGCGCTCAGAGGAGCAACCCTGGCGGAAGCGCCGGTCGACAGGCCGCTCAATCGCAGGATATTCCAGGAATCGGAATAGGCCAGAGCCGCCTGCAGCACGTCGTGAAAGCCTTCCTTGAAACGGATGTCATCTTCGCCGATCAGCGCATGCTTGTCGTCCGTTTCCAGAAACGCCTTGCAGGCCGCGATGTGGCTGAAATAGCAGCCGATCTCCCGCGGGTTGGTGCCGCGTCCGTGGAACCACTGAAAACGCCGGGCGGCGTAATTCGGATTCGGCAGCGGCACCCGTGCCCCGTCGACGGCGGGAACCCGGCACAGTTGCAGACCCGACCGACTGACTTCGTCCTCCACCGCTGCCAACCGGTCTTGCGCGGAATCGAGATTGATGATGAAGGCCCGCATCCGCTTGGAAGTTACACCGGATCCGCCCCCAGTTGCGACCACGGATCAAGGATATTGGCGCGCTGATCGGAAAGACGCGCTCCTGCGCGTCTCTGACATTAGGGGCAAATAAGCGGACGCGCCGGAGCGCGTCCTTCCGACCGTCCAGACTAGCCGTAGCGGAGCGCTTCGATCGGATCGAGATGCGAGGCTTTCCACGCCGGATAGAGCCCGGAGAAAATGCCGACGAACACGGCAAAGCTGAAGCTGATCACCACCGAGGTTGGCGTCATGACGGGCGAGTTTTCAATCGGCGAAATCAGGACCAACAGCCGGACCAGCCCGGTGGAAGCGAGCAGGCCGATCAATCCGCCGATCAGGCCGATCACCGTGCTCTCGACCACGATCTGCACGAAGATATCGATCCCCCGCGCGCCGATTGCCCGCCGGACGCCGATCTCACGGATCCGCTCGGTGATGCTGGCGAGCATGATATTCGTGATGCCGATGCCGCCGACGAGCAGGCTGATCCCGGCGATCAGGCCGCCGGTCGCTCGCGCCGAGCGCACGGCCGTTTCGACCGACTCGAACCATTCCTCCCGCGTATCAAAGCCGAAATCATCAATTCCGCGATGGGTCCGGTCGAGCACCCCGCGGACCTGGGCCAGTGCGTCCTCGAACCGGGTCAGGTCGGCGACACGGAGCGAAAAATTGTCGAGCTTGTAGTTGGGCAGAAAGAGGCCTCCACCGGCGTCCTGCGCAGACTTAAATTCGTAAAACATGGTCGTGATCGGAATGACCACGGCGCGATTCTTTTGAAAGAAAGGATCCCAGCCGCCGCCGGTGGTACTCCGTTTGGGACGGCCCTTGGCATCGCCGCGCCGTTGCGCCCGGCGTTCTTCGGCCGCCCTGGTCAGGCCGGTGACGCGGCGCTTGCGCGTTTCCTCCGTTTCGAAAAGAGGAAAGGTGCCGATGACCCGGAACGGCCGCGAGTTGATCTGGATGATGCTGCCGACCGGATCCACGTTGGCTTGGCCCGGCCAAAGCTGGTCGACGATCGTCTTGCCGAGCACCACCACGTGGTTGGCGCTGTCGACGTCGAGCTCGCTGAGCATCCGCCCGCGCTCGATCGTGTATTTGCCCATCTCGGCGAACTCCGGCACGCCTCCAATCACGTTCGTCCGGATGATGTTGCTCCCGCGCGTGACGGCGGCGCCGCCGAGCATCGATTCGGACGCAACCAGATCGATCAACGGGGCGCCTTTGCGGATCGCATCGGCATCGAGCATTGTCCGGCCGGGTGAAAGAAAGGCGATGTCCTGCAGGTTCTCCGAGACATCCTTGTTGATCACCTGAATGCGCTCGACGCCGCCGGTCGACTGCATGATTTCCCGCATCCCGCGCGCCATCCCCTCGGTCAGCGAGAACATCGCCAGCAGGCTCGCCACGCCGAGGATGATGCCCAGCATGGTCAGGACGCTGCGGAATTTGTGCGCCCAGATTTCCTTCAGTCCGATCTGCAGGCCGAGGAGGAACTTCATGAAAGGCTGACCGGCGCGGCCGTCGACGCCGTCACCGGACGCTCCCGCCCGGTCACGATGCGGCCGTCCCGGATCTCGATGCGGCGTTCCGTGCGTCCGGCGATGTCGTTGTCATGGGTCACCAGGACAATCGTCCGGCCCTGGGCGCTCAGTTCCCGGAACAGCTGCAGAATGCTCTCGCCCGTGGCCGAGTCGAGATTGCCCGTCGGTTCATCCGCAAAGACGATCTTCGGATGATTGACCAGGGCGCGGGCAATCGCGACCCGCTGGCACTGGCCGCCGCTCAGTTGCAGCGGATTGTTGTAGAGCCGCTCCTGCAGACCGACGCGTTCGATCGCTTCCAGCGCGCGCTGCCGGCGCTCCTGCGCCGTGACGTTCGCGTAAACCATGGGCAGCTCGACGTTCTGCAGGACGTTGAACTTGGACAGGAGATTGAACGCCTGGAAGACGAAGCCGATCTTCCGGTTCCGCATCTGGGAAAGCTGATTCGAATTGGCGCGGCTGACGTCGATGCCGTCGATGATCACCGTCCCGGAGGTCGCGGTATCGAGGCAGCCGAGTAGATGCATCAGCGTCGATTTGCCGCTCCCGCTCGGACCGATGATGGCGGCGAACTCGCCCTCGTCGATGGTCAGATCGATATGGTCGAGCGCGACGATTTCCTGCTCGCCGATCCGGTACCGTTTGACGACGTCGCGCAGCTCAATCAAGGACATGGGAACGGAAATGACGGATGACGGAATGACGGATGACGAATCAATGACGAATGACAAATGACGAAGGACGGGCGGCTCATCGTCTTTGGGGAAAACGAGTTTTTCGTCATTCGGGCTTAGTCATTCTTTCGTCATTCCGTCATTCCGCCATTCGTCATTTCTACGACGCTTTCTGAAACACCCGCGGCTCGACCAGCAGAATCTCTTCCCCGGGCTCAACGCCCGACTTGATCTCCGCGTATTCGTAGTTGGTCACGCCGACCTTCACCTCGCGCCTCTCCGTGTTGTCGCCGCGCTTGACGTAGACGATCTTCGCGTTGTTCTCGCCGCGAAACACGGCGGCAACCGGCACGCTCACGGTGTCCTCCGCGTGGGCGATCGGGATCGACATGCTCACCGTCATGCCCGGCCGGAGACGCGGATCGGGCCGTTCAATCAACGCCTGGAGGGCGAATCCTTTGACGTTGTTCTTCACGGTCGCCACCGGCGCAATGAACTGGACCGTGGCTTCCATGTCCGTGTCCTTGATCGATTCGGTTGTCAGTTTCACCTTTTGATTCAGCTTGAGCCGGGCGACATCGAGCTGGTTCACCGTCGTATCGACGAGCAGCTTGGAAAGATCCGCAATGACCATCAGCGAGGTGCCGGAGTTCACGCTCGCGGCGGGAATGACCACCTGCCCCTCGATCGCTTTCACCTCAAGCACGGTTCCGTCGCTCGACGCGAACAGCTTGGTCTTCCGCAACCGGTCATCGACCGATTCGAGCTGCCGCTGCGCCTTGGCGAGGGAGTTCCTGGCCATGTCCAGGTCCGAGGACAGATTGTCGAATACTTCCTGGCTGATCAGTTTCGCGGCGAACAACTCGGCGGCCCGGTCGTAATTGCGCTGTGTCTTGTCGACGGAAAGCTGGGCGCCTTCGATATCCGTCAGGGCTCCCTTGCGCTGGGTCAGCAATTCGGTGTCATCGATCTCGATCAGCGGGTCGCCCTTTTTGACGATCTGGCCGGGTAGCACGTAAATCTTCTTCACCTTGCCGCCGACTTCCGGCCGGACATCGAGCTGAAAATCCGGCGTGACATCGCCATTCACCTCGATGGTGAAATCGATATCCCGCTTTTCCGCCACCGCGACGTACTGGGAGGGCACGGCCGTGTCATGCACCCCGGGCAGGACCGGCTTGGAACGCAGAAAATACCAACCGGCCAGCGCAGCCAGCGCCAGGCAAAGAGAAACAACAACTTTTTTCATCCGAAGCGCGCAAACGTTAGCACAGAACGCCGGATCGTCCACTCGGAGGGGCGTCGATCCAATTTTCACTGGAAGAGCAGCACCAGCAACTGCGCGCAGACGACCCGGAGCAGCATGGTAAGCGGATAGACGGTCGCATAGGAAATGGAGGGCGCGTCCGAGCCGCTGACGGTGTTGGCAAACGCCAGCGCCGGGGGATCGGTCATGCTCCCGGCGAGCAAGCCACAAAGCCGGACGTAATTGATTTTCAGGAAAATGCGCGCGACCACACTGACAATCAGCAGCGGCAGAACGGTGATCAGCACGGCCAGACCCATCCATTGAAAGCCGTCTCCGTGCACGAGCGTCTCCACGAACCGTTCGCCCGAGTGCAGGCCAACGCACGCCAGAAAAAGCACGATGCCAATTTCGCGGATGGCGAAGTTCGCATTGATCGGCATGTACCAGAGGAGCGGGCCGATCCGGCCGATCCGGCCCAGCACGATTGCCATCAGCAGCGGACCACCCGCCAGACCGAGCCGGACGGGAGCGGGCACACCGGGAAACGCGACCGGGATGCTGCCGAGCAGCACCCCAAGGGCAATCCCGACAAAGATGGGAATCAGCTCGGTATGATTGAGCTGCTTGAGCGAATTGCCGAGAGCCTTCGACACCTTTTCGATGTCTTCCTCCCGCCCGACGAGAACGAGCATGTCGCCGAACTGCAGCCGTCGATCCGTCGCCGCGCTGAGTTCCACTTCGGCCCGGGTCAGCCGGGTCACGGTCACGTTGTGGCTCTCGAGGAAATTCAGATCGTCGATCTTCCGGCCGAGGATATCCTTTTTCGTAACGATCACGCGGCGGGTGACCAGCCCGCTCTCCATCGCGCGCAGGTCGACGGGGCTGACATCGCCCACAATCAACCGGAGCTCTTCGAGCCGTGCCGGGGGACCGACCGCGAGCAGGGTGTCACCCGCGTGAATCACCTCCTCCGGGCTCGCGACGTCGACACGGTCCCCGTGTTTGATCCGTGAAATCACCACTTCGAGGGCATCGAGGCCCGGGATTTCCGCAATGCGCCGGCCTTCGAGATTCCGGTTCGTGACGACGATATTCAGCCGGGCCAGTTTCGCCGTGCCGCGCTTGTCGGCGTTTAGCAGATCCGCCGTCTCCTTTTTCAAGTCCACGCGAAAGAGCACGCGCAGGAAGAGCATGGTCAGGATGATGCCGATGATCCCAAACGGATACGCCACGGCGTAGCCAAGCCCCGGCATCGCCACTGCTTCCGGCGTGGCATTCGGCAGGCTGCGGATCGCTTCCTGCGCGGCGCCGAGCGAAGGCGTGTTGGTGGTGGCCCCGCAGAACAGCCCGACCGCGGCGGACATCGGCACGTGCGCGAATTTCGAAATCCCGAGGGCGATGGCGCCGCCGATGAAAACGATGCAGGCCGACATGATATTCAAGGGCAGCCCCTGGCGCTGGAGGGAGGCGAAGAACCCGGGACCGACCTGCATGCCGATGGTGTAAACAAAGAGGATGAGCCCGAACTCGCGCGCGAATTCGAGGACGTGAGGATCCAGCCGGGTGCCGAGATGCCCAAGGAAGAGACCGGAGAAGAGAACGCCGGCGATGCCGAGACCGATTCCCTTGATCTTCAAACTGCCAAGCGCCAGGCCGGAGGCCGCTGCCACCGCCAGGATCAAGACCGAGTGCGCCATCGAGTCGCCGTGAATCAGTTCTGAGAGCCAGTTCATGTTTTCTTCCCGCCAGCCATCGAGCCCCTGGGATCCCGTGGGACGTTGTCCGAATGATCTACGGCCGTGCGCGGGCGCCGATCATACCCGCCAGCCCTGGAGAATGCGCATGTAATTCGCGCGCTCGAAAGCAGCCGGGTCAGGACAATGGCGCAAACTCATCGAACCGCGGAGCTGATCGATCGATTCGTATTCATGGACTTCGAGCCAATCGGTCATGTCTTTCAACACGCCCCCGAGCCATTCGGGGCCGCGCTTCAACAAGGCCGACACCATCTGGACGGCATGCGCCCCCGCCATGATCGACTTGATCGCATCCTCGGCCGTATGGACGCCGCCGGTCACGGCGTAGGACGTCGTCACGCTCGCGCTCAAGATGGCCAGCCAGCGAAGACGCAGCGTCAGTTCGCTCGAATCCGAGAGGCGCAGGGTCGGCACGACTTCCAGGGCCTCGATGTCAATGTCCGGCTGGTAAAAGCGATTGAAGAGCACGAGCCCATCCGCGCCGTGGAGCACGAGGTTCTCCGCGAAGTGCGGCAGCGAGGAGAAAAAGGGAGAGAGCTTGAGCGCCACGGGAATCCCAATGGTCGCCTTGACCGCCGTCAGCACCTCGACCGCGCGCGCGAGCACGTCGCCGCCGCTCTCCCGGGGCGAGGTGGAGATGAAATAGAAATTCAGTTCCAGCGCGTCGGCTCCGGCGTTCTGCATGAGCTTGGCGTACTCGACCCAGCCGCCGGGACTCGTGCTGTTCAGCGAGGCGATCACCGGGACATCCACGGTCTCCTTGATCCGCCGCACCTGCTCGAGGTAATCGTCCGGCCTCAGGGAAAAATCGTCCGGATCCGGCAGGAAAGTCGTGGCTTCGTTGAACGATTCCTCGTGCCGCGTAACATGATGAGCATAGGCGCGTTCTTCGAGCGCCACCTGCTCTTCAAAGAGCGAGTGCATGACAATGGCCGAGGCGCCGGCATCTTCGAGGCGTCGCACGATATCGAGATTATCGACCATCGGCGACGCGCCCGGCATCAGCGGGTGCTTGAGTTTAAGTCCCAGGTAATTGGTGGCGAGGTTCATGAGAGGGCAGTGGGTTGAGGTGTGGATTGGGGTGGCGTCGCGCCGCCGGGCGCAACGGGTTTTGCCGGTGAGGAATGGAGCGCCGCCAGTTGCTCATGGAGCTTCCATCTCCGTTCCGCGTCCGCTTGCGCGGCCGCCTGCAATTCCTGGTACCGCGCGGGATCGCTCTTCTCGATCATCCGGAAACGAAGTTCGTTCGCCGCGTATTTCGAGACCGGGACTTTCGGCGGCCCGCTGTCCAGCTGGAGCGCGGACTGCCCCGCCTCGGTGCGCCGCGGATCGAACCGGTAGAGCGGCCAGGTGCCGGAATCGACGGCGAGCTTCTGCTGCTCGAGCCCGAGGTGCATCGAATAGCCGTGTGCGATGCAATGGCTGTAAGCGATGATCAGCGATGTCCCGGGAAAACTCTCCGCTTCGTCAAAGACCTTGACCGTCTGCGAGTCTTTGGCCCCGAACGCGATCCGGGCCACGTAAACCGACCCGTAACTCATCGCGATCAGTCCGAGATCCTTCTTCGGACGCGCCTTGCCGGCCGCCGCGAATTTCGCGCTGGCGCCCAGCGGAGTCGATTTGGACTGCTGGCCGCCGGTGTTCGAATAGACCTCCGTGTCGAGGACCAGGATGTTCACGTTGCGACCAAGGGACAGGACGTGATCGAGCCCGCCAAAGCCGATGTCGTAAGCCCAGCCGTCGCCCCCGACGATCCAGACGCTCCTCGGCACCAGCGAGTCGATGATCGGTTCGAGCCAGCGCGCCTCGATTCTTTCCACGGAGGTGAGGCGCATCCGCAGGGAGTCGATTCGCTCGCGTTGCGCCGCCAGGGCCGCTTCGCCGCGCGGCTCGGCGCTCAGCACTTCCTCGACCACCGCATCGCCCAGCTGTGGCGCCAGCAAGCGCAAGAGTTCCCGCGCCATCTCCGCCTGCTTGTCGAGTGCGAAACGCATCCCGAAACCGTATTCCGCGTTGTCCTCGAACAACGAGTTCGACCACGCGGGTCCGCGCCCGGCCGCATTGACGGTGTAGGGCGTTGTCGGAAGATTTCCCCCGTAAATGGAAGAGCATCCCGTTGCGTTCGCGATCACACATCGGTCCCCGTACATTTGCGTAAGGAGCTTGAGGTAAGGTGTCTCGCCGCACCCGGCGCAGGCGCCCGAGTACTCGAAGAGCGGCTCGAAGAACTGGCTGCTCTTGACCTCGGCTTTGATCCGGGTCCGATCCGGCAACGGCAAATCGAGGAAGAACGCGTAGTTCGCCCGCTCGCTCTCGCGCAGGGGCGCCTGCGGCTTCATGTTGATCGCCTTGCGCCGCGGGTTCGCCTTGTCCTTGGCGGGACAGACCTGCACGCACAAGGTGCAGCCCGTGCAATCCTCCGGCGCGACCTGGAGGGTGTATTTCTGGCCCGCAAATTCCTGGGAACGGAAATCGGCGGAGAGAAACGTTGGGGGCGCCGAAGCCAGCCGGTCCGGAGCGTAAAACTTCGGCCGGATGCAGGCGTGCGGGCAGACCAGCGCGCACTTGTTGCACTGGATGCAGATGTCGGGTTCCCAGACCGGGATTTCCTCGGCGATGTTCCGCTTCTCCCATTTCGCCGTTCCCGTGGGCCAGGTCCCGTCCACCGGAAAGGCGCTGACCGGGAGGAGGTCGCCCTTGCCGGCGAGCATCATTCCGGTCACCCGCTTGACGAAATCGGGAGCGTCGTCGGCCACCGGCGGAGTTTGGACGAACGACGAGTCCGCCTGGGCCGGGATGGCAATTTCGTGCAGCCCTGCGAGCGCCTGGTCGACCGCCGCGAAATTCTTCTGCACGATATGCTCACCCTTCTTTCCGTAGCTCTTCTCGATGGCGTGCTTGATCTGAGCGATCGCCTCCTCGCGTGGCAGCACGCCCGAAAGCGCAAAGAAACAGGTCTGCATGATCGTGTTGATCCGCCCGCCCATCCCCGCTTCGTGGGCGACTTTCGAAGCGTCGATGACAAAACAGCGGAGGCGTTTCCCGACGATCTGGTTCTGGACATCGAGCGGCAGGCGCTCCCAGACCCGATCCGGCGGAAAAGCCGCGTTCAACAGGACCGTGGCGCCGTCCGACGCGTAGCCGAGCACGTCGTACTGCTTCAGGAACTGGAAGTGATGACAGGCGACAAAGTTCGCCCGCTTGACCAGGTAATGGGAGGCGATCGGCTCCGGGCCGAACCGGAGATGCGAAATCGTCATCGCTCCCGATTTTTTCGAGTCGTAGACGAAATAGCCCTGCGCGTAGTTCGGCGTCTCCTCGCCGATGATCTTGATCGAGTTCTTGTTCGCGCCGACGGTGCCGTCGGAGCCGAGCCCGAAGAAGACCGCGCGCACGACGTCGGGGCTTTCAATGTCGAATTCCGGATCCACCGCGAGGGAGAGGCGCGTGACGTCATCATTAATGCCGACCGTGAAATGATTCAGCGGCCGCTCCTTCTTCAGCTCGTCAAAAACCGCCTTGCACATCGCGGGATCGAATTCCTTCGATGACAAGCCGTAGCGCCCGCCAATCACGACCGGCTCGGCCTCGAAACGCGAGCATCCGGTCGCGCGCGCTTCGGCCAGCGCGGCCAGCACATCGAGGTAGAGTGGCTCACCAATGGCCCCCGGCTCTTTCGTCCGATCCAGAACCGCGATGCTGCGCACCGATGCCGGCAGCGCCCGGATGAAGTCGACGATCGAAAAGGGGCGGTAGAGCCGCACCTTGACCACGCCGACCCGCTCGCCCCGGGCGTTGAGCGCGCGCGCGGTTTCCTCGGCCGTCTCCGCCCCGGACCCGATGGCGACGATGACCCGGTCTGCCTCCGGATGACCCGCATATTGAAACAACTCATACCGGCGGCCGGTGAGGTCCCCGAAACGATCCATGAGCTGCTGCACGATCTGCGGGATGCGATTGTAAAATCCGTTGCACGCCTCACGCGCCTGGAAAAACACGTCCGGGTTCTGCGCCGTGCCGCGGATGGCCGGATGCTCGGGCGTCAGAGCCCGCTCGCGAAAAGCCGCGACCGCCCCGGGGTCGATCATCGCCGCGAGGATCTTGTCGTCGATGACGTCGATCTTTGCCACTTCGTGCGAGGTGCGGAAGCCGTCGAAGAAGTGCATGAACGGCACGCTGGAATCGAGCGTGGCGCAATGAGCGACGCACGCAAGGTCCTGCGCCTCCTGGACCGAGTTCGAGGCCAGCATGGCGACCCCGGTCTGCCGGCAGGCCATCACGTCCGAGTGATCGCCGAAAATCGACAGCGCATGCGTGGCCAGTGTCCGCGCCGTGACGTGGAAACAAAACGGCAACAGCTCGCCCGCGATCTTGTAGAGGTTCGGGATCATCAGCAGCAATCCCTGCGAGGCCGTAAAGGTCGTCGTCAGTGAGCTCGTTTGGAGCATCCCATGCACCGCCCCGGCCACGCCCGCTTCCGATTGCATCTCGACCAGATGGGGAATCGTCTTCCAGAGGTTCGGCTTCTGTTTCGCAGTCCATTCGTCGCACCATTCCGCCATCGGGGAGGACGGCGTGATCGGATAAATCGCGATCGTTTCACTCAGCCGGTAGGCAACAGACGCGACGGCTTCATTGGCGTCCAGGGTGGCAGAACTTTTCATTGGCTTCATTTAAGCGTCTTTTGCGCTGCCCACTACGCGCCGATTGACGGAAGCTGCACCAAAATTGCGCTCGCCTCCCTCCGGCGACGGCGTTTGACACACCGCGCGCCTTTACCTATGTGTTTTCTTTCGATGCGATTCTTGCGCAACACGACCTGCGGCTGCCTTGGCGTCCTGCTGGCGCTTTTCGTCTTCACCGGCGATCTTGTGGCCGACGCGGTTTGCGCCGCGGGCCTTTGTCTGGCGGCGGAAGAATCGGCAGGGACGGATCACACCAAAGACGGTTGCCCGGCTTGCGCGTGCGCGGTGCACGGCGGCTCAGCCCTGATTGCGAAAATCGGCATATCGATTGGTCCGAGAGTTTCCGAAACGATCAGTTTCGCGAACGTGGATGAGGCCGCTCCGTGCGGAGAGCCGGTGCCGATCGATCATCCGCCTCAGCTCAGTTAGGCGCTGACGCCCCCTCGTGTCCCGACGGCACGGGGTCTTCTGCCGTCAGCTTCTTCGACCACGCGCTTACGCGCGCTCTACGGTCGTTTCATCCCGGCGCTTCCCCTGCGGGAACGATCATGCCGCACCCTTCCTGCCATGCGATTTTTACCAATTCTCTTTTCCATCCTGCTTGCCGTTGATTCCATGCCCGCGCTCGGCCGGGAACCTCCCCGCGCGCCCGCATCCAGCATCCGCTTCACGCTCGCCGACGCGATTTCCGCAGCGCTGCGGAACAATCCCGAGCTCCGCGTTTTTGAATCGAGCGTCGCGGCCGCCGAGGGCGGTGTGAAGACGGCGCGCACACTTTCGAACCCCGAGCTGACCGTTGGCCCCGGGGTGAAAAGGACGCGGGAGGAAGGGGTGACGGAGTCTGAGTTCCACGGCGAAGTAGCAGTGAGCCAGCTTCTTAAGTTTCCGGGCAAACGCGCGCTCGAAATCGCGTTGGCGCAGCGCAGTGTGGAATTGCAGCAACTTGCGCTGGAAGGTCTTCGCTTTCAGCTCGCGGAAAAAACGCGGCGGGTGTTCTACGAAATGCTCGCAGCGGAAAAGGTGATCACGCTGCGACGCGAGCAGGTCGAGTCGGCGAAGGCGTTTGTCGAGTCGGCCCGGAAGCGCGCGGAGGGTGGTTACGCCTCGGACTTCGAGACGTTGAAAGGTCAGGCCGATCTCATCGCGGCCCGCAAGGCCGAGCAGCAGGCGGGTGGGGATGCCGCGGCCGCGCGCGTGACGCTCAACACGCTGATGGGACGCAACCCGTCCGCGCCGCTGGACGTCGATGGCGTCCTTGGCAACTTCGCGCCGCGTGGCTCATCGGGCGATTTCATCGCGCTCGCCATGGCGCGCAACCCGAGCCTTCGCACTTTGAACACGCAGGCGGAAGTCGCGCGGCTGACGTTGCGCTCGACGCGGTTCGGCCGGCGCCCGGATTTCGCGGTCGGTCCTTCGCTGGAATACACGGACAAAGAACAGATCTATGCCGTGAGCGCAACTGTGGCACTGCCGCTTTGGGATCGGAAAACAGGTGAGATCCAATCCGCGGCTGCCGGGCACCAAAAGGCGCTTGCAGAAGTTGACAAGGCGCGCGCCGAGATTGCCGGCGAAGTAACGAAAGCGGCGGCGGCCTTGAAAATCGCGCAGGACGCCGCGGCGCTCTACACCCCGGAGTTTCTCGACAAGCTGAAGGCATTCGTCGCTCGTGCCGAGCAAAGCTACGCGCAGAACGCGACGACACTGATCATTTACCTGGACGCGAAACGCACCTATTTCGACACGCTGAGCGACTACTACGAAGCGCTCGGCAAAGTCGCCGCCAGCCGCGCGGAGCTGGAATCAGCTATCGGCGTCCCGCTGGAGGCGGGCAAACCCTGAGTCTTTCGCACGTATGAATTCCCTCATGAAAACGCGCATCGTCATGGCTGCCTTCGCGGTCATTTCTTTCACCGGTTGCACCAAAAAGGAGGTCGACGCCCGGAAGGAGGAAGCGGCGGGCCAACACGAAGAAAATATCGTCGCGCTGACGAAAGAAAATCTCCTGCACGTCGAAGTCAAAGTCGAACCGGCCGCCCTTGACAGCATCGAGACGACATTAAAAGCGGCGGGGCGCGTCAGCAGGAACATGAACAAGACCGCGAAGGTGACGAGCACGCTCGAAGGGCGCATCGCGAAGCTCAACTCCGACATCAACGATGCGGTCAGGACGGGCGATGTGCTGGCGCTGATCCAAACGCCCGAACTGATCGGGAGACCGCTTGAACTCAGAGCCCCCATTGACGGCGTGGTGGTGGAACGCAGCCACGCGATGGGCGAGCTGGTTGAGAAAGCGAATGCCATTTATACCATCAGCGATCCGACGGACCTGTGGGTGCTCGCGGAGATCAAGGAAGTGGACATCAGCGCAGTGAAAGTCGGCCAGGAAGCGAGCTTCACCGTGCTGACCTATCCGGGTGAAACCTTCCACGGAAAAGTTTCCCGCATCGCAAATCAGGTCGAAACCGACTCGCGCACCGTCGAGGCCCGGATCGAAGTCGATAACGCGGATCGCCGGTTGAAGCCCGGCATGTTCGCTGATGTCGAGATCACCACGACGGTTCTAAATGACGTCCTGGTCGTTCCCGACAGCGCGCTCCAGACCGACGAAGACAAGCAGGTTGTCTTCATCGCCCTCGACGGAAATAGATTCGAGAAACGCACGGTCAGGCTCGGACTCGAACGGCGCAATCGTGTGCAAATCCTCGATGGCATCAAACCGGGCGAGAAGGTCGTGACGGAGGGTAGCTTCATCCTCAAGTCAGAGATGCTCAAAGGAGAACTCGGCGAGGAATAGCGCGATGATCAATTCGATTCTCGATTTCTCGGTGCGCCAGCGATTGCTGGTGTGCCTTGGTGCGTTGATTCTTGCGGGCGTTGGCGCGCTCGCACTCAAGCGAATCCCGATTGATGCATTTCCCGATGTCACCAATGTGCAGGTGCAGGTGCTGGCAACGACGGGCGGAATGTCGCCGCCGGAAGTCGAAAAGCTGGTCACGCGCCCCATCGAGATGCAGATGGGCGGACTTCCGCGGCTGACGGAGATCCGCTCGGTCTCGAAAATCGGCCTGTGTGCCATCACCATCGTTTTCGAGGACGGCGTGGATGACTACTTTGCGCGCCAGCTCGTTTCCGAACGCCTTTCGAGCGCACGCGACAGCCTGCCCGCCGGCGTGGATGTCGAGCTCGGTCCGATCACGACCGGACTCGGCGAAGTCTTTCAGTACACGCTCGTCAGCAAGGACAAGAAATACGACGCGACGGAGTTGCGGACCGTGCAGGACTACATCGTGCGTCCGCTCCTGCGCACCGTTCCGGGCGTCACCGATGTGAACTCGTTCGGCGGCTTGGTGAAACAATTCCAGGTCATCGTCAAACCGGAGCGGTTGACGTCACACAAGGTCACCCTGCAGCAGGTTTTCGAGGCGCTGGAGAAGAACAACGCGAACGCCAGCGGCAACTTCATCGAGCACAAATCCGAGCAGTACGTCGTTCGCGGACTGGGTCTCGTGAAGGACACGCGCGACATTGAAAACATCATCGTTGCCACGCACGAGCACACGCCCATCTACGTCCGCGATCTGGCCGATGTGAGAATCGGGGCCGAACTGCGACAAGGCGCCGTGACGGCCAACGGCGAAGGCGAGGCGGTCGCCGGCATCGTGCTGATGCTCAAAGGCGCCAGCGGACGCGATGTCGTCAACGCGGTGAAGGAGAAACTGCCCGCGATTCAAAAGGCGCTGCCGAAAGGCGTCGAGCTCGTGGCGTTCTACGACCGCACCGATCTCGTCAAAAAGGCCATCCACACGGTCACGAAAGCGCTCGGGGAAGGCGCGATCCTGGTGCTGGTCGTTCTCATTGTGCTGCTCGCCGATGTGCGCAGCGCCATCATCGTGACGCTCGTCCTGCCGCTCGCCGCCCTCTTCGCCTTCATCATGATGAAATGGTGGGGCCTGAGCGCAAATCTCATGTCGCTCGGCGGCCTGGCCATCGGCATCGGCATGATGGTCGATGGCGCCGTTGTCATGGTGGAAAATATTCACCGTCACCTCACTGAAAAACCCGACCCGGCGAAGCCGCACGCGCACGCCGAAAAAACCGAAACGGTGCTTTACGCCGCCAAGGAAGTGGGACGGCCAATCGTCTTTGGGATTTTCATCATCATCATCGTCTTCCTGCCACTCTTCACTTTGGAGGGATTTGAGGGAAAGATGTTTGCGCCGCTGGCGTTCACCATCTCCTTCGCGTTGCTTGGCTCGCTCGTTCTTTCGCTCACGCTCGTGCCGATGCTGTGCACCCTGTTGTTGAAGCAAGCCGTGCACGAGCACGACCCATTTCACATCCGCTGGCTCAAGTCGCTCTATCTTGCGTTCCTCAAGCCATGCGTCCGCCTTCCATGGCTGGTCGTGCTCGTCGCGATGGGGGCGCTCGCCGGCTCTTTCGCACTCACACCGATGATCGGCACCGAATTTCTGCCGTCTCTCGATGAAGGCTCGATTGCCGTGCAGACCTTTCGCATTCCGAGCATATCGCTGCCGCAATCGCTGGATCTGCAGCTCAAGGCCGAAAGAATCCTGAAGCAATTCCCCGAGGTCATTGACGTGGTTTCAAAAACCGGCCGGGCCGACATCGCTTCCGACCCGATGGGCGTGGAGGTAAGCGACGTAATCATCACACTCAAACCGCGTGAGGACTGGACGACTGTGAAATCGAAAGAGGAACTCGTTGAAAAGATGCGTGCCGCGCTCGCTGAGTTGCCGGGCGTCGCATCGAGTTTCTCGCAGCCGATTGCGCTTCGGGTGGACGAGCTCGTCAGCGGCGTGAAATCGGCCGTCGGCATCAAGATTTTCGGCGAGGACCTGGACGTGCTCAAAAACAAAGGCGACGCCGTTGCGCGGGTGCTCGGGAAAGTGCGGGGCGCGGCGGACGTGAACGTTGAAAAGGTCAGCGGCCTGGCATATCTGCAAATCGAAATCGATCGCGAAAAGATCGCGCGTTACGGCATCAACGTCGCCGACATTCACGATGTCATCGAGACGGCCATTGGCGGCAAGGAAGCGACCAAAGTCTATGACGGGTTGAAGGTGTTCGGACTCGCCGTGCGCTTTCCCGAGGGTGCGCGCAATGACGTCGAACCAATTCGAGAGATACTCGTTCCATCACCCGGCGGCGCCCTCGTCCCGCTCGGTCAGCTCGCGAAGGTGGAGGTCAGCGAGGGCCCGGCTCAGATCAGCCGCGAGATGGGACAGCGACGCATCGTGATTGAAGGCAACGTGACGGACCGCGACATCGGCAGCTTCGTGCGGGAAGCGCAGCAGAAGATTGATGCCGCAGTGAAGTTGCCTCCAGGCTACATCATGATCTGGGGCGGGCAGTTCGAGAACCAGCAACGCGCGATGCAGCGTTTCGCGATCGTGGTCCCGATCACCATCGCCTCCATTTTCCTCCTGCTTTTCAGTTCGTTCAACTCGGTGAAGCAGGCGGTCTTGATCATCCTCAACATTCCGTTTGCGATGATCGGAGGCATCGTGGCGCTCGTGCTCGGGGGCTTCAACATGAGCGTCAGCGCGAGTGTCGGTTTCATCGCGCTTTTTGGAGTGGCCGTGCTCAACGGCGTCGTGATGGTGAGCTATTTCAACGAGCTGCGCCGCGAAGGAATGAGCGTCGATCTCGCGGTGATTCAAGGCTCGATCCTGCGCCTCCGCCCCGTGCTCATTACCGCCAGCGTCGCGGCCTTGGGGCTTATCCCGATGCTGTTCGCGACCGGGCCCGGGAGTGAGATTCAAAAGCCGCTTGCAGCCGTCGTCATCGGCGGCCTCATCAGCTCCACGCTGCTCACGCTCTTCATCCTCCCCACCCTCTACAACGTCTTCGAACGCAAGTCGCGGCCCGCGCCGCGTCCGCTGCCAAACCCGCCCGGGACAACGGAACTGTATGAAGCGAATGCCTGACGACCTGGCGGCGCAGGTGCGCCCCGCGGTTGAGTCATTCCACGTAACGCTCCAGCACCGTGAGCAATTCCCGCAATTTCTTCCGGCTTTCCACCGGGTTTTGAGCGCCTTCAATGCAATGATGCGCGTGGGTATGAATCAGTTTTTCCGCCAGCGATTTCAGCCCGCGGCGGGCCGAGACGATTTGGGTGAGAATCTCCGCGCAGTCGCGGTCTTCCCCCAGCATCCGTTCCACGGAGTTGAGCTGTCCGATGACTTTGCGGACCCGGATCACCAGGGCGCGTTGTTCCTCCTCGGGGTGATGATGCTTCCTGATCACAACCGGAATTTAGGCTCGGGTGGAGTTTCCGTAAAGAAATCGTTTGTCTGTAAGGGGTATGGGGGTATTGTCCTTGGAATTTTATGGATCAGGCGATTCTCACCACCATCGCCGTCACGGGTTTCACGGTGGCCTTCTTCCATGCCGCGATTCCCACGCACTGGCTGCCTTTCGTCCTGACCGCCCGTGTGCAAAAATGGAGTCAGGCGAAGACCCTCATCATCACCGCCCTGGCGGGCACCGGGCATGTTCTCTTCACCGCCGTCCTCGGCTTCCTCGTTGCCTGGGGCGGCCTCGCGCTCAGTGCCAGCATCGGACGCTGGTTCCCCTTGCTTGCGGGCGGGGCCCTGCTGGCCTTCGGACTCTACTATGTCGTGCAGCAGTTTCGCGGGAAAGGTCATGGTCACTCTCATGGATTCGGTGGACATTCCCACGGGGAGCCCGGGCCTCAGCACGGCGATCACGCTCATGAACATGACCATCCTCATCCGTCGGGCGACCACGAGCCTCTTCATTCACGTCCCGGTGAGCACGGGCATGAGAAGGAACTCGCCCCGCCGCCGCGGCGTTCGGATTGGGCGGCGATCGCCAGCCTCCTCGCGTTGCTGACGTTCTCGCCGTGCGAAGGCTTTTTGCCCGTCTATGTCTCCGGCGTCCGTTACGGCTGGAGCGGCTTTTTCCTGCTCACGCTCATCCTCTCCCTCGCGACGGTATCCGGCATGGTCGTCTTCACCTGGCTGACGCTCGCCGGGATGGAAAAGCTCAAGCTGCGGTTCCTCGAGAAGTACGAGAGCGGCGTGCTCGGCGGGCTGCTCTGCGCGCTCGGTCTCTCGATCATGATCTTCGAGCATTGAGCCGATGACCCAACCGCATCACGGACACGACTGCTGCGGGCATGCGCATGGAAAGTCGTCCGACTCTCCGCAGAACATCGCGCTCAATCCCCAGGCCTCGGGAAGGATCGAGACCACGCTGCGCGTCGCCGGCATGGACTGCGCGGATGAAGTCGAGGCGCTCGAGCAAGTATTGCGTCCACTCCGGGGCGTGCGTGAGGTGCGCGTCAATTTGATGGGAGGCAAGGTCACGCTTTTCCACGACGAAAGCGTGACGCCCGAGAAGCTGATCGAAGCCATCGCCCCAACCGGACTGAAGGCTTCGCAAGATGGCATGCAGGACGAGAGCGACGTCGAAAGGTCGAAACGGCTGCGGCAAATCGCGGTGGGAATTTCCGGCGGGTTCACCGGCCTCGGCCTCCTCGCGCAATGGACGAAGATCGCGCCCGCGCTGCTGGCCGATACGGCGTTCGGCATCGCGATCGTCGCGGGCGGCTGGTTCGTCGTGCCGAAAGCATGGCGCGCGCTGCGTCGATTGGCGCTCGATATGAATGTGCTGATGACGCTCGCCGTCCTCGGCGCGCTCGCCATTCATGAGTGGTCGGAAGGCGCGGCGGTCGCTTTTCTTTTCGCGCTCTCGGAAACACTCGAAGCCTTCAGCCTCGCCCGAGCGCGCCGGGCGGTGCAATCGCTCATGCAGCTCACGCCCGAAACGGCCTTCTTGAAGGAGGGCGGCAGTTTTCGGGAGGTGCCGGTCGAGCAGGTCGAGGTCGGAGCGACGATCGCGGTGAAGTCCGGCTCCCGCATTCCGCTCGATGGCGAAGTGACGAGCGGCGAATCCGCCGTCAATCAGGCTCCGATCACCGGGGAGTCCATGCCGGTGGCGAAAAAGCCCGGCGACGCAGTCTACGCCGGATCGATCAATGGCGAAGGCTCGCTCGAAATCCGCGCGACCAAAGTCTACACCGAGACAACGATTGCGAAGATCATTCATCTGGTCGAAGAAGCGCAGTCGCAGAAGGCCCCGGCGCAACGTTTCGTCGATGTCTTCGCGCGTTATTACACGCCTGCGGTGATGGCGGGCGCACTGCTCGTCATGCTCCTGCCGCCGCTGCTTTTCGGGGGCGCGTGGCTGGTATGGTTCTATCGTGGACTCGTCCTGCTCGTGATTGCCTGCCCGTGCGCGCTGGTGATTTCCACGCCGGTGTCCGTCGTCTCCGGCCTCACCGCGATGGCACGGCGCGGCGTGCTCATCAAAGGAGGAGCGGTCCTCGAAGCCGTGGGCAAACTGCGCGCGCTCGCCGTCGATAAGACCGGGACCATTACCGAGGGCAAGCCATGCGTGACCAAAGTCCTCGCGCTCAACTCCGGCCAGGAAGCCGACATTCTACGAATCGCAGCGGCCATCGATACCCACTCAGCGCATCCGCTGGCGCAGGCGGTCGTCGCGTATGCCATTGAAAGAAAGGTGACTTTTCCCCGCAGCGAAAACTATCAGGCCCGGAGTGGACGTGGCGCGGAGGCCGTCATCGACGGGCATCATTACTTCGTCGGCAATCACCGTTTCACGCACGAGCTGGCGGTTTGCTCGCCGGATCTTGAAAAGCAGCTATCCGAAATCGAAGCGAATGCCCAATCCGTGGTGGTTGTCGGTCACAAGCCCCATGAAGATTGCGCGGGCGAGGTTCTCGGAATTCTCGCGGTCGGAGATGCCATTCGCCCGAACGCCCGCGAGGCCGTCGCGGCGCTCCATCACGCCGGGGTGCGGAAGGTCGTGATGCTCAGCGGCGACAATCAGCGCACGGCGGACGCCATTGCCAGGAAGGCTGGCATCGATGAAGCCTACGGTGATCTGCTGCCCGATCAGAAAATTGCCCGGGTGAAAACATTGCTCATGGAGTCGCGATCCGTCGGCATGATCGGCGACGGCGTGAACGACGCGCCCGCGATGGCGGCAGCCAGCGTGGGGATCGCGATGGGCGGCGCGGGCACCGACACCGCGATCGAAACGGCCGACATGGTGCTGATGCAGGATGACCTGAGCAAGGTCGCGGAAGCCATCCGCCTCGGCAGGCGCACCGTCCAAATCATTCGGTTCAACATCGCTTTCGCGCTGGTGCTCAAGGCCGTCTTCCTTCTCCTCGCGATTACCGGGCACGCCTCTCTCTGGATGGCCATCGCGGCCGACACCGGGGCCACGCTCCTCGTCATCGCCAACGCCCTGCGCCTGTTGCGGGCCCCGGATCGCTCCCGGTAAAACGAACCGCCGGGATCTCGTATTCGAGAATTGGCAGAAGCCCGGAGTCCTGTATTGTCCCTGCCTACGATGAGCGCGTCGGGCCCCCGCATTCTTTTCTGCAACTGCACCTACGCGCAGGTCGTGCCGAATGAGGTCAAGCGGGCGGTCTTGCAGGCTCTTTGCGATTCCGGCCAGGCCTTCGATGCGGTGGCGGATTTGTGCGAGATGTCCGCTCGCCGCGATCCCGCCCTGCAGCGCCTCGCCACCAGCGGCCCGGTCAGGATCGCCGCGTGTTATCCGCGCGCGGTCAAGTGGCTCTTCGCCGCCGCCGGCGCGCCTTTGCCTCCGGCGCAGAGCGAGGTGTGCAACATGCGCGTCCAGAGCGCAGCCGAAGTCACCGCCGCGCTGGCCGATGCCGTCCTTCACCCCAATCTGCCGACCGGAACGCCGGGCCCAGCCCAATGAGTTTGCGCGACGAAAGGACACCGCGCGTCGCCGTCTACGAGGGCGCGGGCAGCGAGCCGCTCGAGTCGAGCGAACGTTTCACGGCAATCACAACGCTTTTGGAGAACGGCCTGGCCGTGAGCCGCGTCACCGAAGCCGCGGAACTCGCGCCGGAGCTGGACACGTTGCTCGTGATCGGTCGATTCGGGAACGGCATCCCGCCTGAGCTCGGCGCGGCTCGTTTTCACAATCTGACCGCGCCCCATCCGGCCGGAATCTCCGCTGCCGTCGAAACCGCATGCAGCGAAACGGGAACCGCGCTTTCCAGCACAGTGGGATCCGAAGCTTGGAATTCACGTGACTTGAAGTCGCGGC
>JADMIO010955769.1_pt1 | contig 69586 bp, 49 predicted proteins | sample 8958161 | NCBI WGS metagenome assembly JADMIO01 (sample SAMN16585339, study PRJNA669376) | soil metagenome | isolation source: Crop rotation soil | place: USA: Cullars Rotation, Alabama | collected 2011 | reverse complement strand
GCCGCGACTTCAAGTCACGTGAATTCCAAGCTTCGGATCCCACTGTGCTGGAAAGCACTCTTCCATTTGATCCACGACCATCGCCGTGCAATGGATCATACGACAGGAAGTCATTTGAACTTTGATAGTCAACTGACCCCTGGCTTCTGAAAGTAAAATCAGTGAAAGGGGTAATTTCAATATAAAGATTCTCGAGCACCCGGTATTTTTCTGATTGTTGTTTGTTCTTTGCGAGCGTATAAGCAATATTTACATAGTTGTCGTCAATAGCGCGAAGGTTAGCATCTTGTCCCAATGCTGCTCCATCGGGCGTTACATTGAAGCCACTGAATTTTTTATTAGCTGTATCATACACGCGCACATTGGGAAGATCGCGGAGCCCCGCAGTAATAGCACTGCCTAAAGCGTTACCACCGTTGTTTTGGTCGTTATCGTCCACTCTTGAAACAGCAAGTGAATTTCCAATCTTCACCCATTTATTCACCTTATGGGCCAGGTTCATTCTTATGCCGTACCGTTTGCTATTGTTTGTTTTGATCATTCCATCCTGTGCCAGATAGTTAAACGACAAATAGTAATTGGTGGTAGCATTTGCACCGTCCATACTAATGCTGTGACTCTGCACAAAAGGATTTTGTGTATAGATCTGGTCCTGCCAATCAGTATTGGTGTTTTGTGCATTCATAAATGCTTGCGCCGGCTGGCCCGCATTAGAATATTTTTCGTTGGCAATTGTTACAAATTGTTGTGCGTTGAGAAGGTTGTATCTGGATGCAGGTTTGAAAGTGCCTACATACATGTTGTAGTTCACGTTCATTTTGCCTTGTTTTCCTTTTTTGGTAGTGATCATCAACACACCATTGGCAGCTCTTGATCCATATATCGCGGTTGCCGCACCATCTTTTAATATTTCTATCGATTCGATATCGCTGGGGTTGATATCTGACAGTGCATTGGTGTTGGCCACTGATGATATGCCGGAATTATTTGTAGTACCCGATACAGGCGTAGAACTTGTACCGTTTGCAACTCCGTTTATATTTCCGTTAGCGGGATTTGATTGCAACAAGCTACCTGAAACCGCTGGCACGCCATCAATGACGATGAGTGGATCACGACCATAGCTGATGGAATTCACGCCGCGAATTCTGATACGAGGTTCCTGGTTTGTTAGACCGCTTGGCACCGTTACTTGTACACCAGCGGCTCTGCCGGACAATTGTTTGTCGAAACTTGGTGTGACCAGATTATTGATTTCTGAAACATCCACCTTCGTAATTGCAGCGGTAACGGATTTTTTCTTTTGGGTTCCGTATCCAACTACTACTACCTCCTGCAGTTTTCGTTCTTCGGAAGTCATACCGAGGTTTACTGAGTTACCGTTGCGGATCGGAACTTCTTCGCTACCGAAACCCACATAACTAAATACTAAGACCTTTGAATCAGCGGGAACAGTGAGAGAATAATTACCGCCCGCATCGGTTTGAGTACTCACCGTGGTTCCCTTGACCGATACTGTTACGCCGGCCATCGGAGATCCATCCTTGGTGTCGGTTACTTTTCCGGTGAGTGTTCTGCCTTGTGATAGACCGGTTAGCGCAGCACAAAGCAGTAGCAGAAGGAAAGAGCTTGCCTTTCTCATACAGAGTGTTTTTGATTTTTTTCAGTTGTGCAACTATAGCATTCGCCTTGCTTTTATATTTTCACTGTAAACCCTTACGGACAAACGAACTAACGTGTACAGAAATAAATATTCCGACAAGGCGATAGTAAATGACAGTACAACTTCCGAAACTGACGCAACCATAACGGAGGAGAATAACTCAATCGGGAAGAATGAATACCGGAGAAGAGTTTTGACGAACTGAAGTTAATTGTTCAATTTGTTTGCATGTGTTCGTCGCCGCAGGCCGCAGGACGGATTGATTATTCATTGCTTCATGTGACCAATTGAGAAAGGTTAGTGCTAAGGCGCTGCTGATATCTTACCCGTCCATATAAAAACAAAAAACCTCCCTGAGAGGGAGGCCTTCTTTATTTTCTACAATGAAATTAATATCCCGGGTTTTGTTGACTTCTGATATTTGGATTCACGTCCACCTCAGCCTGCGGAATTGGGAAGATTCTTCGATAGTCATCTGGAGCCACTACAATCAATACTGTCGGATTTTCACGTCTCACTTTATTGATAGTAGCGTTAGTCCGTTGCAGATCAAAAAATCGATCACCTTCAAATGCAAGTTCCTTTCTTCTTTCCGTTATAATGTCACTGATAAGCTGCGCGCCCGTTGAAGTGTATCCGGTAAAAGAGGGATCTCTGCTCACGGCAACCTGGTTCAGCCTGGTACGAGCATTGTTTTCGTCGGCCGTTCTCGCATATGCCTCGGCCAGGATTAGTAGCACGTCGGAATACCGCAGCACCTTAGTATCGTCTTTATCATTTGCATTGGTTGTGTTTGAATATTTATTGCCCATGTACACCGTTACGCCGCCACTGGTTGTGGACAAAATGAGCTGCTTTCTCACATCCGTTGCGGAATAGGAATTATACAAATCATTCGTTACACCGATGTCTCCATAGCCGGCACTTTCGTACAGATATGCAAGCGAGTTTGTACCATTGTTATTACCTAGATCACTGCTTATTTCAAACAACGTTTCCACTTTATCGACGCGCGGAGCCGGGTTTTTCCAATAGGTTAGCAACGACGCACCTGAAACCATGTTCACGCCACTATTTTGTACCACGTCCAATGCTGCAGTTTTCGCATTATTCCAATCACCCATATGCATATACACTTTCGCCTGTAAAGCGCGGATAGCATATTTGGTGAAATAGGAACTGTTCAACTGGCGTGAAGCTCCGGTGCCGCTTATAGTCATTGTACTTCCCAGATTGAAGGTGGCAAGACCGAATGCTTTATTAAGGTCATCTGTAATTAATGTGTATACCTCTTTAAGCGTATTCCTGGTTGGCAGGTTATTCTGATTGAACGAAGTAACAATGGGAACTCCGAGGCCATTTGGATCTACAGTATATGGCTTCGCAAAGTTTCTTGCCAATTCAAAATACATTAGTGCTCTGGCCGCATACGCTTCAGCCCTAAACTGACTGATATTTGGATTATCCGCAAGCGGCGAATTAATGACCGTGTTCGCATTTTTGATCACTACATAAGCAGATTGCCAAATACCAAGAGCATTGGCATTGGAAACGATAATGTTGTAATCATTAAAGTCAAGGTACCGTCCGGAATTCGCTGGCTTGATATAAATGTTGTCAGCCATTAAATCACCTTTGACAGGCAATGTTCTTCCATAAAGGTTAGTACTGCGCATACCAGAGTATATTCCATTCACAGCGGTGTTCAATCCCGCTTCAGTGTTTAATGCATCTGGCAAAGGCAGTGCGTCATATGGTTTGATGTCGAGAAAGCTTTTGTTGCATGACGTGAGTATCATGAATCCCGACAAGAACACCAGTATAAATATGTTATTTGATTTCATACAAATTTTTTTTGCTTAATGAATCAGAATCCAACGTTTAATCCTACTGTTACAGTTTTACTATAATAAATATCAAGGTTCGAAGATGAATTCACACCTTGCTCCGGATCGATCGTCAAATTCTTATCATAAGTCTTTGTCCAAAGATTTGTTCCACGTACGTAGAAGTACAAACTGTTTAGGTGCATTAGGTTTGTAAGCTTCGGCGTGATGGTGTATCCAAGTGTAAGATTTCTCAACCTGATGTAATCTCCTTTCTGTAAGAATCGGGTAGAAAAAGAAGATGAGTTATTTGTGGATTGATACACGTATTTAGGAACATCAGTAATATCACCTGGTTTTTGCCAGCGCCTTAGATTAATCGCATACTTCTGTTCAATTGGATCCACCCCGTCCATTAAATAGAATGCCCAACCGTCTGTTACATAATTGCCATAATTGTATATGAAATCTGCCGAGAAGCTTAGACCCTTGTAAGTAAACGTGTTTGAGAAGCCGCCATAATATTTCGGTGAGGCGCTCTTGCCTTTTAGTACTTCCCTTGTTGCATTAGAACGATTATTAACAGTGGTCTTATGAGTTGAATCCTTATACCACAGCGGATCTCCGTTGGCAGGATCTACTCCAACATAAACGCGTCCGTAAAATGTTCTGTAATCATATCCTTCCCTCAAAATAAAGGGCAGGTTTTGATCAATAATATCTTTGCCGCCGGGAAGCTTGGTGACCTTATTCTGATTAGTTGAAAAGTTTATGGTGAGGTCCCAACTGAAGTCCCTGCTTTTAATAGGATTTGCATTCAGTGTAAGCTCAAATCCTTTATTCTGCATTTCGCCTATGTTTCGTGTAATGGATGTAAAGCCCGTTGTGGCGGAAAGTGGATCGGCGAATAATAATCCGTCAGATACTCGCTTGTAAAAGTCAGCGAGTATACTTATTCTTCCATTCCAAAATCCGGCGTCTAAGCCGATGTCAAGTTGATTATTTCCCTCCCAGGTCAAGTCGGCATTACCAATTCCATTAAAAGTTCCGCCAGGCTGTCCATTGTAATTAGAGCCATATCCGAAAGTTTGTCGCCATGCATAGTTACCGATGCCGGCATTGCCAGTCCTACCATATGAAGCGCGGATTTTAAAACTGCTCATGATGTTTTGGATACTGTAAAATGACTCTTGATCCACGTTCCAAGCAGCACCTACGGACCAGAAATTTCCATAGCGGTTGTTTTCACTGAATCGGGAAGATCCATCACGCCGATAGGAACCACTCAAAACATATTTTCCTTTGTAGTTCAATGAAGCCGTTGATAAAATCGAATTGAAGGAATAATCAGTTCCTGCCAGCTTTCCATTCGCCACCGTAGCAGCGTTAACTGAGTAAGGCAATTGAGTTGTTGGCGGATAACCATTCGCCTGTGCACTCAAATCATATTCTTTCGATTTTTGCGCTTCATATCCTACAAGTGCATCAACTTTTAAATTCCTTTCGTTGTCAACAAATCCGGAATAATTAAGTTGAGTGGTATTTATCCAATTAAATATTCTTGTATAAAAAGTATACCCTCTACCACTGGCTGTTCTCCCGTCGCCATGGAATGGATTATCGAAACGATATTCTTCCAGTGCGTTCAAATCCACTCCAAATCGATTTGATAATTTTAGATTCTTTAAGATCGCATATTCCGCAGTAAGTGCTCCTCTAATCTGTATAGAGGTTAATCTTTTCTGGTCGTTTTGTGCCAAGAACAGCGGGTTGAAATTTGAAGGAAAATTAGTATTGCCAACCCGGCTAATGTTCAAAGTGCCATCAGGATTGTACGGATTTTGTGTGGGCCTAAGGAAAGCCACGCCACCTGTTGGATTCGCAAACGCGCCTCCATTTAATGGGGAATTCTGGATTGAATTATTTGCAGATAGGTTTAATCCGAGATTAAATTTTTCACTGGCAGTATGTTTGAAATTTGTTTGTAAAGAATATCTGGTAAAATCGGAGGCAATAACACTTGCCTGTTGCTTAAAATATCCTCCCGAAACGTAAAACGTAGTTTTTCCTTCACCTCCTGACGCGGACAAATTATATTGTCGTTGATCCCCGCGTCGCGTAACCAAATCAAACCAATCTGTATTGACGTTAGTTCCTTTTCCAAAATCGGCCAATTGCTGATCGATAAACGCCTGGGATGCTCCAGCATTCCTCATGCCCTCTTCAAATAACATCAGCCACTCGTCAGCATTCAATGGCCTTCCTGCTTCCGGCGCATTGGCAACACTGGTAAATCCACCTTCAGCATCTGCCCTAAATTTCGTTTTCCCTAATTTTCCTTTTTTAGTGGTAATGAGGATTACGCCATTTGCACCACGTGAGCCGTATAGTGCTGTGGCTTGTGCATCCTTAAGCACAGTTACATCTTCAATATCATTGGCGTTGATTCCCGCAAGCGTATTTGCAGTAGTACTTAACCTGGAGAAATCGCCCGAATTGACTATGATCCCATCCACAACGTACAGTGGATTTGATCCTGCACTAACAGAGCCGATACCGCGAATCCGCACTGATTGTGCAGCTCCCGGTTGACCGCTAAATGCAGGGGCAATCAGTCCCGGAACTTTGCCGGCGAGCATTTGATCTACAGACGTGAAAGGCTTGTTCTCGAGTTCTTTGCCTACCACTGTTGAAATGGAAGCAGTGAGACTTTTTCTTCGTTGCGGACCTCCATAGCCTGTTACTATTACCTCGTCAAGATTTTGCGCCGCAGATTGTTCGAGGCCTATGTTGAGATTGTCGGAAGTACCGATAGCTACTTCCATCCTTGCATAGCCCAAAGAACTGACGACAAGTGTTTTTGCATTGACAGGTACGGCGATGGAAAAACTTCCATCGTCATTTGTTAGCGTTGCCTGTGTGCTTCCTTTAACAGAAACAGTAACTGCGGGCAACCCAATTCCAGTTTGTTTATTGGTGACTTTACCTGTGATTGTTTTGCTTTGTGCGAATAGCAGAATCGTGGACAGGCATAACCACGAGAATAGTAACAATCTTCTCATAGCAGGAAAATTTTGGTAAGAAATGTTGGTTAAGACCTGTAAAACTCCGGCTATGCTGTATTTGACAGTTGGCTTTATTGCTGAAGCATGAAAAATTTGAATTAAGATGAAGTAAATCGATACTCAAAATACATTTCCAACCAACTCATCCGCCCGTTAAAACCCAAAACATCGGCTTAAACAAGGAAATAAAACAACTAAAGCCCCATTTGAATTCGATGAATATTGAGTAGCACGTGCGTACTACTATTTTGAAAAAAGTTGATCACAATACTCTACCACTGTTGAAAGCTTGCTGGATTTTTTTCGGACAGCTTCGGGTTATTAATATACTGCTCCAGTTCTGTTTTCTTCTCTAATAGTGCTTCGGAGATGTTTTTTGTTTTTTTGATTCGCGTTAGATTTCCGGCTAGGTGGATTCCTTAAAAACAAAAAAGGCCTCACTGGAAAGTGAAGCCTTTTCAAAAATTCAGGAGGATTAATATCCTGGGTTTTGCTGGCCTTTCAAAGAAGGATTTGCATCAATTTCCGCTTGTGGAATAGGTGCAATCATCTTTGGATCATTTGCCGGGAAAGAACATGTAGGTGTACTTACTTCAGTAGGCATGTTACAATAGGTCCTCGTCATCGGGAGATTGTTTCTCATGAGATCGAACACACGGTGACCTTCGAACATCAATTCTCTTCTTCTTTCCGTAAGTATAGAATCTACCAGTTGAGTTCCGGAAATTCCAGACAGGGCAGTCAAACCTCTTCTTGTTCTGATTTGATTAAGATCAGTAAGTGCCTCTGTTGGCCTTGCCGTTTTAGCATAAGACTCAGCCCTGTTCAATATCACTTCGCTCAAGCGAAGGATTTTAGGGCTATAGAGACCTTGAATTCCATCCTGGCTCTTGAATTTGTTATTTTGAAATTCAAGTGGACTATTTGTAAATGGCCCGATGAAATTCTTATATCGCTCATCGTTTAAATCGAAAACAGCAACTAACTCCGGTGAAACTCTCACATCGCCATACCCTGGTTTCAAATAAATGTTACCGAGGTTATCGCTTCCAAGACTTTCAGTTGAAACAAATTTCAAAGTGAAAATTTCCTCAGCTGTTCCTACTGTTGAATAAAAAGTAGGAAGTTGAGCAGCGGTAAGCAAAACATACCCTGCAGATGTAACGATGTTCGCTTCACTGATAGCGTTATTATAATCTTCCTTATACAGATACACTCTTGAAAGCAAAGCTGAAGCAGCATACTTGCTTGCAGTCACCTTATCAGCCGAGCTGGTATTGGCAAGCAGCGTTTTTGCCTGGTTAAGATCATTAATCACCTGAGTGTATACTTCTCCTACAGTATTACGGGCAGGAGTTGCGTTGATGTCAGTTACCAAAACAATCGGTACTCCCATTTGGGATCCACCGCCTTGATTATAAGGCTTTGCGAAAATTCGCACTAAATCAAAATATGCAAGCGCTCTTGTAAACATCGCCTGCCCCTTCGCAAGATTTTTTTCCTCCTGCGTTGCACTTACATTATCAACCGCATTGATGATGTTATTAGCTCTGGAAATAGTGCTATATGCGGCAGTCCAGATTCCAAGTGCATCCCCGTCCACTGCGGCAAAATTTCTCTGGAAAGTTGGAATGAACCTGTTACTATTTGCTTTTGCAAGATAAACGTCATTGCTGCTCAAGTCACCGTACATAAATAGATAACGGCCGTAATAGCTGGCGCTGCGCATATTCGCGTACATACCCACTACTGCTGCATTGATACCTTTTAAGGTGCTCAAAGCCTGGTTAGTGTTTTGCGAATCTTTCGGTTCAAGTTCCAATTGGCGCTCACATGCAGACAAGATAACTCCTGCTGCAAGCGCTGTTATAATTGAATATTTTCTGATTTTCATTCTTCGACTTTTTTTTGATTATAAAGAAATGTCCAAACCAACAGTTACACTTTTGTTGACAGGATATTTGAAAACATCGTTACCACCCAATGAAGTTTCAGGATCAACTCCTTTGTAGTTGGTAATGGTGATCAAATTCACGCCAGTCACGAAGAACCTTGCATTGGTAAGCTTAGCTCTTTCGATCAGGTTTTTCGGTAAGTTGTAAGAAAGTGTGACATTTCTCAACCTGATATAATCATTACTCTCAATCCATCTGGTTGACGCAGAAGAGGAGTTCTTGTTTCCTCCAATAACAGGCTTTGGTCTGTCAGCCTTTTGTCCAGGAGTAGTCCAGTAATTCTGGTCTGCATTTTTGTAATAGTTCCATCCATAACGCAATCCATCGGAATCAATGAATGACATGTTCTGATCATAGATCTTGCTTCCTGTAATTGCATAGAAGAAGAAAGCCAGATTGAAATTGGCGTAGCTGATGTTGTTATTCAAACCAAAAACGAATTTCGGTAATGAAGAACCTACGAATTGTCGGTTTTCTGTGCGGCTCGCAATAGCATAAGAATTCGTAGTTGTTTTTCCGTCTGCCAAATACCACAGCGGATCTCCGTTAGCGGGATCAACTCCGGCCCAAACAGGAAGGAACCATGAGCTGAGCGGTTCTCCTTCTCTTGTACGACCGAGTGTTCCACCTGCAATGTCCTGATGGTTATAAAGAGTGAGTACTTCATTCTTATTATAAGAAACATTCAAATCGGTTGTCCAGTTGAAGCTTCTTGATTTCACGTTAACGCTACTAAGAGAAACTTCGAAACCTTTGTTCTCCAGTTCCCCTACGTTACGTTGAGCAGAAGTGAAACCTGTAGTGCGTGATACCGGTACATTCTGCAACAATTCAGAACTGATGCGACGATACACATCGAACGTACCTCTCAGTCTATTTTGCAAAATTGCCCACTCCAAACCGATGTCTGTTTGTTTATTCTTTTCCCAGGTGAGTTGAGGGTTTCCTGGAGTTGAAGGTGCGCTTCCTGGCGCTCCATCATAAGTTTGTCCGAAAGCATATAACTGTTGAGCAACGTAGTTGCCGAAATCAGCAACACCAGAGGTACCGTAGCTCGCACGCAATCTCAGATCACTGAATACTTTTTGATTTTGCATGAATGACTCATCAATCAGTTTCCATGATCCACCAACTGAATAAAACAATGCATATCTATTGTCAGACCCAAATCTTGAAGACCCATCACGACGAATAGATGCGCTCGCAGAATATTTGTTGTTGAAAGTGTAATTCGCTTGTCCCAGGTAAGACAGGAACGCGTATTCTGATTCACCACCACTTACTGCGTTTGGTGTACCGGTTACATTCAGCACTTGCAAACCACCATCTACGATTCCAAGTCCATCGGCAGTGATATTAGTGTTATTAAAGCGCTGGTATTCCATCAATGCCAGATAACTGAGCTCGTGCCTGTCATCTTTCAACTTGAAGGTTCCGCTCAATGATGTTTGTGAAGTGAACGTAAATGGATTGTTCAGGCTCTCAATAATCTCTCCACTTTTTGCAGGATCCGCAGCATTCACTCCATTGCCTGTAGTAGGATCAAAGAAAACTTTTTCTCTGGCATAAATAACATCCATTGCCAGGTTTTGTTTCAACGACATCCAGTTTGTAAGCTTCAACTCACCATTCAGTTTTCCTAGAGCTCTGAATTGTTTTTGTCTTGAATAGTTCAATGGCGATGAGTATAGCCAGTTGTCACCAGTGATATTGTTACCACTTCCTTTGGAAAACTCATCTTCATAACCGATATACAAACTACCATCGTCTTTATAAGGATATAACCAAAGTGGACTATTGGTCAAAGTTGCCAGAATTGGGCTTGAGAAATAAGAACCACCGTCGGCATTTAAACCATTAGAAAACGACGTGTTGATGCCGGCGCCGATTTTCAGTCTGTTGTTCACCTGGTGATCAACATTCAGATTTACCGTCATTCTTTTGAAACCAGAATTAAACACTGTTCCTTCCTGATCGAAATAACCCATCGAAAGAAACTGTTTTGTTTTTTCGTTTCCTCCACTGATAGAAAGGTCATAGCTCTGAATATTTCCATCGACTAACGCAGCATCAACCCAGTTGAAAGTTTTGTCGAGAAGAGAGGTCGGCATATATCCGTCGATGAAGGTTTGAGAATATCCATTCAACTTCAACATGTCCTTCTCATAGTTGTACACCTGGTTTGCGTCCATCATTCCCCAATTGCCTACGCTCGGTTTGGTAACACCATATTGGGCAACGAAGTTTATTTTGGACGTACCTGATTTTCCTTTTTTGGTGGTAATCACGATCACTCCGTTTCCACCTCTCGCTCCGTACAAGGCAAGAGCTGCGGCATCCTTAAGGACTGTGACACTCTCGATATCATTTGGATTCATGTTCGAGAGGATGTCATTGTTCTGTGAAATGACCCCAGCCACAAATTGTCCACGCTCAACAATGATTCCGTCAATAACATAAATCGGAGAAGCTCCGGCACTGATTGATCCCACCCCGCGAATACGGATGTTGGAGCTGGCGCCCGGTTGGCCAGAGGTGCTCATCACGGTAAGACCTGTTGCCTTACCCTGAAGGATGTCATTAACGTTTGTAATCGGCGTGTTTTGGATATCCTTTGCGCCTACAACAGAAGCGGCAACTGTTGATTTTGTTCTCGCAGTAGTGGTGTAACCTGTTACAACCACTTCCTGCAGATTGTTGTCCCCAGCTTTCAATGAAACATTGATCACATCCTTTCCGCGGATATCTATTTCTTCCTGGGCCATTCCAACGGAAGTAACGATCAAAGTTTTTGTAGAAGCGGGAACTGTTAGAGAAAAGGAACCATCCGCCTTAGTAGTGGTTCCTATACTGGATCCCTTCACGAGCACAGAGGCATTTGCCAAGGGGCTTCCAGTAGCGTCGGATACCCGGCCGGAAATTACCCGGTCCTGGGCATAAAGTTGGAAGGCCAGGACAAGGCATCCCAACAAAAGCAGCAAAGCTTTTCTCATGTAGAAACTTAATTTGATTGGTTAAGAAATTGAATAAAAAAAACGAGACGAATGCACGGTCTGCATTGACTGCTAAAGTTGCAACGGCGTTGTGTTAAAATATTCTAACAAAAACCGAAGTTGATCTTTTGGACACTGAAACCGCATTTTCTAATACTGAATTTGCACGCGCAAGGTTGCCCCGACCTACTGATCCAAGAAAAATGGCGACTGAAGTTGTATAAGTGGCTACTTAACCTGATGAATGAAGCAGCATCTACGTCAAAAAATGATTCATTTATGAGACAATGCCGCTTCCGATGCATACTGCTTGTTAAAATTTTGAATAAAATGTATGAATGGCTATTAGATGAGATAAGTATGACGTTAATTAAGTTTTGATCAAATACTTTTGAGACGGAACTCTTCGTAGATGCTGGAACTGTCAAAATTGATCCCTAACCCGGAGAAAAACTTTCTGGTCACAGAGAAAGTAAAGCCGAAAACACCTGCCATGAATTTCAACCCGGCCACAGCCTTAGTTGGGAAAAGGCTCAACCGCACGTTCAATTATGTGGTCATCCCTATCCTGGGGATAGCCATACCTAACATTGCAGGTATTATCTCCAATGACCTTTATTCCAGCTGGGAACTTATTCTCGCATATTTATTTTTCATAGGGGTTGCTATTCTTATCTGGAAAGGGAACGTTCGCTTGTTGTACTATATCCGGAAATATAATGTGGAGTTGTATGACGATTATTTCAGGATTGTCTTAACCTATCTCACGGCAAATATTTTTTACTCCTTCCTGGTTTCCACAGTGGCGCTTTACGCCTGGCGATGGATGTCGAGAGAAACAACCTTGAGTCATAGTTCTATCCTGCTCGCGAGCTTATTTGTTGTGATCAGCGTAATTTTTATCAACAACATCTTCGAAATTATTTTGCTCAGAAAGGAGATGGAGTACAACCGGATGCGGGCGCAAAAAATGGAAGTGGCGAAGGTGGAGGCAGAATTGGAAGCGCTGAAATCCCAAATCGACCCTCATTTTATTTTTAATTCTCTCAACACACTGAGCTATCTCATCACGCGTGAACCGCAGAGTGCAAAATTGTATAATGATACACTTGCCAAGGTGTATCGATACATTCTGAGTAACAAGGAAAAGGATCTCGTGCTACTTAAAGAAGAGTTGGAATTTATCAGCAACTATTTCTATCTGCTGAAAATTCGCTTTTCCGAAGCGGTAAATATGGTGATTGAAATCATGGATTTGAATAGTGAAGATTATCTCATTCCACCAATCTCATTACAAACGTTGGTAGAAAACGCCATCAAGCACAATGAATTTAATGAGATGCATCCCCTCGATATTAAAATTGCGATTTCAACAAATTATGTTGTGATCCGTAACCCTGTTCGTCCCAAAGAAGCATCCGCACCATCCAATAAAATTGGGTTAAACAACCTGGATAATCGTTACAAGCTTATCACCAGGAGAAACATTGTCATTGAGAATAACTTCAAATATTTCACTGTAAGGTTACCCATTTTAAAATTTTAAGCCATGAATATTCTCATTATTGAAGACGAAAAGCCTGCTTATGAGTCGCTGCTTAGCGAGCTCAAAGCCATCGAAGACAACATCAAGGTTGTTGCAGCATTCGGTTGCGTAAAAGACACCGTTCAGTGGTTAAATGAAAATCCTAACCCTGACCTGATTTTTATGGACGTGCAGCTGTCCGACGGCCCTTCATTTAATATTTTTAAATCAACAACCATTACCTGCCCGGTCATTTTCACTACCGCTTATGATAAGTACCTTACACAGGCATTTGAATACAACAGTATCGACTATATTTTAAAGCCAATCGACCAGGAGAAACTAAAGGGCGCAATGAAGAAGTACAAGGGCCTTCAACAACATTTCCTGGGCAATTATTCTTCACTCTTTAGTTACCTCAATGGACAAGATAAAAAGAAGACGAGAATTATTGTGAAACGTGGAGTTGAATTCCAGGCCATACGCACGGAAGACATCGTTTATTTCTTCACTGAACACAAACTCGTTTTTCTTGTAGATAAGGACAACCGTAAATATATGGCAGAAGCCAATAATCTTGCAGAACTGGAAGAAGAACTCGACAACAATCAATTCTACCGCGCCAACAGGAAGTACATCGTCAACGCTAATTACATTAAGCGATTCAAACCACTTGAAAGAAGTAAGATCAGTGTAGAAATGACTTTACCGCTCGACGAGGAGATTGTAGTAAGCCAGGAAAATTCCGGAGCGTTTAAGAAATGGATCAGTGAACTTTGAGGATTGCGAATTACGGATTGCGGATTACGGATTGCGGATTACGGATTAAGGGAAGAAAAAGAATTAAACTGTTTTTCCTGTTAACAATTTCCGGATCTTGTTGTGGAGTTCTTCGGGACGAAATGGCTTATGGATAAAATCATCGAAGCCTTTTGAGAGAAGGTCGATATGCATGTTGTCATATACAGCCGCTGTGAACGCCATGGCTGGGATGGAACGATTTATTTTTCTAATTTCTTTTAATGCGGTGCTGCCGTCCATCTCCGGCATCTCCAGATCAATCAACAATAAATCAAAATCTCCTTTTTTGAATTTCTCCAGCGCTTCTTTTCCATTGCTCGCTTCCGAAACATCGATGCCCCATTTCTGCAGGAAACGTCGGGCAATCGCCATGTTCACATGATTGTCTTCCGCCAGCAGAAGCCTTATTCCGGTCAGTGACAATTTCTCTCTAGGCCTTTGCTCTTCAATATAATTGCGCCACGTATGATTAATTTTCAATTCAATCGTGAAATGGAAGCGACTACCCTTACCCAATTCACTTTCGATCTGAAGAATACCGTCGAACATCTCCACAAGCTTTTTACTAATCGCAAGCCCCAAACCAGTACCGCCGTATTTTCGCGTTGTATCGAGATCAGCTTGCGCGAAGCTTTCAAATATTTCCTTTTGTTTGGACGGATGAACGCCGATGCCGGAATCCTTCACCTCAAATTGCACGATCGCCGTTCTACTACTTTTTCCAAGGCACTTGCATGAAAATGACACATAACCATCTTCCGTAAACTTAATAGCGTTTGAAAGTAGATTATTGATGATTTGCTGCAGGCGAACTTCATCCACAATTAACTCCGTGTCGAGCGCTGCATCAATACTCGTCTGGAAAGTAAGTCCTTTGCTCATCGCAATGTTACTGAATTGCACCGCGGTCTTTCGGGCAAATGTGTGGAGGTTCATCGGCATCATATTCAGTTCAACCTTTCCCGATTCAATTTTTGTTGTATCCAGAATGTCATTTACAATTCCCATCATATGTTCCGATGAATACTTCAAAATGTCCAGTTGAGGTTTTTGCGAAGCCAGGTAATCATCTTGTAACAAAAGATTTGACGCACCGATGATTCCATTCAATGGCGTTCTGAGCTCATGGCTCATATTGGAAAGGAATCGTGTCTTCGCACGAGATGCTACTTCCGCCTTTTCTTTCGCCCTGATCAATTCAAACTCCGCCACTTTGATATCGGTAATATCTAAAATGCGAATCTTGAAATAGTCAACGCTTTTATAAGAAAATGAAATGATGCTCACGTAGCCATGTAATTGTCTTCCTTTTTTAGTATTGAATAATAATTCACCCTGCCAATTGTTTGAATCGTTGTTAAGCTTTTCAATCGTTTGAAAGAATTTGTCGCGATAATGTTCTTCCAGCCAATCTTTCACGTTGCTGAAATTAATTTGCTTCTCATTGTCCAGCTCAAACATTTCAACCGCACGCAGGTTGCAGCTCGTGATTTCGAGCGAGTCTTTCAATACAATGAACACGCCGTCAAGCGATGTATTGTAAATAATATCACCAAATGCTTTTTCTTCCAGGATATTGACTTCATGATCCCGGTTTACCCGCAGAATTGAATATGAAAATATGATGGTCAAAAACAGAGCCATTGCAAGGTTGGTGTTAAACAATCCTTCATACATGCCCGCGATCTGACGTTGCATGTTGCTTTCCGCTGGGCTCAGGTAAATACAGAGGAAAATTGATCCAACACCAATAGCGTAAATGAAGAGGAGCTGCCAGCCGTCGTTTTGCAAACTCACCAATAGGGTTAAAATAAGAAAGAAGGGAAAGAAATATAAATATTCGCCGGCGCGCCATCCTTCCACAATACTGATGACCACCAGGTAAAGATTAAGATTGATAATGGAAATCATTCTCGCCAGTGCGAGTCGCTTCTTACTATTACAATAATAGGCAACGAGGAAAAAATAAGCAGAAGTAGTATTAATCAGCGCACTGATATACAGGTTGTGAGAGAAGTAAGAAATTACGGCAAGTACATTTGCAACAAGTGCGAGAAAAATGAATGTATTGAACCGAATCACCTTCTTCCTTTGCAATGCGGACATGCCATCGTACAGTCCGGAATGAAAGAAGTCTTCATATAAAGACCTAAGCGCCGAAAATCTCGGTTGTTCCATCGGGTTAGGGTTAGGATTACGAATGAGCCCACTATAAACGTTTTATCGCTCATTTTAATATCATTATGTGAGCCAAAAACAGGCCAAACCGATCCGCAATTCGATATTTGGAAGGATTTGTTCGATGAAAATCAAAGCAGATTTAACCCAATCCCAGCTCATAGTGTAATTCAGGGATTTCGACATCAAGGAATCCTTTTTTCAACAGTCGTTGCCTGAATGCTTTTTGCACTTCATAATCTCCATGAACAATAAACAATTTCCCAATCTTGGAAGGATCCTGGCAAGCTAACCACTGACTAAGATCTTCATAATCCCCATGTGCACTCATACTCCTGATGGCGCCAATTTCAGCATGGACCTGGTGACGAACTCCATAAATGCTCACTTCCTTTTGTCCCGCGGTTAATCTACCTCCTAAAGAATTCGGTTCGCAGTAACCGGTGAGTAAAATAGTATTGCGATCACTTTCGATATTGTTACTGATATGGTGCTTCACACGTCCTGCCTCCGCCATTCCACTAGCGGCAATTACAACAAATGGTTCTCGTTTGTAGTTGAGCATTTTCGACTGCTCAACCGTAGTGACAAATTTTAATCCTTTGAATGCAAATGGATCACTATCGGTTTCCAGTACCTTTTGAATTCTCTTATTAAAATATTTTGGATAATTCTTCAACACCTCCGTAGCATTAATGCTTAGCGGACTATCTACATAATAATCGAGAGCCGGCAAGCGATTTTCCAATTCCAACTGGTTCAATGCATACAACAGCTCCTGTGTTCTACCAACGCTGAATGCAGGCATGATTAGATTTCCTTTTTTTTGAATGCACGTTTTTTCGATCCATTGCAACAAAAGATCTGGCGTCGTAATATTCAATTCGTGTAAGCTATCGCCATATGTTGATTCCATGATGATCACATCAGCTTGTGGAAACACTTCCGGCGATCTAAGAATAATGTCTCTATACCTGCCAATATCTCCGCTAAAAGTGATGGCAGTTGTTTTACCATTTTCTTTTATGCGAAGATTGACAACCTGACTTCCAATAATGTGACCAGCATCCGTGAACATGCATTCCACGTTTTCTATAACAGTGAACCATTGTCCATATTCAACAGGTGCTAATTGAGAGATGCAAGCTTTCGCATCTTCGCTGGTATATAATGGCTGCAGGTAAGGCAATCCCTGCGCAGCTCGCCGTTTGTTTGTAAAGCGAATGTCCTCCTCTTGTATTTGTGCGGAGTCCTGCAATAAAATATTAGTGAGTTGTTTGGTAGCAGGCGTGCAAAATATTTTTCCGGTAAATCCTTCCTTGCACAGTTTTGGAATTAAACCGCTATGATCCATATGTGCGTGGGACAACACCATTGCAGTGACTGAGGCAGGTGTGAAACCGAAATTGCGATTCAAATCATCAGTGTCCCTGCCCATTCCCTGGAAGAGACCACAGTCGAGTAACACTTGTTGACTATTTGATAATGTAAGGAGATGCTTTGATCCCGTTACGCATCGGGCGGCACCGTGGAATGCTAGCTTCATGTAGCTAAAGATACTTATAGAAAACTTTCCACTTGGTAACGGTCAGACGGGGACCGTCTGGCCGTGGTGTCAACTTCTCGCCTTGAATGACCAATCGATGGAGAACTCGGCAATCACTTCCCCTGCATCATTGCGTCCTATTGATATAAGAGAAAGGGAGGTGGGTTGTTTCGAAGCCACTGCACGTTCAACAGCTTCCTTAATTGCCGTGCCCTGCTCGCAAGTAAATGTCGTGCGGGCCACGGCTTTCTTTTTGAAATCACCGTTCACTTTTAGCACAAGCATCGAAACCGTTGGCTTACGTCCATGAACATTCGCCATCGCTAATATGCCTGTGCTCATTTCTGCTGCCATACTTAGACACGCGAAATAGGTGGAACGAAAAGGATTTCTCGTAAACCACTTATATGGAACAGTGACCTCGCACTTCTGTTCATCAACATGTTTAAGTCTTACTCCTGAAAATAATGCGGCGGGTAAACGGGAAAATAAAAACATCCTGAATTTGACAGGATTGTTTACGAGTTTTATAAACGAGTTAGTCACCACTTTCAAATATAAAGTGCTACAGCACTTCTACCTGGTGCCGCAATAAATCTTCGAACGTATCTCGTTCGCGAATCACGAAAGCTTTACCATCTTTCACCATTACTTCAGCGGGCCTCAGGCGCGAATTAAAATTGGATGACATTTCAAATCCATATGCACCTGCATTATAGAACAGCAAGTAGTCTCCCTCCCGTACTTCATTCAATTTTCTGTCCCATGCAAAGGTGTCCGTTTCGCAGATGTTTCCAACCACCGTATAGATTCTTTCTGGTCCGCCTGGATTGGATATGTTTTCAATATGGTGATATGCTTCGTAGAACATTGGCCTGATGAGGTGATTGAAGCCACTGTTCACGCCAACAAAAACTGTTGCGGGCGTTTGTTTAATCACGTTAGCCTTCACAATAAAATAACCTGACTGGCTTACCAGATATTTACCCGGCTCAAACCAAATCTGCATTCGCTTTTTGGTTTCTTTTTCAAACGCCTCGAATGCATCACAAACTTTTTTACCCAGAAGCTTTACATCCGTTTCCGGATCATCGGGCTGATATGGAACCTTAAATCCGCTTCCCAGGTCAATAAATGAAAGTTCCGGGAAATGGGTTGCCATATTAAACATCACCTCAAGTCCTTCAAGGAACACACCAATGTCCTTGATCTCGCTTCCGGTATGCATGTGTACTCCTTTCACCTGCATTTTAAAAGTCTTTACAATCCTTTCGATATGGCGAAGCTGATGAATAGAAATCCCAAACTTGCTGTCCACGTGGCCGGTCGAAATCTTGAAATTTCCTCCAGCCATAATATGCGGATTAATGCGAATGCAAATGGGATAAGATCCGCCGTACTTGTTACCGAATTGTTCGAGAATAGAGATGTTATCAATATTCAGATTTACACCTAAATCCTTTGCTTCAACAATCTCATTGAAGTCGACGCAATTGGGGGTGTATAAAATATTTTCTGCTTTAAATCCTGCTTTTAACCCAAGCCTTACTTCATATATACTGACACAGTCCAATCCTGCGCCTAGTTGTTGAACGTATTTGAGGATATTAATATTAGTAAGCGCTTTGCATGCGTAAAAAAAACGTGCGTCGCAATTGGTAAACGCCTTATCCAGCTTGCTGTATTGTTCCTTAATTTTTTCCGCGTGATAAACATACAGCGGCGTTCCGAACTGGTTGGCTAATTGAAGAAGGTATTCATGCGAAAGTTTTTCGGCCATGACAGATTCCGGTTTCGAGTTTCGGGTTTCAGGTTTGGCAACAGTGATTGCACCGAAATCCGATTGGTTATTATTGGGATGCAGCGTCTTCATCAGCGGCGTTATTGTTGTCTCCTTCATTATCGTTTCGCTCACCTTCAATCAGCTCACCGTTCTCTGTTACTGAAAAAAGTGAAGCTTCTGATTCAAGCGTAATGTGCGTTTCTTCATCTTCGCGTTCTTGCTCATTTGCCGGTGCATTGATGATAGTTGGCTCAACAATTGGGTCGGCGTAAACTTCTTTCAACTTAGGCAACTCTTCTGCAGAGTTTATTCCGAAATAATCCATGAAGTTCTTTGAAGTAGCATATACCAGTGGCTTACCTGGGAGCTCTTCATTGCGACCGGTAATCACAATCAATTCTTTTTCGAGGAGTTTTTGAATGGAGTAATCACTGCTCACGCCTCTAATGGCTTCGATTTCTGATTTAGTAATCGGCTGTTTGTAGGCAATAATGGATAAGGTTTCCAGAGCCGCTGTGGAAAGCCGCTTCAAAAACTTTTCGCCATTCAACTGAGCAACGGTTTTATGAAAGTCTTTTTTAGTTAAGAATTGCCAGCCACCACCACTTTCTCTTAAACCAAATGGATAAAATTCAGAACTATACTTTTCAACAATTCCATCAATCGCTGTTTGTATTTGCTCCGTCGTGGCTTTTTCTTCCATGAAACCAAAAGCGCTATTGATAAGTTCAGTCAGATCAATTGCCGTGAGTGGACGATCACTTGCGAAAAGCAGGGCTTCGATATGAAGTATGAGATTACTGATTTCCATTTCAATTTTTTTGTCTTCTCGTGTCAGGCTACGGTGTTTATTGATAAACTCCATTCAACCATACTTACTAATCGTCAGTCTGGTGAAGGCGGATACAAGATATTACTTCGCACTTGTTTCAGGCCAATAATTGCTGGTGATTTGCTGACGTGTGAACAACTTTTCTTATCCCTGTAGTGCAGCCGCTCCGCTCACAATTTCAGTAAGCTCGGTTGTGATCGCAGCCTGTCGTGCTCTGTTGTATGAAATACGTAATTCCTTCAGAATCTCGTTTGCGTTGTCCGACGCCTTATCCATCGCGGTCATACGAGCGCCATGTTCAGATGCGTTTGAATCCAATACTGCTTTATATAACTGCGTATTTAAAATCTTTGGCATCAACTCGGCAATCAGTTGTTCCTTTTCAGGTTCAAAAATAAAGTCAGTCTTTTTTGCCCCCGGCTTAGGAGTCACTTTAGGGATAGGAAGAAATCGCTCAACTACAAATTTTTGAGTAGCGGCATTCTTAAATTCACTATATACAAGTTCTACCACATCGAAGTCTTTATTCTCAAATCCTTTTACCGCAGCCTGTGCAGCCGCCTGAACTAATTCAAAGGAAAGGTGGAGGAAAATATCCTTGTAAGTGGCATCAGCCTTATACTTAATCTTCGCAAAATGTTCGTAACCTTTCTTTCCAATACTCCAAATAGTCACATTCCCTTTGCGGGCTTGCTCGCTATATTTTTCGTTGATGACTTGCTTGGTGAGTTTTATCAGGTTACTGTTATAAGCTCCGGCTAATCCGCGGTCGCTGGTAACAGAAATGATCAGGACTTTTTCGATATGGCGTTCATTGGCAAGGTCCACGCTAATGTCTCCTCCACTACTGCTAACAATGTTGCTAAGCATCTCCTGGAGTTTCCTGGCATATGGGCGCATCTGAATGATGGCATCTTGCGCCCTACGCAGTTTTGCCGCACTCACCATTTTCATAGCCTTTGTGATCTGCTGAGTGTTCTGAACCGATTTAATGCGGTTACGTACTTCTTTTAATTGTCCTGCCATTTCACTGATTTTATCGTGGCGCAAAGGTAACGGAAACACGGCAATTTCGGGATTCGTGGGCCTTGAGATTTATCGAATTGAGGTTCGTTTTCCCACAATTACCGGAAGCTGAAAATGTTAAAGCCAGGTTATCCAGAGTGTGATTCTTTCATAGGTGTCGGCATGTGATGCTATATCAAGCAATCAAAAACCCTACTTTTGTGACCTCTTTTTTAAAATATGGCAAAAGCTAAGAAGGCCGCTTCGAAGAAATCTACCCGGACAAAGCCCGCAGTGCAAGAGAAAGCAAGCGTGAAATCCGATAAACCAGTTATCCTTATCACTAACGATGATGGCATTACCGCACCAGGAATTCGCAATCTGGTGGAGGCTGTGAAAGATTTGGGTAAAATAATCGTTGTTGCCCCCGATAAGCCGCAATCAGGAATGGGACACGCCATCACTATTGGAAGTCCTCTCCGATTACACGCCGTCAATGATTTCAAGGATATTGAGGCATATCAATGTTCTGGAACTCCCGTGGATTGTGTAAAACTTGCTGTTGACAAGATTATTCACCGGAAACCGGATTTGTGCCTTAGTGGAATTAACCACGGAGCTAATCATTCTATCAACGTTATTTATTCCGGAACTATGTCGGCCGCGGTTGAAGCAGCTATTGAAAGTATTCCGTCAATTGGCTTTTCATTATTGGATTATAGTATTGAAGCCGATTTTTCAGCGTCAAGAAAATATGCAAGACTGATTGTAGAAGAATCATTGAAAAACAGATTCGACAAACACCAGGTATTGAATGTAAATATTCCGGCGTTGCCACCGAACTTGATTAAAGGAGTGAAAATTTGCAGGCAGGCATATGCGAAATATGAAGAAGATTTCCTCGAGCGAAATGATCCTAACGGAAGGAAATATTATTGGCTCACCGGCGAGTTTGTGAATATGGATAAGGGCAAGGATACGGATGTATGGGCTTTGGAAAATGGATACATAAGTGTGGTGCCGGTACAATTTGATATGACTAATTACGTTTTGAAGGACAAACTCGAAAACGCGTGGAAATTGTGATCTTCAAAAAAGACAACCTTAAGATAGGAATTGTATATGGCCTGATCGCCCCGCTCCTGGCCATGTTCATATATTACTTCATCGTTTTTGCTGACAAGATCACGATACCAGAATACCTCTTTTACCTGCGCACCAATAGATCATTACTCACTGGGGTGAGTAGCATATCACTAGTTGCAAATGCCATACTCTTCACCGTTTTTATCAACACTTATCGGGACAAAAGCGCCAAAGGTGTTTTCGTGATCACCCTTGTGTACGGCATCGCTGTGTTGCTTATTAAGCTTTTCACCTAAATTTCTTGCGAGAAGTATCTTCTTGGATTACGCTTCGAAGAATTAAGACGCACCCTAATTTTCGAAGTTTCCATTTCTATCTGAAATAACTCTCTTTCGAGTACAGAGACGCAAGCCGCCAATTCGAAAGCTCAAGACGGATCTGAAGCTTCTTAATCCCAATTATGGTGCGCGATTTATTTTTGAAGAAGCGAGTATGGGGCTTCAGTCTTTGTACTCCAATGTGAGCGGCTTCAATTCAGGGAGAAAAGATCCGAAATTCAATAACCGTCTTTAGTCTTCGAAGCGAAATGCTTTCGAAGCCAAAATGCCACGAATATCCGGCACAGTATTTTCAACTCGCTTTCAACTAACTTCGAGCCTCTTTCTACAGGATGAAATATTACATTATAGCAGGTGAAGCCAGCGGAGATTTGCATGGAAGCAATCTGATTAAAGAATTGAAAAAGCTGGATCCGCTCGCGAGCATTCGATGCTGGGGTGGCGACCTCATGCAGCAGGCCGGCGGCGAACTGGTAAAACACTATCGGGACCTTGCGTTCATGGGATTTGCAGAGGTTATCAAAAACCTGGGCACGATATTCCGCAACTTTCGGTTTTGCAAGCGGGACATCCTGGCTTTTCAACCGGATGTTCTTATTCTCATTGATTATCCTGGATTTAACCTTCGAATGGCTCATTGGGCAAAGGAAAATAATTTCAGGGTGATCTATTATATTTCTCCGCAGGTATGGGCGTGGAAGGAAAGTCGAGTCAATAATATCAAAAAGTTTGTCGACAAAATGCTTGTCATTCTTCCTTTTGAAAATGAATTTTATCAAAAGTGGAATTACAAAGTTGAATATATCGGCCATCCATTGGTGCAGGTTGTGGATGATGCTATCGACCAAGAGCAAACGAACCCTGTTGAGGTGTCACCCATCAATCAGCATAATGTAATTGCACTCTTGCCTGGAAGTCGTGAGCAGGAGATATTAAAAAAATTGCCGGTGATGTTAGAAACCAGTAAAGCGTTTCCTCAATACCATTTCATCATTGCTAAGGCGCCTTCATTACCCGACGAATTCTATGACAGGTTAATTGCGGGATATCCTCAAGTGCGTTCGGTACGCAACCGCACTTACCAATTATTGATGCAGGCAAAAGCGGCATTGGTCACTTCAGGTACTGCTACTTTAGAAACGGCTTTATTTGGTGTGCCGCAAGTAGTTTGTTATAAAGGATCACCAGTATCTTACCAAATAGCAAAAAGGCTAGTCAAAATAAAATATATCAGTTTAGTGAACCTTATTATGGACAAAGAGGTGGTGAAGGAGCTGATACAAGAAGATCTTACTGTAGACAATGCAACCAAAGAATTGAGAGACATTCTTGAGAATCCCCATCGAAAGTTTCAGATCCAACAGGATTATGCTGCGCTTAAAAAATTATTAAGCCAGGGCGGACAGGCTTCATCGAACGCGGCGAAAAGCATTTATCATTTCCTACAAAACGGGTTAGCTCCTGCCGAAAATAAATCTGAACAACATAATTAATAAGGCCAGAAGAAATAACAGGATTGAAATGCGGTTGATGCCATGCATGTAACGCACAAAATTTGTTTTGGGCCGGTTAGGATCCGGTTTCCTTATGTACAAATATTCCGCGATTTGTTTGAGAACGCCCATAATTGGTCACTGGTTGCTGGTTGCTGGTTACTGGTTGCTCCACTTCTGGATGCAAGATGCAAGATGCATGATGCAAGATACCGAAGGATACCAGATTTGAGGTTATGACATTCGAGGGCCGGAAATGCCCCCGTCAAAAATATTTACCTGCATCACGGTGGCTATGGATGACGCACGCTGTTTAATTCTTTCCGCGTTTGGTCCTTCATATAATTCATTTACTGTTCCATGCCATAGTCTTAACCATTCTGCGAAATGTTCACGCCTCAATGGAGTGAGCACATTCAAGTCTGAATGAACCCGTATTGGATTTCTAGTATAAGATCCCGTATGAAAAAGAACATTCTCCCAGAAGTCGAACATAATAGGTAAATGATTGTCCCAATCAACTTTTGCTACGTCATTGAAGATATAGCCGATTTGTTCATTCTTCCTTACGTAATCGTAAAAGTTTTTCACAAGGAGAGCGATGTCAGCACGATCAAGTATATCTTTCTTCATCTTTTTAAAGGAACAATAACTGCACCATTACAAAATTAGTTGATAACGCAGTACGCCGGCAATGGGAAAATTCGAATCGGTCGACCGCAGCCTTTGCAATTACATTTAGCTGTCGACCGAACTCGAAACTGAAACCCCTACCTTTGTTTTCCCGCCGCAGGCGGATACTATTTTCTCACGACTAAATTTTTTTTCAATGAAAGTTACTGTTGTAGGCGCCGGTGCCGTTGGAGCAACCTGTGCCGATAACATTGCCAGAAAAGAACTTTGCCAGGAATTAGTTCTATTGGACATCAAAGAAGGCCTGGCCGAGGGAAAGGCACTTGATATGACGCAAACCGCCAGTTTACTTGGCTTCGATACGCGTATTGTTGGTAGTACTAACGATTACAGCAAGACTGCTGGCAGTGATGTGGTAGTTATTACTTCTGGACTTCCCCGAAAACCTGGCATGACGCGCGAGGAGCTTATTGGTACAAATGCCGGTATTGTAAGAGGCGTGACTGAAAACATTTTGAAGTATTCGCCAAATACGATCATCATTGTGATCAGTAATCCAATGGACACAATGACCTACCTCGCATCTACTACTTCCGGATTGCCAAAGAATAAAATCATTGGCATGGGTGGTACATTAGATAGTGCAAGATTCAAGTGCTACCTAAGTATGGCGCTTAATTGCTCACCCGCCGATTTAAATGCAGTTGTTGTTGGCGGCCATGGCGATACAACGATGATTCCTTTGATAAGATTCGCAACGTGGAATAGCGTGCCTGTAACAAAGTTCCTCAGTGCGGAACAACAAAAACAAATTGTTGCCGACACAATGGTTGGGGGAGCAACACTCACCAAGCTCATCGGCACTTCTGCCTGGTACGCCCCGGGAGCGGCTGGTGCAGCGCTGGTAGAAAGTATCGTGAGAGATGAAAAGAAATTGTTTACTTGTTGCGTAAGCTTGAATGGGGAATATGGACAAAAAGATATTTGTCTTGGGGTACCTGTAGTTATTGGGAAAAATGGTTGGGAAAAAATTGTAGACTTTGCTTTGAATGACGAAGAAAAAGCAATGTTCACCAAGAGTGCCGACGCGGTAAGAAGCATGAATCAGGTGCTTCAAACGCTTAAGATGGAAAAAGCTGTTTGATCATTTTCAAACGTAGATAATTGAAAAGGAGCAGTAATTGCTCCTTTTTTTATGTACAGCAGCCTCTCAAAGCAGCAGGCTCTACCTTTCCCAAGAACAACAGCCTTAAGTTGACAGCCGCTCGGGAATATTATTTGCAGGAACATTTAGAAAAACGACGTAAATGAGCAAAGCTTTACTCCTTTCCCTTATGGCCGAATTCTTATTCCTAAGTGCCATGTGTCAAAACGATTTGGTTAGCGTTAAGCAAGATCCGAAAATGGATGCGAATTTGAGTCCATCGCGCAATCAGCGGATTAATCCGAAGTATAACACTTCCATCAATCCTGCATTTAATTGGAATTATAATCCTGCCGAGAACCCGGGTATTAATCCTGACTCGACTACAAGCATTAATCCAGTCGACAATCCGGGTCTGAATCCAAAACAAAGCGAACTTCTCAATCCAATGTTGAATTATACACTTCATCCGCGCAATGCAACGTGGCAAGGAAGATATCTATTTGATAGTTCAGACAACATGATTGCTTTTATTACCGTGGCGAGTCAGAATATTCTGTTGTGTTTTGACAAGCAAGGTAAATGGACTTGCTATTTTGTAAAAACAGCCAAGGGTACTTATAACCAGTTTCAATTAAATGGACAATGGACCGGCAAGTTTCTTTGTCCGGATTCACTGGAAGGATACAACCTCTTTAATAAGGAAGGTGTTTGGACCGGCAGTCACGTGAAGTAACGGCCGTTTGTTAACTATGATGTACAGCTGAAATCTTTTTGTAGAGAGGATAACACCGCATGAAAGAAAAATCTAGTCGTAGAATTACCAACTTCATTCACTACATATAGAAATCAAGACAGGCCATGTAATCGCGGATTAGAAAACCTTGCCAAGAAACCACTAAGAATGGCTACCCACACCTCAGTTTTTGCGTATACTCCGGTTCGGGGCATAAAATTTTCTGTAACTTTTTTCTCATCCTAATTTTTATGCGAAAGAATTTTACGCCTGCCTTGAAAAGGAACGCAATCCTTTTCAGTATACTTATCTGCATTCTTCAAGGCCGTGCACAGGCTCCCACTATTGTTTTTCAACAAGCCATCACCGGATTAAGTAACCCGGTTGACATTGTGAACGCGGGCGATGGATCCAATAGAATTTTCATTGTTCAACAAGCAGGAACCATTAAAATATATAACCAGACCTTGGGGTTTATCGGCGATTTCATTACGATTCCCGGAATGACGTTTACAGGCACGGGAGATGAACGAGGGCTGCTCAGTTTAGTATTTCACCCTAACTACGAAACGAATAGATTTTTTTACATATGGTATGCCTCTACTACCGGAGGTATTACTTCTGTTCATCTTGATCGATACCAAACTTCTGAAAACGATGGAAATGTTGCTGATCCAAACTCAAGACAGGCAATATTGAGTATTGACAAACCAGGTGGCTTTACCAATCACAATGGAGCCAAATTAAATTTTGGTGCCGATGGCTACCTCTATGTGGCGACAGGTGATGGGGGAAACGCTGATGATTTGCCATTCAATAATGCTCAAAATGGAAATTCGTTGTTGGGAAAAATGCTAAGGATTGATGTAAACACTCCCAACCCGCCATTGGCCTATTCCATCCCGCCAACTAATCCTTACGTAAATGATCCAGACGTTCTTGATGAAATTTGGGCCTTGGGACTTCGCAATCCATGGCGCTGGAGTTTTGATAAGCTTACGCATGATATGTGGATTGGTGATGTGGGACAGGGACAGCGGGAAGAAGTGAATTTTCGCCCGGCAGGAAGCACAGGTGGAATCAATTACGGATGGAGGTGTTTTGAAGGAACTAGAGTAAACACTGATCCAGGTGTGCCTGCATGTAATCCGGCAACGCCTCCGAACTACGTTCCCCCAATCTTTGAATATGCGCATGATGCTAACGGAGGAATTACTGTGATTGGAGGATATGTATATAGAGGATCAGAATATCCAAGTTTGTATGGCTATTATATTACTGGGGATTACCTGAGAAACCATGTTTGGCTACTCCATTCAGATGGAACGAGCGACAGACAGAATTCTGCTCCTACAAGTTTATTCACTTTTGGGGAGGCAGAAGACGGCACTTTATATGCCGCTGCGGGAAGCATTGTTTACAAGATTGTAGCCATTGCACAAGCGCCCACACCTGTGAAATTGTTGTCGTTCACGTTGCGACAATCAGAGAGCTACAATGACATTAATTGGAAAACTGCGATGGAATCAAATGTGCGCGAATTCTCTATTCAATCGAGTGATGATGCGGTGAATTTCGCTTCTGTTGGTAAGGTAAATCCGAGGAACCAACAGAATGGTGCCTCTTATTCTTTCCGACATTTTACATCCGCCAACAAAAAATTATATTACCGACTGCAGACCATTGACAATGACGGAACATTTGATTATTCAAAAATCATTAGCACGAGTTCCAGAAATGACGTGGATCCGATCAAGCTTTATCCACCTACCGGCAGTTCCTTGCTGGTTGAACTGAATGCACCCTTTAATTCCATCCGTGTCGTAAATATGTATGGGCAGGTTATTGTGAAGCAGCCAACAGGTAATTCAACAGGTATTATTTATTTGAATACCACGGGCTGGAAAAAAGGTGTTTATATTCTTATCGCGGATGATAATGAAAATCATTTAACGAGGAAGTTTCTTATTCAGTAGTATGGTTTGGCATAAGTGATTTTAACCACAAAGTTTTGGGTATTGCTGGTGCCGACAGGAAGAAGTATGAATCTTTTATTCGCAGTTCATCACATCTCCGTAAAGTTCGAATTTACTGATCCCTAAAAGCCCACAAAGAGTTCGCTGCTAGAACTCCATCGACGTGAAAATTCACGTAACTAACGCTCGTATCTCAGGCCATCTCTGATGGCCCTTTGTGCCTTTATAGGTGACTACGAATTCTTTGATTTAACTGGGTGTAGGAAGCTCCGAACATCAACAGGCACCTCCCTTAATTTAATTAAAAGGTTCTTCCACAAGAGCACATATTTCTTTGTGGTTAAAATATAGAATCGGTTTACTTCCCCGTCCGACCGTCCCGGTCGGACGAAATCGTAAAAGTCCGATGCCCGGCTACAGAAAACCGAATGCTGAAAATCAAGAGAATCTGCTATTGTGGGGTTGGGGTCCGGGAGCTATTTTTGATTACAAGTTGATTGATATTGCTGATCCAATTATCCAATGAAAGAAAACCATGCAATATCCTACCTGCCAGTAGGCAGGCCTGAGAAACCGACACCTTATCCAATTATCCTTAATGAGAAAAACCAATTATTAAAATCCAGTATCAATCAACTTCTTTTTTCCAATTACCTGTGAAAATCCAAAGAACCTTATCAAATTAACCGTCTACTAAAACTTTCTTTAAGACCCCGCTGAATAAGCGGGGCTTTTTTTTGTCGTGAACTGACGCAAATGCACAAGGCACAAGTAGGACCGAAGATTCAGGACCCATAACACGAGCAAGAGGGGAAGATTGACTGTTTTCTTCTACTATCCTTTTCCTTCCAAGATTTAGACAGGTACACTCAGCTTTTAACTTTCCTCAGCGAAGCAATCGCGAGAATTCCGAAATTTATTCAGAAAATTTGTCCTCCCTATTCTACCCTATACGTCATTATACTGATCACACATTATTCATCTAAAAAAAAGAGTGTCATGAAAGATTTTATGTTCATTTTCAGGGGTGGAAGTGATGCCCAGAATTATTCACCCGAACAAATGCAAAAGCACATGCAAAAATGGTTTGCATGGATCGACAAATTGAAAGCGAAAGGTCAATACGTAAATGGGAAGCCACTCACACCTGCGGGAAAAACCGTAAAGGGAAGTAACGCGCTGGTTACGGATGGTCCGTTTGCAGAGAGCAAGGAAATTGTTGGAGGATTTTTCCTCATCCAGGCCGACTCCTTCGAAGAAGCGGTTGAAATTGCAAAGGGTTGTCCTGACTTACCACTGAATGGATCAGTTGAAGTTAGAGAAGTGATGCAAATACCTGCTCCCGTTGAATCTTAAAATTGAAAGAGACTCTCCATACGCCGCTGTCAATTGAACTCGATCATCTTTTCCGACATGAGTCGGGAAAGATGGTCGCTGTTTTGACCAGGATTTTTGGTTTGCACCACCTTGATCTTGTAGAAGACGTAGTGCAGGAGTCTTTTCTCAAAGCCCTGCAAACATGGAAATATGGCCAACTTCCAGAAAATCCCCAGGGCTGGTTGATGCAGGTTGCCCGCAATAAGGCGATTGATATTTTGCGAAAGCGAGAGAAAGAAAGTAGTGCTGTTGATATCGATAAAAAGTTCGCGAATGAGGCAACAGATATTGGAGAGTTTTTTCATACAGATGAGATTTCAGACAGCCAACTACGCATGATCTTTACCTGCGTTCATCCAGCATTGAAAGCAGAAGATCAGATTGCATTGGTATTAAAAACCATTTCCGGATTCAGCGTACAGGAAATCGCAAAGGCGCTCCTCACCAATGATTCAACCATTCAGAAAAGACTCTATCGTGCTAAGGAATTTATTCGTACGGAAAGGATAGCCTTTGAAATTCCCGCAGGTCTTGCTTTAACTGATCGACTGGAGGTAGTGCACACTTTTCTTTACCTTCTGTTTAACGAAGGATATAATTCCGCGAAAGCTGATGAATTGATCAGAAAAGACCTTTGCGCCGAAGCGATGCGACTATGCAAGCTCTTAATCGAACATCGCATTTGTTCAACTCCAACCGGGTATGCGTTGCTATCTATGATGTGTTTTCATGCCGCAAGATTTGAAAGCAGACTTGATCATAATAATAGTATTGTCTTACTCCAACAACAGGATCGCCGAAAATGGAATGAAGATCTCATCAATATTGGTTACGGATACCTTAACCATTCATCAGCGGGAGAGGAAATTTCGGTCTATCACATTGAATCAGCCATCGCTGCCGAGCATTGCATGGCCAAGTCGTTTTCAGATACCAATTGGGAGCGCGTACTGCAATTATACGATCTGCTGCTAAAATTAAAACCTTCATCCACTGTTGAATTGAATCGTGCAGTAGTGCTCGCGGAACTGGGCAATGTACAGTCTGCGATTGATGCAGTTCTTGCAATCAAGAATATTGATGCCTTATTGAAGGATCATTATATATATTCTGCGGTGTTGGGAGATTTATATAAGCGACTTAGTGACCAGGTAAAAGCAACAGAATTCCTGCAAAGAGCATTTGGGCTCACAACTTCACAAGCAGAGAAAAATTTATTACTGCAAAAAATAAGATCGATTAAGCCAGAGGATAATTGACAATTGCGGATTACGGATTGCGGATTGCGGATTGCGGATTACGGATTTACGATCATCCCCTCACCATCTCTTCCACTTTTTTCACAACCAGTTCTGCATTTATCATGTTCATGCATTTAAAATGACCAAGCGGGCATTGGTCATATCCGATTTTTGAACAAGGTCGACAACTAAGACTACGAACTTCAAATCGGTTACTGAAATTCTCCGCCTCCAGTTTCGAATCGCCATAGTATGGATACATACCAAATTCCGGAACGGTATTTCCCCATAATGAAACCACTGGTTTCTTAAAAGCGGCTGCAATGTGCATCAGGCCTGTGTCATTCGTCACAATCATTTTAGATCTTCGAACAAGGTCCGCCGATTCATTCAGGCTGAACTTACCGCACGCATTATATATTTTATACAGATCCACTTTGGCTAGTTCGTTCCCTTCAGCAAGGTCTTCCTTCCCTCCCAAAACCATCACCGGATGATGAATGTTTTGGCAAAATTTAATCAGCTTATCGAGTGGGTATTTTTTTGTTCCGTGCGCTCCTCCTATCACAAGACCGATATATCCTGCAAGGTGAGTAGCTGGAATATCTTCTTCTTTGATATGTTCTTTTTCAGGAATAAAATAGTCGAGGCCCTTTTTGTCGTTCTTCACACCAAATTGCAAAACGGTTTGCATGTAGCGGTCGACAATATGGACGTTAGGCACAACATTCCATTTAAAATTGACATGCAGCCATTTTTCGATATTCAGTTTATTAAAAGAGAATGATTTCTTGTTAAGCCCATTTTTTACTTTAAGCGTTCGCACGTTGTGATGAAGATCGATTACATAATCAAAATCTTCGTTTCGCAAATTGTTAATCGTTGAAGAGAGGTCCTCTTCCAGGTAATGCATTTTGTCGATATACGGGTTCGCCGTAAAAATTGAAGCGAAATTCTTTTTAGTAAGAAAATGGATTTCTGAAGTGACCACCTGTTGTTTGAGGCATCTGACCACTGGCGAGGTAAGAACAATATCACCAATAGAAGAAAATCGGATGATCAAAAACTTCATAGCACTAATTACACGAATTGAAGAACACGAGTTTCACGAATTAGGTAACACGAATTGTACGAATTAAGAAACGCGAATGAAGCAACACTGTTGCGCGCGTCTTACAATTGGGTTACGAATCAAGCGTCTTTTTCAACGTAGTTAAGATCTTTGCCAAAGGTTTCATCGGACAATACAGTAGCAATTATACTGATGGCCATTGTCACGATTCCGGTAATTAAGCCCGCGGTTACATAATCGTTGAATGACCGGAGCCACTTGAACATGAGAATAATTAACGGCAATGCACCTCTCACCATATTCGGGACGGTGGTAGCGGCAGTAGCACGCAAATTCGTTCCAAATTGTTCTGCGGCCATAGTCACGAAGATCGCCCAGAATCCCGTTCCGAATCCGAGCCCGGCGCAAATTATATACATCCACTCATCGCTTGTACCGTTTTGCAGGAAGAACAATGCGATAAAAACTGCTGTTATCGTAAAGAAAATATAAAGAGCTTTTTTTCTGCTTTTGAGCCACTGACTGACAAAACCTATCAGCACATCACCTATTGAGATGGCCGCATATGCAAACATGATAGCTTTACCTGGAGCGATATCCTCGGCAATACCAAACTTCTTTCCAAATTGATCTGAAAAAGTGACGAGTACTCCAATTACATACCACGTAGGTAATCCAATGAGTATGCTCATCAAATATTTTCTGAATCTGGTTTTATTCGTGAAGAACATAGTAATGTCACCCCTGCGCACATTTAATTTCTTCACTTGATTAAACATCGTAGACTCAAATACCGAAATACGAAGTATAAGTAGTAAGAGTCCCAGGGCTCCTCCGATATAATAACAAACTCGCCAATCAAATTCACGGGAAATAAAATATGCCACTACTGCTCCTGTCAATCCGATTCCGGCCACCATTGAAGTAGCAACACCTCTTCTTTCCTTAGGCAACAATTCTGACACCAGCGTAATTCCTGCACCCAATTCTCCTGCTAAACCAATTCCCGCAATGAATCGAACAACTGCGTATTGAGTGGTGTTTGTTACCATTCCGTTCGCGATATTGGCAAGAGAATATAAGATGATAGATCCGAACAGTACACTTAACCTGCCTTTTCTGTCCCCCATAATGCCCCATATCACACCGCCAATCAATAATCCAATCATTTGGATACTGATAATATTCTCACCCACAGTAGCAAGCGAATCACCTGAAAGCCCCAGGTCCATCAGGCTTTGACGACGAATGATGCCAAATAATAGCAAATCATAAATATCCACGAAGTAACCAAGAGCACCTACAATCACCGGGAGAGAAAGAATACCAAATTGTTTCTGAGCGGTCATTCAGAAGAATTTAAAGGTTCAGCCGGATCTTTTTTCTTTCCAAAAAATATCTTGATCAGTACCGGAGCCGTTGTGATGATTACGATTCCTAATACAATAAGCTCGAGGTGTTGTTTCAGATCAAATCCAAATTGATTCTCGAAGAATTTCTGAAGATAGTGGCCGGCGCCAACCATTGAAGTTGTCCAGGCAATACAACCAACGATGTTAAAGAATCCGAATTTTTTTCTTTCCATATTTACGATGCCTGCAACAATTGGTGCGAAGGTTCTGATGATCGGTAGAAACCTTGCAAACACAATTGCTCCACCTCCGTGCTTGTCGTAAAATTCTTTTGCCTGGTGAAGATATCGCTGCTTGAAAAAAAAGTTTTCGCGCCAGGTGTACATCGCTGGTCCGATCTTTCTTCCAAACCAATAACCAATCGTATTTCCGATTACACCAGCAAAAGTCACCAATACAATTATGATGACAAGATTTGCCAGGTCGCTATTGGTATTATATAAGTAGCTGGCCAATTCATTGCTGTAAATACCTGCAACAAAAAGTAGTGAATCGCCTGGTAGAAAAAATCCTGCAAACAATCCCGTTTCTGCAAATATGATGAACAGCACCAGCCACAATCCTCCATTGTCAATATAGAATTGTGGTTGTAAAAGCTGACTCCAGTGAAAAGCGTCTAAAAAAAACATAATTTATTTCCGTTTCAATTTAGGGTAAAGAATAGGAATCCAAAAACCTGGCCTAGGTACTTACTTGAGTTTGGTCTTCGGTGCCTAGTTCTCCTTCCCACTTACTTACAACTGTCGTGGCTAGTGCATTACCTACCACATTTGTCATTGTTCTGAACATGTCGCAGAAATGATCAATTGGCAATATTAAAGCGATACCAAGAGGGTTGATTCCGAACATCGCGCACGTTGCGGCAACAACAATTAATGAAGCTCGCGGAACACCCGCAATACCTTTGCTCGTTAACATTAACACCAGTAACATGGTGAGTTGCGTTCCTAAATCCAGGTGTACCCTTGAAGCCTGCGCAATCGCAATACTTGCAAAAGTCATGTACATCATGCTTCCGTCAAGGTTAAAACTATATCCGAGTGGAAGAATAAATGAAACTATTTTATCCTTACACCCAAATCGTTCCAATTCTTCCGTGAGTTTTGGAAACACCGCTTCGCTGCTGGTTGTGCTGAAGGCAATAAGCATGGGTTGCGAAATGCGCCTGATGAGGGAAGGAAGTCTCCTTTTCAATACGAGAAACCCAACACCAAATAGCACAATCCATAATATAAATATTCCCAAAAGGAAATCGCGGTAGTAAACAAGGTAGAACATCAACACCTTAGGTCCTTTTATAGCGATGACTGCTGCAATGGCGCCAAACACACCCAAGGGAGCGAAGTTCATCACATATCCCACCATCTTAAGAATGATATGCGATACTGCTTCCAAAGCCTTTAACACAGGCTTCGCATAGTTGCCAATTGCTGTCATCGCGATACCGAAGAAAATACTGAACACAACGATTTGGAGAATTTCATTGGTTGCCATCGCTTCAACAATACTCTTTGGAAAAACATGTTCAACAAATCTCGCGAGCGAGAATTCTTGCGTTTTTCCTACTAATTCTTTTGCGCCTTCCGTATCGGCATTACTTAAATCGATTGCTAATCCTGGCTTTAAAAGATTTACCAGCAGCATTCCAATCAACAATGAAACCAGCGATGCAGATACAAACCATAGCAATGCTTTACCACCAACGCGTCCCACCGTTTTCAAATCGCCCAACTTTGCAATTCCAACCACCAATGTGCTAAATACTAGTGGAGCAATAATCATTTGAACGAGACGAAGGAAGATGGTCGCTAATAACCTTATATTACCTGAAAAAGATGTACGGAAATCAAGTGTAGTATTATAAAAAACAGCAAGGCCCGTAAAAAACCCCACCACCATTGCTATTAATATGAATAGAGTAAGACGATTCCCTTTTTTCAGCATCCGCGTTAGTTAATTGCGCAATATCTTAATAAAATTCCAAGAACCAAGAACCAAGATCCAAATAAGCACCAAGAACCAAGATCCAAATAAGCATTAACATTCAAGATTCAAAAAGGCGTCAAATGCAAGATCCAATGGGGACTTCCAAAACAAATTCCTATTTCCACGCTATCTTTTGACATTTTTTTCTTTGTTATTTGAAATTTCCTTGGATCTTGGTTCTTGGATCTTGGTTCTTAATAATCCTTATCTTTCCAAATCTTTATCTAAAATCCCCTCCCGATAATCATCGGGACAAAAACTACATCAACTGAATACTGTATGAGTTTATTTCGAAAAAAATCCCTATCCGGCTTGCTTGCTCAAGCGGCCGAATCAGAGAAAGGTTTAAAACGAACTCTCGGCGCTGGAAATCTCGTTGCACTTGGTATTGGAGCCATCATTGGGGCCGGACTGTTTGTAAGAACCGCAGCTGCTGCAGGAGAACATGCCGGGCCTGCAGTGACTATTTCATTTATCATTGCAGCCATTGGTTGCGCCTTTGCAGGGCTGTGTTACGCAGAATTTGCATCGATGATCCCCATTGCAGGAAGCGCCTATACATATGCGTACGCGACCATGGGTGAACTTATTGCCTGGATTATTGGTTGGGCATTAGTTCTTGAATATGCACTTGGTGCCGCCACCGTTTCCAGCGCCTGGAGTCAATACTTAAATGATTTGCTGGGAGGAGCAATTCCTTATGAATGGGTGCACTCCCCCTTCGAACACCTGATCACAAGGGTAGCGGATGGAAAGACTGTAACCATGTCGGTAACAAGCCTATTAAGTGGTGACACGGTGATTTCAAACGGCATAATGAATGTACCTGCCTTATTCATCATCATGATATTATCACTGCTTCTGATAAAAGGAACTCAAGAATCAGCAATAGTGAATTCTATTATCGTATTTATTAAAGTCGCGATAGTACTTGTGTTCATTTTTATTGGATGGAAATTTATAAATCCAACGAATCATACTCCATATTTTATCCCAGAAAATAAACCCGGATATGAAGGATTTTGGAATCATGGGTGGGCCGGAGTATTGACGGGAGCAGGAATCGTTTTCTTTGCATTTATTGGTTTTGATGCCGTGTCCACAACAGCCCAGGAATCAAAGAATCCTAAAAGAGACATGCCGATAGGAATCCTTGGATCACTTGCAATCTGCACCGTTTTATATATACTCTTTTCACACGTTCTTACCGGTGTTGCGCCTTATGAAGATTTTGTCAAACAGGGTAAAGAAGCTTCTGTTACATACGCGATCAAAACTTATATGTTGGGCTATGAATGGCTGGGAACAATGATCAATATTGCCATTCTCGCTGGATTTTCATCGGTGATGTTGGTGATGCTTATGGGGCAATCGCGAGTATTTTACTCTATGTCCAACGACGGCCTGTTACCCAAAGTGTTTTCCACGTTACATCCCAAATTCAGGACGCCATATAAATCAAATTTGATCCTTCTTGTGTTTGTTGGATTATTTGGAGCGTTTGTGCCAGAAAGTGTAGTCGGGAACCTTACCAGTATTGGAACGCTATTCGCCTTTGTGCTCGTAAGTGCCGGCGTTTGGATCATGAGGCGATCTGATCCCAATACGCCACGTTCATTCAAAACGCCACTTGTTCCGTTGGTTCCGATTCTCGGTATCGTTGTGTGTGGTGCGATGATTGTAGGCCTCCCAGGAACAACTCTGCTGATTGCCCTGATTTGGATGATAATTGGTTTAATCATTTATTTCAGTTATAGCAGAAATAGAAGCAAACTGAATTCACCTGGCGAAATTTTGCCGACAGCAAATAAATTTGATTGAGGACATACTTACATGTAAAAGCCCCGCAGAACGGGGCTTTTTCTTTTGTGCCATCTCACTTAAATTTGCGCCTCTATAAGTCGGAGGTTCGACGTCCGGGGCAGGAGAAGCGATTTCTTTCTTCCAACTTCGGACTCCCCACTAATAACTTGAGTCTATGGGAAGAATTTTTGAAGTAAGAAAGGCCACCATGTTTGCCAGGTGGGATAGAATGGCAAAGCAGTTCACCAGGATTGGGAAAGAGATTGCCATCGCCGTAAAAGCAGGTGGACCGGATCCCACCACCAATCCCGCTTTGCGCCGTTGCTTTCAGAATGCAAAGAGCGTGAACATGCCCAAGGACCGAGTGGAAGCTGCCATCAAACGTGCGCAGGGTAAAGAGATGGAGAATTATGAAGAGATTCTTTATGAAGGATATGCCCCCCATGGTGTAGCTGTGTTGGTAGAAACAGCAACCGACAATCACGTTCGTACCGTTGCCAATATTAAATCGCATTTCAACAAAGGGAACGGTGCACTGGGAAACAGCGGCAGCGTAAGTTTTCAATTCAAGAAAATGGGCGTCTTCAAATTGAAGCCGGAAGGATTGAATACAGAAGAACTGGAATTTGAACTGATCGATTTCGGTTTAGAAGAAATGGGAGAAGGTACAGGGGAAAACGGTGAAGAAGTAATTGTGGTGCGCGTTTCATTTCCAGATTTTGGTAAGATGCAGAAAGCATTTGAAGAAAGAAAGATTACGCCTATCAGCGCAGAAGTTGAATGGATACCTACTTCAACGGTAGAACTTGGCGAAGAACAAGCTCAGGATGTTTTAAAGTTGGTTGATAAATTAGAGCAGGACGACGACGTACAAAAGGTATTTCATAATCTGAAATAAACGCGCTTTTGAAGTTACGCTGAAACTGTGTCAACAGCTTCGGTCACCTGCGTTGCAATAAACACGTTGCCTTTCATATACTCAACAGCTTTGCCACTCATCAGCACGCGGTCACCTTTCAGTTCGCACCAGATGTCACCGCCTCTTTTCGACAATTGCTTTGCGAAGAATTTTTGCTTTCCCAATTTCTCCGCCCAATAAGGAATGATATTACAATGCGCTGAACCTGTTACAGGATCTTCCTGGATACCCATGCCGGGATAAAAGCAGCGCGATACAACCTCTGCACTCTTACCCCTTGCAGTTACCACCACCCCTATGGTGTCAAGTTTTTTCATCAACATGAAGTCTGGTTCCAGACTCAGAAGTTCAGCTTCATCCTTCAACACCACAAAGTAGTCTCTCGATTTTAGGGTTTCTACGGCACCTGATATTCCCAATGAGGCCAGCAATTCCTTTGGCGGGTCACAAGGCTTCGGCATTCGGGAAGGAAAATTAAGTGTAAATAAATTTCCTTCACAGGTTACTTCCAGAGGTCCCGCTTGCTCTGTAGTAAAATAAATGTGCGTTGCACCTGGTTCCACATATTTATTTATAATAAAGCCAGAAGCAAGTGTGGCATGGCCACACAAATCGATTTCATGTTCGGGAGTAAACCAGCGGATATGATAACCTTTACCCTGCTTTACAAAGAATGCAGTTTCACTTTGATTATTTTCTGTCGCAATCTTCTGCATCAATTCTTCACTGAGCCACTCCTTCAGCGGAACTACACCGGCAGGGTTTCCCTTGAAAACATCTTCCGCAAACGCGTCAACAATATGAATTACCATGACCAAAAATTTGTGATCATGAAATTATGAAAATCCGGTAGCAGGAAAATATATCAGATGAAAGGGATGAATATAGATCAGATGGTTACTGGTTGCTGGTTGCTGGTTGCTGGTTGCTGGTTGCTGGTTCTTACCTACCAATAACTAGTAACCACTAAGTGAGAACTGTAAACTGTTAACTGCAAACTGTAAACTGTAAACTGCATTATTGCTTTTTCAGAACTACTTTCGACTGACTAAACTTGTAACCGGCCTCGAGGAAAGCTACATAGTTTGGCCATTGCTCTTTTTTGTCGAAATTCTTTTTATATATTTTCTTCGTTGACACCACAAGCTTATCGCCATCCACCTTTGCGGTAGAAATGAAACTTCCGCTTTCATTGTCAATGCTCATATTCAGATCCTGGAATCCTTCAACTATATATCCTTTCGGTATGTCGAGGGTGATGTTATTACTAATTGTTCTGGCATACGCCAACCAGATATCATTTTGCCTGGTCTTCATCTCATTTTCATCTAGCTTGATCTGGCTACCAATTAATTTTCCGAGATCAAGCAGATAATTTCTTCCTGCCTTATTAACCATTTTTTTAAGGGAATAATTTTCTTTGAATGAAAGAATTGGGCTGTCATCAAATCTTCCATCCTGGATCAAATTGAATCCATCATATTTATTAACCTCAAATCCATCCTTTTCAATTCGTTCCTGGAAATATTCCTTCTGCTTTTTTATCCGGTCGTCTTTTTCAGCGTCAGTATAGGTATTGTCGCCTTTATTCTTTTTTGGATTCACGATATATTTTTGAAAATCTTTATTCAGATATTCCCTATCCATATGCGCAAGGCCAATTATATCATTCTTTTCAATTCCCGCATAGGTGCTGGTTCGCTCCACATTAAGAACATCCATGCCATCAGAAACGCTGAGTGAAATATTGTTTAGGGAGGTATTATCATTTGAAGTAGAAGCTGGAATATTTGATTTGTAATATCCCTCGCCTCTCAGTAATCCAAAAGAATACGCATCGCATCCATCATAAGATTCATATCCCTGGGCAAACGAATCGAAATTGTTGAACGGTAATAGCAGATAATACTTGTCGCCTTTCAACCGAAGCGCTAGTTCCAGCTCTTCTTCAAACAACATATCATTCCATTTTCCAAGATAGCGCGGCATCACTGCTACAGACTCAATATTTATGGATTCAACCCCGCAGATCTTAATTAGCGCCGCTGCCCATAACAATTTATTCATCCTCACTTCGTCTTCTCTTTGAGTATTGTCCTTCTTAACATCCTTGGTTGCGTATCGTTTCTTTGAGCCATACAGACTGGCATTATCACTGGAACCTTTATAATACACTTCGAGAAACGACTTTCGCAACGCATAGTATATTTCGCGAACCATTTGCTTTGGCGGCAAATTTTCCTTCCCGGTATTCTTGAGATACTCAATTACGTCTTTCGCCATTGCGTCCGAAATCGGGTTTTGGTAATACTGGATGGATGCGAACATCGCCTTCAGTCGCTCGAGATCAACCGCATCAGCAGACGCCTCTCCTTTCTTACCGAACAAAGTATTACTCAAGCCACCGCCATTATAGGTTATTTTCAACTTTACTGTTGGCGAATTTCGGTAGGGGTAGTTCCAACGTTCGTCTGAAACTTTTTCTCTGTTCTTGTCAATGATCGAATATGAAACGAGCGATTTCTTGTCTGATGCCTTCGTATCAAAGCCATCGTCGCCCTCTCTCAATTTCGGTGCGCCATTGTAAGATTTGAACATGGCATTGGTGCCTTTATCGAGCTCAAATTGGAATTTTTGATAAAGGACTGGATAATTATAAGTAAGCGTAAAAATATACGGGGTGAATTCGCCATAGCCTTTTTGCAGCGCCACATCTTCGGTAGATTCATAATGATAATCGATGATGTCGCCGACTTCAAGGTCAGGAATAGCAAGTTTATAAAAGCTGGTGCTTGTCGTGAAATAAATTGGCTTGAATACACCCGGCACATCTTTATTCACTTCAATGGCATTGCTTAAGTCGATATTTACAACTTTACCGTTTGTCTTAATCACTGAATAGGCAACGTCCGTTTTCTTTCCATAAAGAACATAGTAGAACTCAGAAAAATTCTCAAGCGCATTCTTGTCCTGAAGCCTGATTCGCTTGCGAACGTACTCTTTGATGGTCATTGCATTCGCCATCGACTTTCGCACGTACGCATAATCAATTTTCTGAGCAAGTATTACCGCACTCTCGTTTTTCCATTTCTCCGGCACCGCCGACACTTTGAATTCTGGCTCTTCGGAAGATTGTCCAACAACTCTGACAGAAATGGTGATACAAAGAAGAGCAGCAAGCAATACGATTTTTCTCATACATTATTTTTTCACCAGCACAACTTGGTCGTTATAAAATTTATTCACTCCTTTCATGAACTCATTCCATTTCGTAAAATCTTTCTTCTTCAGGATAACATTGTTAACAATGAGTTTTTTTGAATACACCAAAGTATTTCCTTGCAATACATAAGCGCCTTCGAAACTATAGTCTTCGCCTTTTTTGGTAAAGGCATCCGGCGCGTAGTCCAGTTTATAACCATCCGGAATAGTGAATTCAATTTTAGTAACTAAATAATATTTGTGATCGAATTCAAAATCCGTTTTGCGGGTGCTGTCAAATTCAAGTGATGACAACTCCTTTTCCCAGTCCAGCACAACGTATAATTCATTCCCCGCTTTTGTAACCTGGTTTTTACCGGCAAGGTCGAACGTGACATGGGCTGGCTTTTGCCTGTTCTCCCAATCCGGGTTTTGAATATTCGTAACAATTATGTTCGCATCACCGGCGCGGAGAAAATTTTCAAGCGCGTTTTGTTTGTTCTCTGATCTCAATGAATGATATACTCCCACCAGCATGTTCCTTGCTTCGCCGTTGTAAGTGGAAACAACATTTCCTTTCAAATCAAGGTTGTCGAGTTTAAGGTTCATGGTGGTTTCAACCTTGTTATGCTCAGCGTTGAACTCTGGAACTTTGTCAATGATATAATTATCTCCATCCTGGATCAACACCTGTTTTCCCTGGATCCGATGCGCATAATCATTGAACGCCATGTTTTCTTCCGTTCCATCCAGGTAATATCTCTTGCCATCCATGATCAGCGTGCAGATCATATGATTGTCCACTGCCAATGAAGGAAGTGAGTAATCATAAGGAAGATCGGACGTTCCAATCCAGGTCAGGCGTGCATCGTAGCCCGCAAGCTTTAGCATTTGGGTAATCAGGTTAGCCTTGCCCTTACAATCTCCATATTTGTTCTTTAATACGTTTTGAGCAGGTTCTGGTCTGAAACCCATGATCCCATTTTCGAACGCGATGTATCGAACTTTTTCCTGCACCCAGTAATACATTGATTCTACTTTCTCTACATCGGTCTTCTTATCCTTCGTTAGCTGAGTGACGATGGGCTTCAAATCATCGGGATTATTTTTCACTTCTTTGCAAAGCGAATTGTACCAGGAATACAAATCCTTCACAGATTCAAACAAAACCTTTTTCTGACCATTATCAGTGAAGCTTTTACTTACAACAATGATATGCGGGAAACTCTTCGCCATGTTGGGAGAATTGTATTCGCGCTGCAGTGATGGGATATTTTTCATCTTGTAGATGAAAGAAGTCATTCCGTTGTCCTGCTTCTTTTCTTTCGTGATCCCAAAACCGTCGAAATTAAATTCACGAAGTTCCACGTCGAGCCACGAAGGGATATTAAAGACGATTACTTTTTCTTCCACCGGAATGTTTTCATGGAAATAGACTGAAGTAAGATATTTCACGTCCTTATACTTCTTCTCGTAACTGAAGTTCACCGGCAAACCTTTTGTTTCAAGTGGAATGCTGACCATGCACACTTTTGCATCGCTATAAAAGATGCCTTCACTTTCATAGTCCGCGCACTGCATTGGAATTTTTATCGACTTATTCTTTGCTGAACTGGCGCGCACATTTTCTATAGCTGATTGGTCGTCATAAAACAAACCGTCAGCGGTGCTGGTATAATCTTTAAGTGGAACTATATTTTGTTGATAGGAACAATTGGCGCTGACCCTGGTTTCAGTTTTCGACTTATCCAAGGTGAAGTTGTATTGTTCGGAGAAGTTTACAGCTACTACTTCAGCCTTTGGATATCGCGCTTTAAACTGACTGATCGAATTGCTGTAATCGCTCTGTTGTGCAATCACAGAATGAGCGCAAAAAAAAACTGCACCTGACAGGCACAGCGAACGGATAAGTGTAATCATGATCTATAGCGTTAGGGGAAACCTTTAGCTAATATATTAAAATTCCCGCAGCTACAAGTCTCGCCTGACTTGAATCTTGGCACTTTATCCTGGATCTTGCTTGTCCTTTGGACCCTTTAGCTTTGAACCTTCCCCGTGCCTTGTGTCTCGTGTCTTATGTCTTGAGTCTTGTGTCTTGTGTCTCTTCTTTACTCAGCCATCATTCCCCTAATCACATCAATAATTTCTTCTGCATTGGGTTTGCTGAAATAATCTCCGTCTGATCCATATGCGGGCCGGTGTTCCTTTCCGGTTAGGGTCCGGGGCGATACGTCCAGCCAGCGGTATCCACCTTGTTCCTCCATTACTTTATTAAACATGTATGCAGCCGCTCCACCGGGAACGTCTTCATCGATGAATATGATGCGATTCGTTTTCTTGAGGGATTTCAAAATGGTGTGGCTTCTGTCAAAGGGTAAAAGGGTCTGGACGTCTATGATTTCGCAACTGATTCCCATGCGTTCCAGTGAGTGGACCGCTTCATCAATGATCCTAAGCGTTGATCCATAGGACACGATGCTTATATCAGTACCTTCTTTTAAAATTTCTGGTTCGCCTAACGCGACTGTATACTCTAAAAGATTTGAAGGCAGTCTTTCTTTAAGTCGATAACCGTTCAGGCATTCGATCATCACCGCAGGATCATTACTCTGCAATAAGGTATTATACATTCCAACCGCCTGGGTCATATTTCGCGGAACGCAGATATAGAATCCGCGCAATGAATGCAAGAGCATACCCATTGGTGAACCGCTATGCCAGATGCCTTCAAGACGGTGACCACGGGTGCGGACAATAATCGGACAACTTTGTTGCCCCTTTGTCCGATAAAACAAGGTAGCCACGTCATCACTTAATGGCTGTAATCCATAAAGAAGATAATCAGCATATTGAATCTCTGCAATCGGCCTTAATCCTCGCGTAGCGAGACCAATTCCTTGTCCCATTATGGAAAGCTCGCGAATGCCTGTATCAAAAATGCGCATGTCCCCATGCTTGACCTGCAAACCCGCAAAGCCCTGGTTGACATCGCCAATGTGACCAAGGTCTTCACCGAAAGCAACCACTTTTTTGTTCGTTGTAAAGAGGCTATCGAAGTATTTATTCAACACCTCAAATGCATTGATCATTGGAGCATTGCTATCGTATTCAAGCTCTGATGATCTAACGCGGAGCGCACTTTTGGCTCCTTCATTATAAAGATGTGAACTGAAATATGATTTGTTCTCGCGTTGGAGCGACTCAAAATAGGATCTCAATTTTGCCGATTGCGGAAACCGCTCAACCGATAGCACTGCCTGATGAAGTACCTTCATTATATCTCTCCTCAATGGCTCGCGATTAGAAAGGAGATCCGATTTGAGTTTATTTAATTGGCCATGCGGGTCAATGTGCTGTTGAAGTAGTTCGTCAATGAGCTGAATCACTTTCGATACTTGTTCTTTGATAGGCTCGATGAATAACTGCCACGCTCTTATTCGATCATCTCTTACTTTCTGTTTTGATATTTCTTCGATGCTGGTAAGTTCATCATCCGAAGCCAGTGAATTATCAATGATCCATTCCCTCATTTTGCGAATGCAATCCCATTCTCTTTCCCAAGAAAGGCGGTCGGGCGACTTATACCGTTCATGGCTACCCGATGTTGAATGCCCCTGCGGCTGCGTCACTTCTTCAACATGAAATATGGCCGGGGTATGCGTTTCGCGAACTTTATGAATGCCGGCCTCGAAAATCTCACACATGCCCGCATAGTCCCAAGCCTTTACTTTGTAGATGTCGATCCCATTCGTTCCCTCTTTCTTTTGCATTCCCTTCAATGCTTCAGAAATAGACGCTTTAGTAGTCTGGAATTTTTTAGGGACAGATATACCATAGCCATCATCCCATATGAAAACAGCAAGCGGCACTTGTAAAACTCCCGCTGCATTAATGGTTTCCCAGAAGTGTCCTTCAGAAGTAGAGGCATCCCCTATAGTACAAAAGCATACCTCATTTCCCTGGTTACTTAGATTTTTAAACTCTTTAAGCTCGTCTACATTTCGGAATAGTTTTGACGCAAAAGCAAGCCCGAGCGCTCTCGGCATTTGGCCCGCGGTAGGAGCAATATCTGATGATATATTTTTGCGATTCGCCAAGTCAACCCATTCACCATACTCATCAACAAAGGGAGTAGCAAAATGCGAATTCATTTGCCGCCCAGCACTGAAGGGATCGTGGTTGACATCGGGGTCGGCATATAATTGAGAAAAGAATTGTTCAACAGTTGCGAGGCCCGTTGCAAACATGAATGTCTGGTCGCGATAATATCCTGCTCTGAAATCCCCCGGCCTGAAGAACTTAGCCATAGCCACTTGCGGCACCTCTTTCCCGTCCCCGAATATTCCAAATTTGGCTTTTCCGGTTAGGACTTCTTTTCGGCCCAATAGACTGGCCTCGCGGCTTTCGCAGGCAGTTCCATAGTCTCGCAAAACCTCCTCCTTAAACCTTTCAAAGGAGACCTTTTGTTCTGCCAGGACATCGGTTTGAAGGATTTCTTCCATGTTAACAAAAGTATGGTAAATACAGCCTTTATAATTCGCTGCCGGTCTTGATGTTAAAAAAATGTCAGTGCCCGAAATTTAGTTGGCATGGCTGGCGTTTAATGATTATTTTTGAGAACCTCAAAAGCATGAAAAAGATCATTTTTACACTCATCGGCCTGGTGGCCGCTTACCTTGTAAATGCACAAGACGCTACAACTCCAGTGGTTAAAGAAGATGTGCTAGTAGTTAAGGAAACTTTACACGATTTTGGTAAGATCCCACAGGGGAGGCCCGCTACCTACGTATTTGAAATTGTCAATACCGGAAAAGTTCCATTGAAATTAGACAACGTACAAGCCTCTTGCGGTTGTACAACGCCACAATGGAATAAGGAAGACATAGCCCCCGGTGCAACTTCAAAAATCAACGTGGGTTATAATGCCTATGCTGAAGGTGCATTTGAAAAAACGATTACCATTCAATACAACCAAACGCAAACAAAAACACTCTTGATCAAGGGTGTGGTTTATAAAGCGCCGCCATCTTCTGCACCAGAAAACGCGAGCGTGAAACTTTTGAAACAAAATAATCAATAATAAATTTTAAATTAATCAGTATGAAGAAAGCGATCGTAGCATTATCTGTTTTGTTCTTATCTGCTGCTGTATTTGCGCAAAATCAAACTCAGGCTGTTCAGAAAAAAGCCGAAGATTATATTAAGTTCAAGGAAGTGAAGCATGATTTCGGAAAGATTAAGCAAGGGAATCCTGTGACGTACGACTTTTTATTCGTGAATGAAAGCAATCAACCAATCGTAATCGAAACAGCTACCGCTTCATGCGGTTGCACTACGCCAGTATATCCAAAGGCAGCTATTGCACAAGGAAAAACTGATAAGGTTGCAGCAGGCTTCAACGCAAGCAATGCTGGTCCCTTCAATAAAACTATTACCGTAAAGCTTGCAGGTATTGATCTTCCAACTGTATTAACTATTACTGGTGAAGTATTGACACCTGAAGATTATGCAAAATATGAGGCAGCTAAGAAGACTGCTAAAGGTGGAAGTCGATAAAAAACTAATTAAAAGTTGAAATAGAAAAGCACCATCGAATGGTGCTTTTTTAATTATGGACCTACGGGATCATTGAATGCCGACCCTCATATGGCATTTAAATGAAAGGGTGCTTCCTACTTTTCTTCTTTTTTCTAAATTGGTTTTCCTATTTGAATCTTGCTTCTTGGATCTTGGATCTTGGATCTTGGATCTTGGATCTTGGTTCTTGGTTCTTGGTTCTTGCCTAAGTTCTATCTTTGTTAATATGCTTCAAATAAGTCACAGAGGCGAACAAATGCCGCCTTCACCAATAAGAAAACTGGTTCCTTATGCCGAATCAGCAAAGAAGAAAGGAATTCATGTTTATCATTTGAATATTGGTCAGCCCGATATTGAAACGCCACATTCCGCGCTGGAGGCAGTAAGAAAGGCCGACTTTAAAGTTTTAGAATATAGCCATAGTGCGGGAAATGAATCATATCGCAGGAAATTAGTGAAGTACTACGAGAAAGTGGGCATCGCGATTGATCATACCAACATCATCGTAACTACGGGTGGATCGGAAGCTATTTTGTTTGGATTTATGGCTTGTCTTGACGCAGGTGATGAAGTAATTATTCCCGAGCCGTTCTATGCTAACTACAATGGCTTTGCTGTTGCCGCTGACGTTGTGGTGAAACCCATCACCGCATCAATAGAAAACGGTTTTGGCCTTCCGCCAATTAGTGCATTTGAAAAAGCGATCACTCCTCGCACGAAGGCGATTGTTATCTGCAATCCTAATAATCCGACTGGATATTTGTACAGTCGCGAAGAAATGGAAACCTTGAAAGAAATTGTCAAGAAGCACAACCTGTATTTATTTTCGGATGAAGCTTATCGGGAATTTTGTTATGAAGGTGACCAAACGAGCGCTATGCATCTCAGTGGTATCGACGATCATGTTGTGATAATGGATACTATTTCCAAACGATACAGTGCATGTGGAGCAAGAATCGGAACATTCATCACCCGAAATAGAAGAGTGCTCGATACCGTCATGAAATTTGCGCAAGCAAGATTGAGCCCACCATCATATGGACAAATCCTTGGCGAGGCTGCAATTGATTTACCGGATAATTATTTCGACAATACAAAAGCAGAATATTTAAAGCGCAGGAATACACTTGTGAAAAGATTGAACGATATGCCTGGTGTTTTTTGCCCCATTCCGGGCGGCGCGTTTTACGCGATGGCAAGATTACCGATTGATGATTCCGACAAGTTTTGCCAATGGTTATTGGAGTCATTCTCATTCGAAAACCAAACGGTGATGCTTGCTCCGGCTACCGGTTTTTACGGAACAAAGGGCCTTGGCAAGAATGAAGTGAGACTCGCTTATGTACTCAATGTAAGAGACCTCAACAAAGCAATGGATTGCCTGGAGCGCGCATTGCAGGAATACCCAGGGAGAACAGAGGTGTATTCGAAAGAGACTGCAGACTCCAAGATTGTGTGAGCAGGTGCGTAGAACAAAGAACGAAATTCCGCTCCGAAATAGGCAATGGACAATAGGCAATAGGCAAATCAAAGTGTATCTTTCTTAAATGTCAAAAATTATTGGGATCAGGTTCATCATCACGAAAAATAACGTCCTTGAATTTTTGATATAGAAAAGAAATCGTGAGGAGAATGGTTCCAAGTAGTATGTAGGAGATTACTTTTTGAATAGCGGTAAACTTCATACTGTCGATGGCCACCAATTTAAATAGCGTGGCCGCAAAAAGCACAATAGCAACTAGTCTGAAAAGTTTTGTTTTCTTCCATAGGCCGATAACAAAAAGCAATGTTGCCATGAACATCCAGATAATGGTAATAGTTAATTGTTCGAAACGCATAGGAATTGAAATAATCACCATCAGTAGTCCAAACAACAGAAAACCTTTTGCAAGTGTTGACTGATGAAGAAACTTTTCAAGTAAGCCCGTTCCAAGACTTGCCACACCAAATAAGATTGTCATCACAGATAGTTGTTCGAAGTCGTCGAAATTGAAGATGCGCCACAAGGCGAAATAAAACAGAGTGATATTAATAAGAACAATGAGCGTATCTGGCCAAGTCAATTGTTCCTTCCTCCTGAACTTAAATGCGGTAGTATTTACCATAAAGAGCAGAAAAAACAAAATGGAAAACAGAAGTGCCGGTGCAAATCCAATCTTTTCAAATCGCAGGTAAAGCGAACTGAGAAAAATAATCCATGTCACAGCAAAGGAAAGATAGATTAATGTGGTCCAGTAGCGCTTGAACGACAAAAATGAAATGGCGAGATTAATGATGAATATATAACTGAATAATCCGATCCAGTTCTCCGCGTTGCCTCTAACCAGAAAGGGAATTCCGTAACCGCCCACGAGTGCGAGCACCGATAATTCCTGAGAATTGTATTTGATGGAATAGTAAACTGTTACAACAGCTAACAATAACATCAATCCAAATGTTACCGCTATTGTCAGGAATTGATAATAGGCGAATGCGCCATACGTAGTGAAATAAGCAGTCGCCATTGATCCGCCAAATAGGATAAGACTGAATAACCTATATTTTTTCCTTAGGCGAAATGAAATGAAAAACAAGATGGCGGCCGCGAGATACGCAAGCCCTATTCGCATAAGAGGAGAAACAAGGTTTCGGTCGATCGCATATTTTACGCCGATAGCAAGTCCAATCACCAGAGCAATAATTCCAATAAAGTGAATTAATCTTAGTCCTACAAAATTTTCCAGGCTAAATGACTCTTGTCTTCTTTTTTGTGTCTCAGCGAGCCGAGTTGGATTTATATTTTCCCCGGAAAGAATTCTTACTTCATTATATAATCTTTTTAATTCCTGCCTCGATTTCTCCAACTCAGCGGCTAGCTCATGGATTTGCTTCAGTAGCTCCTGGATTTTTTCATTCTCTGCCATCGCAGGAAAAGATAGAAATTATTTCTTTAATCAATCAATGATTTAAATACTCGTGAATATGCGTGGTCCATTGAGTAACACAGTTGTTTCTCTTTTCTATTGAGCTGTAAAAAAAAGCCGTCCTTAAGGACGGCGATGTATTAATTGCTCTCCGCCTGAGGCGGACTGGGGGGCTAATTCTTAACCGGTGGCGAACCAGCAGCCGGCGCATTGAAATCAAGTTCATTCTGTGGAACGTCCCAATAATCCATGTAGTTATACTCGATGAAGCACGGTCTCACTTCGTCAGTTGGAGTTCCTAACAGTGAAGCAGGCAAATAAACAATTGCATTTGCTCTACCCCCGCCATTTGCTACGGGTGCAGTAAAATTAAATCTCCGAGCATCATAAAATGCAACGCCTCTTTGGAATAAGGCAACTCTTCTTTCTCTTCTTACCTCTTCTACCGCCTGTGCCTGTGTAAGGCCCGTATTCGCAACTGCGGGAAGACCGGCATTTTGATAAGCCCGAACGGCGTCAACAATAGCTAATCCGGGATTGATCTGCCCTAACCTGATCAATGCTTCGGCTTTCATCAACGCATTTTCTTCATAGGTGCAGGCAAATGGAACAAAGCCCTGGTTGTTATTGGTAGCAAATGTTCCTCCGTCTTCCACATTCACCACTGCCCACCGCGTACCGAACTGCAATCCTCTTCCGCGAATATTTGCAGGATATGGGGAAGGATTCTCGTAAAAGTTTCTGCTAAGTCTTGCATCTCCAGGTTTGAATTCCTGGATCAGTCTTTCGCTGGCAAACGTGAATTCCTGGAAAGTACCTACCAAAGCGAGCGGATGTTGGAAACCGTTAGATAAATCAGTAACGCCATCTAGCGTCATACCGAATCTAAAGTGCAAATCACCAGCTTGCAATCCTGCATCAGCGAGGTTGCTGACTGTGGTCCAATCCGCAGCGGTCATCGTACTTACTTTTTTGTTGGCGATCAGATTTCGTGCTTTATAAGTATTGATCTGACGCTTCCACATTGTAGGTGTTACTACATGCGTATTATCGTTGAAACTTGCTACCACGGCCGTCATGATATCTTGATAAGAATCGTTATCCGAAATACCATTCAGCGTTGCAAGGCAATCATCAAATACTTTGTTTGCTTCAGCAATAATTGCATCATGCGTTACAAAAGTATTATTGGTATTACCCAGACCTGGATCATCATTAATGATCCCGGCCAGGTACATAGATCCAATTCTTGAATACGCGTATCCTTTCCACCATTGTGCCCAGGCTTTCAAAGTGGCGCGTTTGGTTGCAGCATCACCAGAGAATGGAATATTAGGATTTTCCAATGCCTTCAATAAGGTATTCGCTTGTGCAATGAAATAATAGGAGTATGCCCACTCATACTGAAATGCATTCAGTTCTCCTGCGGCGCGACTATTAAAACTTTGCAGTGAAGTCTTCTGCGGAACACCAAATGGATTGGTAACAACAGTTCCGTTTGGTAATGTCACCTTATACACTTGATCAACCCATCTGAATCCCCAGTTGCCATAAGGAGAAAACTCTTCGTCACCCATTATGCTATGATTGGTCATTGCGGTGACCATGATATTTGTATTTCCTTCACCGGGAACATTGGCAAGCACCCTTGCGATGATGCCTAATCCAAATTGCTTCAATCCTCCTTCAGTTGCGAGAGAAGCCTGCGGCGTGGGAAGATTTGGATTGATAAGATTCAATTCCGATTTCTTGCAAGCCGAAAAGGCCAACAAGAATGTGAATATGATTGCAATATTTCGTTTCATAATTTTTTGTTTTTTAGAATCCCAAATTGAGGGTAACGATAAATGACTTCAGGTTTGGAACGGAGAAATAATCCGAACCCTTAACGGCACCCACTCTCACTTTACCCAGAGCAGTGGTTTCATTTCCCTGTGAGTCGGCCGTACCCGTAGCTTCGGGATCTAAACCTTTATAATCAGTAATAGTGAACAGATTTCTACCTGCCAGTGTCAGACTTACATTCTTTGCCCATGGTTTTTTAAGAAGATCAGTGAAGTTGTATGTAAGTGAAGCATCCCTCAATCTCAGGAAAGATCCGTCTTCAACAAACCACGAAATCGGCTGCACACTATTGTACAAACTATTATAAAAGGCAACATACGCTCCTGTTTCTCCATTGATGGTGATCGACTCATCATAATCTTTCGACAACCTGTCGCGATATAACCACTGACGAGTAAGATTATAAATCTTATTTCCATAATACCAATCAAACTGGAAGGAAGCTGTAAGGTTTTTATGAATATTAAAAGTATTGATGAAAGAAGCGTTGAATTTCGGCAGCGCACTTCCAACAACGGATTGGTCATTAGCGTCAGTAATTTTTACCTGCTTTGTTGCTTTGTTTACAACCATACCATTCACGAGTTCATAATTGGATTTGTCAGCATCTGCTATATATTTTGTTCCGTCTGGCCTCATCTGGTCGATGCTATGCAACGGAGTTGGCGCATAGAAAATTCCAAGTTCTTGTCCTTCTTTCACAGCAAACAATCCGTTAATGATGTCCGCATTATTAGCAATGTGTGTTACTCTTGTCTTCACGTGTCCAAAACGGAATCCGAAATTCCAATTGAGATTTGGTTGATCCAGTACAAGCGCGTCCAAGCTGAAATCATACCCTTTTGATTCCAGCGTGGTGAGATTATCCAGAATTCCTTCATATCCTGAAGAAGTAGGAAGTGTTGCCAACTGGATGATGTCCTCACCTTTCCTGCTCCACCAACTAAATGAAAAATTTAACCTGCTGAGCCATGTTTCAAAGCCAGTATGGATAGTGGCATCAGTTCCTATTTCCAATTCCTTAGAGCGTTGCACTTTTAGGTTTGGATTACTTGCAGGGTTAGATAGATTTAAACCAACACCAGTTCCGAGCGGTTGAACACCTAGTGTAACCTGGCGTGCATAACGCTCAGGCTGAATACCTGCTTCGCCATATGCTGCTCTCAGTTTCCAATCCGTCAGGAAATTTTTATTGAGCAACTCTGAAGGACGGAAGTAGATTGTTCCCCTCGGGAAATTGAATGGCGTTTTAGCATCTCCAAATTCTGATGAATAATCAGAGCGGAAGCCTGCAGAAATTCCCATCAGGTTACCATAATCGATGGTCTGATTGACCAACCAACCGAATGTGGTGAATTCGTCTTCGTTACTCGCTCCCGTCTTGTTTTGTGCTACACTAATATTAGCCGGAGGATAGTTTGGAAGAATTGTTCCTTGCGCATAATAATTTTTGAATTTCTCATTTCGGTAATCATATGACACCTGAGTGATTGTGCGAATGGGAAGACTGGATCCAAAATCATTTTGAAAATCTGTTTTGAAATATAATGATGCAAGTGAATTCACCCATTGTGTACGGGTATAATCACTTCTGATCGATCCAAATCTGCTAGGCCCCCACGCAGCAGTGGCTGATTGAGGGGCATCTTCCTGGTTCTTATAATAGTTTAATCCGTCTTCATTCCAGATCTCGATTCCAAATTTATAGTCGAGCTCAACAAACCTGGCAAATTTGTAATTGAGGTTCGCGTTCTCAACGATGCGATATGTTCTGTTATCCCTTTGCCTCCATTCGCTTTCCGATAATGGATTCAATTGATTTTCGTTTTGCTTTGGTTTTACCACCAGGAAGCCAAGCGAATCACGGTATTTGAAATCGATATATGGCCATGAGTTGGTTAACATGAAGCGGTTTGAATTGGTTTGTCCCAATTGCGCATCTGCATCTCCACTCAACAAATCCTCTTTAGTCATGATAAACTGCGTGATGTTGCGGAAGGTTAGGCCCTTCGCCAATTCAAATCCCAGGTTAGCACCCAGGTTTACGCGTTTAAATAAATTACTCAACACATTTTCCTGTCCGAGGTAAGAAACAGTAAAAGAATAATCCGAACGATCGCCACCACCTGCAATGTTCAACGAGGTATTAGTGGTGAAAGCATTTCTATATGACTGTTTCAAATGATCATAGATTGTTTCTTTATACGGTTTATCATTTTTCACGTTTGGATCGGCAATGGGATCCAGGAATACAGGATCGGGCCATGCGCCAAATTGATCTTGCTTAACTCTCACGCCGTTCTTAATTATGAAGCCCTGTGCATCGGTTTCAAAGTGATGCATGCTTGCAACCAGGTCGCGTTTTCCACGAATGATCTGATCGAAGCTTGCTTGCGTGAACACATTGATCGTTGGCTTTTTGTTACGCGATCCTTTTTTCGTGAACACCTGAATTACACCATTTGCGCCTTGCGCGCCATATAACATCCCCGCTGCTGCGCCTTTTACTACCTCTACCCTTTCTACACTTGAAAGATCAAGTCCATTCAGGTCCAGTACCTCCACACCATCAAGAAGAATCATAGGCTGTGAGCTACCCAGCGAATTAACACCCCGAAGAATGATAGTGGCTCCAGTGCCAGGAGTTCCACTCGCAAATTGTACCTGAGCGCCTGCAATTTTTCCCTGTAGTGCTTGTTCAACAGAAGCGACAGCACTCTTTGCAACATCTTTTGAATTGAGTGAAGCTACATCGATGGCCACCTTTCTCTTATCTGTTGCCACACCAACTCCCGTTACCACTACTTCACTTAACGATTTTGTTTCAATGGAAAGTTGCACATCAATTGTGGTAACATTAGATACATCTACTTCTTTTGGTTCATAACCTATACCGCTGAATTGAAGCACGGCATTAGAAGGGACAGAAATGGAAAAGCTTCCATTAGCATCGGTACTTAGACCGCCCCTTCCTCCTTTTTGCTTTACTGATATTCCCGCTAGCGGAGCGCCGTTAACGTCAGTAACCTTACCGGAAACTTGTTTGTTTTGAGCCCAGGCCGTTGCAATACATAGCAACATGCCCAGCATGACACTGATTTTTCGCATGGAAAAGTGTTTTCAGTTATTAATTGATCGCCTTACAGGTATGGATATCCTGTAACGGAAAAGACAACTAAACTCAAAAACTTAACGATGGGGAAACATGCTTTTTAACCGAAGCTGGAGAACGGGCGACTGAAGAGAGTAAAAGAAAGACTAAACCATGACCGCTGGTGAGGAAAATGGTTGAAAGATTTAAAGGGAATATGTGATAATAGGTATTGGGAAATTTTGGAATTGGGAAATTTCATTAATTCAAGTCTTCCTCATTAACAAGGGGTACTTTATTTGGGATTACCGGAGAAGGCAATTTCCCAATTTCGAAATTTCAAAATTCCAAAATTGACTAAAGCCGTTGCGTTATCGTTTGTCTTAAAATTCTTAGGTCAAGCCACAGGCTTGCGTTTCGTACGTAAAACGCATCCCATTGGAACCGACGGAAAATGCTTTCATAAGTGATGGCCGGACCATGATATCCTTTGACCTGTGCCAGGCCAGTAATGCCAGGCTTCACCATGTTCCTGAATTTATAGCCATTCACTACCTGAGAAAATCGCGCACAATCCGCGTGCATATGCGGGCGGGGCCCCACTAAACTCATTTGACCAATCAATACATTGATGAATTGTGGGAATTCGTCGATATTACTTCTTCTCAACAATCTACCGATCCGCGTGATCCTATGGTCATTCTTACAAGCGTGGCGGGTGTGAGAATCCCCATTTACGCGCATGGTCCTAAGCTTGAAACAAAGGAAGCTGCGGCCTCCTCGACCTACCCTCTTCTGAATAAAAAATACTGGTCCCCGCGAATCAAGCCGGATGAGTATCGCGAGAACTGGTATTAACCAACTCAGGACAAAAATGATAAAGAGAAGGGAAACGGTCACGTCGAGAATTCTCTTCGAGGCGAAAAACCGATTCTTGCTGTCCACAAAACTCCTGGCGGAAAACCTTTTTGCAATGTTCTCTTCAGGTATGGTAAAGGGGGATATAAGGGTAGTATTATGCTGCATGCGTTCCTGATTAAAGGTCTTGGTTCTAAATGCGATACGGCTTGTTATTCAGGCAGGTTGCCTTAACCAGTTATTAAGAAAAGGTGGATAAGGAAAGGCAACCCGAACGACTATAATGATGTATTATTGAAGTAATGCTACTACCCATGGATTATTCCCTGAGCGCATTGAAAACTCTTGTGTACTTTGATCTTTTCGATTATCCTCTCACCAAGGAAGAAATAGGCTTATTCATGGATAGGAAAAGTTCGATCGATGAACTGGGCCAGGCTTTATTCCGATTAAAAGAATCAAGGTTAATTTTTTCTCACGGAAAATATTATAGCGTTAAGAACGCTGCTTCCCTGGTTAAAAGGCGCGAAGCCGGCAATGAGTTGGCAGAAAAACTTCTGGCAAAAGCATTTAAGATTTCATCTTTTCTATATCAATTCCCCTTCGTTCGTGGCATCGGCATTTCCGGTTCCCTTTCTAAAAATTTCGCGGATGAACGAGCGGATATCGATTATTTCGTTGTTACTAAGGCGAATCGACTTTGGATCGCCCGAACGTTGATGCACCTCTTCAAAAAGCTGACCTTCCTGGTTGGTAAGCAACACTACTTTTGCATGAATTATTTTGTAGACGAAGAAGCGCTTTCTATACAGGAAAAAAATCTTTTCACCGCGGTTGAAGTAGCCACTCTGATACCCGTTTGCGGAAACGGATCGATGGAGAGTTTTTTTACTGCAAATGCATGGATCGATCATTATTATCCTAACTACGTTATTGATGTGGAAAGCAGGAAAAATAGTAAACACTCCTGGTTGAAGAAATCGCTGGAATTTTTGATCAACATTTTGCCCGTTAAAAAAATTGACGACTACCTGCTGCGATTGACCACAAAAAGATGGAAGCGCAAAGAAGAGGAAGTGAGATTGAATGTTGCCGGACGACGAATGGGATTACACACCAATAAACACTTCGCGAAGCCAAATCCGCTTCATTTGCAAAGAAACATCAAGGATATGTTTGAAGAGAGATGGAACCAAATGAAGCAACGGATGTTACAAGTTTACGAAGTTTGACGAATTCGGTTTTCAGTTTACAGTTATTGGTTATCAGTTGCGAATCGTAAAATTACAAACCTCAAACGAATAACCGAAAACAGTAAACAGAAAACTGTAAACTGAAAACCGTAAACTTATTTCTTCCTCATCGTAATAATATAGTAATCCCCTATTGAGCGCCAGGGCCAGCGATTTTTAAATTTTTCTTCGAGTCGTACCAATCGCGAATACCATTTTGGATGTTTCTCTGCAAACCCTTCAATGTAAGATGGTGGCACAAATGTGCACAGTCCCTCCACGCGCAATACCTCAAATTCTTTCTTTGCATAACCGATAACCGTAGAAGGATTATAGTACCAGCAAGTAAAATATTCACCTTCTACTCGTGCACGTCTACCATTTCCAGAAAAGAATCTTCTTGTCGCCGTTTTGAATTTGCCTTTAACAATCAGCAAAAATTCCCACAAGCAAAATGAAGGGAGTATGACCAATGTCACCATTCCATCTCTCTTTAATAATGGAGGAAAGGAAGAAATTACTCTTTGTAATTTGCCAGTACAATTCAATCCGGCGAAGTTGGAGAAAATATGATCGTACGGTCCTTTGTTACGAAGTGAAGCAAGCTCAGTGAATGATTTTATTTCTGTAGTAACACGATTAGTCAATCCTGCGGATGTTATCTTCTGCTCTAGCATCTGTTGCATGCCATCCGCTATATCTGTTGCATGCACAGTATACCCTTGTTTTGCGAGCCACGAAGCATCATCACCAGTTCCTGCATTCAATTCCAATATGAATGCCTGGTCAGGCAAAAAATCCAACAGATGTCGCCTTACCCGTTCGCGCTTATAATGAATGATTGTATTTTTTTCATACAACCGATCAAAAACGATTGCCTGTTTGCTAAAGGCAAGGGCTGCATTCTGCTCGTTTAGGTTGTTGGCTTCAGACATGGAAAGTTTGAAAAAACTCGATTCCACTTGCGTGGCAACGACGTGTAATTTGCGATTCGAGTTTTAATTGTAAATATAAATGCGGAAACGGCTAAATAGAAAAAATGAAAACTATTCCTGTAGTGCTTCCAGTTTTTGTTTCGCCAGGACGGTAGCAGGATAATAATACGCCAACGATGCAGCCTTCCTGATCTTTCTGATATTGGCTTGCATTGGATGCTTCAATATTCCCTTAATGTTCTCCAGCGCCAGGTGCAAGCGGTAATTCTTATGAACATACCTGTGCAGTTGTTTGTAAAAGGCCGGTTGATATGTGTTTCGAAACATTAGGATCAATTCATCCGAATCCGTCCAATTGGCTTTTTCTTTCAAATCCGCCTTCACGCGTTCATAAAACAATGTCCCGGGCAAAGGATAAGAAACAGAAATTCCAATCTCGTGGGGTAGCAGGTCATTGATCATTGAAATCGTCTTCAGAATATCGTCCTTATTCTCTCCCGGATAGCCAAATTGGATAAAGAAGCAAGGCTTGATTCCATGTTTCTTCAGCAATCGCGAAGCTGAATAGATTTGTGGTACTGTTGTGCCCTTATCCATCGCGTCTAATATCTTTTGCGACCCGCTTTCTGCGCCCATCCACGCTGTTTCACATCCAGCTCTTGCGAGATCCCTGACATAATCCTCTTGCAATAACAAGTCGGCTCTTACCTGGATCTTAAATCTAAAATGAAATTGTTCTTCCTCTACCAGATTTGCAAACTCTTTCACCCAACCCGGTTTCAATCCAAAGATGTCGTCGCAAAACCAGATATGATCAAATTGAAATTTGGCCTTGAGTAATTTTAATTCGTTTAAAACATTTCGTGGTGATCGGGAGTTGTATCGATTTCCATATATCGGCTTCGCGCACCAGTTGCACTTGAAGGGACAACCGCGAGTAGTGCCCATGTTGAGTGAAAAATAGCCTGTATGTTTCAGCCAGGATGAACGATAAGGTTCAATATCCAATAAATCCCACGCCGGAAATGGAAGTTGATCCAATTCCTTCATCACCTTTCTCCTTGGCGTTTTTATCACACCCTCATTAGCTTGAAATGCCAACCCTTCGATGGTAGAAAAATCGGTGACTCCGCTGTTAATTGACTCCACCAGTTCATGCAAACTGATTTCGGCTTCACCAATTAAAATGAAATCTGCACGTTTCTGTAAATATTTTTCAAAGTGATCAGTAGAATCCGAACTGGAAACAATCACAGTACAATTGTGTTCCTTGGCAATTTGTATCATTCGAAATGCCGCTTCCCGCATATTGGTGAGACACATCTTTGTCAGGTAATTGAAGCCATCGTCATAAATGACAAAGAAGTCTGGTTTATGCTTTTCAAGCGAATTAATTATCTCATCCGCGCTCTTAGCGAACATCGTATCAAAGAAATCGACTTCATATCCTTTTTCACGCAACAATCCCGCGGCATATAAAGTGCCCAATGGAGGATACGGTTGACCCGTTGCCCATTGCTTGGCATCGAAACGAAGAAAGTAGCTATGTGTGAAAAGAATTTTGTACATGTTTAGCCTTTAGGTTCGGACTATAATTTTGACGTGGGCAATAAGTTTAAATAACAAACGCATTTTACGCACGTGGGGTTGCGATCTATGTCCAGAGTTTTTCTGAATTCAATTGCCTCCCGACTGTTTAATATCTCATCTAACCCATTCTCCCGAATATTTCCTATCGCTTCGTGAAAAAAACATGGTCGTACAGTGCCATCTGCCTCAATCACCGTTGATACCCAGGGCGCATTACATTTCTTGAAAGGGAAAGCGTTCAGCCCGTAGAAAGCGGCATAGTAGGAATACACTCGCCAGATCTTCTCAACCGACTCGGCTATGAAGCCTGAATCAAAATCTGCCTTATGCTCCTCAACCAAACGCTCAAGTACTTCATACAGCACTGGTAATTCTGATTTATCGGGCAAGATTTCGTGCTGTCGACTATCGCTCCAAAGAACCTCGCGATTGAATGCGTGACTGGTGACATCAGCAGGTAAGAAACTGATTCTATTGAGGTTTAATTCCTTTGATGCTTGCACAATTTCGAGCCACTGGAGATAATTCATACGGTGGATGACCGATCGCCCGGTAATTTCAAAGGAAGGATCTACGGCTCGTATCGCCTCGATTCCCTCCTTCATTTTCTGAAATGCTCCGGGAATATTTCTGATGACATCATGCAGATGGCCTGGGCCATCCAGTGAAACAATGATATCGTTTACCGCACCGGGTAAACGCTTTGCTTCCCTGGCAAGAGCAAGGCCTGTTGAAAGCAACGTAATTCGAATCCCCCTGCGCTGCAATATTTCACAAAACCTGAAAAAGTTTTGGTTCAACAACGCTTCGCCACCCGACATGAGCACCTGCTTCGTCCCATAATTTTCCAGAGCATCCAATAATCCCGTGATGTCCGACTCATTTAATTGTTTGAGATTTTTATTGTCTTTCCAGATATCGCACATCACACACCTGCAGTTGCACGCACTGTGTGGCATAAGGATCACGATTGGCAATGCACTGATGCGACTAGTTTGCAAACTGCGGTAACGCTTATAAGTATGATATAGTGACTGCGCAAACATTTATTTGTCTTGTTCAACAAGGATCCATGGAAAAACCCGGTCCTTATTAAATAATCGATTGATTTGTTTTTTTGGATCAAACAAAAAGTCGTGATTAAACGGTTTTAATGAATTAAAAGAATGATGAAAATAGTATTCCGTCATCGCAGGAAATCCCAACTCCGCGAAATATGCGGCAGTTCTTTTTCTTGCATCCTCAATTTCTTCTACTTTATAAAAATGGCTATCAATAATATGGATCTGGCCATTCGCACTCAAATGGCGCAACGCAAACACGATGATGTCACTGAAATTATTAAAGTATTGAATAGACGCGGCAAATACGATCACATCAAAATATTCCGTAGTCAACAGATCAGTAAATGGAACGGCATTGCGAAAGCTGAGGTTTTGCGCTTTTCCAAATACTCTCCTGGCCTGCTGAAGCTCCACCTGGTTGATATCCATTCCAATCACTGAACTACCCGGAATATTCGACAGCTTATTGCTCAGCCATCCATTACCACAACCCACTTCCAGAATTTTTAAATCTTTTCGTGAAGATGTAAGGAACGAAATCAATCTGTCAGCAGAGGCTTTTCGGATCTTCCATTCTTTTGCATGAGGATGCGATGATTCAACGATAGGCAACTTTAGAACTTCCTCATCAGAATAGATCCTGTTTTCCTTTCGTCTCAAATCAATATAGAGCTGTTCAAAATCCCCAGCGTTCAATCGCGGTAACTGATCACTAATTAACTGTTCACTAATTAACTGATCACTAATTAACTGATCACTAATTAACCGATCACTGATTAACTGATCCCCGCGCAACTGATCTTGTTCTCTACTTATCTTAAAAATATAGTTTGTTTCAATAAGATTCTTCCTACTAATCGCGCATTCCAGTTTAAAGCCCCGGGTATGCGCCATTTGCTGAATCATTTGTAAGTCGCAGCCATCACAGAGCACCATTAGCACTTCTGAATTTGCGTGCATATAATTTCCAATTCCAGCAAACAACCTTTCAAAATATTCACCATTGCTGCCACAAAACCACGCAAGGTCCTTTTCATTCCTAGCATCTCTTTTATAATAGGGGGGATTTAAAATGATAAAGTCAAATTGTTGAACTGGCAAATCTTGAAAAAGATCTGAATGAACAATATTCAAATTGATTCTATTAGCGCGCGCATTTATGTCCAGGTATTGTACGGCCGTTCGATTGAGATCCGTTGCCGTTACGTGTGCTCCTTCTTTTGCCGCATGAATAGCTATCAACCCACTACCCGCACCCAATTCAAGGAATGATTTGTTTTCTAACTTGAATTGAGCAAGATACCGCATAAGAAACCGGGTGCTAAAAAAGAAACCTGGGTGAAATACCTCTGGTGGGATTTCCAACCTAAAGCCATCATATCGATACGTTCTTTTCCTGGAAAGATATTTTTCCAGCAATGGCCTATAAGTATGCCCAACCACGTATTTCACAAGTGTACTCATTCAAATAATTTTCAAAATCCTTCAATTTCGGGTTGGCGGTATTTCCACAGTATTTGTAGTGCTTTCAATTCATATGGCTTTCGATATACACCGGTTTTGTATCGTATGCCCGCAAGGGATCGAATCAATTTTCTCTTTATGCCGGTGAGTCTTATATCTGCAACTGTTGGATAATATCCATTCAATACTACTTCGAAATCTTTTATTTTATTGATCATCTCCGGAGTCAACCAGGGCGTCAGTGGATTTTTTCTCAGATCAAATTCCGACCATTCCGGGCTGATCCAGTCTTCCAGGTGTTCAGGGAACCTAAACCCTGTTTGCAGCACATTCTTATACATTTCTGATCCTTCAGTTGGAACCGGACTATATACATAAATGATGATCTCAGTAGATGGGTTGATAGATTTGATTTCCCTGATAAACTTAATGTCCTCATCAATCTGTTTCATCACTTGCTCCTCAGTGTCCGCTGGAGTGCCCAACACGAAGGAATATTCTGGAATAATATCAAACTTCGCCATCCTTGCCGCGAACTTCCTGATCTGATCACCGCTCTGCAATCCACCTTTATTCATCCTTTTGAGGATATCATCATTGCCTGTCTCCGCGCCAAAAAAAATCATCTTACAACCTGCTTCGCGCATCTGCGCGAGCGTACTGTCATCATATTTATCGATAGTATCTATTCTTCCTTCTCCCCACCATATCATTTTTTCCGGCTTAATCAATTCCGAAAATTCAATGACGCGCTTCTCGGAAACAAAAAAGTTATTGTCGTGGAATTCGATAGCATTGCCGCCGAAGGTTTCTTTTAGATATTTGATATCCTTATAAATATTTTCCGCGGATTTTCCTTTCCATCTGCCATTGTAAATAGGAACCACTGCACAAAACGAGCACTTGAAAGGACAACCAACACTGGAGTGATAGGCAATGGTTTTTGTACCCAGATAAGTCTTTCCAAGGTATCGTTTGATGGGATAAAAATTATTCAGCGCTTCGTACGGGAGCGGAGGCAATTGATCCTGATCATATAATTCGTCCTTGCGGGTCTTGATAATATCGTTGCCCGACTTATAAATCAGGTTCGGGATTAATTCATAAGGCTTGTTGTTTTCCAGGGCATCGAGCAACGCGGGGAAACTCTTGTCGCCAGGACCATTAATGATAAAATCAACGTAACCAGAACCTAAAACTGCGCGTGGTTGGTTAGAGGCAAAATATCCTCCCCAGATAATTTTAATTCCTGGAAAAAGCTCCCGCACTTTTTTTGAATAAGGAATGGCTTGCTGTAATTGCGGCCCCGGCATACTGGTGAGTCCAAAATATTTGAAGTCGCCACGCGACAAGTACTCAAAAATTTTTGGCCAGGGATCCTGTTCCATATTGCCATCGACAATGGCGTAGGGATAATAATCTTCTAACGCCGCCGAGATGGCCAAAATTGAATTTGGAATACGCGGCTTGGTTTTAGCAGACCTTGGATTAAATAGCAACACCTTTTTCATCCGGATAAAATTAACCAACTCTCGATAATAGGCCTGTCATTAGTTACTGACACTAGCCACACGTTATGCAATAAAAGTCTTGATTAAACCAATATAGGAGTCGACGTGGAACCATCTCTGCCTGATCGATCTTAGGTAACTCCTTCTTGCTCTGGGCAATTCGCCTTTCTTTTCATGGAGTACGGCCATTTTGAAGTAGGCCACGCTCCTGGCTGCCCGTAAATGTCTTTTCTCTACCCACTTATTACGATATAAATCCTCAAAAGTTGCTATGAACTCCTGATAATTTTCGAAGGGGAACTGCTCGCTCATGTTAGAATCATGTACCCGCCTCCAAACGAGGGGTTCATACAGGATGCCTGCCTCGTAATGATAAGCCAGCCGCATCATGAAGTGATAATCTCCGGAAAGCATCGATTCATCAAATGGCCCGGTCCTGCCAAAACATTCTTTCCTGATTACAAGGGTATTGTTATAAACCAGAAACCTATTCAGGCGCAACCACTCGAAAATATTCCGGCATTCTGATGCTAAGCTGCTGTGATACGAATGTTCAATTATGATCCGTTCAGCGCTGAAAGTGATGACGTCTGTAATAGAAAACCCAATATTGGGACAATCATTAAATAACTTCATTTGCTTTGAAAGCTTATCCTTTTTCCAGTTATCATCGGAATCATTAAAGGCAATGTAGTCGCCTACGGCTTTTTGAATGGCGAAGTTTTTCAACTTACCGGTATGCCCCGTATGATCAAAGCGGAAATATTGTATCCGGTGATCATTAAAACTGCGGACGACGTTTTCTGTATCATCACTCGAACCATCGTCCACTACCAGCAATTCCAGTTCAGAATAGGTTTGCGCCAGAACGCTTGCAATGCTTTCCTGGATCAATGATGCCCGGTTGTACGTGAGGATAATAACGCTTACTAAATTCATGAAAGTGAAATATAGTATTTTCAAGGATGCCGCAAAGTTTTGGATTAATATCGAAACTCAATCGAAAACTCATTTATAGTAAGCGAGATCTTAAATACTTTTTTGGATTAGAAAACAACTTTTTCAGGAAGGCAAGAGGTGCTCGCATATTGATTTATCATGGTATTTGTCTGCAAGATCATACCCGCTTTAATCCCATTTTCTTAACCAGGAAAATGTTCGAAGAACAACTGTTGCTGTTTAAAAAATATTGTAACCTAATCACGCTCGATGAGTTCTTTGCTGGTCAATTCAGAAATGATCGCTATAATCTGTGTATCACATTTGACGATGGTTTTGCTAACAATTTTAAATACGTACTGCCCTTATTAGAGAAACACCAGTTACCGGCAACTTTTTTTATCACAGCCATTCGGGAATCGGGGTACAATATTCTTTGGAATGATTTCCTCGGAATAGTTACCAAGTATGGGCCGCAAGAATTAAGTTACGACGGGCAATTATACAGCAAGGACCATTACGGCCGATACGCGTCCGTCGAAAAGCAAAAAACCCTGGTCGACACTTTGAAGGAAAAGGGATTCGACAGTAAAAAGGAGATGATGAAAAAACTGCAGTACTTGTTTCCGAATAATAAAGATGAAGAGGACTATTGGATGCAAATGACCAAAGAGGAAATTAGTGCATTATCCACCCATCCATTTGTTACCATTGGCTCACACGGCTACTACCACAACAGATTGGATAAACTTCCGATAACAGACGCCACTGACGAAATGAAGGAATCAAAATTGTTCCTTGAGCGCTTAACGGGAAAAAAAATAACAGCAATAGCATTTCCTTACGGCAATTATTCCCGTAGATTGATTGAGGAAGCGAAGAAATTGGGATATGAACAATTGTTGGCTATGGATTTTCATTTTCCAGAAGACAGAAATGACCACAGTCTGCGCGAAAGGCTAACAGTCAACCCATTCATCTCTGCGAATAATCAACTGCATGCAAGCATCATTGGCAAATACGAATAATGCGATGGCTGAGGACTATTTCGTTGAACGTCTTAGCTCAGAACGACTACACCATCTTGAGCAACTGTATGAGGCGGTGTATAAAAGGAAAGCGTCGCATAATTTTTTTGGTATAAAATATAATACAGCCTACACGGGTCAAAAATATCTTGGTTTTATTGCGTACCGTGATAAAATACCGATAGCTTACTACGGTGTTGTCCCTTGTTTTTTGCAATGTGAGGATAAAAAAATTTTGGCGGCACAGTCGGCAGATACCATGACCCATCCAGAATTTCGACAAAAAGGAATATTTGTGGAACTGGCTAAAATGACTTTTGATTTGTGCAATCGATCTGGTGTGAAATTGATTTTTGGCTTTCCGAATCAAAATTTTTATCGTGCCGCTCCAAAACTCAACTGGACTACCATTCACCAGATGGCGTGTTTTATTATCCCTGTCAAGACAATACCTTTCGCCGGAATTTCGAAGAGGTCTAAAATTTTAGAGCCACTGTATCGATTGTATCAGCGAACCATTTTGAATTCTCAGTCCAGCACGGCGGGCATCGCCATTCCCAATTCAGTTGTAACTGATGGCTATTGCGGCATATTCAGAGATGAACATTATATGAAAGCCAAAGAGTATTACAGCCGAACGGTGATCAAGAAAGGAAAAGTTAAGGTCTGGTACCGGGTCTCAAATGACCTGATGGTCGGAGATATTGAATTGGCGAATGAAAATATTAAGGTCATCCTGAAGAAATTAAGAACTATTGCAACTTTCCTCGGTCTCAAACAAATCCAACTTCATGCAAGTGACGGTACAACGTTACACAAGGCTCTTTCAAATTTATATCCCTCCATCCCCTCCTTCCCTGTGATCATCCAGGATTTTGGTTCAGGAATTTCTTATGACCAATTAAAATTCACTTTGGCGGATATTGATATTTTCTGATCTTTCATGACATCATGCGCATACTTTTCCTCAGCTATATCAATACGCCTGAATTCAATGATCCAAAACAATGGCTCAAGCGCATCCGCGCGTATACGGGTATTCTGGAACAGCTGGCGAGAAAATTCGAAGTGATTAGCATCGAACAAATAAACTATAGTGGCGAGTATTTTCATAATAACGTCCGATACGTTTTCCTGAATTACGGCAAGAGGAAAGAATTATTTCCCAATATGCTTCATACGCGCGTCAAAGAACTGCAGCCCGATATTGTTTTTGTTCACAGCATGAACTTTCCATTCCAGGTATTGCAGTTAAGAACAAGACTTGGAAGATCCGTGCCTATCATTGTTCAAAACCATGCAGAAAAACCATGGAGCGGATGGAGGGGTTGGCTGCAAAGAAAAGCCGATCGCGTTATTCGCGCATACCTGTTTACTTCACGTGCAATGGCAAATGCATGGGAAGAAAAAAATATTATCACCGATGCCGACAAGGTGCACGAGGTGATGGAAGCGTCTTCTGTTTTCTTTCCCATAAATAACACAACGGCAAGACAGCAAACAAAGGCCACAGGTAAGCCCATTTTTCTTTGGGTAGGCAGGTTGGATGCAAACAAAGACCCGTTGACCGTAGTGCGACCTTTTCTAAAATTCGCAGGTAGTCAACCAAATGCAAGGTTGTACATGATTTTTCACACGGATGATTTATTGCCAGTTATAAAAAACGAAATTTCCCATTATCCGCACGGAGATCAATCGATCCAGCTTGTGGGAAGAGTGGAGCACGAAGCAATGCAATATTGGTTCAATAGTGCAGCATTCATCATTGCAGCCTCGCATTATGAAGGAAGCGGCGTTGCCGTTTGTGAAGCGATGTCCTGTGGCTGCATTCCAATTGTTACGGCAATTGATGCTTTTAAAAAACTCACCAATAATGGAGCGTGTGGCCGATTGTATGAAGTAGGCGATGAAGAGCAGTTATTCAAAATATTAAATGAGACGAACTCTATCGACCTTATTGCAGAAAAAGAAAAAGTTCTTCATCAATTTCATTCCCAACTTTCTTTCGAAGCAATCGCTTCCGCCATAGAAAGGATTATCTCATCGTTTGTCAAGAAATAGTTGCATGATGGTGTGAGTGGCGCTTTCAATGGGGTAAGGCAAAATGGGTTGATGATTTAATTGTGAGTCGGCCAAAAGCTCGGCCAATTTCTTGATCATCGAATCTAGGTCAGGCACAATATGCCAGTGAGGAATAGCTTCATTCATTGGTCGTACAATACTGATCACGTGTGCACCTGCATAAAGTGCCTCCTGGCAAACAGTTCCAAAGCCTTCATAGTTGGAAGTGTGCAATAAAACCTTCGCATGTTGCAAAAGAATCAGGATATCCTCGTGTGATTTTTCCCCCAACAACTCCAGGTTTTTCTCCAGCCCATTTTGTTTGATCAACGTCTGCAACCGTTCCTGCTCGGGACCTTTTCCACAAATGACCGCCTTAAGCGACGGATTTGTTTTGACTGCAGCGCTTATTGCGATAACAAATAGGTCATATTGTTTTAGCGGAATCAGAGAGCCGACACCTATCACGTCTATCTCACGCTTATGATCTGTATCCGGGAAATCTGAAGGATTAATAACACTAGGCACAACCAGGAACGGTTTACGTCCGTGATTGCGTTGAAATTCTCTTACCAAAAAATCAGATAGTGCAATCAGCTCATTGGACGAAGGCGCTATCAATTTCACGAATCGATTTTCTTTTCTTGCATCCTGGCCCATCACCCAACAGAAATGTGGAATTTTTTTGTTTCGAGAGTACCATTTACCAACCAGCGCACACTCGGTACACCAAAAACTGAGGATACCGAGTATCTCTCGCTCGTTCCTTAGCCGATTTAGCTTCCGCCAGGCACGAAGCCAAACAGCCAGCCTTTTAAATCCTTTTCTGTTCCTTCCATTCAAGGCAATCACTGGAATTTCATTCCATTCGTACTCATCTGATCGAAATGGATATTGAAAACTGATCACAGTGATTGCGATCTGGGGATATAATTTTTTAAGGATTAGCAAGAATGATTGCTGCATGGGAAGACACGTAGAGTCCTCTTCATTGGTTGGGAACCCTGGGATAAGCACCACAAGCGTCTTTTGTTTATCACTCTTCATTAAGTTTATAAATTTTGGAACAGAAGGATAAACTCTTTTTATTATGAGTGATAAGTATAACCATTTTCCCTGCAGTACACAAAGATTGCAGATATTTCAAGATACTGGTTTCCGATGCTTCATCCATTTCATTAAATGCTTCATCCAATATAATCAGCGATGCATTTTTATAGAATGCTCTAGCTAACGCGATGCGTTGACGTTGCCCACCACTGATGTTTTTTCCATTTTCAGTAATGATCATATCCATACCAGCGTCATGCTTGCTGATCAAATCATCCAGGCCAGTATATTGAACTGCGGATTGAAGCAATTGTTCATCCGCATCTTTCTCCTCCAATACAATGTTTGTTAGAATGCTGTTATGGATGAGAAAGGGCTGTTGCTTTACATAAGCAATGTCTGGCCAGAACTTTCGTCTTTCTCCTTGGTCAGCATGAACGCCATTGATTACAATTTCCCCAGACGATTCCTCCAAAAATCCGAGCAGAATATTAATCAACGTCGTTTTCCCCTTTCCGGATGGTGCTGAAATACCCAACATCTCGCCCTTTTGTATAGCAAGACTTGCGTCTCTCAAAATTAGTTCGTCATGATACTTGAATGAGATGCCCCGTAGTTCAATTGAGTCAATGGTTCCTTGATTTTTTTGCGGTGATGTCTCCATGGAATGGTAACCCAACTTTTCAGTCGTGAACGAGTATGTTCTTACCTGATTGTTTAGGTTGACCACTTTAACAATGCCGGGGATGATTTTATATGCAGCCGCTATGAAGGCACCAATGGTGACAATTGATCTTTCCAGCACATTGGGATCCTAAGCTTAGAATTCCACGTGGACAAGTTGTCGCG